>Ga0310123_10001751_pt1 | contig 17822 bp, 9 predicted proteins | sample CB6_AW_1057_MG_FD_203505 | JGI IMG/M metagenome (GOLD analysis project Ga0310123, IMG submission 203505) | Marine microbial communities from Western Arctic Ocean, Canada - CB6_AW_1057 | ecosystem: Environmental > Aquatic > Marine > Oceanic | place: Canada: Western Arctic Ocean | collected... | reverse complement strand
TGGTCGAGGCCCAGGTTCCGTTTGTCACTGTCAGTGCTTACGAGTGGGACGACCACCGCAACCTGGTTTCCCGTCTCGGCGAAAAGCTCCCCGACGTCGATCGTGGCCTGTCGGCGTTGATCGAAGATCTTGCACTCCGAGGGTTGCTCGAGACGACCTTGGTGCTGGTGACCGGCGAGTTTGGCAGGACGCCGAAGTTCAACGAGAACGCCGGCCGGGACCACTGGTCCAGTGCCTTCTCGGTGCTGCTGGCCGGCGGGGGAATCCGCGGAGGTCGCGTGATCGGCAAGACTGACGCCCGTGCGGCCGAACCCGTCGACCGGCCCGTGACACCCGAGGAACTCTACTTCACCCTCTATCACCAGTTGGGAATCGACGCCGAGGGGTTCCTGCCGTCAACCAGTGGACGCGACATCCCGATCCTGCGTGAGGGCAGAGTGATCCAGGAGTTGGTTTCGTGAGTCGGGCCCTGGTGCTTTACCTGGTGAGTGCATCGGCCGTGGTTGGCTTCGCCCAGCAGCCCTCGGCAGTCACCTCGCCACTGATCAACACGGTTGATCCGCCGGCACTGGTGATTGGTGGCCGCACCACGATCCAGCTGGTGGGCAAGAACCTGGATGGTGCCACACACCTGTTGCTGCCATTTGCCGCGAAGGTGCGGCGTGATCCCGGCGGCACCGAGTCGACTCGATTCGTCGTCGATGTCGCTCGGACGGTGTCACCGGGCGTGTACCCGCTGCGGGCTTACGGACCGGCGGGGATGTCGAACCTGAGATTGATCTGTGTCGCCGCCGACCCGGTGATCTCCACACGGGCAGAAGGCAACGGGCGGTACCGGGGAGGTCGAATTGACCTGAGCAGCGCCCAGACGATCCGCTGGCCCTGCCGCGTCGCCGGCGGTCGACTCAGCCAGGACATCGACCTCTTCCGGTTTCGGGTCGATGCGGGGCAGCGTCTGGTCTTCACCACCCAAACGCGTCGACTGGGCCTGACGCCGGATCCGGTGATCCGGTTGCGGGACTCACGAGGAAAGACGCTGGCCCTGGTGCACGACACGCCGACCCTGGCCAAGGATGAGCGGCTCGATTACACGTTCAGGCAGGCCGGCGAGTACCTGGTCGAATTGCAGTCCTTCGGAGTCGCCGGCTGGACGAATCACTACATCCTGAAGATCGGGACCGACGACTACGCCCGGACCGTTTATCCGCTGGGAGGGCGTCGGGGGGAGACGATCGAAGTGGAGATCGAGGGGCGAGACGGCAAGATCAGCAGCCAGAGGACCCCTGTGCCGTCGGACCCGGCGGAGGTCCGCTGGCGGTTGTCGCTGCCGGATCACCCCGGTTCGTTGTCCTGGCCGATGGCCGCCGGCGAGTTTCCCGAGCGGCACGAGTCGAAGCTGCCTAGCGGTGATGATGGCGAGATGGCCGTATCGAAGTGGCCCGTGACGATCAATGGACGGATCGCGAAGGAGGGTGAAGAGGATCGGTTCCGCCTGGCAGTGCGACCCGGGCAGGTGATTCGCTGCCAGGTGGCCGCCTGGTACCTGGGCAGTGCCCTGGATGGACTGCTGATGGCATGGGATCCGGTGGGCAAGCAGCTGTTGGCCACCGGAGACGATCTGCGTTATCGGGCCAACGTCGACCCGGGACTTGAGTTCACAGTTCCGCCCAAAGTGACCAGCGTCGTGCTCTCGTTGCGAGACACGCTCGACCGGGGAGGCCGGGAGTTCCCCTACCGGCTAACGATCGAACCGGGTGGACCCGACTTCTTCCTGTGGATGGGTCTGCGGCAGAACCCGTTCGAGAACTCCGGCTGGGCAAAAATGGACGCCAACGACACGGTCACGATTCCTCGCGGAGGCCAGGTGAAGGTCCGGGTCACCGCGCGGCGGAACCTGCCAGGTCAAAAACCCGACGATGGCTACTACAAGGGTCCGGTTCGAGGTTTCGACGGGGCGATTCGGCTGAGCGTGTCGGGGTTGCCCGCGGGTGTGACGGTCGTGGGAGGCGAGATTGCCGCGGGGAAAACCGCGGGTGAGTTGACGTTTCGTGCGGACCGCAATGCGGAGACCCTGAAGCCCTTTGCGGTGGCCGTGTTCGGCGAAGCCACTCGGAAGGATGGAACACGATTGAAACACGTTGCCGAGCGGATGCTCCATCTCAGCGATCCCCAGATGACTCATATGCCCTGGGAGTGGCGATCGCGAAAACTGGCGGGCGTGGTGGTCTCTGGCGTGAGGCGCCCATGATGCGAACCTCTCTCGTACTGCTGTTTCTGGCCTGCCCGGCCATATCGGCTCCACCGACCCGCCCGGTCAGCTTCACCAACGACGTGATGGCAGTGCTGGGCAAGGCGGGGTGCAATTCCGGGGCCTGCCATGGTCACAGTTCCGGCAAGGCCGGCTTCAAGCTCAGCCTGCGAGGCTACGACCGACGAGCCGACCATGCCGCACTGCTCGATGAGGACTCGGGGCGAGTCGATCTCGAAGATGTCTCCCAGAGCCTGATCCTGCAGATGCCGACCGCTCAGTTGGAGCACGGTGGCGGAAAGCGTTTTGAGGTGGGGTCCGAGTCGTACCGTGTGCTGAGGGACTGGATCCGCCAGGGCGCCCGCTCTGATCTGAAAACCGCCACCAGGCTCAAGCAGATCGTCGTCGATCCGGCGTCGATTGAACACCGCAAGACCCCCCAGTCTCAGTCGCTGCGTGTGACGGCGCTTTATGCCGATGGCACCCGGCGTGATGTGACGCGGTTGGCGATTTTCGAGTTGGCCAGCGAGGGAGTGGTCGAGGTGGATTCTGGTGGACGGGTGACGTCACGCCGACCAGGCGAGAGTGCCGTGCTGATTCGATTCCTCGGCAAAAAGGCACTCTCGCGGGCCTTGGTCATCCGGCATCGGCCCGGGTTTGCCTGGAGCAATCCGCCGCAGCACAACTTCATCGATCGGCACATCGACGCCAAGTTGCAGAGGATCCAGGTGCTGCCCTCAGAGGTCTGCACCGATGCGGAATTTCTGCGTCGGGTCAGCCTGGACATTTGTGGCCTGCCGCCGGATCCCGAGGAGGTCACCGCGTTTCTCGACGACCAGGCCGCGGATCGGCGAGTTCGCAAGATTGACGAGTTGCTGTCTCGTGAGGATTACGGGGATGCGTGGGCGATGAGATGGCTCGAGATGTCGGGCACGACCGAATCGGGTGACTCGGCCCGGTTCAAGGGCATCTGGACACTCTCGCTGTGGCTCCGCCGGGTGCTCAACGAGAACCTCCCCTACGACCGGTTGGTTCGAGAGCTGGTGGCCGGCAAGGGAAGCTCGATCCACAATCCGGCGATCACCTTCACCGTCAACCGGCTCAAGCGGGTGGAGACGGTGCCTCAGCTGTTCCTGGGCATCCGCCTGCAATGTGCCGAGTGTCACGACCACCCGTTCGATACCTGGACGCAAGCGAACTATCGGTCGATGACCGAGTTCTTCGGTCAGCTGGGTGACAAGGAGGGTCCGTTCGATCCGTACGGCCGTGAGATTCGCCGGTTCATCAAGCCCGAGCTGCGGGTTCCCTGGCGGTCTGGTGAGCGGGTCGAGTTGGTGCACTTGGACGGCAGCCGGGTGCAGGTGCCTCTGGCCAGCGATCGCCGCGAGGCTCTGGTCGATTGGATGTTCGGGCCGGGTCGGCGGATGGCGTCCCGGGCAATCGTCAACCGGGTCTGGGGCCGGATGCTGGGACGCGGGATTGTCGAACCGGTCGACGACATGCGGTTCAACAACCCCGCGGTCAACGAGCCACTGCTGACGGCATTGGCCGAGGACTTGGTTGCTGCGGACTGGGATCTCAAGCACCTGCTGCGGACGATTGCCCGGTCGCGAACGTACCAGCACAGTTCGATTCCCAACGAGTCGAACCGTCACGAGCGTGTGAACTTTTCACACGGCCGACTGCGTCGACTGGGAGCCGAGCAATTGGCCGACTCTCTCAGCCGGGTCACGGGTGTCGACGAGTCCTACCGGGTGGGTCCACCGGGTCTGCGTGCGGTGCACGTGCCCTACGTGTCGGCCGGTTCGCGTTTGCTGAAGATTTTCGGGCGTCCGGCCGAGCGGGCTTCGGCCTGCGAGTGCGTCCGCAGCCCCGATGCCACCCTGCCCCAGGTCATGTACCTGCTCAACGGCGAAGAACTCTGGAAGAAGATCCGCTCACCGGAAGGGACGGTCGCGGCGTTGCTCAGGCAGCACGACGGTGCGGCAGAGCTGGTCGAGGCGTTGTACGTCGCGATGCTCTCGCGGCGTCCGACCAGCGACGAGCGAAGAACCGGCACCCGGTACCTGGCCGATTCGGAGACTCGTGGCGCGGGCGCCGAGGACCTGGCCTGGGCGTTGTTGAACAGTCCCGAGTTCCTGTTCAACCACTAGCGATGCGGTTGCCGGCCTTCAGGCGTCGATTTCGGTCAGCCGCTGCTTGCTGTCGCCAATCGATTCGACGTTGGCATCGAGCCGATCGAGCATCGAGAGGAACAGGTCGTTGAGCGGCCGTTCTTCCTTGGCGACGACATGTCGGCCCGTCTGCATGGTCCGGCCGCCGCGTCCGGCGACGACGACCGGCAGGTCGTGGTGCCAGTGACGGTTGCCGTCTGAGAGTCCACTGCCGTACATGATCATGCAGTTGTCCAGCAGAGTCCCCTCTCCCTCGGAGATGCTCCGCAGTTTGCCGAGGAACCTGGCGAACTGTACGACATGCCATTCGTCGATTTTCTGGAGCTGATCGACCTTGCCCTTTTCGTCACGGTGGTGCGAGAGGCTGTGCCAGCCCGAGTTGACACCGACCATCGGGTAGGTGCGATTGCTGCCTGCGTTGCCCAGCATGTAGGTGGCGACGCGGGTGGTGTCGGTCTGGAAGGCCAGTGCCAGCAGGTCATACATCAGGTTGACGTGTTCGGCCATGTCCCGCGGCGTGTTGCCGGGCACCTTGAAGTTCTTGGGCCGCCGTTGCTTGGCGTCCTGTTCGGACCGAGCGATCCGCTGTTCGATCTCGCGGACGCTGGTGAAGTACTCGTCGAGTTTCGCCTGGTCGTTTTTGCCGAGAGTCTTTTGCAGCCGCTTGGCATCGGCGGCGACCAGGTCGAGGATACTCTTGCGGATCCGGTTGCGTCGCTTCCTGACCTGGGCGTCTTCCTCGGTGCCGAACAGCCGCCCGAAGACCGCTCGCGGGTTGATCTCCTTGGCAACCGGAGTGGTGGCCGTCTTCCAGGCGACGTTGGACGAGTAGGCACAGCTGTAGCCGGAATCGCAGTTGCCGGCGTTGCGTCCGCGTTCGATGCCGATTTCCAGCGAAGGCAAACGGGTGCGTTTGCCGATCTGACCGGCCGCGACCTGGTCGACGGAGACTCCGACCTTGATGTTGGCACCGGAAGTCTTGACCGGGTGGGCTCCGGTGAGGTAGCTGGCGGCACAGCGGGCGTGGTCGCCGGGACCATCACCCTTGGCACGGCCATTGTCCTGGGCCAGGCCGGTGAAAATGTTCAACTCGCTGCGGTAGGGTTCCAGCGGCTTGAGTGTCTTGCTGAGTGTGTAGTCGGTGCCGCTGCCGGTCGGCTTCCACGACGGCATGATCGCCCCGTTGGGGAAGAAGACGAAGGCGGCGCGAACGGGAGTTGTGGTCGCTGCGGTGGCTGCGGTGGCTGATTGCATGCCTTCCAGCAGCGGGAGTGCCATCGTGGCACCCAGGCCCTGCAGAAACGTCCGCCGGGGAATCGTCTTGAAACCGCTCATGGCCTGACTCCTTCTGTCCGCCGCATCCGGAACGGATCGCTCAGCGCGACCGCAATCACCAGTTCCTGAAAGCGAAATTCCTTACTGCGACTGGCTGTCACAATTCTATCAACAGCACAGCGGTCGTTGAACTCCAGTCCGCGTCCCAGTGCGTAGACGAGCATCTTCCTTGATAGGGATCGGCAAAACCGATCCTCCCGCTTGCTGAGGATTTCAATCAACTCGATCGGACTCGAGAAGGACTGTTTGCCGGGCAGTTGGCCCGAGGCGTCGATCTTGTGTTTTCCATCGCTGTCGCGCCAGCGCCCGATCGCGTCGAAGTTCTCGAACCCGAACCCCAGTGCGTCCATCTGCCGGTGGCAGATCGCACAGGTGGCCTTCTGCCGGTGGATTTCCAATTGCTTGCGCAGCGGGGCATCGGGAGCGGTCTTGGCGGCGATTTCGAGTTCGGGGACGTCGGGTGGTGGTGGTGGTGGCGGGGTGTCGAGGATGTTGTCCATGATCCACTTGCCGCGTTTGACAGGTGAAGTGCGGTCGGGGTTGGAGGTCAGGGTCAGGATGCTGGCCTGGGTCAGCACTCCGGCGCGGCGATCTCCGGTGAGGTCAATCCGCCGCATCTGGTTTCCCTCGATGCCGGGAATCCCGTACAGCTTGGCCAGCGGCGCGTTGACATAGGTGAAGCGGCCGTCGAGGAACTGGGTCACGGGCAGGTTTTTCCGGAGGATCTCGGAAAAGAACAGGCTGGTCTCCTGCTGCATCGCCTTGCGAAGCTCGTCGTTGAACTCGGGGAACTTCTTCGGATCGGGAGTCAGTTCGTCGAGGATCCTGAGGTTGAGCCATTGGCTGGCGAAGTTTTCGACCAGGGCCTGGGAGCGTCCGTCGGCGAGCATGCGTCGGACCTGAGCAGCGAGCACATCGGGTCGGCTGAGCCGTTTCTGTTCGGCCAGTCGAAACAGTTCATCATCGGGCAGGCTGCTCCAGAGGAAATAACTCAGTCGAGAGGCCAGTTCAAAGTCGGTCAGTGTCTGTTGGCTCTTTGCGTCGTTGCCGGTTTGCGGGGTTCCGTGTTCGACCCGGAACAGGAAGTGAGGTGAAACGAGGACGGCCTGCAGTCCGATCTGCATCGCGGCTGCGAAGGGTTCGTCGTCGGCGGTGGCGTCGGCGACGAACTGGGCAATCGGGTTGACTTCATCCTGGGTCACCGGCCGCCGGAACGCGCGTCTCATCAGTGGCGTGAGATTGGCACGAGCGGCCTCGAGAGCGGTCCGGTTCTTGTCGGGGCTGAATTTCACCAGTTTCCGATGCGACTCGGGCAGGTCCTTGGGCTTGACCTCCAGCGGGCCGATCACCTCGATCGAGTGGATGTAGGCGTTGCGGTCGCCCTTGAGTTTCGGGTCGGGATCCTTGGGCTTGTAGTAGTCGTTGATGAAGGCGACCTGCAGCGGCCGGCGTCCCCGGGAGACCTTGAGCTTGTGCTCGTGGTTTTGCCGGTCGTCGCGGTTCTTGCTCTTGATGTCGAGCGTCTTGACCGGCTTGTTGTCGATCGAGATCGTGAGTCGGGCGGGGTCGGGGCCGGCCTGGTCGGCCGAGGCATTGACGCGGAGCACGTATTCTCCGTCGGCGGGGAACTCGACCACCGCTCCGACGTGCCCCTTGGAGAACAGCCCGAAGCTCGAGCCCCGGGCGTTGGCCCCGGCGTTCTTGTTGAGTTGTCCGCCGCTGAGCTTGCGGCTGCGAGACGAGAAGGGGTCGATCGGGACGATCGCCTTCTCGGCAACCTGTTCGGCCGCGTCGAGGTACTTTTCGATCAGCAACGGCGAGATGCTCAGTACGTCGCCATTGTTGTCGAAACCCTCACCCACGTCGTCGCTGGGAAAGTTCCTGGCCGGATGGAAATCGACTCCCAGCAGGTCGCGGATCGTGTTGTCGTATTCGGCGCGATTGAGCCGGCGGATGGTGACTCGGCCGGGGTCTCGGACCAGGTCGCAGTCGATGTCGAAGAGCGTCTTGTCGAGATAGCCGACGACGGCCTGTCGTGTCTTGGCGTCGGGCTGAGTGTCGTGATCCGGAGGCGGCATGGCACCCAGTTCGAGGTACTGCAGCGTCTTGGCCCAGGTCTTGCGGTCTGAGGTGACATCCTTGCTCGAGGCGTACTTGTCGAATCTCAAGCCCCCGTTGTCGGTCTCCGGGCCGTGGCATTCGAAGCAGTAGGTCTTGAGGAACGGGGCGATGGTCTTCTTGAAGGGATCGGGCGGCTTGGGAGCCGGCGCTGTGTTTGTTGAGTCCGGGGCTGCCTCTGAGGAGTCGTCAACAGGGGCTGCGGTGGCTGCGGTGGCTGCCATCAGCGAGAGTGCTGAAGAGGAGTCGCGGCCTGTGGAGGTTGAGTAGATCCAGGAGGCCAGCAGTGCCAGTGCCCCGGTGCCTCCAGCGGCGATCAGGTGCCGATGCCAGGCAGGTCGACGGGACGGTCCGCGGCGGGGCGTTCGAGTCGTCACGAGCGGCACCGGGGGGCGGGGGGTGGATAAAACGGGCGGGCGGGGTCAGCGAACCGGGAGGTCCGCCGGCAGGGAGTTTGATTATAGACGTCGCGGGTCACGCCGGGACAGACCGCGTCGGCGTGTCCTGGTCATCATGGTCATCATGGTCATCATGGTCATCATGGTCATCATGGTCATCATGGTCATCATGGTCATCGCGTCGCCGCCAAGTCCGGATGGCCTCGTGCAGGTCGGGGTGTCCGGGCCAGCCGAGTGCCAGTCCGAGGTAGGCGATGGTGGCCAGTCCGATCGCAGCCACCGCCGCGGCCGGACCGCCTCCCAGCCAGGAATTCAGGCCCCATCCCCCCAGCCCGGCGAGCAGGCTGAAGCCGGCGGCTCGCAGCACCCCGGCGGCGATCCCGCGAGGGTCTTCGAACCCGATCGTGCGGTTCACGGCCCAGGCGGCGATCCCCAGCAGCAACCATGCGGTGACCGAGGTCGAGAGTGCCAGGCCGACTTCCTGCAGTGGCACGATCAGCAGCAGGTTCAGCAGCAGGTTGGGAAGGAACAGCCCCAGCAGCCCGATCACCGCCAGCTGCCTGAAGCGGCCCAGCACGAGCAGGGCCTGCACCAGTGCCAGGCCGGCCAGTTCGGGGAACAGGCCCCAGGCGTAGCCGCCCAGCGTATGGCCCAGCCGCCGGCAGTCATCCTGATCGAGTGCTTTCAGCGAGAGTTCTGGCAGCAGCGTGTGTCCGGCGAGCAGGACCAATGCCGAGACCGGTAGCAGCAGCACCGCGGCGAAACGGACCAGTCGGCTGCAGCCGTTTCGGAGTCCATCCTGGTCCCCGGCGGCCACCTGTTCAGAGAACCTGGGCAGCAGGACCCAGAGCATCGAGGCGATGAGTGTACCCGAGAGGAAGTCTTTGCCGAGCGCGGCCCAGTAGAGCACGCTGAGTCGTTTGGCGGGCAGTCCGGCAGCCATGGCGCGATCGACGAGCACGTTGAGTTGCCCGATGACGTCCATCCAGAGAAACGGCAGCACCAGGGCCACGAATCCGGCGGCACCGCGCCAGGGCGATCCGTCACGGGCCAGGAAGCGGTGTCCGGCCCGGTGAACCAGTCGGGCCAGGACCACCGTCTGGAGGCAGGTGCCCAGGAGCAGTCCCCAGGCCAAAAGGGCTGCGCCCTGGGCGGTGTTTCCCAGCAGCACGGCCGCGACGATCGCGGCGGTGGGCAGCACGTGGGTCCATTGCGGGCTGGCAAAACTGTGCCGCGCGTTGAGCACCGCGGTCAGTGCCGACACGGCCGCTGTGGGCAGGATCAGCAAGGCGATCGGGACGTTGAGTCGTGCCAGTTCTTCGCCCAGGGACTGGTAGCGATCCGGTGTCAGCAGCAGCGGCCAGGCAGCAGGCAAGAGCCACCAGGCCAGCAGGGCCAATCCGCCTGAAAACACCAGGACCTGGGCCAGGTAGCGGTTGGTGAACGACGCCAGGTCCAGGCTGTCGATCCGGCGGGGGGCTTCGACCATGTACCCGCGTCGGACGGCCGAGAGGTACAGTGCCAGCGCGAGTGCGGGCACCAAAAGCGCCAGTGCGTAGGCGTCGATCTGGTCGCCGGCTCCGAACGTTCCGGCGACCAGGAGTTCCTTGCCGAGGGATGCGATCCGGCACAGTGCCAGGACCGCGGCCAGCAGCAGGCCTGTTCGAGCGACGCTGCGTCGAGCGGGCATCCCGTCTCCTGGCCTCAGAACGCCTCAACATCAACCCGGGCAGATGGTACAGTAAACGCCTTGGGCTGTCTTCGGACGGCTGCCGGTGGTGGGGGCCACCGGGCTCGCTGGCCAAGCTGCTGTCAATTCGAGCTTCATTGGTGATGCCCATGAGAACTGTCGCCCTGCCCCGGACTCTGACTCTTCGTCTGCCCTGGGCCGTGCTACTGGCGACGTGGGCGATGTGCGGCCCGTTGGGAGATGCCCCGGCGAGACTGCAGGCTCAGGATGCGGCCAAGGACAAGAGCCAACCGCAGCCGAAACCGCAGCCGAAGCCGAAACCCGCAGCGGAGAAGGCGTTGCCCGCCGGGCACTCCAACCACGGCGAAGCCTTCAACGAGGGGCCGCGTCAGAAGGCCTACCTGATGGGCAACACCGGGAACGTCAGCTTTCCGGCCACCTGTACCAAGCCGATCGTGCAGAAGTTCATCAACCAGGGGGTCGGGCAGCTGCACGGCTTCTGGTTCTTCGAGGCCGAGCGGTCGTTCCGGCAGGCGGCATCGATCGATCCCGACTGCGGCATCGCCTACTGGGGCATGGCGATGGCCAATATCAACAACTCGAAGCGGGCCAAGGGGTTCATCGCCAAGGCGGTCGAGCGGAAGGACAAAGTGAGCGAGCGTGAGCGGATGTACATCGACGCGGTCGATGCCTACATCAAGGCGGGCTCGAAGAAGAACAAGGACCGCAGCCGCAAGTACGCCAAGGCACTCGAGCGGATTTCGTACAAGTATCCCGAGGACATCGAGTCGAAGGCGCTGCTGGGGTTGCAGCTGTGGGGCAACCGCCGCCGCGGGCTGCCGCTGGACAGTTACCTGGCCGTCAACGCGCTGCTCGAGCAGGTGCTGGCCAAGAACCCGATGCATCCCTGCCACCACTTCCGCATCCACCTGTGGGATTACGAGAAGCCGGAAAAGGCACTGAATTCCGCCGCGCGCTGCGGACAGGCGTCTCCGGGGATCGCCCACATGTGGCACATGCCCGGCCACATCTACTCGCGGCTGAAGCGTTACGAGGACGCCTGTTTCCAGCAGGAAGCCTCGGCGCGGGTCGACCACGCTCACATGATGCGAGACCGCGTGCTGCCCGACCGGATCAGCAACTTCGCTCACAACAACGAGTGGCTGTGTCGCAACCTGCTTTATGTCGGCCGCGTCAGTGATGCACTCAGCCTGTCCAAGAACATGCTCGAGCTGCCTCGGCACCCGAAGTACAACACGCTGAAGCGAGGAAGCACACGCTACGGCCGCATGCGGTTGTTGCAGGTACTGAGTACCTACGAGCTGTGGGACGAGACGATTGCCCTGGCGGGGACGTCCTACCTCGAGCCGACAAAGGACTTCAATGAGCAGGTCAAGCGTGAACGCCAGCTCGGGCGAGCCTACTTCGGGTCGGGACAGGACAAGCAGGGTCAGGAACTGCTGGCCTCGCTCGAAAAGCGGCTGGCTGCCCAGCGGGCCGACCGGGACAAGGCCGGCACCGCGGCGCGGGCGAAGTTGACCGCCGCGACTCCCAAGACGAAGGACGAGCCGAAGAAGGCTGCCGAGAAGGACACGGGCGAAGCCAAGAAGGATGGCGGCAAGCAGAAAGAGTCCAAGAAGGGTTCGGCCAAGAAGAAGCCAGCCAAAAAGGATCCGGCCAAGGCCAAGAAGGATCCGGCCAAGAAGAAGCCGGCCGGGAAGAAGCCCGACGAGAAGGCGATCAAGAAGGCTGTCGCCGCGGCTCGCAAGCCATTTGACGCCAAGGTTCGAACTCTCGAGAAGGCCGTGCAGGAGCTGCAGGCTCACGTCTTGCTCTCCGAGGGTTCCAAGAAGAAGGCGACCGAGGCCTTGGCATTGTTCAAGAAGGCCGGCGGGATGGATGCGTCGTTCCTGGCGTTTGTGCAGTTGGCATCTGGTGACGAGGACGGTGCCGAGAAGGCTCTGCGGAGTCATGCCGGGCGGCGGGTCAACCAGGTGCAGCCCCAGGCGCGATTGGTCGAGTTGCTCTGGAAGCGTGGTCGCAAGAAGCAGGCGGTCGAGGAACTCAAGAAGCTCCGCAAGCTCTCCGCCTCGATCGATATCGCTTCCCCGGTCTTCAGCCGGTTGGCCAAGGTCGCCAAGAATGCCGATTTGCCCAAGGACTGGCGTCTGGCTGCGGTCGCCCGCGACGACACCGGTGACCGCCCGTCGCTGGACGACCTGGGTCCATTCCGCTGGCAGCCCCAGGTGGCTGCCGACTGGTCGTTGCCGGCTGACGGTGGCCGCACGGTGTCACTGAAGCAGTTCCGCGGCAAGCCGGTGGTGGTGATCTTCTACCTGGGCTACGGCTGCCTGCACTGTGTCGAGCAACTGCAGGCGTTCGCGCCCAAGGCCGAGGCGTTTCGCAAGGCGGGGATCGAGCTGGTGGCGATCAGTTCCGACTCGCAGCAGGACCTGGTCAAGTCGATCGAGAAATACGGCAAGGACGGAGGGTTCCCGTTCCCGCTGGCGGCGGATCCGAAGTTCGAGATCTTCAAGAAGTACCGCTGCTTCGACGATTTCGAAAACCTGACACTGCACGGCACGTTTCTGATTGACGGCGACGGGCTGGTTCGCTGGCAGGACATCAGCTACGACCCGTTCATGGACGCGGACTTCCTGTTGAGCGAGGCACAGCGTCTGCTGGGCCAGTCATCCGGTCGCCAGGTCGCCGGCGGTGGTCGCTAACGGCAAGTCGGTCTGGTCGACCTGAACAGGACTGCTAGAATTCGTCTCGGGGTCCCCGGCTCTGTCGAGGCACCCGGCGGTGAATCTCGCCCGAACGAAAATGGACCGACCGGTCACAACCGGCGAAGCAATACGATGGCCAGGACCGTGCGGATTGGCCTGTTGGGACTGATCCTGGGCGGACTGATGATGAGTGACTCGGCAGCGGCAGAACCGGATCCCCCCGAGCAGTCCAAACCGCAGGACTCTGCTGCACAGGGTCAGCAGTCCCGGTCTGGCAAGGCCAACCTGCCGACCCCGACGTTTGGAGGAGGCCAGTTCTGGGGCGACGTGCGGTTTTTCCGCGGCTGGAAAATCCAGCAGAACGTGTTCACCGGCCACCACCGCCTGCTGGATCCGAAGGATGTCCGCAGGGCGTGGGGGGCTCGCGAGGCCTGCGAGTTGCAGCTCGACGAGGTGATCGGGACCGAGAAGCTGGAGCCGATGAGTGGCACGGCGGTGATCCTGCTGCATGGTGCGATCCGTTCGTCGAAGTCGTTGAGGAAGCTGGGTCTCGAGTTGGCCAAGGACGGGTACCTGGTCGTGCCGTTCGACTATCCGAGTACGAAGGCTGAGATCGAGACTTCGGCCGACTATCTGCAGCAGGTGATCGAGCGACTCGACGGTGTGACGCGGATCCACTTTGTCGTGCACAGCATGGGGGGGCTGGTGGTCCGCAGCTGGTCGGGCCGATATCGCGACAAGCGGGCTGGCCGGCTGGTGATGATCGGTGTTCCCAACCGCGGGGCGAGGATGGCCGATCACCTGAAGACCAACCTGCTGTTCAGGCTGCTCTATGGCCGAGCCGGACAGCAGTTGGGCAGCGATCCCGAGGGGTTCATTTCACGGCTGCCGACACCGAACTTCGAATTCGCCGTGATCGCCGGCAAGGCGGGCACCTCACGCGGCTTCAATCCGCTCGTCCCCGGCGACGACGACGGGACGGTAGCGGTGGAAAGTACTCGCCTGCCCGGTGCGGCCGATTTCATCTCGGTCCGCGGAAGCCACTCGTTCCTGATGTTCAAGCCGGCGGTGATCGAGTGGACCAGGCGGTACCTCAAGCACGGACACTTCCGAGAGGACGGCAGCAAGCAGCCGATCCCCTTCGAGAAGAAAGGCGAGAAGAAGGGCGAGCGGAAGTCGGATTCCGACGAAGGCCCGTCGCGGCCGTAGCGGCCACGGCTACTTCTCGGACTTGCCTTGCTTCGGCTTGCTCTCGCCCTTTTTGTGCTCACCCTTTTCGTCGTGCTTGTGATCGCCGTCCTTGTCGTGCTTGTGGTCGCCGTGTTCGTGGTCATGGTCCTTGTGGGTGACGGCGACCGGGAACGACTTCTCGCCGATCGTCAGCTGGATCTCTCCGGTGGTTGAGTCGTTGTCGTGGAAGGCATCGAAGAGCGCCTTGTCGGCGGTCACAAAGCGTGACGACTTGCCGTCGCCGTCGCCTTCCTGCGGCTTTGCGGCCAGCTTGTGCCGCTTGGCGTCGTCGCCGGTGCCGATGGCCAGTTCGAGTTCCGCGGCGTCAATCGGCACGGCCTTCTCGGCTTCGCCGTCGAGCACGTAGATGGTGATCGTCTTGGCCTTCTCGTCCCAGGCGATCTCGGCGTGATACTGGTGGTCTCCGAGTTCGACCAGTGTGCCACCGTGAGGCGCCTCGTGATGCTCACCATGATCGTGACTGTGATCATGGGCACCCGGGTCGGCTGGCTTGATATCGTCGGCTTTGAATTCCTGGTACTCGTTGCCGCCTTCACAGCCGACGGCTCCGCTCAGCAGCCCGACAATCGCCAGGGCCAGGATGCCGCCGCCGATAAGACCTCGTGCTCTGGAATTCTTCATCTTGTGCCTCGTTTTGCTTTATGTGCGTTGGCGATCCGAACAACGGTTGGTCACTGTTGTGAGACTTCTTCCTGCAGGTAGGTTTGGCCGCGGTACATCTTTGCGACTCCGATGAACAATACGGCAGCGATGGCCATGGCGGCGGTGAAAAACCAGTAATACGAAGCCCCCTCTAGTTTCGAGTTGCCAAACTCGTCCCTGGTGAATCGGTTGACCAGGGCCGTGAAGACGTTCCCCGCCGAGACGCTCAGCAGGAAAATCGCCATCACAAAGGACTTCATTTTTCGAGGTGACTGGGTGTAGCTGAATTCGAGGCAGGTGATCGAGATCATCACCTCGGCGGCGGTGATCAGCATGTAGGCCAGCAGTTGCCATGCGATGTGAGGAGTCTGTCCATCGTCGATCCATTCCTGAATTCCTGACGAAACTGCGTAGGCGGCGGCGGCGATGAACAGTCCGATGCTGACTTTGCGTAACGGTGTCAGCGTGAAGACCTTGTTGATCAGCGGGTAGATCACGTAGTTGAACAGCGGAACAAAGATCAGGATCAGCACCGGATTGGCCAGCCCGACCTGCGAGGGCAGCAGTTCGATCGAGCCGATGACCCGGTCCATGTGCGTGGCCTGTTCGACCCACTTCGATCCTCCCTGGTCGAACAGCGACCAGAAGACGGCGACGAACAGGTAGATCGGTACCAGGCCGAGCAGCGCGCGGATGCCGGTCGAATCGAAGGTCTCGCGGAGGAACGCACGTCCTCCGGGGGGGATGTGCACAAAGCGGTGGCGGCCGAGCCAGAAGACGAGCGTGGCCAGGGCCATCAGGATGCCCGGGATCCCGAAGGCCCAGCCCGGTCCGGCGTACTTCAGCAGCAGCGGTGTTGCGAATTGAGACGCGGCGGCGCCGATGTTGATCGAGACATAGAACCAGCCGAAGACCTTCGACAGCAGGTGCTGGTTGGTTGCTCCGAACTGGTCACCGACGTGAGCGGAAACGCACGGCTTGATGCCTCCGCTGCCAACCGCGATCAGGAACAGCCCGGCGATCAGAAACGTCCGGGGTTCAAAGGTATTGGCGAGCACGGATCCGGGCAGGTCGATCATCGCCAGGCTCAGATGCCCGACACAATAGACACTCGAGAGCAGCAGAATGGTGCGGTACTTGCCCAGGAAGATGTCCGCGGCCAGTGCTCCGAAGACCGGAAAGAAGTAGGCCGAGGCCACGAACCAGGCCTGCCATTCGGTGGCTTGGTTGCTGGTGAAAAAGTCGTCGGCTCCGGTCGAGGAGAACAGGTGTCCGGTCATGAACACGAACAGAATCGATCTCATGCCGTAAAAGCTGAACCGCTCGGCTGCTTCGTTGCCGACGATGAAGGGAATGCCGCCGGGCATGCGAGGCGAGGGGACCGGCGCGGTCAGGTACTGCGGTTGGGCCACGTCACTTGATCCTTTGGGGAGTCATGCCGAGGTTCTTGATCAGGAAGGCCCACTTGTCGGCGGCCTCCTCGATGATCTTCGCCGTCGGCTTGCCCGCACCGTGACCGGCTTTGGTTTCGATCCGGATCAGGACCGGAGTCTTTCCGGCCTGGCAGTGTTGAAGCTGTGCGGCGAACTTGAAGCTGTGGCCGGGCACGACGCGGTCGTCGGTGTCGGCGGTGGTGACCAGCGTGGCCGGGTACTTCGTGCCCGGTTTCAGGTTGTGGTAGGGCGAATAGGCCAGCAGGGCCTGGAACTCCTTGGCGTTCTCTGCACTGCCGTAATCATCCACCCAGTATCTTCCGGCGGTGAACTTGTGGAACCTCAGCATGTCCATCACTCCCACCGCCGGCAGGCAGGCGCCGAACAGTTCCGGACGCTGGGTCATCACGGCTCCGACCAATAACCCGCCGTTACTGCCACCCATCACGGCCAGCTTCTCGCTGGTCGTGTACCCTTCGGAGATCAGGTACTCCGCCGCCGCGATGAAGTCGTCAAAGACGTTCTGCTTCTGCAGCTTGGTTCCCGCCTTGTGCCACTTCTCGCCGTACTCTCCTCCGCCACGCAGGTTGGGCATGGCGTAGATCCCGCCCATCTCCATCCACTGCAGCCGGCTGATCGAGAACCTGGGGGTCAGTGAGATGTTGAAACCGCCGTAGCCGTACAGCAGCGTCGGCCGCTTGCCGTCGAGCTTGATGTCCTTGTGGTGGGCGATGAACATCGGCACCTTCGTCCCGTCCTTGCTCGTGTAGAACACCTGCTTGACGAGGTAGTCGTCGGGGCTGAACTTCACCTTCGCCTGCCGCCAGAGGGTGCTTGTGCCGGTCACCATGTCGTAGCGATAGATGCTGGGCGGAGTCGCAAAGCTGGCGAACGAGTAGAAGGTCTCGGTGTCGGTTTGCCGACCGCCGAAACCGCTGGCGGTTCCGATACCCGGGAATTCGGCTTCGCGAACGAACTGGCCGTCCATCGAGTGCATGCGGATCTGGGTGCGGGCGTCTTTGAGGTAGTGAGCGACAAACAGGTTGCCCACCAGTCCGACACCGGTCAGCGTCTCGTCACGCTGCTCGATCAGCACGCGGTGGTGTTCGGGTTCGGGTTGCCGGATGTCGATGGCGACCAGTCGTTTCCGGGGCGACTCGCGGTCGGTCTTGAAGAAGAAGACCGGCCCGTCGTTGCCCACGAAGGTGTACTCGTGGTCGAACGTCGAAACCAGATCGATCGGCATCCCGAACGGTTCGGCCAGGTCCTTGTAGAGCACTCGGTACTTGTCGTCGGTCCCCTTCCAGATGGTTATCACCAGGTACCGCCCGTCCTCGGTCACGTCGGCATCGAAGCCCCAGTCGGGGTGATCGGGCCGCTTGTAGACCAGCACGTCGTCTGCCTGGAGTGTGCCGATGCGGTGGTAGTAGACTTTCTGGTTGAGATTGAGGCTCTGGAACTTGGCCCCTTCGCCCGGTTCGTCGAAGCGGCTGTAGAAGAAGCCGCGGTTGTCACTGGTCCAGGAGATGCTGCTGAACTTGACCCATTTCAGTTCGTCGTCGAGCTTGCGACGCGAATCGACTTCCATCACTCGCCAGGTCCGCCAATCCGATCCCGACTCGGCCACTCCGTAGGCCATGAAGCGGCCGTCGTCGCTGAAGGACGTGCCGGCCAGTGCGATGGTGCCGTCCTTGGACCAGGTGTTCGGGTCGATCAGGATCCTCGGATTTGCGTCGAGGGCCTCGAGGCTGTGGAGCACCGATTGATTCTGCAGCCCGCTGTTTCTGTAGAAGAAGTAGCGTCC
>Ga0310123_10001750_pt1 | contig 17828 bp, 15 predicted proteins | sample CB6_AW_1057_MG_FD_203505 | JGI IMG/M metagenome (GOLD analysis project Ga0310123, IMG submission 203505) | Marine microbial communities from Western Arctic Ocean, Canada - CB6_AW_1057 | ecosystem: Environmental > Aquatic > Marine > Oceanic | place: Canada: Western Arctic Ocean | collected... | reverse complement strand
GTATCGCGGTGACGTGACCCAGATACCCCAATTGCTGGAGGCAATCAATGCCCACCAGGTTCACAAGATCATCCATATGGCCGCCTTGCTGCCGCCGGACACCGAAGACCGGCCTCACTTTGGCATGCTGGTCAACATCCAGGGAACCAACAATATTTTTGAGGTTGCCCGGTGGACTAACATCCAGAGAGTAGTCTATGCCAGTTCCATAGCCGTTTATGGCGTGCAGGAGACTTTTGGAGACCGTCAGGTCAACGAAGATGACCTGACGGCGCCGATCAACATGTATGGTATGACCAAAGCGACCAACGATTTCGCCGCCGCCAAGTATCGCGCCAACTATGGGCTGGATATTCGGGGGGTACGCATTTGCACCGTCTTCGGCCACGGGCGGGTCACCGGAATGACCGGCATGATTGGCGGGCTGATGATGTCCCTGCCGGCGATAGGCCAGCCGGTGTCGATGGACTTCCACCCTCAGGAAGCCTCGCCCATGATTCACGCTGAAGACGCGGCTGAAATCTTCGTTGAAGTGGCTCTTAAAGAGCAGTTGAATCACCCAATTTATATTAGCGGCGGCCACCTGGCTACCATTCAGGATGTGGCCGATATAGTACGCAGCTTCATCCCCGATGCCCAGATCACCACCGGGGACCGTCCGGTGCCCCACGTCTACCTGGCGGACAACAGCCGGATGCTGGCAGATATTGGCTACGAAATGCCGCCGCTGCGGGTACGGGTATTGGAACATATCAACGACGCTCGCCGGGAAGCTGGGTTGCAACCCATCTCCGGGTGAGACTACCGAGTAGTGGGATTCGAAGCTGGATATAATCAGGATAGCCCTATTGGGTTATAATGGTTGGGTTTTATAGTGAGAAAATTATTCGGGCTGCTTCAAGATCTGAATAACTAGGGGGTAACCATGAGCGTAGCCATTGGGTATATGCCGGGAGCCTTTGGACAAGGGGGCGATAACCCCAACTTTCTTCGTGAGTTGGTGGAGCTAGGCGACAGATACGGCTACGACTCCATCTGGCTCAGCGACCGCATCGTCAGCGACCGGTTCAGTCTGGAGCCTATGATTGCCCTCTCAATGGTGGCGGCCTACTCCAAGCACATGAAATTCGGCACCAGCGTGCTGGCCTTGCCCCTGCGCAATCCGGTGGTGCTGGCCAAGCAGGTGGCAACCCTGGATTATCTCTCCCAGGGACGGTTCTTTCCGGCGGTGGGACTGGGCCAGGAAGAGCCAGAGGAGTATGAAGCCTGCGGTGTCCCCAAGGGAGACCGGTCTCAGCGCACTGACGAGGCAATCACGTTGATGCGGCGCTTGTGGCAGGAGGATAATGTCACCCATGAAGGCAAGTTCTTTACTTGCCACAATGTGAGCATCACCCCCAAGACTGTCTTCAAGCCTTCACCGCCAGTATGGATCGGTGGACGCAGTCCCGCGGCGGCCCGGCGGGTGGGGCGGGTTGGCGACGGCTGGCTGGTTTCCAGCGCGACCCCCGACGAAGTCCGCGAGGGTCGAGACATTGTCTTTGACACCGCCAACCAGTGCCAGCGGGAAATTGAGTACGACCACATTGGCGTGCTGATGGGTTTCTACATCGCCGATGATTACGAGCAGGCGGCCACCAAAGCCCATCAGTTTGTCACCCGGCACCGGCCCGATGCTTCTTTCACCGAGTATACGGCGTTGGGCACCACTGAGCAGGTCGCCGAGCTAATCCAACGCTACATTGATGCCGGAGGTTCCAAGTTTGCGGTGAGGCCTATGTGCGCTGGCGATGAGTCAATGGAACAGTTGGAGATGATGGGGCAGGAAGTGCTGCCAATGTTCCACAAGTAGCGGATTAGAGGGTGTTGAATAATTCACCCGACGATGTGTTTCGACAGGCTAACCACGAACGGAGGTTAACTTCTTATCCGCTCATCGTGAGTCTGTCGATGGATGAGTTTCTGAGGACTTTCAGATTATTCAACAGGCGCTTAGAACAATTTTGGATGTGCTTGGAATGAAAGCCAGGGGCAGGTTTTAACCTGCCCCTGCTGAGTTATTACGCTGGTAAATCCTAGCGTTACCGCCAGGTTTCTATTGGAGTCGTGGTCAATAGGGCAAGCATATTGCCATCCTGGTTGGTGTCTTCCGGGGCTACACGAAAGGTAGTATCTACCGCGTCCCTCATGTAACCGCAATTGACTCAGGTGTTGAAGTTACCCTACCTGAACAAAGATCAAGTCGCCTGGGCACATGGGGCATCCTCTTAACTTGGAGATAGTATATTACTCCCGGCGCGGATTGGATTGTGCTTCAGACAATTAATAGCATTCGGGGAATACGCCCTTGTACGTGAGCATTGCCACGGTTCGGTCGGCCAGGTTGAAGCTCTTGCCGTTCTTCCTGACTTCCTGGACCAGCGCGTCCTTAACATCGTCCAGGGGAGTCAGGAAGAACGGCACCTTCAAGGACTACCCGTTTGGCATATGCACGAAGAAAGGGCAGATTCTGGCGCATTGCCTTTCTTGGATCCGGCGGGGTGAGTGTTGTCATCATTGCTCCGTCCATTCGTGTTTAAGTGCTTGCGTTCAATAGGTATAACCATAAGCAGGTAAGGCGATGACGCATATTGCCAAGGGTTCTGATAAAGAGAGTATTTGGTGATTGTTGGAGCTTGTTGGGTAACGGTTGTATTTGGAGTGAATTGTCGCTGGCTGGCAATGCGATTGAGGTTTGATATAAGAACCATCTCGAAGTAGCCTGCCCCCATAGTATCCTGTATCATAACCAGACCATTCACGCCCTTGAGCTAATCCGGTACTGACTGAGCGAGTCGTAATTTTAGCAGCGAGGTATAACCATGATTACCAAAATTGGCAGTCTATTCGCGGGTAACGTTGATCTGGACAATATTGGGCTGGAAGGGACGCCGGCCAATGATCGCTGGCTTCCTGACGATCAGTTAGCCTCGGTGTTCGACAAATGTGAGGCCATCGCCACTACCATGGACCGGCTGGGCTACAGCACCTTCTGGTCTGCCGAGCATCACTTTCAGCGGGAAGGATACGAATGTGTCCCCAACTTGTTGATGCTCTTTGTCCACTTGGCCCACCTGACCCAGCAGCTAGATTTTGGCTGCGGGTTCAATGTTGCTCCCATGTGGCATCCGCTGCGGCTGGCTGAAGACTATGCCACCGCCGACATTCTCACCAAAGGGCGGGTTAAGTTTGGGGTTGGCCGGGGCTACCACTCCCGCGAAGTTGAGTCTTTTGACGCTCCCATACTGGACCAAGACGCCAACCGGGAACTGTTTGAGGAGCAGGTAGAGGTCATGTTCAAAGCCTTTAACCAACGCTCCTTTTCTCATCATGGCAAACACTACAACATTCCTCCAGATGTGCCCTATCGCGGCTACGATCTGAAGGAAATTACCCTGGTGCCCCGTCCACTAAGCCTGCCGGTAGAGTGCTGGCAGCCTATCGTCAGCGCCAGCCCCCGCGCCTTGGACTTCATGACCAAGCACGGCATCAAGGGTATGATCGGTGGCGGAGCCGCTTCGGGTGGCGCCAGCGATGAGGTGGTCAAACGCTGGCAGGAAGCCCTGGCCAAACATGGTAAGGAAACCGAATTGGGCGGTGACTTAATTGTCAGCTTTTCCGTGCAGTTGGCCGATACCGAGCAGAAAGCTATTGATGAAGCCCGGGCTTGGGGAGAAGAACGCATCAAAATGTTTGGCCCCTTGGGGTTCGTCCCCGGCTTAACTCCCGAACAACTGGAAGCTCTGACTGATCCCCGCAGAGCGCGCGGTGCGGGCCTGCCCACCATTGAGGATGGCGTTCGCTCTGGCTCCTGGTTCTGCGGCCCCCCCGACTCGGTCACTGAGAAATTGATGCAGATTCAAGACCGATATCCAGGCTTGGAAGAGATCAACATCGGTGTCACCAACATGGGTATGCCCCTGAAAGCCACCCTGGAACAGTTGGAGTGGTTTGGTAGGGATGTACTGCCCAAATTCACCGCCCAGGCCCAGGTTGCAACTCAGGCGGATTAGAATTGGCCAATTTATGGCTCATCAAAATGGAGGTAGATTGGTAGCAGGGAATCAGGGGAGTTGGTTTGCAGATGGCGAAGCCTACGAGCACTATATTGGGCGCTGGAGCCGCCGGGCCTTCGATGGGTTGAGGTTGACTGCGGTACTAGCGCGTTGACCGAGACAATATTGGAGCGAAGCGCTCCCGGCAAAGTGACCGGAGTCGAACCGACCGAAGGTTTTCTCAGCCAGGCGCGGGTCAAAATCACCGATCGCCGCGCCGGGTTTAAATCTGGCGGCGCGATGTCACTGCCCGTCAATGACTCAGAGGCGGACGTATTGGTATCAGGATTGGTGCTGAACTTTGTGCCCGATGCGTAGGCCGCGCTCCAGGAGATGTGCCGGACTGTCCGGCCTGGAGGCACGGTTGCATTGTATGTCTGGGACTATGTGGGCGAATTTCAGTTCATGCGCTATTTTTGGAATGCAGTCTCCGAATTATTTCCTGAGGGCGCGGTTCACGACTAGGCTAAGCAGTTTCCGATCTGCATTCCGGATCTTCTGGTCGATCTGTTCCGTGCCGCCAATCTACAAGGGGTCGAGGCACGCGCACTGGATGTACCTACCGTTTTTGTCGACTTCGAGGATTACTGGTCTCCCTTCTTGAGAGGCCAAGGTCCGGCCGGGGCCTATTGTGTCTCTTTGTCGAACGATGACCGTGAACACTTGCGGAAGCACTTGGAGAATGCCATGCCGGTCAGGTCTGACGGCAGTATTCATCTTATTGCTCGTGTTTGGGCAGTAAGAGGGACTATTCAAGTCTGAATACCTAATTGCTTCGTTATCGGGCTAATACCCAAAACAAACGGCGGGCCACTCAAGGATTAGGAACTAGGAAGTATATACATGGTAGTAGCCGCAGACAGCGTGCAAATGGATTCAACAGCCCTGGGCCGGGTTGAAGCACTGTTCCGCCGGCAATTGGAGCAGGGGCTGCACCCTGGAGCCGCGCTGGCGGTCTACCGGCACGGGCAGTTGGTGCTCGACCTGTTTGGCGGCGTGGCCGACCGGGAGTCGCAAAAGCCGGTGGCCCACGACACCATGTTCATCCTATACTCGTCGACCAAGCCTCTGGCGGCTACCTGTCTGCATCTCCTCTGGGAGCGGGGCCAGTTGGCCTGGGATGACCCGGTGGCCCACCATTGGCCGGAGTTTGCCAAGAACGGCAAAGAAGGCGTGACCGTCCGGCATGTCCTCACCCATCAGGGAGGATTCCCCGAAACCCCAGGATCCATGACCTGGGACAAATGGCGCGATTGGGACTTTGTGGTGCAATCTATGGAGAATCTGGTGCCGGAGTATGCGCCGGGCGAGGTGATGGCCTACCATCCGCGCAACTATGGGTGGGTGATTGGAGAACTGGTGCGGCGCATCGACGGCAGGCCCTTCAACCATTTTCTGCGGGAGGAAGTGACCGAGCCGCTGGGCATGAACGATGCTTACGTGGGATTGCCCGCCAATCTGGAAGACAGGGTCTCCCGGGTTCATGCGATGGAAGACTGCGACCGTCCAGTGTCGATACCGGCCTACAACCAGCCGGAGGTTCACCAGGCGGTGCATCCGGCGGGTGGCGGCATCACCACCGCCCGCGATTTGGCCCGCTTCTACGCAATGCTGTCCGGCGGCGGTTCTCTCGACAGCACCCGACTGCTCAAACCGGAGACCGTGGCCGAGGTAACTGGGCTTCAAGTGGAGGGACTTGACCATTCGCTGGGGCTGCACAAGCGCCGCTCCCTGGGTCTGGTGTTGGACGATCCTCGCATGGGCGTTTCCGAAAACTCCGGAAGCGGCAGTTTTGGTCACGGCGGGCAGGCCACCTCGGTGGGTTGGGCCGACCCAAATTTGGATCTGGCGGTGGCTTACATCACCAACGGCGCCCGCTCCGAAGATACCAACCTGCCGCGTCTTTCGGCCATTTCCCAGGCGGTGCGGGCATCTTGCTTGTGATGCTGCCCTCGCAGTATCTATCCTTACGCCCGCCCGCACCCTGGCTTTAGATTGGCCCCAATTGTGAGCTTCAGAAACAGTATGAGGTAAAGATGCCAGTAGATAAATTAACTATCGGCAATGTGGAAATTACGGCCCTATCCGACGGTGTGTTGGAGTTTGACCTGTGTAATTTCTTCCCTGCCATACCCGAAGAGAACTGGCAGTCCTATCGGGACCACCTCAGTCCAGAGGGCAATGTCAGCCTGAACGTGGCATCGTACCTGATTCGCTCTGATGGGCGTAATATCCTGGTGGATACAGGTCTCGGACCCAAGCCCGCCGATGCCCCGGAGACGCCCTGGGGCGAGTTAATGCACGACTTTCAGGCCCATGCCCTGAGCCCCGACGACGTGGACATGGTGGTGATGACCCACCTGCATAGAGACCACGTTGGTTGGAATCTGCTGTCCCAGGATGGTAAGTACGTGCCCACTTTCCCCAATGCCCGCTATTACATGAGCCAGACTGATTGGGAAGCCTGCCACAACCCAGACCTGGTCGAAACCCGCTTCCCCAACGCCCCGGACTGTGTGTGGCCGTTGGCAGAATTGGGCTTGATTGAGTTCATGGAGGGAGAATACTCGCTGACCAGTGAGTTGAGCACCATCCCCACCCCGGGTCACACCCCCGGCCATATGAGCATAATGATTAGTTCCCAGGGCCAGCGCGGATTGGTGCTGGGCGATGTGCTCCACAATACCGCTCAGATTCAGGAGCTGGAGTGGTGCTCTCGCGCCGATATTGACCCAGCGGTGGCGCAAGCTACCCGGCGTTCCATGGTGGATAAAATGGAGCAGGAAGAATTGACCGTGGTGGCGGTGCATCTGCCCAAGCCTGGATTCGGCAAAATTGTCCGTAGCGAAGGACGGCGTTATTGGCAGTCGTTATAAGCAGCCTGTTGAATTATTTGCAAATCTTCCTGAGACCATCCCTAGACAAGCTCAGGATGAGTGGGGTTCCAATTCGACGCGCGGGTTCTCTTTCATTGTCCGTTCGTGGTGGGCCTGTCGAACCACGCAGTTCGTCTGAATCATTCAACACTCTCTCGAGTTATAGTTCGTAATTACGCTCACACTATGTAAAAATGGGCCACCAAAGCAAGTTCCTAATCACCAGGATTATCGAGGACTATCTATGAAATTCGGTCTCTTCCATTCGGTACAGCTACCCGACCCAGCCAGAGAGAAGAAGTATTACAAAGAAGCTCTAGATCAAGTATTGTGGGCCGAGCAGTTGGGGTACGACTCGGTGTGGTTCACCGAGCACCATTTCTCCCGCCATGGAATCGTGTCCGCCACTCTTTCGGTGCTGGCTTATCTGGCCGGGGTCACCAATACTATTCGCTTGGGCACCGCCGTCACGGTTTTGCCCTTCCATAACCCCATTCAAGTAGCCGAAGAGGCTGCTACCGTAGACCTGCTCAGCAACGGGAGGTTGGACTTGGGAATTGGTCGCGGCTACCAGTGGGGCGAGTACAACAAGCTGAACATTGCCATGGACGAGGCTGACCGCCGCTTCCGGGAGGCTACCGATGTCCTGATTCGTGCCTGGACTTCCAAAGAACCCTTCGACCACACTGGCGAGTTCTGGACCTTCAACGATATGACAGTGCATCCCAAGCCGGTGCAGATGCCCCACCCGCCCCTCTGGGTGGCGGCTACCAGCCCCAGCAGTATGGACCGCATTGCTGAGAACGGCTGGAACCTGATGGTAGGGCAGGGCGAGAATTTCCAACGGGTGGCCGAGCAGATTGATTACTTCCGTACTGCAGTGGGGGAGGCTGGCGGCGACTATGACCCCGGTCGAGTCACGGTGGCCCGCGCCATGTACACCGCGCTGACTAAGCAGCAAGTGCGGGATGACTCTGAGGTGCCCTTTATGTGGTTCAAGCAGACCGGCAGCGAGGTGGGCGCGCCACCGGAACGCAGGGGAGAACTGCTGCCGGATAACTTTGCCGAGTACCGCCGCCGCTTTTCGGCTGAGGCGGCCTTCGACTATGAAGCCATGACCGAGAATGTGATCCTCTTCGGCACGCCGGACCAGGTGGCCGAGAAGGTGGAGTTGCTGAAGCAGTCGGGCGTGGAGAAAGTGATTCTCTTCGTCAACTATGGCGGTATCGATCACCAGAAGGTTTTAGACTCCTTGGAGTTGTTCTCCAAAGAGGTAATGCCCAGCTTTGCCGACTAGGCAGGCCATCAGCGCGCAATTCCCAGTTGGGCTTTCGCCCCGCGTAGTTTGGTGATGAAGTGGATGTGTTAGTGATAATGCAGGGGAGTAACCAGAGGGCGTCGCGGGGATGAAGAGTGGACATATCGCCCATATAAAAAGCCGTTAGACCTTGCGGAGTGGGCTTTTGGGTTTGGTTGTAGGACTGTCAAAAGCGGTGTCGATGGTCAGGAGCCTTAGTTTACCTCGACGACTTCGTCCGCAACGAGACCGTGGGTTTCACGGTGCACTGCATCAGCCGCTTCTTCGCTCGGAGCCTCACACAGACAGAAAACGGTGCCATCAGCTTCATTCAACCAATATTGCAGATACTTCACCCCGTGCATATCCTGAACCTCAAGGTTCTCCTGGTGGGCCTCTGCAACAGTTTTAGCAGTCAAGCCTTCGACACCTTTGTGAACATCCATATAGAGTGGCAGAATACCTTCCGCTTATATTCTGTAGGAATACTCAGCCCGTGCCTGATTTGGGAAAGTTTATACCTGCCCCTCAACTTCGTAGCAATCTGGATTATTTAGGCTAAGAAGCCTAGATTGTTCCACTAGCTAAGCCGGAGATGGCGTTGCTGGAAAACGATTCTCCTTCTGGCGGGAGAAGATGGCCCTTCTACCGAATCAGGGTAAGGTTTTAATTTCCGCTACAGGTGAGCCTTCCGGTTGGCTCAGGATGGGTCTATCGATCCACATTTCTGTCAGCAAGCCATTTATTTGCAGAGCAAGGGGCGATAAAGGAGGGGTGAAGCATCCCTTCTTGGCGTATTGTTAATCAGGCGAGGGATTCTTGAATCCATCTAAAACGGAGCTAATCACATAAAACTTCTCCCGAAAGAAATCTTCTACGGCTGGGTGATCGTCGCGGCGATGTGGCTGATTAACTTCTCCACCATGGCGACGGGAAACCTCAACTTTGGCCTCTTTGTCCTGCCCATGGGCCAGGCGCTGGGCATGTCGCGTAGTCAGTTCGGTTGGATGCAGACCACCCGGCGGGTTTCCGCCAGCTTCTCCAGTTTAGTGGTCGGCCGCTTGATAGACCGTTATGGCCCGAGATCCCTCATAGTCGTCGGTGCGCCCTTGATCGGGATATGCCTGATATTGCTCAGTCGTACCACTGCGCCCTGGCAGGTTATTCTGCTGTTTGGCGTCATCGGCATTTCCGGCCTGGCTGCGCCCAACGGAATTGTGACCACCGTGCCGGTAGCCAAGTGGTTCCGACGCAATAGGGGCAAAGCCCTGGCGGTGGCGGCAACTGGACTGGGGGTTGGTGGGGTTATTTTCCTGCCGGTCACCCAGTGGTTGATCGATTGGCTGGGCTGGCGGGGAGCCTGGGTAGTACTGGCGATCATTTTCATGTCCCTGGCGGTTCCAGTGGCTGCCCTGTTCCTGCGCCGCCAACCCGAGGATATGGGCTTGACGGTGGACGGCGACCCGGTGCGTCGAACGACCTCAGAGTCTAACTTACCTTCTGAGAGCGATACTCCAGAGGTGCAGTGGACGGTGAAGGAAGCGCTCCACACGGGAGCGTTGTGGAAGTTGATGGTGGTTTTTGCCATCTCTGGCCTGGCCCAGGGCGGAGCCAGTGTGCACCGGATTCCTTACTGGATTGAACGGGGCTTCGACCCTCAAATGGTGTCTTTTGCCTTTGCGTCCGATGCTGCCGGTGCGGCGACAATGGTTTTGGTGGCGGGTTGGTTGGCTGACCAATTGCCCATTCGGTTCATTGCCACGGCGTCTTTTCTGGGATTCGTGGCGGCGATTCTGTTGATGATCGCCGGTCTCAACGAGTTCTTTCTATTCGGCTCCACCATCACATTTGGGCTCTCGGTGGGGGCGGGGATGATTGTGCACTCCTATATTTTTGCGGCCTACTTCGGCCGGACTTTCCTGGGCTCAATTCGGGGCATAGTTTTGCCGATAAATCTGATTAGCGCAGGAATTGGCGCGCCGCTGGTGGGCTATTTACGAGACTGGATGGACAGTTACATCCTGGCTTGGTGGCTGATCCTGGGACTCTATCTGCTGGCGGCGGCGGTCATGGTAACCATCACTCCACCGCGGCGGGCCGACTTGCCGGCTGGGATTTCCGAGACTGCCGATGATGTTTGATTGACACGGTACTAACTCGCGTTGTGTCCACCAGACTAACCCAAAGTTCAAACCTTTTTTCTGCCTACAGTCGTTACATAGCCGTTACATGGCAGAAACACGATGTTAATCTATTCGCTCTACTCTGGTCTATGCGCGTCGTGACTCTAATGGCCCATCTCCTGAGGATATTTATAGAATCTATTAGCAGGAGCCAAAAGACTGATCGCCGCAGGAAAGTAACCCAAAACCATATTGGCTCAAAACTAGGAGGAGAAAGACCAGAAAATGTTTAGATTTTTATCATTACGCTTGAATGGCGCAGCAAAACTTTGGATGATGGGGATACTCGTTGTGTCTCTGCTGGCTCTTGCCGCGTGCAGTTCCAGCCAGCCTGCAGCCGACTCCGATACGATTAAGATTGGAGTATTACATTCCCTGTCGGGAACCATGTCCATTTCTGAGACAGCAGTCAAAGACGCCACTGAATTGGCGGTTTCAGAGATTAATGCCAATGGCGGGGTCCTGGGCAAACAGCTAGAAGTCATTGTTGAGGACGGAGCCTCTGACTGGCCCAATTTCGCCGAGAAAGCGAAGAAACTACTTCAGGAAGATGAAGTCGCGGTGGTATTCGGCGGTTGGACCAGCGCCAGCCGTAAAGCGATGCTCCCTGTTTTTGAATCCAACAACGGCCTGCTGTTCTACCCAGTGCAGTACGAGGGCCTGGAATCGTCACCCAATATCTTCTACACCGGTGCAACCACCAATCAGCAAATTGTGCCCGCCGTCGAGTACCTGCTGGAGCAGGGCAAGAGCAAGTTCTACCTGCTGGGGTCCGATTACGTGTTCCCCCGCACCTCGAATTTGATCATCACTCAGCAACTAGCCGGCTCTGGCCTTGAGCCGGTTGGCGAAGAATACACCCCGCTGGGACATACTGAGTACAGCACGGTGATCTCAAAGATCCGGGCGGCTGACCCGGACGTGGTATTTAGTACCCTCAATGGTGACTCCAATGTGGCCTTCTTCAAGCAGCTCAAGGACGCCGGTATTTCTGCGGTGGACTTGCCCACGCTGTCTGTGAGCGTGGCTGAAGAAGAGATCACCGGCATTGGCGCCGATAACATGCTGGGACATCTGGTCGCCTGGAACTATTTCCAGACCACCGAAACCCCAGAGAATGAGAAATTTGTCAAGGCTTTCAAGTCCAAATACGGCGAAAACCGAGTTACCGACGATCCCATTGAGGCCGGATACTTTGGCGTTTATCTTTGGGCCAATGCTGTAGAGAAGGCTGGCACCACCGATGTAGCAGCAGTCAAGGTAGCGGCCAAGGGGCTGCAGTATCAGGCCCCCGGAGGACTGGTAACCGTTCATAACGAGAATCAGCACGTAGCCAAGACCGTCCGCATCGGTGAGGTTCGGAGCGACGGCCAGATTGACGAGGTCTGGAATTCCGGGGAGCCGGTTGTCCCCGACCCCTATCTGGATACCTACGAGTGGGCTGAGGGTCTCAGAGAGGGGTCAGGAAACTAGCTGATCCCCTAAGACTCCTGTGGTATAGTGGGAAACTTAGAGCAATATGGGTGAATCCCAGGCAGTATTATGGCTTCCTGGGATTCACTTATGTTCTGTGGCAACGTCCACCCCAATAAAATTCTAAAGCTCAATCTAAGGCTTAAACTGAAAGGAATACTTGGACTAATGGCAACCTTGGTGCTTACCTACGTTTCAACTTTCTTAAATACCTGCTTCGCCTCCCATCTGGCCCAGCCAGTTACGATTCAACCCCTAGGCGTTTACTGCGCTGGCGCTTCAAGCCAATGTAGGGCAGTGGCCGACTGGATCTCCCCGGAGGCGTAGCCTATTATGGAAGTCTGGGCGATGCAAATCTTTAATGGACTCAGCCTGAGTTCGATTTTGTTGCTAATTGCTCTGGGACTGGCTCTCTATTTCGGTCTGATGAACGTCATCAACCTGGCTCATGGGGAGTTCATCATGATAGGGGCCTACACCCCCTATGCCCTGCAACAGCTTGCTCAGCACTTCACCGGTGATCCCTCGCCGGGGATAACCTTCCTGGTGGCCATACCCCTGTCCTTCCTCGTGGCTGGAATGGCAGGGATTCTGGTAGAACAATCAGTGATCCGATTCCTCTATCGTCGCCCCTTGGATACCTTGTTGGCTACCTGGGGCGTCGGGTTATTTTTGCAGCAACTAGCCCGCTCCATTTTTGGTGCGCCCAACGTACAGGTAGTGGCCCCACAGTGGTTGAGCGGGGGGCTTTCTATCACTGCCGACTTGCTGCTGCCCATGAAACGTCTCTTTATCATCGGACTGGTCCTGGTCTGTCTCCTAGGACTCTACTGGTACATGTACCGTACCCGGGAAGGCCGCCGTATGCGGGCGGTGATGCAGAATCGGGAGATGGCCTCCAGTCTGGGTGTGTCCACCCGAAGAGTCGATACCTTAACCTTTGCGGTGGGTTCTGGGCTGGCCGGAATAGCCGGATGTGCCTTGACTCTGATTGGTCCCATCGGACCATCCCTGGGCACTTTTTACATCGTGGACGCGTTTATAGTTGTAATCCTGGGAGGACTGGGCCAGATACCCGGTACGATTTTGGCTGCATTCATCATCGGGATGCTGAACACCGTTTTTGAGTTTGGCACGACTGCGGTGGCCGGGAAAGTTCTGGTATTCGCGGCGGTTATTTTGTTCCTGCAGTGGCGGCCTGATGGACTAGCCAGAGTGAAGGGCCGGTGACCACGGTAATGAATCCAGCCTCTAATGTCAGCGGCAAAATCCGATGGTCGGTGAAAATTGGCGATATCCTGACCCGTTGGGGGCCGGTGCTCCTGATTGTGGTACTCCTGCTGATAGCGCCCCTGCTAGTATCCGATTTCCGGCTAGGACTGCTGGGGAAGTTTTTGGCTTTTGCCATCCTGGCCATGTCTTTAAATCTGATCTGGGGTTATGGCGGGATGCTGAGTCTCGGTCACGGAGTCTTCTTCGGCTTGGGCGGCTACGCCATGGCCATGTTCCTCAAGATGGAGGCGGCGGGCGGCAAACTCCCCGACTTCATGTTCTGGAGCGGATTGGAAAGCTTGCCCTTTTTTTGGTGGCCCTTCCAATTTGCCTGGTTTGCCTTTCCCATGACCTTCATCCTACCGGCGGTTCTGGGCGGGGGTCTGGGCTACATGGTCTTTCGTAGTCGGATCACCGGCGTTTACTTCGCGCTGATTACCCAGGCCCTGTCTCTGATCGTGAGCATAATGTTTGTGGGTCAACAAGCCTATACCGGCGGCACCAACGGTATCACCAATTACAGCACCATATTGGGATTTCCGGTGTTCAGCCAGAGCACTCAAACGGTGATCTACTATATCAGTGTTGGAACACTGGTCGGAATATATCTGATCTTCCATTTTGCTTTGTCTTCCCGATTCGGCAGACTGCTGGTGGCAATGCGGGACGACGAAAACAGGGTACGCTTCATGGGATATAACCCGGTGATGCTGAAAACCCTGGTCTTCACTGTTTCTTGTGGCGTGGCCGGAATTGCCGGGGCCTTATTCGTGCCCCAGGTGGGTATTATTTCTCCTACCAATATGGGAATATTGCCCTCCATAGAAATTGCGGTCTGGGTTGCGGTGGGTGGCCGTGGGACCCTGATGGGCCCGGTGATTGGGGCGATTCTGGTCAACAGCGCCAAGAGCGGGCTGAGCGAGTCATTCCCGCTAATATGGCAGTTCTTCTTGGGGGGGTTATTCATTGGTTCAGTATTACTCTTCCCCACTGGCATCGTCGGTTTTTTCAAGGGGGACATTCGTCAGACGGTGCGCAGGTTATCCCTGAGCCAGGCGAAGGGACAGGCGAGGGCATTGCTGCATGCAGGAATAGGAGGTGTAGGGAAAATATGGCCGAATGCATCCTTTCCGTGGAAGCCCTAACCGTTAGCTTCAACGGGTTCACCGTCCTGGACAATCTGGACTTCAGCCTGGAGCGTGGGGAATTACGGTTCATTATCGGCCCCAACGGGGCGGGTAAGACCACTCTGCTGGATCTGATTACCGGCAAGACCAAGCCCGACCGAGGCAAGATTCTGTTCAATGGTGGCACTGACCTGACCAAGCGCCAGGAGCATGATCTGGTTCGTCTGGGTATAGGGCGCAAGTTCCAGACTCCCAGCGTTTTCACCAGTCTCACCGTGTATGAGAACCTTGAAGTATCAATTGGGTTCCGTAGCAGCCTAGGCGGCCTATTCCGGTCGGTGGTCAAAAAGGACGCAGATTGGATTCGGGACACTCTGGAGCAAGTGGGATTGTCCGAAAGAACCAACGTGCTGGCTGGCGCACTTTCCCACGGTGAGAAGCAGTGGCTGGAGATTGGAATGCTGTTGGCCCAGGAACCCGCGCTGCTGTTGTTGGATGAGCCGGTGGCGGGTATGACCCACCGAGAGCGAATGCTGACCGGCGAGCTACTCAAAACTATTGGTCAAGACCGCACAGTGGTGGTAGTGGAGCATGACATGGGATTTGTCCGGCAGTTTGCTCAGAAAGTCACGGTGTTGCACCTGGGCAAAATCCTGAGCGAAGGTAACATGGAGACAGTATCATCGGATCCGCAAGTGATACGGGCCTACCTGGGACGCAGCCGGACCCTGCAGCGTGCCGAGGCTGACGCTGGCCCGAGCGTACCGGTGACGAGTTCCCGGTTAGAGCAGAACGGTGATTCTCTGAACTAGTCAGTGCCAAGGCCCAGTTTTGTACTTTTAGGAAGCGTAAGTAAACCAGGAAAATGGAGCTAATACTGGCGTGTTAATGGTGGAATCTATATCTGTGGCCTACGGCCAGAGTCGCATCCTCTCCGATGTTTCTCTGGATGTTCCCGATGGTTCGGTGGTCTGTCTGATGGGACGCAACGGTGTGGGCAAGACCACTCTGATGAAATGCGTAATGGGAATTCTGAAAGCAGGCTCTGGAAAGGTGACGTATCAGCAAGATAACATGACTGCCTGGCCATCCTACCGCCGGGCCAGAGCGGGTATTGGCTATGTGCCGCAAGGACGGCATATCTTTCCCTTCCTCAGTATTTATGAGAACCTGCTGATGGGATTAGAGGCAATCAATGGCAAAAACCGGGGCATGGACTCGGTAGAAGAAATGTATGTCCTCTTCCCAGCTTTGAAAGTAAATCCAGCCAAACTCGCCGGAACTCTCAGCGGAGGACAGCAGCAACAACTGGCCTTGGCGCGGGTATTGATTCGACAGCCTGAATTGCTGCTGCTGGATGAGCCTACCGAAGGGCTGCAGCCTTCTATAGTGCAGGAAATAGAAGACCTAATAATAAGTCTACGAGAACGCCAGGGAACTTCAGTCCTGCTGGTGGAGCAGTCGCTGGACTTCGCCATGACCGTCGCTGACCACTGCTTCCTAATGGAGAAGGGCGAGATTGTGCTGGAGGGGCCCACCGGAACCTTGGACCAGAATTTGATGCGCCAGTATTTGTCGGTATAATCCGGGTCAAATTATCCGGCTTGCTGAGGAATAGTTATGATGCTAACACCCAGGGAAAGCGAAAAGTTGCTGGTTTACGTGGCTGCCGACTTGGCTCGTAAGCGACAAGCCCGAGGTCTCAGGTTAAACGTCCCGGAATCGGTGGCGCTGATCACCGAGGCCCTTCTGGAAGGAGCGCGGGACGGCAAGTCGGTGGCCGAGGTTATGGCTTTAGGTCGGGAAGTGTTGACCCGGGAGCAAGTAATGGATGGAGTGCCCGAGCTGGTCACAATGGTGCAGGTTGAAGCGACCTTTCCCGACGGCACCAAGCTGGTGTCCTGCCATGACCCCATTGTTTAACCGCCTGGACTTATGCAGGGGCGGCACTAATTTCAGGGGATAGAGAGGCCTAATTTTGGAAGAGACCAAAAACGCTGACCGCGCGTATGTGCTGAGTAAAGCCAACGAACTGGATGTAAAGTTCATTCGTTTGTGGTTTACCGACATCCTGGGTAATCTGAAAGGATTTGCCATTAAGGTTGACGATCTGGGAGATGCCATTGACCACGGCGTGGGTTTCGACGGCTCCGCGATTGAGGGCTTTGCGCGTTACTTTGAAAACGATATGCGCGCTTTTCCCGATCCCAGCACCTTTATGCTGCTACCCTGGCGTCCCCGTCAAAATGCCGTGGCCCGCATGTTCTGCGAAATTCGGCGACCGCAAGGCGATCCTTTTGCGGGTGACCCCAGGTACGTCCTACAGCGCAACCTGCGTCAGTTGGCAGAGTTGGGATTCACCTATAATGTCGGAACCGAGCTGGAGTTCTTTTACCTCAAAGATTCCGAAAAACCGGAACCGTTGGACCGCAGCGGTTACTTCGATCAATTATCCAGCCAGCCTGCCAGCGATCTTCGCCGCGACACGGTTTTGAACCTGGAGGCAATGAGCATTCCAGTAAAGTATTCCCATCATGAAGCGGCTCACAGCCAACACGAAATTGACTTGCAATACAATGACGCCCTGACAATGGCGGACAACATTGTCACCGCCCGGCTGCTGATCAAGGAGTTGGCCCAGTCTAGCGGGGTCTATGCGTCTTTCATGCCGAAGCCCATTTCGGGGATGAACGGCTCGGGTATGCATACTCATCAGTCGTTGTTTCAGGGCGAGCACAACGCGTTCTACGACCCTGATGACGAGCATTATTTTTCCCTTACAGGCAAGCGGTTTATCGCCGGGTTGATGCACCATGCGCCAGAGATCACCCTGGTTACCAACCAGTGGGTAAATTCCTACAAGCGGCTGGTTCCGGGTCATGAGGCGCCAGTGTACATTGCCTGGTCCCACGTCAACCGTTTTGACCTGGTGCGGGTACCGCCCTACAAGCCCGGGTATGAATCTTCGGTGCGGGTGGAGTACCGAGCGCCAGACCCGGCCTGCAATCCCTATCTGGCTTTCAGCGTGATGCTGGCCGCTGGGCTCAAGGGAATCCAAGAAGAGTATCCGTTGCCCGCGCCGGTGGTGGGCAGCGTTCACGAAATGTCGGCGCAACGCCGTCAGTCCTTGAACATCAGGCCGCTGCCCAGAAGTTTGGGCGAAGCCATCGCTCTGGCGGAGCGTAGCGAGTTACTACAGGAAACCCTGGGCGACCACACCTTTAACAGCCTGATTCGCAACAAGGAAATTGAGTGGGAGGAGTACCGGTCTACCGTAACCGACTACGAAATTGCTCGGTATCTTCCCCTGCTTTAGTCTTATTATAAGACCGGTTTTCAGATCATCTGAATTTCCCTCTTCGCCCTTGATGTGAGAAGACTGGGCCTGTCCTGAGCTTGCCGAAGGGATGAGCTTGATGCGGGTGAGTTTATCCTCCGTCGCTCCGGCGAAAGCCGGAGCCCAGAGACGGCCCTTGGTTGATAACGAAACGCCATTGGATTCCGGC
>Ga0310123_10001749_pt1 | contig 17834 bp, 19 predicted proteins | sample CB6_AW_1057_MG_FD_203505 | JGI IMG/M metagenome (GOLD analysis project Ga0310123, IMG submission 203505) | Marine microbial communities from Western Arctic Ocean, Canada - CB6_AW_1057 | ecosystem: Environmental > Aquatic > Marine > Oceanic | place: Canada: Western Arctic Ocean | collected... | reverse complement strand
AACGTGAACGTGAACGTGAACGTGAACGTGAGGTTTAGTGAATCAGACGATGTATTATGTAACTATGGTTTAGGCAGGCTGTGCCGTACCGTGTAATACCTTGGAGTCCTATACTTCTCAATTATTGGATATTACGTGTCGGTGATCGTCGCCGGCAGAAACTAGAGACGGCGAGGTCATCTGATAGTCGGAGGTCTCGCCTGAACGGTTACACGAGAGGAGTCTCTGATGCGGAGCAAATTGGCTATTGGAGCATGGTTGGCAGTGGCTGTTGTCGCCCTCGGCTGGCCTGAACAGGCCAGGGCCGAGTACTGGAAGCTCGGCTGGGGCGTCTTCGGTACGGGCTTGGAGCATGCAAAGCTCGAGCGTATCAGATGGGACTGGATCATGATATGTCACGGCAATGAGGACATAGAAGGGAGCAACCTCGCGGTCAACGAGGCGCTGAAATACAATCCGGATCAAAAATACCTGGTGCGGCTCTGGCCGGTTATGGGCCTGGGCAGGTTCCGGGAATACGCCAACCGGGCCACCTTCCTCGAGTATTACTTTGAGCCGAAGGTTCGAGCCGCAGTCAGGGAGACAATTAAGTCGAACATGGATGCCGTCCTCAACGGCATAGACAAGCCTGAGAACATACTGGGGTTTACCTTCATGGAGGAAATCCCAGCGCACTGGGGGCCATCTCTCCGCGCGCGAGAGATGCGCGTCGACCTCAAGCACTACGGGGCGCAGATCGCCGAGGAGATGGGCTTGAAAAAGTTCGAGTGGAACGCCGAGACCAAGACACACGTTTGCGGTATTTACGCGGACACGCTGAGGGACATATACGGTTATATCAGGTCCCTTGCTCCGGGCAGGAAGGTCTTCCACTGGCAGCACACTTACACAGGGACGATAGGCCGAGTCAGTACGCCAAGAACAGGGGAGCAGCGTCCCCTCCTCCGGGGCCCCGATGATGACCCGATGAAGCCCAACTATCTTCCCATGAAACTCTCTGATGTGATCTGCCCGGGGGGCGCGGACGGGCTTTTCACCTATCCGAGTACGAGTAGTGGATGGAAGAGGTACATGGAGCTGGTCAGAGAGCATAACTGGCCGTTCTTCTCTCAGCTTTCCCATCCGAGGGGCATGCACGTAGCCCCTTGGGAAGAGTGCGAGAATCTGGCCATGACGCGCGATCCGCTTAACTGGGGGAGCTTCTTTTTCTGCTGGGGGCACTGTCTGGGCCATAGGGCTGGCGACGACCCCAGCATACCGAAAGACCGCGACGGGGGCCGCCAGAAGGAGTTCGGGGGCTACCAGGATGCGGCCGTGCATCAGAGGATATTCCAGAACCGCCACAAGGTGGGCATTGACGCACTGCTGAGCTATCTGCGTCCGAGGGTGCTGGTGCACGCGCCGCTGTCAGTGCTCAAAGAGAATGGGCGCGTCCCGCTGACCGTGTTCGTGCACAACCCGCGCGATGTCGAATTCTGGCCGGAGTACCTCAGCGAGGCTCAGACGATGCGGAAGGTTTCTGTCACCGTTAACGCGCCGTCGGGTGTGCGGGTGCAAGCAGTCGGGGGCGGCGCCGATACGATCGCCCCGGGTGCTTACGAGCGGTATGATTATGTCCTGAGCGGATCCGGAGTGAACCTGCCGCTTTCCCGGGCCATTGCCATACAGGTCGAATGCAGCAAGTCGCCCGCTGCCGAGATAGCGATCAGTACAGAGACCTTTATTCCCCGCTTCCAGACCCACCGGCTCGAATATGCTCTTGAAAAGTGGGTCGAGCCTGGTTTTCGGCTCAAGGAAGCTGCAAGACCGCAAATAATCATCAAGCCATTAAACATTCCGGTTATCGAAAAGCCTTCTGTAAGCATCGACGGCGAAAACATAACCTACGACGGTGAGGTGAAACTGGGCCGCCAACTGGTCATATCGCCGGACGGCAGCGCCAAAATCAGTCCGAGCAACATGATCAGTCCGATGAACGAAAACCTGCGGGACGAGGATTCCCCGACCGGATTCAGGATATTCGAGGACGGATACGGAATAGGCTCCTACACTGCAAACCTCCCCCTTGAAATTGGGAGAGAGTACCTGCTGGAGTTCGAGGGCATGGCCACCGGCGGCGCCAACACCCAGGTGGGCCTGCGCTTCGTGGGGCAATTCGAGAAGGATTATCACGTAGACAAGCGGTATAAGCTCTGGATGGGCCTGCACGGCCGGTTCACCGATAAGTGGTCGAAGGTAAGCCATACCTTCGTTTTGCCGGAGGGAGGCACTGGGTTTTATACGTTATACTTTTACAGGTCCCCTCAGAAGGGCGCGATATCCTATGGGAACTTCAGCCTCGTTCCCGTGGGCGAGGACCGAGATGTTTCCGACAGTATAACGGACAAGATGCCGCTGCTGCAGCCCGGCAGGCTTAACCACGTGACCTATCGGGACGCGAAGGGCGAGAGGCATTATCCGAAGGCGGAGGTGCGCCTCGATTTGCCGTCCCGCTGAGATCCTCCGCCAGGGTCAGAATCCGGAAAGATCGGAGTTGAACTATTGCGAGTTTGGAGCATATGCGCACTGAGTCTGGTCATGAGCGGCGGCCTGTGGCGGTGGCATGCAGCACGGCCAAGTCGTCGGTTCCACCAACGACAAAGGGGAACATCCGCACGACCACCCGCTGACGCCCAACGACCTGTGGTCCACCGTGTACAAGCATCTAGGCATCGACCAAAACGCCACCATCACCGACTATTCGGGCCGACCGCAGCTACTGTTGCCGTTTGGCGAACCGATCCGCGAATTGATGTGAGGCGAATGCTCGCGGGCCGTTGAAGAAACGCCGCTGGCGAACCTGGTTCTGGACGCGGGCGCGAGAATGCGGCACAATTCCTGCACGTGTCGGTGATCGTCGCCGGCAGAAACTAGAGACGGCGAGGTCATCTGATAGTCGGAGGTCTCGCCTGAACGGTTACACGAGAGGAGTCTCAGATGCGGAGCAAATTGGCCATTGGAGCATGGTTGGCAATGGCTGTTGTCGCGCTCGGCTGGCCTGAACAGGCCAAGGCCGAACAGGCCAAGGTGGCAGAGATCGGTTTCCATTCCGCATCGCGCCCTTGCGCAGATATCGTGGTTACGTTGCCGCAGCAACATGCCCCCTCTTTCCGGGCCCTGCTTCCTGAAGAAGTGACGGGCTGTCCTTTGCCTGGCAAGGGTTTCTTCCATACCGAACCTGGCTTCGAATGGAAGAAGGGAGATCGTGGCTCATGGTCGGGAACGATAGAAATCGAGGATTTTGGGCGAATCCAGATCTCTCTCGTACCGCGTGATTACTATGTCGAGATCACCTGGACGTTGGAGAATCTCTCCGCCAAGCCGCTCAAGAAGACTTCCCTGAATTTCTGCTTCAATGTGAACAACGCAGGCAGCGGCGGACGAAGTTGGGCCAATCGGGAGTTCCTGCCGAAGAGCAGGTTGAACCGCGAAGAAGACGGAGAATTCTGGCATGACCGGGTCGCCCACAAGGGCGCCTATGTCCATAGCGCCGGTCGCTGGATCAACGAGCCGACGGCGGCGCTCGATGCGTCGATCCTTGTGATTGCCAACCAGGCCGGGAACCGATATGCATTTCAGATGTGGGACAAACCGGTTCCGAGTACATGGATTAATACTGGCAACGCCTGTATGCACCTGAAGCCGGTGCTGTGCGATTCGTTGGGCGTCGGAGAAACTGCGGTAATGCGCGGCCGCATGGGCATCAGCCCCAAGGGCCTCGAACCGATATGGCGGCTCTATCAGGGCCTCACTCAGATCAGCGGGCAGGCAACCGCAAATGAGAAGGCCCAACACGGCGCTCCAGCAGACGCCGACCCGCAGCGGCGCTGAGCTCACCGGCAGCGTCTGCGGTTCCGATCACCTACGTCCTGTCTGGCACAGGAACCGGAACGGTCAGCGGCACGTCCTTCACCGACGCGGAATTCACCTACAGCTTCTTTGGCGACACGGCCAACGTCACTGGCGGGCCTACTTACCTTAACCTGGTTGAGACATTGCCCGCGACGCTCCAGATCAGCGGGTTCGCGGGAGCCACAATCACTGACGATGTCTATATCTTCAACAACACCACGAATGCGGTCGCGGGAATCGGCCTAGAGATAGGTCTTGACATGTTCAGTACCAAGGACGTAGCGGGCTTGTCGAGCTACGACCTCACAAGCGAAATCGGGCCGCTGGCGGCATCATCACAATTGTCAACCAGCCAGGGGTCGTTCGCAACGAGTTTGAGCACCGTGGAGTTCACCAACTACCAGACGGCGGTGTCCTTCACGGCTGCTATTGATTCTGCCGTGGTCCCCGAGCCATCGTCTCTGGCGCTGCTGGGCATCGGCGCGCTGGGTCTGTTCGGCTACGGCAGACGTCGCCGGCAAACATCGGCCGCTGCCTGAGGCACAGGGAGCTCACCACCACACAGCTCATCACGGGCGGCTATCGGGTCGCCCGTTTTTTCTTGCGCTCACAAGTGCATCCGCAGGTTGCGACCACTGGTGACGCACTGTCCACATTTGAGTAACTGGCTGCTGACGAACCGCCTGTGGCGAATCAGGTGCTGTTCTCGGCTGTCGGGGTACTGGCCAACCTGCAGACCACTCGCGCAGTGAAAGCAGAACTGAAGAGACGAGCGGAAAGGAATTGAGTGGGATGGGTCCTTATTTGGACTGAACCCACCAAACCACACCGCCCCCCAGCTGATTTGCAGGACTAACTTTACGCGTTGACACACTTGAGCGGGCCGGTCTGATCGTCATCACATACGACGGCCGCCTCCGGTTCGGACGGCCAGCAGGAACATCGTGATCACAGTGTGACCAAAGGTGCATTTGGCACCGCATCGGATTGAGCCCGGTCGCGGGAATGTACGAGAAATGGTGTCTCTCAGGCCGTTAAGGCCGGCAACTGGCCGCGAAAGACAGGAAACCTCCGTGTGAAAACAGTCTGCAATCTGTCTTGAAGGAGATCACTGGTTTTGCTGTGCAGGGAGGGACAGCGCCTTTACGGAGGGATTCAACGATGTCGCTCTCGCGTCAGCAAACGAAAACCGCAAAAACAAATGAACGTCGTCGGTCGAAGATAGAAACGTCGGGAGAAGATCAGACGTTTTGTTGAGAACACCGAAAACCTCAAAACGTGCTTCGAGCACGAGCTTAAATATGTCTTGACCCTCAGGGAAAGGCTGTCAGGCAAGTATGTCGCTGAGCCCGAAGTCTTCCGCGAACTCAATCGTCTGATCGTACAGACTAATGACCTGGTCTCGCGTGACCATGAGTCTGAACATGACGTTTGGGCACTGGAATATCTGCACTATGAACTGCCGATTCTGTTTGCAGCTGCGTGCAAGTCGATCGGAGTTGACGCAAATATCGAGTATCCGCGTTTCCTTGATGAAATCGAGGATCTGCAGCGCGATGAAGCTGCTGAGCAAGCAAAATGGCAGCACACCATCGGCTTAGCGATCGCTGCTTCGGCAACTGGAACGTCGAAAGACTGATCCATGGCTTCAAGTCGTGATGTGGACAAACGTATTCGTAAACAGAAGAACAGGCAGAACACAGCCAAGCAGGTTTTGGACTTAGCGAAGCAGGGATTGTCCGGACATCACATATCTCAGAGAAATCCGTCCATACCAAAGCAAACGGCTTACCGCATCATCAAAGACGCGAAATCGCAGTGTCCGAGATTCCTCCCAGAGTAATTTGGTCCGCAAATGTCTCACAAATTTGTGGGACATTCTGAAGTGCACAAATTATGTCTGATTTTGTCGGAAGTACTTGCCTCCTGCTTTCATAAGTATTTAGCGCGGTCTCCAAGCACTTAAGACGGAGTATGCAGCTCGAAACGCTGTCTGTCTTGCGAGTAAATTAGTACCGGAACTTTTGCGGAACATTTGACGGTTTAATTCCAGCCATAACGCGGCTCGACGTTAGGTAACCGGCCGCATTGTAAGCCTTCATTAAAGGAGCTTTATCATGGTTAAGGAATCTGATGGCGGTTTCCGGGACACCGCCATCCATACCGATGCGGTCTGCGGACTCGTGGATTTCCTGAAGCACACTTCTCCTGGGGAAGGCGGATTACGGTCTGCTTGTCGCCGGGGCCTCCCGGTGCGGTATTGCCACAGCCGCGCGTTCATCATGGGCCGGGACTTCCTGCAGTACGTTTCCGAACAGCAGTCAACTGCTCCCGGACCGCGGGAAGGCGATACGCCGCAATGTGTGCAGCGACAGCTGGAACTCCAGTTCCCGGACGAAGACTGACTCACACGCGCTCCCCGTCTTCGTGCCCACCGGTTCAGGATGCTCTTCGCAGGTGTACTTTTCGGTGTACCCTTCCCAATCTCGCCGCAAAACTCAGGTGTAGTGCCCTGTAACTCAACGAACTCTTCGCCAGACTTGGTATCCTCATTCTCTGATGGGCTGCGGCGCGATTCAACGTTGGCTTCTGACCTGCGCCGAGGTTCCCTACGCTATGGCACTCAGCAAAAGTGTCCTGCAGAGATTCGCACATGACCGTCCAATATCACGATCCCAAAGCCAGACCGTCGACACCCGCAATGCCTTACGGATTGGCCGCCAAACTTGAGGGCGCCATCATGATTGGCTTGCTTGCCAACGGCTTTCCCGATTCCGAACAATTCTTAGACGCTGTCGAAACCTCGGTCGGCAAAGCTCTGCCGAGCGTTACATTCAAACGGTACAACAAACGTAATCCCTCGATCCGTGCAAGTGATGAATTGATGGGGGAAATCGCGAACGACTGCGACGCATTCATTTCCGCCTACGGACACTGAGGCAGCTGCACTTCCGGCACCGTGCGTGACGGCATCGAGGCAGCAAAACGCGGTCTGCCCGCGGTCGCATTCGTCACCGATGATTTCTGGAAACAGGGGGGTTTTATTGCGAACGCGGGGGGTATGCCCGATGTTCCCAAGGTCAAACTACCGCACCCGGTCGCCGGTACCGGTCATCAGGCGATGCACGAACTGGCCGATCGGATTTGCGCCGAAGTCATCGATCGCTTGAGGAACGCATGAGCATGTTATGGTCCGCACCTGACGAGTCCGCGGCGCTGGAAGCGCTGCACGCAAGCGGCTGCACTGATGGATTGCCGGTACTGGTTCCGACCCCTGAGCGTGTCGAGCGCATGATCTTGGCGAGCGGTCACGAGACCGACATGAGCCTCGGCAGTATGGGGCCGCAATGGGGCAATGCCACGGTGGGAAAAGTGGCGGTGGCAGCCATCATGGCCGGTTGCCTGCCCGACCATTTCCCGGTGGTTGTCGCAGCAATCAAAGCCGTCTGTCAGGACACGTTCGATCTCGCCGAAATTCAATGTACGACCCATTGCATTTTTCCGATGCTCATTGTCAACGGACCCGCGCGAATGGACTGCGGCGACATCGCTTCGGGCTTCGGCGCCCTGGGACCGGGCCATCGCGCGAACGCGTCGATCGGCCGGGCACTGCGACTCACAATGATCAACATCGGCGGCGCACGACCGGGTGAGGCCGACATGTCGCTGCACGGCCATCCCGGCAAATTCACCTGCTGTTTCGCCGAAGACGAAGAGCACTCGCCGTTTCCGCCATTGCATACGAGCTTTGGATACAATGCAGAACAGAGCGTGGTGACAATTCTCGGCGTAGAAGGACCGCATTCCACAATTTTCACCGGCAATGCCGACGACCCGGCGGCCGCAGAAGGTTTAATCGACGCACTCGCGTCAGTGCTCGCGAACACCGGCAGCAACAATTCGCATTTAGGCGGCCACGCTGCCGTCGCGATCGTATTAAACCACGACCACGCGAGTGTCCTGGCAAAACACGGCTACACCCGCGAAACGTTGCAAACAGCGTTGAGCAAACGCGCGGTCACGCCTCGTGAGACATTATTGAAGATGAATCCGAAAATGCTGGTCGGCGACGAAGCAATGATTCCGGCAGTTCGGGAGCCACAGAACATTCTCGTGCTCGTCGCCGGCGGTTCGGGTTTGTATTCGATGGTGATGCCCTCATGGTGCGCGGGGCCTCACGGAAATGTTGTCGTGCACGAACAAATCGAAATCGGCCAGTTTTGTGAATTACCGAGTGTCGCGGCAGACTAATCAATGTGTGACACGCCGCAATATCCACACACAGACCACCGACACCAGCCTGGTCCAGCTAGAACAGCTGACCAGTCTGGAGACTCTCGAACTCAGCGGAACGCAGATCACCGACGCGGGACTGGTGCATCTGAAAGGGCTGGCCAGGCTGCAGGCGCTCGTCCTCGGCAACACCCAGATCACTGACGCGGGCGTCGACACACTGCAGAAGACACTGCCGAAGTGTCGGATCATTCAATTACCGCTCCGCCGAATCCATGACTCACGTCTTTATAAAAATCAGAAACAATCTCTCTATAAATATTTATTTGAGCCAAAGTTTGTACCTGATCACCTATTTTATTCTAAAACTTTATATTGAAAAGCTTCAATATCATCTCTATATCTTTCAAAACTAATATCTTTTGTCTCTTCATCATAATACTATGTATAATGCTTATGAATTGATCTATTTTTATGCGGCAGCTTTTGCTTGGGTATTCTGATTTTATCGCAAATTATATCAAAATCTTCTTTGAATGTTTTCAAATCTTCCTACAAAATCCATTAACATTTTTCCACTATTCATCTGAAATCCAATTTAACTGCTGTTCAAATGGGCTCTTTTCTTCGCAGACCCTTACAAGTCTTGGGGAATGATTTATAAATCTCGAGCCTAACTTGAAGCGATCATTTTCATTAAAAACAAATGATAAATTCAGTTTACTCCTTTGAGTTAGTGCATATTTAGGTGCCTAACGACCAAGCTCACCGGCGGCAATGAAGCGTAGCGGGATCGCCGTCCGAGTGCAGCACCTTCGTTAGCTGATTTTGATTTTAATGCCACGCTTTTTCGTAAATTTCAAAATCTTTACGATACATCTCTTCAATCTTTTTCTTTTGATGCTGATTAGGACTATATTAATTTCTACCTCTGTTTTTGTTTACCTCCTTATCATTAACATCAAGTCTGTTAGGAATACCACACTCCTCAAATGCTAAGTTAATACCTTCAATTAGATTCTCGAGTCAGTACACCTGCTTAAGAAGAACGTTTTCGTTAGAATCTGTGATGTCATCCCACATTGGGGCTGTGTGTGTCATGAAATGATTTCCGAGCGGGTAATATATGGAATCGCTCAAGCGTGCTTCCTGTGTGTAATCTAAAAACACATCGAAAGCGTAAGAAGTATTAAGCATCAACTTTTTACTTATTATAAATATTTTTAAAGAACGGGCCATGTTCTTAATGCACCCAGAGTCTTCTCAAAAAAGGTAATAAAACATACTTACGCACCTGTCTGTAGGCTCCCGAGAAAATGCGAACGAAAATATATCATCCCGTTTTTCAGGATAAACATAGTTTTTAGCAAAGAGACACCGCTTAAATTAGTATTCTCCTAAGCCAACTCTATAGTTGTTAAGAATATCGTTATATTCCTCGGGCATCGCTTGAATAAAAGTCTTTGGTTTTTATCCGATCCACCTCTACATAATATGGCTGAAGCAAGGAGCGAGTGGTCATTCCCGCCGATTTCTTAACGTGAAGCCAAAATAATTGTCTTGAGTCATTTTTTCTATGAGATGGTTTTATCAGCTAACTTTGAATTAGTACGAGACCATCGCGGATAAAGCCGTAGAGGCTACTTCGAATTCCATGGTTCTGGATCGTCGCATCTGGCACTGTACAGGTGAGTTGGGTCACTCTCCGATGACCAGTGTCTCAAACCGCACTGGTATATCTGGCGATTATCATGCCGTCAATTCTTTGATATCCCGATCATCGCTGATAAAATCAGAACACTGGCATGACCACGACAGCCGCTGGCGTTCTCAAGGATGTCCGACAATGAGTGTTGGATTGATGCGTGAGGCACTGAAGGAAGTCCGACTGAGCAAAGCCGAGGAGACCTGGTTTCCTCGCTGGTTCCTGCTCTGCGCAGCGATGGTATTGCCTGTCAAGATCCCCAACCCAGGCGCAGAAATACCCGCGGCCGATGGATCGGATTGACCCGAACGGGTGCGCGTGTGGTTCAGCAGCGGCATGGATGCCGAGATTCGGCGCGACAACGGCGGAGCGCTTCAACGGTGAAGCCTTGTATTACGTGCGGCACGGCGGGGCCGGTCATTCCAGACCGTCCAGCGCGATCTACATCATCAACAGGCCCGTCGTCGCAGGCCTCAAGTACACGGCCACGGCCTGGATCAGGTGCCGGGACATGCGGGAGTTGTCCTCACAGATGTGGAGGTGTCCCGGTCAACGATTCACCATTCAATCCGATGTCAACCTCGTCGCAAATCGCGTCGAGTGCAGCGGTGAGTGCTGGTGCTCTCGAATAGCTTGAGGCAAACGACATAATTGATGCTCGTGGTTAGTCTCGCGGCAACACCATTGAAAATCGATCCTTTAAGGACAATTTGCCCGCAGATGATCGTCCACCGATGGCTCAATCAACTCACCCAGTTTTTCGGAAACCCATCAAGTGGCGAATCGTCGGCCGGTTTCCAGATCACCGTCTCGTGAATCTTACGGGCTAAGGCGATGTCATTCGGTGTGACTGCACGGACACGGTGGGTCTGCAACTTCACAGTCACATGGGCGTACCCGACCGAAAAATCTGGATGATGCCAGGCGGCTTCGGCAAGGTATCCGATCGTATTGATCAGCATCATTGTGTGCGCGAAGCCTGGCGTCGTGTACTTCCGCCGCAACCAACCATTACGTACCTCCCAACCGGGCAAATCCTCTAGTGCCTGATGAAGCTGTTCTTCCGTTAACACAAAATCGTCGGCCATGATGTTGGTCCTCCCAATGCAAATGTTCGCTTACATTTCCGATTTGAGATCAGCTGGATTCAATGTGTTCATCAACCGAGAGAAGAAAGTCAACTTCAAAAGCCAGTCATCTGGCAGCATTTATCGGCAACCGGCCAGGACGCGCGGTTTTTGTCGGCATCTACAGAACCGACGGACAATATTCTACAGCCTATGAGAAACGTCAGCAGACCAAGGAATGGATGGAACTGATTCGGTATGGATTTCCTAATCATCGCAAAAAATGACTGTGGTTTGATCTCGTAAGAACCAAACATCTTTCCAGGTGGTCAGGCAACCTGATGATTGAGTGGACCAGCGAACGATCGTGGAGTCGCTGGGCCGGAAAAAATACCTTCGAGGTTCTGGCAATCAATGAAGAGTCGTTGCTATCAGAGGCAATGCCAGATTATAGAGACATTGTTCTTTCTTGGAATGACCTGAGAATCATTACTACGAAGTGGAGTACGCGAGTGAACTTCGGTACCGCAATCCGCCTATCAGTGAGCGCACGATTGTCTTTGCAATCACCCAGAGCGGGGACACCGCTGATACGCTTGCCGCAATGCGGGAATGCAAGTGGAAAGGTCACCCCACACTGGCCATCTGCGATGTGGCTGGATCGACAATCGCCCGGAAAGCCGACGGCGGTATTTTCTGCACGCCGGGCTGGAAATCGGCGTGGCATCCACCAAGGCGTTTACGTCCCAGGTGACGGTGCTGATCCTGCTGTCACTCTATCTGGGTCGCACGCGGCATCTGTCCTGTCCGGCAGGCAAACGCATCATTCGACAGCTGAGGTCAATACCGGAAGTCATCGAGCAGACACTCAAATGTCACGAACAGGTGGAAGAGATTTCCGGCAAGTATTCGGGACTCAACAGCTTTCTGTATCTGGGCCGGCTGTACAACTTCCTGGTTGCACTCGAAGGGGCACTCAAGCCGAAGGAAATCAGTTACTTCCATGCCGAAGGCTATCCCGCGGGGGAGATGAAACACGGTCCGATTGCGCTGGTGGACGAAAAGACACCCAGCGTGTTTGTCATTCCGAGAGGCGGTATTTATCCGAAAGTCGTCAGCAACATGGAAGAAATCAAGGCACGCAAAGGCCCCGTGATTGCCGTGGCGTGTGAAGGAGACACTGACGTGGCCTGTATTGCGGATGACGTTATTTATGTGTCTGATGTGGAAGAATACCTGCAGCCGCTGGTGTGTGCGATCCCACTGCAGCTGCTGAGCTATCACATTGCGCTGCTGCGGGGATGCAATGTGGACCGACCGCGAAACCTCGCCAAAAGCGTGACCGTCGAATGATTCACCTGTCGACTGAATCATTAGTGAACGGCTCAACTGGCAGGACACCCACGCGTCACCGAATCTTGTTTGCGGATTTGTAGATTGCCCATCCCACGCTCGCCAGGATCCAGCCCGCTATCAGACCCTCCATCGAGGAAGTGAACCATACGCACAGGAGACCGAAGACCAACAGGGCAAATATCTTGTGTGAGCTTCAGCCTTCCTGCTCGGAGAGTTCTTTGATGTGATTCAGCACTCGACGATGAATACGGTGGATGCAGAGATCTGACCACAGCGTCCAGTAGTCTTGCGGGTACATTTCAAACTTGTACCACGTGCTCCCCTCCAACCGCGTCAGGCCGTTGGGCAATTCAATGAGCCGGAATTCGCCCCGCTGGCAGCGCAGGTAGCCGTCCAGATGTGGCGGATGAACGTGCCGATAGGGGCTCAACTCGTGCATGGGTGGCGGTTGCGACTCGACGTCGAACGCCAATCTGCGCGGTTCGTCCCAAACAGTGATCGGCTCGACGAATGCTCCGGTCGAAAACTCGCAGCGACGCACTGCTCCCACGCTGTTCCCCTCAATCGTCGCGCGCTTCGGATAGGCGATTCCAAGCCGGAAGTACCAGTCGGGTGGTGGCGGCAGTTCCGAAAAGCCGACGACGTACGGCCATACTTGCCGCGGCGGTGCATTGATCTCGACCGACGAAACCACTTCGTATTCGGGCGTCGGCCGGTAGTTGAGTTCTGCGCCTGTCGCCAGCGGCAATAACGCGATGGGCAGCGACAGCGCCGTTGCACGGCTCGGTGTCATTACCGCCACAGCGTACCCGATCAGCCCACCCAACAGTCCCATCACGGCCGCGACGGGATATAGCATCGCCAAACAGATAATTCCTTCAAACGCGAATAACAGCACGGCGATGCCGCACAAGAAGATCGCCAGCTCGGCTACCAGAAGACTGCTTCCCAGGTTACGCGGATAAGGGCGGTTATAAAGAAAGGCGCTGACCACACCGACCAGGATCGGCGTTCCCAGAAACAGCGCGACGCCGTAATCAGCAAATGCATAGACGCTAACCACCAGCATGAGCAGCGAGATCACGATGCTGACAACAATGCCCAAGAGTGCGCTACGCACGCGATGATCCACGACTGCTTGCGGCTTTTGCGTGGCGAAGGAGATGCTTTCCCGGCCAGGAAGCGCGCAAAGCAGGGCCATCACGATAAAGTTGATCCCTGGCATCAATACCAGCAGACCAAGCCAGGCAGTGGCCCCGGCATCGGCTGTCCGCCGCACGCTCATTGAGACCGCGATCCATAAAAACGGAAGCGTCCACACGAACAGCGCCCAGCCGAGCCATTCCGGAGCAGGCGGCACGAGGAATTGTTGCCGCATGCTCAACAACGGATTCAGAAAGTCATATGGCGCGAAGAACTTTCCTGTGTAGAAGTAAATCAATCCACCCTCGACGCCGTACTTGAACGCCATTAGCCCAATGCCGCTAACGGCGTACGCCACGCGCCCCACATCTCGGGAGAGGGTGAACCAAAGCGCCAGCAAGCCGATGACCCCACCTGGGTCTGAGGTGTCAGGTTTCGGGGGCGGGCCGAAGGGGCTTTCACCTTGTGACATGCGAGCGTTGCTTCATGTGGGTGATTTCAAAACGATGGCTGGAGTATCGGGGGCCACCGCATCAGTTTCGACTGCTTATGGAAGCAAGCCAGGTCCAAGTCGTGACGATGACGAACATACCAGCCACATTAATGCCCTCAGCCATGTGGCGAGAAATACTTCAGACATCATCGTTACTTCTATCATCACTCGTTGCCATGTCGTGGACTCAAAACGGATCGCCGCCCCGAGCGCTTTCAGTCATAAGAAACATGAAGCCCGCCCGGGCAAACATCACAAACAAAGCAGTCATGTGGTGAAGATAAAAATGCGCGACAATCGGACATTTTGGTAGTCACTTGACAAAAGTGACACTATTCCATACTATTTTTTCCTTGCCGCAACGGTGGTGGACTACTGAGCGGGGGGGCTCGAGGTGCTTGTACTCAGCAGAAAACAAGGGGAAAAAATCGTCATTGGTGACAATATTTCCGTAGTGGTTATCGAGGTTCGTGGTGCTAAAGTCCGACTGGGGATCGACGCTCCTCGTGATGTCGCGGTTCACCGGGAAGAAGTCTACGAAGCGATCAAACGCGAATCAGAACAACAGACAGACTGACTGAATTACCGGTGAAGTAGCTTCCATGCCGAACATTGGGCTCAACCTCAGACGAATCCGCAAATCGAAGGGCCTGAGCCAAGGTGATCTGGCGACTGCTCTCGAAGTCTCACGCACGTCTATCGTTTTGATGGAGCAGGGGAAGCGGAATGTGAAGGCCCAAGAGATTGAGGCAATTGCCTCAATCTTCAGCTGCAGTACTGCCAGCTTGTTCAACGAAGCCGGACCGCATTCCCTGCCGGGAGACGAGCGCGACCTGCTGGCCGAGATCGGGCAGACTCTCTCGGACGCTGTGGAACAGGCTCTCCCGCAGGACATTATCCGGCGCACATTGAGAATCGCATCAGTCCTCACCGACTTCGAAGCCCGGCTGGGGCTGGACGGTGGCTCGGTGGGACCTCATTCCTATGACATTTCGCCGCCCAAGACAGCTTGGGAAGCGGCTCACCAGGGCATCCGCGCAGCTGCCGAGGAGCGACAGAGGCTGAACTTGGGTGACGCCCCGATCCGCGATGTTGACGAGACGCTCGCCAGCAACCGGATCCGCATGACGAAATCCGAGTTGCCGGCCGACATCTCGGGGCTGTTTCTGAACAACCGCAGGACAGGCTTCCTTCTGATCGTCAACCGCACCATCCCGGTAGAACGGCGGAGATTCCAGTTTGCCCACGGCTACGGCCATGTTCTGTTCGATCGCCACCACCGATGCCTGACGTGCCGCCTGGCCAACCGTCGCGATTTCTCTGAGATCCGTGCTTCTGCGTTTGCCATCAGATTCCTCGTACCCGAGGCCGGGATCCGTCGCTATCTGGAGACCCTCGGTAAGGAGACGCTGGGCCGCTCTGCCGGGAGTGAGGTGCAGCTCTATTCGGAGCCCTACGACTCAGGTCTCGATGAGAAACGCATTCGCGTCCCCGGAAGAGGTCGCCGAGGAAGTGAACCCATCAGCTACTGCGACCTCGTTCGGATCGCATGGTTCTACGGTGTGACCCCCTCCATGGCTGCAGGAGTCCTCCGCAATCTCCGCTACATCACCAAGGGTCAGTTTGAGCAGATGGATAAGACCAATGAGACAACATCAGTAATATCTCTGAAGCGTGCACTCGGACTTTCGGATCATCACGTCGAATCGGGTCGAGAGAGCCTTCGCTCACGACTGTCGGCCCTGTCTGTCGAATGTCTCAATCAGAGGCTGATCACACACGATGAATTCAATACGGCCACGACGTTGATTGAGCTAGGCGAAGACCAGCGGCAGGCCCTCCTCTCGCAAGTGACAACCAAGGTGCAACACGTGGAAAAGAAGCTGCAGGCCTATGCCTGATCCATCCAGTGCGTTCGTCCTCGGAGCTAGCGGCCATGGGATCGCCATGGGATCGCCATGGGATCGCCATGGAGAGAGGGGCAAGATGAAACAAGAACAACGATGCCAGAACTTCAACCACAGGCGATCGAACGCCCCGGTCCGCTTTTGCCCAACATGCGGTGGGGTCGTCAACCAAAGTCTGCCCATCAAGAAATGCACCCAGGAGGAACACGCGAAGAGGCGGCGGGGGAGGAACAAATTCTGCGTGGACTGCAGCGAGCAACTGGTGAAAGGTAACAATTGATGACCGAAATTGTGAACAACCTCCAAACCAGCGACCAGGTAAGGACGGCGTTGCTGCTTGCCGCCGGAACCGGCAGTCGCCTGCAACCCCTGACCCATGACGCTCCCAAGTGTCTCACGGAGATAAACGGCGTCCCGATCCTGGAACATCAGGTTCGTTGCCTGGAGCAATGGGGCTTCGAGCGTCTGGTCGTCGTTCTCGGCCACCAGGGCGATCAGATTCGAGAGTTCCTGGGTAGCTTTGTGTCGGATCTGAAAGTCAGTTACATCCACAACACACAGTATCGAACGACCAACAACCTTTACTCGATGTGGTTGGCTCGGAAGGCGATCGATCGGTCGTTTCTCCTCCTGGAGTGTGACCTTTTCTTCGAGGCCGACCTGCTGTCAGGGATGCTGCAGCCGGACAGGATCGCTCTCGCAAGCCCACAGCCGTGGATGCGGGGTACCACCGTCACCCTGGACGACTCGCAGCGGGTCGCTTCGTTTCAGGTGGGAGGTGGCGCCCCACGAGATCCCCTCGCCTACAAGACCGTGAACATTTACAGCCTCTCCCTGTCCACCTGGCACCGCATGAGGAAATGTCTCGATGCGTACGTTTCCTTGGGCAGGGTGAACGACTACTACGAGGCCGTTTTTCGCGACATGGCCGTCGACGGCGCATTCAACGCTGTGGCCGTGTCCTTTGACCACGGGAATTGGTACGAAATCGATACGCTGGCGGATCTGTGCGCCGCCGAAAAATTGTTCCCGAACTCACGTATTGGCGAAACGAGAAATACGAAAATCGCGGTCGAAGCCCTCAGCTTCACTAAACTCGGCCAAGCCGGGAACAACAATGCGCTGCCAGTCCCGCAACCTCACCCCGCGTCTCGATCAGGGTCTGAGGTTCAGTGTGACTGAGCTGGACTATGCAACTGTTCAGCGATACTGGAATGCCGCCAAACCCTCGATCCTCTCACCCTACATGATGGACGGATTTGGCTTTCCTGCAGGCGCGGGTCGGTTTCGATTTCGGGCAGAATCGAAAATTGTCCAACGGCTCATCGCCGGTACCAACACCAACGGAACCGTGTTGGACCTCGGCAGTGGCATGGGCTACTGGGCCGAGCTCTTTTCCCGCCAGTTCGCCAATGTTGTTGCCATCGAAGCCTGCTTGCCACTGTTTCAGGAGCTGAGTCGCCAGTGCGCTCCGTACCCCAATGTCAAAACTCTTCATGCCGAGGTGTCCGAGTTTGAACCAGAAGGCGTTTATTCCTTGATGTTCTTCGGTGGCATGCTGATGTACCTCAAGACCGAAGACGTGATTTCACTTCTCCTGAAGCTCATCCCCTTCCTCGAGGCCGGCGGCATGATCCTGTGCAGGGAGACCACTGTGCGTGGGGAAACGGTCACGCGCGAAGGAGAGTATCAGGCCGTGTACCGCTCCGTCGCATCGTATTCGCGGATCTTCGAAGAATGTGGACTCACGGTTTCGACCACCGAACTGAACATACCCTACGCCGTACTTCAGATCGGCTGTGAGTCCGTTCGCAAGTGGAAGGAGATAATGCCGAAGCTGTTGCAGTTGACCCCCGTCGTCGGTCGTCTCGCATATTTGGCTCTGAGGCTGAGCGGCCCCTTGGCCCTTCGAGTGCCCGAGGCGCTGGGGTTCAGGATCCCGCGCCTAACGAATCACTTCTTCGTACTGCGAGCAGCGGGGTGATCTGGTCCATCGACGCCGGCATCATCACGGTTCTTGGCGAAGGGAAAAGGTTTGA
>Ga0310123_10001747_pt1 | contig 17840 bp, 19 predicted proteins | sample CB6_AW_1057_MG_FD_203505 | JGI IMG/M metagenome (GOLD analysis project Ga0310123, IMG submission 203505) | Marine microbial communities from Western Arctic Ocean, Canada - CB6_AW_1057 | ecosystem: Environmental > Aquatic > Marine > Oceanic | place: Canada: Western Arctic Ocean | collected... | reverse complement strand
TTCCAGCTGCGGCACGGTGTGATAGAGGCTGGAGGTGTGCACCAGCGTCCGCGCCTGCGCCTGGAGCGCCTCCGCTATGTCCGGATGGGCGTGCCCCAGCGTGTTCGTGGCGATCCCGGCCACGAAATCCAGGTATTCCTTCCCGGTGTCGTCCCACACCTGCGTTCCCTCCCCGCGCACCAGCGTCACCGGCGCTCGACCGAACGTCGGCGCGTAGTACTGCTTTTCGATTGCCTGCCAGTCTGTTGCCACCTGAGTCATGACTTTCCTCTGTTCAGTGCGGGAGAGGGCCGATTCTACCAGCGTGGGGTAACGTCGCCGACGCGCATCCTCCTGATAATCCGGCCCCGACTAGTCCGCCGCGAACCGCGTCCCATCCGTGCCTTCTCCAGCAAGCTGATCGCGCATCGCCCCGACCACGCTGCCATCGACGATATGCACTTCTTCCACGTCCCCCAGCCACCGCAACGCCGCGTCGATCTTGGGAATCATCCCCCCGCTCACCGTGCCGGCCGCGCTCAGCTCCGCCGCCAGCGCCGGAGTCACCAGCGAAATCGTCTTCCCGGACGCGTCCAGCACTCCCGGAACGTCCGTCAGAAAGACCAGCCGCGCCGCCCCCAGCTTCGCCGCGATCTCGCCAGCCAGCGTGTCCGCGTTTATGTTGTAAATCTGCCCGCCGGCGTCGCTAGCCACCGGAGCCACCACCGGCACGAAACCCCCGTCCGTCAGCGTCGTGAGCAGGCCGGTGTCCACGGTCTCCACCTCGCCCACAAACCCCAGCCCCGCTGGTTCCTGCCGGGCGGTCACCGTCACCACCCCGCCGTCCACGTCGTTCAGGCCGGCCGCCTTGACCCCCGCCGCCAGCAGTCGCGCTACGATTTCCTTATTCACCTTGCCCTCGAACACCATCACCGCGATCTCCAGCGTCTCCGCGTCGGTAGCCCGCAGCCCTTCAATAAAATTCGATTCTTTACCCGCCCGCTCCAGCGCCGCCGAAAGCTCCTTGCCGCCCCCATGCACCACCACCACCCGCGCGCCGGCCTCTCCGAGCGCCAGAATTTCCTCCGCCATCGACCCCAGGTCGATCTCCGCCGCCCCACCGAGTTTGAGCACCACGTACCGTCCGGCCAGGCCCGCCAGCCCGGCCATCACGTCGTGTAGTCGGCGTTGATGGTCACGTATTCATGACTCAGGTCGCATCCCCAGGCCGTCGCCGATTCGCCTCCCAGATGTAGATGCAGCCGGATCAGCGAGCGGGGCTGGGCCATGTGCGCCGAGGCGCCTTTCTCGTCGAATGGTTCCGGCAGACCCCCGGCCAGAACCTGAAATTCGCCGATCCAGGCGTCCACCCGGTCCGGATCGAAACGCGCTCCGCTGTAGCCCGCCGCGCAGAGCATGCGCCCGAAAGTCGGATCGGCCCCGTGCACCGCCGCTTTCAGCAGGCTCGACGAACTTATGCTCCGGGCGATCAGGTGGGCGTCCGCTTCCGTCGACGAGCCCTCAACCCGCACCTCGAACACCCGCGTCGCCCCCTCCCCACCCCGCACGATCTCCACCGCCAGGTGCAGCGCCAGCGCCCGGAACGCCTCCGCGAACTCTTCGTAATCGTCCGTTCCCGGCTCCAGTTCCACTCCCGCCGCCCCGTTCGCCATGAACAGCACCGTGTCGTTCGTCGAGCTGTCGCCGTCCACCGAAATCGTGTTGAACGTCACGTCGACCACGCTGGACGTAAGCTCCCGCAGCGCATCCAGCGGCAGCACCGCGTCCGTGGTGAAGTACGCAAGCATCGTCGCCATGTCCGGATGGATCATCCCCGACCCCTTGCACATCCCGCCGATCCGCACCGTCCCCGCCGCGAGCTTAAGTTCCACCGCCGCCTGCTTGGGAAACGGATCGGTCGTGATCATCGCCCGCGCCGCTTCCCCGGCGCCCTCCCGGGAGAGTTCAACCGCCTCGATGCCCGCGTTAATCAGCTTCATTTCCAGCGGCACGCCGATGACCCCGGTCGACGACACCAGCACGAGGTTAGGATCGACCCCCAATTTATCGGCGGTTCGCGCGGCCATCTCCAGCGTGTCGCGGAATCCCTGCGCACCCGTCGCCGCGTTGGCGTTGCCGCTGTTGTACACGATCGCCCGCGCCACCCCCCGCCCCACCACCGCCCGGTCGTAGCGCACGCCGGGAGACGCGAACACGTTCCGCGTGAACGTCCCCGCCACCGCGCAGTCGCCGTGCTCCGAGAACACGACCCCCAGGTCCAGATTGCCCGACGGCTTGATCCCACAGGCCGTGCCCCCGGCCACGAATCCGCGCGGCGCGCTCACCCCGAATTCGACCTGCTCGTAGCCGTCCAGTTCCTTCATCGGAGGCTCGCTAGGGGAACAGCGGGGCCGCTTTCAGGCCCGCCGTCTCGTCCAGCCCCAGCATCACGTTCGCGTTCTGCACCGCCTGCCCGGCCGCGCCCTTCACCAGATTGTCGATCGCCGCGAATGCCATCAATCGCCGATCCGTCTGGTCCACGGTCGCGTAAACCGCGCAATGATTCGACCCGGCCACCCATTTAGTCCGCGGCGGCGTATCGGTAAAGAACAGGAACGGCTCCTCCTCGCAGAAATCTCGATAGATCGACTCGATTTCCGCACTCTCAACCGGCCGGCTCAACGTGGCATAGCACGTTGCCAAGATGCCCCGGGTCATCGGCACCAGATGCGGCACGAAATTGACTTCCACCGGCCGGCCGGCCAGCAGCGAGAGCTCCTGCGTCATCTCCGCCCCGTGCCGGTGCCCGCCTACCGAGTAGGCATGCACGCTCTCGTTGACCTCCGAGTAATGGTTGTCCAGCTTCAGCGACCGACCCGACCCGGATACCCCCGATTTCGCGTCCACGATCACGTCCGGCTCGATGATTCCCGCGCTAAACGCCGGCGCCAGCGCCAGGATCGCCGCCGTCGGATAGCACCCGGGATTGCCGACGATCGTCGCCGTGCAGATCGCTTCCCGGTGAATTTCCGTCAGGCCGTAGACCGCCCGGTCCAGCAGCTTCGGAGCCGGATGCCCGACCTCGTACCAGCGCTCAAATTCCGCCGCGTCGTTCAGGCGAAAGTCCGCGCTCACGTCGACCACCGGGACGCCCGCTTCGATGAATGGCAGCAGCGCCGGCGCCGAAACGGCGTGCGGCAGGCACGAGAAGACGATATCTACCGACCCCTCCAGCTCCGGCGTCAGCACCAGCCCCGCCGCCGCCGGGTCCGTGGCCCGCAGATGCGGGAAAACTTCGCCCAGCTCCTTGCCCGCCTGCGACCGGCCCGTGACTGAGGTCACCGTCAACTCTGGGTGACCCGCGAGCAGGCGCACGAGCTCGATGCCGAAGTAGCTCGTAGCGTTGATGATGCCGGCGTTCATTTCAGGTCCTCGCCCTGTTTTTCGAAGACTGCAGTATATCCGTCGTTGCTTCGCAATTTTCGGCCTGCCGTAGCTTTCACCACAGGCCGTACAATACCGGGCAGTTCCAGGGAGGCCCGTATGACCGCCATCAAGATCACCATCGGTGAACTCGACATCATCGCCGATCTCAACGACACCCCGACCGCCGAGGCCATCATCGAAATCCTCCCGATAGAGGGCCCGGCCAGCATCTGGGGCGATGAAATTTACTTCGGCATCGACGTTTCGACGGACGAAGACGAGGGCGCTCGGGCCGTCCTTTCTATAGGAGAACTGGCCTACTGGCCTCCCGGTGGGGCCTTTTGCATCTTCTGGGGGGAGACTCCCGCCAGCAAGTCCCCCGGCGAGATCAGGGCCGCCAGCGAGGTCAATCCCATCGGCCGGCTCCGCGCCATCCCGGTCTACGATCTGGGCAACGTCGAAATGGGCGAAACCGTCACCGTCGAGCTCATCGAAGACTCGCAGATACCCGGCATGAGAGGCGTCCCCGCCGAAGATCCCGCTGAGGAATAGTCGGGGCTTTTAACCGCTGACCCGCTCGTAGATTCCCAGAGTCTGCGCCATCACCGCTTCCCAGGTGAATTTCTCCATCGCGTGCTTGCGTCCCCGCTTCCCCCACCCGGCCGCCCGCGCCGGATTCTGCAAGCACTGCGCTATCCCCCACGCGATGTCCTCGGCCGAATTTCCGTCCACATGTACCCCGCACTGCTCCGGCCCATCCGCTATCACCTGCTCGCGAAATCCCACCAGCCCCCTTGCCCCCACCACCACCGGCTTGCCCATCGACATAGCCTCCAGCGATACGATCCCGAACGGTTCGTACAACGACGGAAAAACACACAGGTCCGAAGCCGCGTAGTGGGCGATCCGCTCGTCCTCATCCACGAACTCGTTCCGCATGACCACGCTCGCGTCGATGCCCAGCGACATTACTCGGTCCTCTACCAATCCCTGCAGCTCGCCCGAACCCAGAATAACCAGCCGCGCCTCCGGGAAGATCGAGGCGATATTCGGCCAGGCCTCAATCAGCGGCAGCACCCCCTTAACATCCGTCAGCCGTCCCACGAATAGCGCCACCAGGTCGTCGGCGGCGAAGCCGTACTTCCGTCGCACCCGCTCTCCGCCCGGCGCGTCCGGGTGGTAGCGCACCGGGTCGATCCCGTTCCAGACCGCGTTCGTGCGGGCCGGATCGAAGCCGTGCTCGAGCAGATCGTCCCGCATCGCGTTGCTCACCGTGATCACCGCGTCCGCCTGCCGCCCCAGTTCCATCTCCCAGAACGTCACCGTCGGCGACCCCCCGCCCCCCATCCGCCCCCATTCGGCGCTGTGTACGTGGAACACAATCGGCGCCAGCTCGTGCCGCGCCAGCGCCAGTCCCGCCGGAGCGCTCAGCCAGTCCTGCACCGCTATCAGATCGAACGGCTCCTCCGCGTGCATCTCCAGCACCCGCCCCGCCCACAGCAGATTCGAAAGGTACAGATCGTTGAAGAAGCCGCCCCACTGCTGCAGCTGATCGTCGATCACGTTGGGAAAGCTTCCCGACACGTCATACACGCGTGGGCGCAGCACCCGCGCCCCGTTCTCCACCGCGTCCTCCGGCTGGTCTCCGTGATTGGGGGTGAAGACCACCACGTCCTGCCCCAGCGCCAGCAATTCCCGCACCGCGTACTGGCTGTAAACGCCCAGCCCGCCCACCACGTTCGGCGGATATTCCCAGGTTAGAAACGCTATGCGCACGGCGTCATCCGACGGCTCGGCTAAGCAAAATCATCCAGCGCGTCGATGAAATTCTTATACACACACTGATGCTCCCAGACCATCTCGTTCAACCCCATGCTCTGCCACGAAACCGGGGTGAAATACGCCGAGACATCCGCCTCCGACCCGCTTGCGTTCACCGCCTGCAGCCAGTGCAGATTATCCGACTGGCTCAGCCACAGCGCTATATCTATCAACTCCTTATTCCCCGTCAGCCGCGCCTTGTTCACCGCCGAGGTCATCAGCCTGAAAACCGCCTGCTGCTGGCTGTTCCCCAGGAAGAAATCCATGCTCCCGCTCAGCCCGGCCCACGTGACCGGGAACGGCGGCAGCGGGATTTCATGGCTCTTGTCGCCAAACTGCTCAATCGCCTCCGATGGCAGCAGCGACTTGATCCCCCGCCGGTCCAGTTGCTCCGGCAGCGCCCGCAGGAACTCAAAGATTCCCGTCCCGTGGTTGTGGTGATGCCCGAACGTCTCAAAGTCCCACGCCAGGCACACGAAGTCGCCCTCCGCCTCGTCGATCCAGCGGGCGTAGTCCTCCGCCAGCAGCGGCCAGCCCTCCCAGCTCTGGTTTGAAAAGCGATAGCCCACATCGTCGCTCAACTCGAAGTGCCGGGTCAGGATTTTCAGCGGCAGTCCGGAGTCGTATAGGTACGTCGCCGACCGCCACCCCATCACCCACGGCCTGCCGTCCATGAAGGTGCCCTTGAAGCCCGCCTCGTGCAGCGCCCGGTAGATGTCGCTCGCCATCATCATTTCCGTCGTGTCCGTCACCTGCGGCCGCACCCCGAAGCGCTCCTCCAGCCGGTCCTGCATCTCGTGCATCAGGTCGATGAAATCGCTCAGGCTGAACAGCAACGTCGTGCCGTGATACGGCGTCACCCCGATCAATTCCGCTCCCGGCTTCGCCACCAGTTTCTGAAAGCGTTTCAGCGGGGCCGGGTCCCACATCTCAAACTGCCGCAGCGCCGACAGCGAGAACCCGATCCCCAGTTTCATCCCGCCATCCAGCAACTCGCTCCACGCCTCCGCCGCCGGGTGATAGCGCCACTCCGCGATAATATCCAGCTAGTGTTTGTCCAGCTCCGGATCGAACAGCAGCTCCGCCATTTCCGTCGGAGTCGCTCCCGACGGGATCGGGCGCGCCGGCAGCCGCACCCGACGCGGTTGATGGATCAGCGAATAGACGACCAGGTGTTTCGCCATGTCTTACGCCATCTGCGTCGCCGCCATCAGCGGCAGCTTGCGCAACAGCCCCCCGATCGCCTCATCCCAGGTGAACATCGCCGCCGTCTCCCGCGCCCGGCGACGCAGGTCCTTCGCCCACTCCGGGTCCCGCTGCAGTTCCATCGCCATCACCGCGTTCTGAGTCGAAAGCGCGTAATCCTCACCGGTCGAGCCCACATACGCGATCCCTCCCGAGGCCATCGCCTCCAGTCCCACCAGCCCAAGCGGCTCGTGCCCGCTGTTCGCCAGCACCCCGTCGGCCGCGGCATACAGCACCGGCAGCGAGTCGTCCGGGATAAACGTCTGAATGTCCAGGATGTCCGCTTCCGCCTCCGCCGTGCGCAGCCCCAGCCAGCTTGCATGACCGAAGAAATGTCCCCGGTGATCCTCCGCCGTGCCTCCCTTCATCACCAGCCTTGCCCTCGCTCCATCCCCCTTGAGCTTTGCCAGCGCGTCCGCCGCTTGCAGCCAGCCCTTGTCAGGGTCCATTCGCCCTAGTTTGAAAAAGAACGGCTCCCCGCCCACCGCCTCCCGCAGCAACTTGATATTTTCCGGCGGTACCTTCTCCAGCATCCATTTCGGGATTCCGTTCGGGATCACCACCGGGTCCACGCTCAGCGCCCGCATCTGGTGCTTCAGGTACCGGCTCACCGCCGTCAACTGGCACACATACCCCAGCCGACCCCAGTTGACCCGGTGCAGCGACATGTCGTTGTTGGCGTTCCACATCAGCACGCAGCTCTTCCGCATCCCTAGGAAGTGCAGCGAATCGCTCAGCCGCGCCAGCGTTTCCGCCGTGTGCCATTCCTCCGCGATTATCACCACGCTCTTGCCCGCCTCCACTGCCGGCCGCACCACGAATTGGGTCACGTGATTCGGAATCGTCTTCTGAAACTCGCCGACCTTCCATTCCTCATTGTTCTAGACCCCGCCCCGGTGATGGCCGCTCTGCCATTGATTCCAGCGATTCAGCCGCAGCTTCCCGTTCTCCAGCTCTTCCACTCCCGGCAGCTCCGGGTCGCCCACGAAATACAGATGCGTCTGAAATTACTGCCGGGCCAGCGCGATCGACAGATTGCTCACCCGCACTCCCAGCCCCCCGGCCTGCGAATACGGCTGATCCGGTCCCTCGAACGAGAGAATGACGAACTCGGTATTTTCCGGTGTGAATCTGTCGGGTGCCATGAAACGAGTGTAGACCTGTCCCCGGCCCATTTCGGGTTGCGGCTTACCAAAGCCGCCTGCATCGGGGACAATCGACTGGTATTATCGCCTGCACTTGACATAACAAGATATTTCTCAAGGAATCTCCCCACGGCCACGACTTCGGAATCGGACGAAACCGCCACCATCTCGGGGGGGATCGACGCCCGCCGCGGCGTTTCCGCCGCTGCCGCCCTCCTCATGGCCTTCTTCTTGGCCAGCCGTCTGCTGGGCTTCGTGCGCCAGGCCGCCATCACCGCCGTCTTCGGCATCGGGCCCGACGCCGACGCCTGGTTCGCCGCCTTTCGCCTGCCCGACATGCTCTTCACCCTCTTCGCCGGAGGAGCCCTGATCTCCGCCATGATTCCCGTCTACACCGAATATCGAGACGCGGGCCGGCGCGAGCGCCTGAACCAGGTGGTCTCCGGCATATTCAATTCCCTGGCCGTCTTCATGATCGTCGCCGGCGCCGCCGGCATGCTGCTCGCCGGTCCCCTCACCGATCTGCTCGTTCCCGGATTTGACGAAGCCACCCGGGCAACCACCGCCGGGGCCACCCGTTGGCTGATGCTCTCGCCGCTCCTGCTGGGTCTCAGCGCCGTGGCCAGAGGCGTGCTCCAGTCCGAGCGCCGCTTCCTCCTCCCGGCCCTCGGCCCCGTCCTTTACAACCTGGGCACCATCTTCGGCGCCCTCTTTCTCACCGACGAATTCGGCGTCATGGGTCTCGTCTGGGGCACTCTGGCCGGCGCCCTGGTGCATGTCCTCATCCAGGTCCCCGGCATGTCCCGGGTGGGATTTCGCTACCTGCCCCTTAGCGGACCCGGCGATCGCGCCGTCCGCCGGGTGATGCGCCTGATGCTCCCGCGCCTCCTCGGGTTCGCCGTGATCCAGAGCAGCTTCATCTTCGTCAACTTCCTGGCCTCCTATATCGGCGGCTCTTCCGTCGCCGCCCTGGGCAACGCCTGGCTGCTCCTGCTATTCCCTCTGGGCGTGCTGGCCATCCCTTTCGCCGAAGCATCCCTGCCGGCCTTCTCCTCCCTGTGGTCCCGGGGCGACCGCGACGGCCTTCGCCAGCAATACCACTGGGCCTTGCGCAACGTCCTCTTCCTCACCGCTCCCGCCGCCGCCGGTCTCATCGCCATCGCCGCTCCCCTGATTGCCGTCCTCTTCGAGCGCGGGGCCTTCGGCCCCGAAGCCACCGCCCTCACCTCCACCGCGCTGGTTTTCTACTCCGTCGGCCTCATTGGGCACGCCGCCGTCGAAGTGCTCGCCCGCGTCTTCTTCTCCATGCAGGACACCCGCACCCCCGTCATCGTCGGTATCGGCTCGCTCCTCTTGCACATGCTCCTCTCCTGGCTGCTGTCCCTATGGTTGGGCATCGGCGGCCTGGCCCTCGGCGTTTCCGTAGGCGTCCTGCTCGAGGCCGGCTTGCTCTACTGGCTCCTGCGCCGCCGCCTCCCCGCTCCCCCCGGGTCCTCCCTGAGCGGCGGCGCCATAAGAGCGATAGCGATGGCCATCACTATGGGAGCGCTCATAGTCCTCCTGCGCTGGGCCACCTGGCCCGGCGGTGGTTCCAGCCTGCTCAACGCCGCCTGGCTCGCCGCCTACGTCCCGGCCGGCGCCGCCTTCTACGCCACCGGCATGCTTCTCTTTGGCGGCGACGAAGCCCGCTCGGCGCTCAAACGGGTGCGGGCGCGGATTACCGGCGCAAACGGGCCCGGCAGACCGCTCGCCTGAACTAAAATTGCCTGAATGAACTTTTCCCAACTCCAGCACATCCGCAACTTCTGCATCATCGCCCACGTGGACCACGGTAAGTCCACGCTGGCCGACCGCCTGATCGAGATGACCTCCGCCGTCAGCACTCGCGATATGCGGGCGCAGCTGCTCGACACCCTCGATCTGGAGCGCGAGCACGGCATCACTATCAAGGCCACCTCCATCCGCATGGATTACCAGGCTAACGACGGCTCGAATTACCAGTTCAATCTCATCGACACACCCGGCCACGTTGATTTCTCCTACGAGGTCTCCCGGGCGCTGGCGGCCTGCGAGGGCGCCCTGCTCCTGGTCGACGCCTCCCAGGGCATCGAGGCCCAGACCGTCGCCCACATCTACAAGGCCCTGGAGCTAGATCTGGCGCTCATCCCCGTCGTCAATAAGGTGGATCTGCCCTCCGCCCGCACCGAGGCGGTGAAGGGTGAGATCGCCGAGATTCTCGGGGTCGACGAATCCGAAATTCTGGAACTCTCCGCCAAGACCGGCGTCGGTGTCGACGGCGTGGCCGAAGCCGTCGTCAGTCGCCTTCCCGCCCCCGCCGGCGATCCCGACGCTGAGTTGCGCGCCCTGGTCTTCGATTCCAGTTACGACAAGCACCGCGGCGTGATGGCCTACCTGCGGGTCGTCGACGGCACCCTGCGAAAGGGCGACTCCATTCACCTCCCCGGCAGCAGTCGCGACGCCGAGGCCTTCGAGGTCGGCATCTTCACCCCGGCCTTTAAGCCGGTCGACGTGCTCAGCGCCGGCGAAGTCGGCTACGTCGGCACCGGCCTCAAAGACATCCACGACTGCCCGGTCGGCGACACCGTCCTGCGCCAGGGCGACCGCGAATCCCGCTCCCTGCCGGGCTACGAGCCCGCCACCCCCATGGTCTTCGCCGGTGTCTATCCCGAGCATCCGCCCGACTTCTCCGCCCTCCGCAAAGGCCTAGAGACCCTGCGACTCAACGATTCCGCCCTGACCTTCGAGCCGGAAGAATCCGGCGCGCTCGGATTCGGCTTTCGGGTCGGATTTCTCGGCCTCTTGCACATGGCCATCGTCCGCGAGCGCCTCGATCGCGAGCACGGCCTCGAGCTCGTCATGACCAATCCCAGCGTCGAGTATGAGGTCACCACCCACGATGGCGTCGTCGCCATGGTCGGCCGCCCCGCCGAGATGCCCGATCGCTCCAACGTCGAAGTCATCAAAGAGCCCTGGGCCAGCCTCAACGTCGTCGCTCCGGCCGAGTACATCGGCAGCATCATCGAACTCGTCCGCCAGATCCGCGGCGAGATCGGCGACATCGAATACCTGGAGCCCACCCGCGTCCTCCTGTCCTACAAGGTGCCGCTGGCCGGCCTGCTCATCGATTTCTTCGATCGCCTCAAGTCCGCCACCCGCGGCTTCGCCTCCATGGACTACGCGCTCACCGAGTACCGGCCCGCCGACGTGGTGCGGCTCGATGTCCTCATAAATGGCGACCGCGTCGACGCCCTCTCCGCCATCACCGATCGCGAGACCGGCAAGGTCAGTGCCCGTGAAATCGTCGAACGCCTCCGCAAGATCATCCCCCGCCAGCTATTTCCGGTCGCCTTGCAGGGCGCCATCGCCGGGCGCGTCGTCGCCCGCGAGAACGTCCCCGCCATGCGCAAGGACGTCCTCGCCAAGTGCTACGGCGGCGACGTCACTCGCAAACGCAAGCTCCTCTCCAAACAGAAGGCCGGTAAGAAACGGATGAAACGCGTCGGGCAGGTGGATATCCCCCGGGAGGCCTTCTCCTCCCTGCTCGAACGCAGCAACTAGCGCCCGTGGTTCACCCGGCCCGGTCGCCCTGCAAGGAAGTATCCGCATGATCTGGAAGTTGAGCGGACTGGGCGACGAGATTACCGAGATGTTCCCGGCGCAGCTCGACGTCCTCAACGAACTGGGAATCCCCAACGTCGAAATCCGCCGCTTCCGCCTGGCCGGCGGCGAACAGAAGGTGATAAACGAGGCCACCGACGACGATCTCGACCGGCTCGATCAGGCCCTCGCCGGGGCTGGCCTCACCTGCGCCGGGGTCGCCTCACCCGTGGGGAAGTACCCCATCGAAGAACCGTTCGCGCCCGATTTTGAGCGCTTTCGCGGCTCCGTCCGCGCCGCCCACCGCCTCAACTCTCCCTATCTGCGCGTGTTCTCCTCCTACGTCCCTAAAGGCGATCTGCCTGCCGCGACCCGGAACGAGGTGATGCGGCGGCTACGCGAGATCGCCGCCCTGGCCGCCTCCGAAGCGCCTGACACTACCGTGGTCGTGGAAAACGAAAGCGAACTTTACGGCGAGGGTGTGGCCCGCTGCGTCGAAATCTTCGAGACCGTCGACGCCCCGAACCTGAAAATGGTGTTCGACGCCAGCAACTTTGTCGTCGCCGGGGTGGACCCGTTTGCCGAGGCCTGGCCCGCCCTCAAGGAGCACATCGCCTACTTCCACATCAAAGACGCGCTCGGTCCCGGCGAGATCGTGCCCGCCGGCGAGGGCAAGGCCCGCTGGCCCGAAATCCTGCGCGCCGCCCGCGACGAAGGCATCGGCACCCACCTCACTCTGGAGCCGCACCTGAAGCTGGCCGGCAAGAGCTTTGGCGATACCGGCCCCGAGCTTTACGCCGTCGCCAAACACGCCCTAGACCGCCTGCTCGCGGCTCTCGACTGAATTGGAGCGCCTGCCACGCCGATTCTGAAGCCGACCTTCCTCGCCGCCGCCGGGCTGACCCTGCTGCTCGCCGGCTGCACGACCGGCGAGACGGTCACCAGCAGAGTCGCCGTGCGCGTCACCGCCACCCCCACGGTCGCCCCCATACAAGCCGTTCCCATCCCGACGCAACAGACCGAGCCTGTTGCGTTCCCAACACCCTTGACCGCAAGCGAACAGAATAAACAGGCTGTGCCTGCGCGGCGGACTATTCCCCCGCCGGTTCTCTTTCCTACTCCCGGCCCCACCGTCAACGCCAGCCCGGTCTTTCCCGCCACCCCGACTCCGACCGTCACTCCGATCCCGTCCAGCACCCCGACCGCGACCCCTATCCCGCCGACGCCCACGCCCGTGCCTACTCCGACGCCCACTCCCACCTCCCGCCCTCTGCCGGTCGAGTCGCCCCGCGCCTTGGCCGATCACCTGATCGCCTTCCAGCGGGATCTCAGCCGGGACCTTGATATCTACCAGATCGGCGCCGACGGCGACGGCCTGAAGGAGGTCACCAACATCTCCAGCGACGAGGTCACCCCGGCCTTCAGTCCCGACGGCCGGACCATCGCCTACTCCAAGAACGCGGGCGGCGACTTCGACATCTGGCTCATGGACGCCGACGGTTTCAACGCCCGTCGCCTCACCACCTCCCCCGGCGAAGATCTCCACCCGTCCTGGTCTCCCGACGGTACCCGGATCGCCTTCCATTCCCGGCGCGACGGCAACACCGACATCTACGTAATCAATCTCGAAACTCTGGTCGAAACCCGCCTCACCGACCATCTCGACGCCGACGTCGAGCCCGACTGGTCCCCCCACGGAGACTGGCTCGTCTTTGCCTCCGCCCGCACCATCGACTTCGACATCTACGCCGTTCCCGTTGAGGGCGGCGACCCCGTCCGGCTCACCGACGCTGCCGGCGTCGACACCTCGCCGGCCTGGTCGCCGGACGGGACCACGATCGCCTTCAGCAGCGATCGCACCGGGTCATTCCGGCTTTACCTGATGGCTCCCGACGGCGCCAATCAGCAGGTGATCCCCGTCCCCATCGCAGGCGACCTGCCCGCCGACCACTCCCCGGCCTGGTCTTCCGACGGGCGGTTCATCGCCTTTGTTTCCGAGCGCGACTACAACCCCGAAATCTACGTCACCACTCCCGACGGCCGGTTCCTCCTACGGCTCACCAATTACGCCGGCGAAGAACGCTGGCCGGCCTTCCGTCCCGACCCGTCCCTGCTGCCCTAGACGGCGTTCAGATCAGAAACCGCAGCGCCTCTCCACCCCGATCCGACCGATCGCGCCGCTGGAATAACTCACCACATCCACCGCGCGGTCCAGCGGATACGCCCCCAGTCCGTCGACCACCAGCGCCCGGTCCACCTCGGCCAGCACCGGAATCTCAAGCCCCAGGCGCTCGCTCATCGCCTGCACATCCGCCAGCGAAACCACCGTCGCCCCGATCACCGGCAGGTCATTCGCCTTGAACGTGTCGTAGAGGTAGTTGTAGTCGGCTAACTGCCGGCGATAACACGATCACCACGTCCCGTGAAAAAACAGCAGCATCGTCGGCCTCGCCGCCAGGTCGTCCGGAATCGTGAACGTCGATCCATCCGCGAGCTTTCGGGTGATCGTGGGGAGCGTGTCCCCCTTATCGAGTCGTAGCATCCTTAGTCACGTTCATCAGGCGCACAGCGCCCATTTTCCGCGTCCCCCGGCCAGTTAAGTCCGAAAATCGCCGCGATTTGTAAATCAGTTAGCCAAACCGGCGCCGCCACTCAGGTACATTACATCCACGCCGAAAAGCATTCGGTGGGGGTTTTTACAACTTACGCGGGTTCGATAAAGGCAGAGTTCGGGAAACCGTTCTGCGCAAAGCTACGGATCTAAAGTCGCAATCGCGACCACGATGGCCGGGCCACCGAAGACCTGAATACCCTTAACCGGGGAGACCCGCTCAACATCCAGGATGGATGCGAGCGGGCTTTTTTCTGAATCCGCTGTAGACCGCGAATCGGGAGGTTCGACGGATCATGAAAATCAAGAAATACATCGTGATCCTGGTGGTGATGGTGCTCGCTCTACAGCGGTTTGTCATGGCCCCGGTCTTCGCCGATTCCCACGACGGTATGACCACCAGCGAAGACGGTTCTGGCGATGGCGATAGCTTCGGTGACGGCTCCGGTGATGGCGACGGCTCCGGCGACGGCTCAGAAGATCCCGACCCGACCATCGAGGCCATCTAGCCGATTCTCGAATCCGAAAACGAGGGCGGTGACATTGAGGAATACGCCGTTGTCATCGACGGCGATTCAGACCTCGACAGCGATTCCCAATCCGGCAACAGCGGTAGAGGCAACGGTATCGGCCGCGGCAACTCCGGCTCCGACTCCGATTCGGATGAGGACTCCGACGGTGACTCCGACGGCGACTCCGGCAACGGTAACTACGGCAATGGCAACGGAGGCGGCAACGGCCGCGGCAACTCCGGTTCCGACTCCGATTCGGACGACGACTCGGGCAATGGCAACGGTCGCGGTAACAGCGGCCGCGGCAACTCCGACTCGGACGATGAAGGCGATTCCGACGACGACCGCGGCAACAGCGGTGGCGGAAACGGCGGTGGCAACGGAGGCGGCAACGGCCGGGGTAACAGCTAAAAGCCGCGGATAGCGATTACGGATACCGAGGGCGGGGCCGCCAGGCCCCGCCCTTCGCCTATTCCTCGAATTCCCCCAACAAAGAGACCCGCCTCATCTTCATCTGACCTGAGGCGCAACTAGTCCACCCGACGCCCAGGCGCGGCCACCCCTACTCGCCCGCCGGCGGTTCCCAGTCAAGCTCCCGGAAGTAGCACGAAATCTCCCCCGTGTGGCACGTCGGTCCCAGCGGATCGCACAACAGCAGCAGCGAGTTCTCCTCGCAATTCAACCGGATCGACCTCACCGGCAGGAAGTTCCCGCTGGTCGCCCCCTTGTGCCACAGCTCCTGTCGCGAGCGGCTCCAGAACACCGCCTGCCCGATCTCCAGCGTCCGCCGAAACGACTCCTCGTTCATAAACGCCTGCACCAGCACCTCCCGCGTTTCGAAGTGCTGGGCTATCGCCGGCAGCAGCCCGTCCTTACCAAAATTGATCCGATCCACGCCGACCTTTTCATAACTCACGCTCATGCGAAAGCCTTCCGCATTGGTATCCCCTTCTCCGCTAAAAATTCCTTCGCCTCACCCACTGTGAAATCCTTGTAATGAAATATCGACGCCGCCAGCACCGCGTGCGCCTCGCCTTCCAGCAGCGCCTCCGCCAGGTGCTCCAGCGTCCCCGCCCCGCCCGATGCCACCACCGGCACCGAAACCGACCGGCTCACCGCCCGCAGCAGTTCCAGATCGTACCCGTCCCGCGTCCCGTCGGCATCGATGCTGTTCATCACGATCTCCCCCGCCCCCAGCTCCACCCCCTGCACCGCCCACTCCACCGCGTCCATCCCGGTATTGTTCCGCCCCCCATGTGTCCACACCTCCCATTTAGCCGGGCCGTCCGCCACCCGTTGCGCGTCTATCGAGTGCACCACGCACTGGCTGCCAAAGCGGTCCGCGCCCTCGCGGATCAGGTCCGGATTCTCCACCGTGGCCGTGTTCAGCGACACCTTGTCCGCTCCCGAGCGCAGCATCTGGAACATGTCGTCCGCACTGCGAATTCCTCCCCCCACCGTCAGCGGAATGAACACCTGGTCCGCCACCCGTTCCAGCATTCCCCGCATGATGTCCCGGTGCTCCGCCGACGCCGTGATGTCGTAGAACACCAGCTCATCCGCGCCCGACTCGTTGTAATACGCCGCCAGCTCCACCGGATCGCCCGCGTCCCGGTCCGCCGAAAATCGCACCCCCCGCACGTTGCGTCCGTTCTTCACGTCCAGGCAGGGAATCACCCTTCGCGTCAGCATCAGTCGCTCACCTCCGCTGCCACTCGCAGCGCTTCCGCTAGGTTGATGGAGCCGTCGTACAGAGCCCGTCCGATGATCGCTCCCGCCGCTCCGGCCTCCGCCACCGCCCGCACGTCCTCAATCGTCGATATCCCCCCGCTCGCGATTAAAGGCACCCCCGCCGCCTTCACCGCTGCTTTCAGCGATTCCATATTTGGCCCCTTCATCATCCCGTCCCGGCCGATGTCCGTGAACACTATCGCCGCCACTCCCGGCAGCGACACATCCTCGATCGCCCATAGAGCCGTCACCGCCGTGTCCTGCGCCCAGCCGTGAGTCGCCACCAGCCCGTCCCGGGCGTCGATTCCGACCACGATCCGCTCTGGATACATCCCGCACGCCTCCACCAGCAAGTCCCGATTCTCCACCGCCGCCGTCCCCAACACCACCCTTTCCACCCCCAGCCCCAGCCCCAGCGCCGCCTCCACCGCCGCCATGTCCCGCAGCCCGCCGCCCAGCTGGACCCGCGCCTCCACCCCCTTCACCGTTTCCCGCACCAGCTCCGCGTTCACCGGCCTTCCAGACCGCGCCCCATCCAGGTCAACCATGTGTATCCACCCCGCCCCGGCCTCCGCCCAGCGGCGCGCCGCCGCCAGCGGCGAGTCGTCGAACACCGTCACCCGCTCGAAGTCCCCCTGCTCCAAACGCACCGCCCGCCCGTCCTTGATGTCCACCGCCGGATAGATCTCCATCTCAGAGCGCCTCCTCGTCCACAGCTTCCCCGGCCAGTAGCGCGAAATTCGCGTAAATGCGCAGACCTGGTCGCCCGCTCTTCTCCGGGTGAAATTGCGTTCCGAACACGTTCCCATCGTGCAGCACGCTCAAGAAATCCACCCCGTAGCTGGTCGTCGCCCCGCAGAACGGCGCGTCCGGCGGGCCGGCGTAATACGAGTGTACGAAGTAGAAATGCGTCCTCGGTTCGATGCCTTCCATGATCGGCAAATCGTCCTTCACGTTCACCTGATTCCATCCCATGTGCGGCACGTGTAAACCGTCCGGGAATTTGCGGATCGTCCCCGGGTACAGCCCCATGCATTCCGTCCCCCCGTCCTCCTCACTCCCGTCAAAAAGTGCCTGCAATCCCATGCACACTCCCAAGAACGGCCTGCCCGACACGATCGCGTCCCGCACAGGGTGCAGCAGATCCCGGCTGCCCAGTCCCGTCATCGTGTCCTTCGCCGCCCCCACTCCCGGCAGGATCACCCCGCTCGCCGCTTCGATCACCTCCGGGTCCATCGTCACCCGGTACTCCGCTCCCACGTGCCGCACCGCGCGCTCGACGCTGCGCAAATTCCCGGCCCCGTAGTCAATTATCGCCAGCATGAGAGATGATTCCGACTGAGAAAATCTGGTTGCTCAAAGCATCCGCCGCGAGCAGCTTGAACCCACCGCCCGCGACCCCAGATAGTACCAGCGCCCCCGTTACTCGGACGCCGCCGCCGAGCGCTTCTGGATTTCCTTCACCACCTCCTCCAGCGCCACCTCGTCCTGCAGTCCCGACAGCATGTCCCTCAACCCCACCCGTCCCGCTTCCAGTTCCCGCTCTCCCAGGATCGCCGCGAACCGCACCCCCGCTGCGTTCGCCCGCCGCAGGTGCGACCTCGGGCTCGCCTGCCGGTATCCGGCCAGCACGCTGATCCCCGCCCCCCGCAGCCGCCCCGCCAGCGCCGTCGCCGCGTCCTGCGCCGCCTCCGCCAGCGGCGCCACGTACACCGTCGGACCCGTCACCGGCGGCGGCATCAGCCCCGCTTT
>Ga0310123_10001746_pt1 | contig 17845 bp, 8 predicted proteins | sample CB6_AW_1057_MG_FD_203505 | JGI IMG/M metagenome (GOLD analysis project Ga0310123, IMG submission 203505) | Marine microbial communities from Western Arctic Ocean, Canada - CB6_AW_1057 | ecosystem: Environmental > Aquatic > Marine > Oceanic | place: Canada: Western Arctic Ocean | collected... | reverse complement strand
TGCCATGCGTCACGACGCCGACGAGTTCATCGCCTCGGAACACTCCGGTCTCGCTGTCACCGCCTTGGCAGTGTCCCGCCCGAAAGGGGCACCAGCCAGCCCTGCGGTCTAGCTACCCGGCTTGTTACGTTGGCCGGGTTGTACGGTGATGGTTCGCTTGCGTTCGTCGATGCGGGTCACCTTGCCAAACTTGATGCCGTCGACGATCGATTCGATCGATTGCGTGGTGGTCAGGATCACCGTGGTGGCATCGTTACTGGAGGTCACGTCCGGTACGTCCTTGGTCTTGGCCAGGGTCCGTAGCACCGCGATGTGGGTGCGGCGGGCCTCTTCATCCATCGCACCCTGTAGGACAACCGTGATCGAGGTGATCACGTTGGATTTGCGAGGTTCGCCGCTGTTCGAGGTGGCCAGCAACGGGATCACCGACAGTTGAGCGTCCGCGAGTGCCTTGTTGAACGACTCGACCGTGTCGGCTTTCTCGAGATCGGCGGCGGCGGTGTCCAGCGCATCAAGTACTGCCAGCCAACTCTTGCGGGACTCAGCTGTCCCCGCCTTGGGCATCGATTCAATCGATGCCCGGCCCAGCCGCAGAGCCTCTTCCAAATCCGCAGCCAGTTCGGAAGGAAACCACTGCCCGTCGATGACGATGAACTGACGCGGCGGTGAAGGGGTCTCGGCTGTGCCGGCAGCACCGATCTGCAGTCGGGCCGTTTCCGGCCCACGGTCGAGCACGCTGATCTTTGACGTAGCCAGCCCACTCAGTGGATCGGAGGCATCGGTCGAGGAGAGCGAGCGGAGTTGATCGAGGAACGTGGTGCCGGTGCCGGCAAAGAACTCCTTGCCGTCGAAGGTCTTCAGCGTCTTCACCTCCTTCAACTCGCTGGTCAGCAGCGTGTCGAACAGGCCCAGCAGCGCCGGCCAGTTCTCGTCGAGTTGCTTCTGGTCGATCTCCCGCAAGGCCAAGCCCGGGTTGTTGAGCAACAGGTCCTTCTTGGATCGGGCCACCTCGAGAAGCCGCTTGAGTGTCACGAAGGTGCGGTCCCAGACCTCGGCGTCGACCCGGCCGGCAAAGTCCTGCACCAGGCGGTTGATATCCCGCTGGTACCGGGACGGCAGAAACGTCCAGATCGGGGATGCCTTCCCGTCGCGGACACCCTCCAGAACGGCTCGCACAGCCTGTTCGGGTTCGCCGGCGTCCTTCTTTGGGGTCGCCGCTTTCGGGTCGACCGCTGTGTCTGCAGCAGTCTTGGGACCGCCGCCGCTGGCGGCCGATTCACTCGGATCAGAACCCTCACCACCACAGCCGATCACCCCGTAGGCACCCAGGCCAACCAACGCCAGCAGCAGTCCCCACCGTTTCATTTGTCGTCCTCGTCGATGTTGCACTCGATCAGGTCCGCTCGGCGCCACTCTCGATCGTCTCCGCCGCCATCCTACCTGCATTTCTCGACCACCGAAGAGGTTTCGGTCCAAACAAAAAACGTTTTGGTGTCGGATGGGCCTGCTTGAAAATGTCACCGACTCCCTCTACAGTGAACCCTGACACCGGTAATACTGTGACGCAAACATAATCGGGTTCTCTTATTATGTTCGGTCCCCAGGACGGGTTGACTGCGCAATGCACTTGCGAAACGTCGAGCTGTTCTGCGAGGTAGTTTCGCGGAGCAGTTTTTCGAAGGCGGCCGAGGCGCACCACGTCTCACAATCAGCGGCGAGCCAGGCCGTACAGACGCTGGAGGACCGTCTCGGGGCGGTCCTGATCGACCGGTCCCAGCGGCCTCTGTCTTTGACCGAGGCCGGCCAGATTTACTACGACGGGTGCCGTCGTCTGTTGGAGACGTTTCGGCAGGTGGAGGAACAGGTGTTCGCGATCAGCGACCGCGTCACCGGTCGGCTGCGGATTGCCGCGATCTACTCGGTCGGGTTACTGGAGATGGCCGAGATGGCATCCTCATACCGCGAGACGTATCCGGACGTGTCATTGACGGTGGACTACCTGCATCCGGGTGATGTCGCCGAGCGGGTCTTGGCTGGTGAGGCGGACCTGGGCATCGTCTCGTTTCCTCGCAGCGGCGGCGACTTCACCGTGGTTCCGTGGCTCGAGCAGGCCATGTCGATCGTCGTGCCGCCGGATCACCGCCTGGCGTCACGCAACGGTTCCAATCTTGCGGTGTCTGCCGAGTGGATTGACGGTGAGTCGTTTGTCGGATTCTGCAGCGACCTGCGGGTTCGTCGTCGGATCGACCGTTGGCTGAAGATGGCGGGGGTCTCGGTTGACGTGGTACACGAGTTTGACAATTGCGAGCACATCAAGCGGGCCGTCGAGGTGGGTTCGGGCGTGGCGATCCTTCCCGAGCCGACCCTGCGTCGGGAGCTGGCCCAGGGGTCCCTGGTCTCGCTGTCTCCGGTCGCCAATGACTGGAAGCGGCCGCTGGGTTTCATACATCGCCGCAACCGCCAGTTGGGTACGGCGGCGGAGCGTTTCATCGGGCGGTTGTTGGAGATAACTCATGGCCAGTAGCCGTCTCCCTAACCGGTCCTCCTCGTCGGCCGCCCCACCGTCCCCCGCGGCGGTCTTCCGCAACGGTCGTCCCGAGAAGTACGGTCTCTACGATCCGGCCAACGAGCACGACAGTTGCGGTGTGGGCTTCGTGGCTCACATCAAGGGCCAGCGGTCCCGTCAGATCGTCGACGACTCGCTGCACATGCTCAGCCACATGACGCACCGTGGTGCCTGCGGATGTGAAGAGAATACCGGTGACGGTGCGGGGATCCTGACCGCCCTGCCCTACGAATTTCTCGAGCGGGTTGCCGGCAACGACCTGGGCGTGACCTTGCCCGAGCGTGGGAGTTACGGCGTCGGTGTCGTGTTTCTGCCGCGGGACGAGACCGAACGAGCCAGTTGCAAACAGGCGGTCAACCAGGTGATCGAGGAGGAAGGCCAGGTGCTGCTGGGGTGGCGGGAGGTTCCGGTGGATCCCGACGGGGCCGACATCGGTCCTTCGGCTCGGGCCGCCGCGCCGGTAATCGAGATGCTGATGATCGGTGCCGGCGAGGGGCTGGATCGCGAGGAGTTGGAGCGGCGGCTGTTCGTGATCCGTAAGCGGTCCAGCCACCTGCTGCGGTCCAGCGACCTGCAGGAAGCCCTGCTGTTCTACATCTGTTCGCTCTCGACCAAGGTCCTGATCTACAAGGGCATGCTCACCTCCGAGCAGGTTCCCCGCTATTTTCTCGACCTGACCGACCCCGACTACACCAGCCACCTCGCGATGGTTCACTCGCGGTTCTCGACCAACACCTTCCCGAGTTGGGACCGGGCCCAGCCCAACCGGTTCATGAGCCACAACGGCGAGATCAATACGCTGCGTGGCAACGCCAACTGGATGCTCGCACGGCAGGGCGTGTTGCACAGCGACCTGTTCGGTGAGGATCTGTCGCGGTTGTTTCCGATCATCGAGCCCGAGTGTTCTGATTCGGGTAACTACGACAACGCCCTCGAGTTCCTCTATCACGCCGGCCGCAGTTTGCCCGAGTCGGTGATGATGATGATTCCCGAGGCGTGGCAGAACCACCACTCGATGTCCGAAGAGAAACGGTCCTTCTACGAATACCATTCGGCCCTGCAGGAGCCGTGGGACGGCCCGGCTTCGATTTCGTTCACCGACGGCAGCTACATCGGCGCGGTGCTCGACCGCAACGGCTTGCGTCCCAGCCGGTTCTACGTGACTCACGACGACCGTGTGATCATGGCCAGTGAGGTGGGCGTGCTGGAGGTCGAACCGTCCAACGTGCGTCAGAAGGGCCGGTTGCAGCCGGGCAAGATGTTCCTGGTCGATTTCGAACAGGGCCGGATCATCGACGACGAGGAGCTCAAGCGCGAAGTCGCCACTCGACGACCCTACGCCGCGTGGCTCGAAGCGCAGCGGATCCAACTCGCCGGGCTCCCGCCGGCCACCGCTCCCGAGGCGTATGTACCCGAGGACCTGGTCGGGCGGATGAAGGCGTTCGGGTACACGACCGAGACGCTGCAGTTCATGCTGCTGCCGTTGCTCGATCAGCAGAAGGACCCGATCGGGTCGATGGGCAATGACGCCGCCCTGGCCTGTCTCTCGGATCATCCACGGATGATCTACGACTACTTCAAGCAGTTGTTTGCCCAGGTGACCAACCCCGCGATCGATTCGATCCGGGAGGAAGTCATCATGTCTCTGGAATGTTTCATCGGTCCTGAGGGCAACCTGCTGGAGACGAGCGAGGCCCAGGCCCACCGCCTGTCTGTGCCTCACCCGATTCTGACCAACGAAGAACTCGCTTCGATCCGTTCGCTCAACTCCTCCGGCTGGACGACTCGAACCGTCGACATCACCTATGCCCGCGGCGAGGCCGCCGGCGGTTTGCGGCCGGCCCTGGAGCGGATCTGTGCCGAGGTCGAGGAGGCGATCGAGGCCGGTGACAGCTTTGTGGTGCTCAGCGACCGCGATGCCGGCCCGGACCGCATACCGGTCAGCTCGCTGTTGGCCTGCGGAGCGGTGCACCATCACCTGGTCCGCAACGAGTTGCGGACGCGAATCGGGTTGGTGCTCGAGAGTGGTGAGGCACGGGAGGTGCATCACCACTGCCTGCTGGTCGGCTACGGTGCCGACGCGATCAACCCGTACCTGGCCTTCGAGGCGATTTCCCAGGCCCGGCGTGACGGGCTGCTCGATGAGTCGTGGACCGACGAGAAGATCGTCGCGGTCTATCGCAAGGGCGTCGCCAAGGGGATGCTCAAGGTGATGGGCAAGATGGGGATCTCGACGCTGCAGAGCTACAAGGGGGCCCAGATCTTCGAAGCGGTGGGGCTGGATGACGATATCGTCTCCCACTGTTTTTTCGGCACGGCCAGCCGGATCAAGGGGGTCGGTTTCGACACGGTGGCCGACGAGGCGTTGCGTCGTCACGAGCTGGGCTACCCGACCCGGGAGGGATCTTCGGACCCCCCCGGCAGCCTGCCCAACCCGGGTCTGTTCCACTGGCGTCGCACCGGAGAAAAGCACGCCTGGAACCCGTATACGATTGCCGAGATCCAGGAGGCGGCTCGGACCGGCGACCCGAGTGCCTACGGCCGTTTTTCGACGCTGGTCAACGAGCACACCACCCGCGAGTGTCACCTGAGAGGTTTGCTGAAATTCGCCGATCGGCCCGTCGTGCCGATCGAGGAGGTCGAGCCCGCTTCGGAGATCGTCAAGCGGTTCTGCACCGGGGCGATGAGTTACGGATCGATTTCGATCGAGTCGCACGAAGCGTTGGCGGTGGCGATGAACCGGATCGGTGGCAAGAGCAATACCGGTGAGGGTGGCGAGGACTACCGCCGGTTCGAGCCCTTGGAGAATGGCGATTCGAAGCGGTCGGCGATCAAGCAGGTGGCCTCGGGCCGCTTCGGCGTCACCGCGTGGTACCTGACCAACGCCGACGAGTTGCAGATCAAGATCGCCCAGGGGGCCAAACCGGGTGAGGGAGGCGAGTTGCCCGGGACCAAGGTCGACAAGGTGATCGCCGCCACCAGGCACTCGACTCCCGGAGTCGGCCTGATCAGCCCACCACCTCACCACGATATCTACTCGATCGAAGACCTCGCACAGCTGATTTATGACCTGAAGAATGCCAATCCCACCGCGCGGATCAGCGTCAAGCTGGTCTCCGAAGTTGGCGTGGGCACGATCGCCGCTGGCGTCGCCAAGGGGCACGCCGACAATATTTTGATTTCGGGGTCCGAGGGGGGCACCGGGGCCAGTCCGTTGACCAGCATCAAACACGCGGGCCTGCCCTGGGAACTGGGGATTGCCGAGACGCACCAGACGCTGGTGATCAATGACCTCCGCAGCCGCGTACGTCTGCAGACCGACGGTCAGTTGAAAACCGGCCGGGACGTGGTGATCGCGACATTGCTGGGAGCCGAGGAGTACGGCTTCGCCACGGCACCCCTGATCACTCTGGGCTGTATCATGATGCGGAAGTGTCACCTGAATACCTGCCCGGTGGGCATCGCGACGCAGGATCCGGAGCTGCGCAAGAAGTTCACCGGCAAGCCCGAGCACGTGGTCAACTACCTGTTCCTGGTGGCCGAGGAGGCTCGGCAGATCATGGCGTCACTGGGCTTCCGCACGATCAACGAGATGGTTGGCCGGGTCGACGCACTGGAGGTCAACGACGCGATCGACCACTGGAAAGCCCAGGGTGTGGATCTCTCGCTGTTGCTCGCCCCGGCCGCGAAACCGCACGAAGCGGTTGATGTCTACTGCACCCGCGACCAGGATCATGGCCTCTCCGACGTACTCGATCGGCGATTGATCGCCGAGTGTGCCGCGGCGATCGAGGATGGCGAGCGGGTGCGGTTGGAATTGTCGATCATCAACACCGATCGCACCACCGGCACGATGCTCAGCCACGAGGTCTCCAAGCGTTGGGGTGCCGAGGGCCTGGCGGAGGGGACGATCCATTTGAAGCTCTCGGGATCGGCCGGCCAGAGTTTCGGGGCGTGGTTGGCTCCGGGCATCACCATGGAACTCGTCGGCGACTCCAACGACTACATCGGCAAGGGACTCTCGGGGGGCCGCATCATTGTGGCGCCTCCTGGGTCGAGTACATTTGTGGCCGAGGAGAACATCATCATCGGCAACGTGGCGTTGTACGGTGCGATCAAGGGTGAGGCGTTTTTCCGTGGTGTGGCGGCCGAGCGGTTCTGTGTTCGCAACTCGGGCGCCCAAGCCGTGGTCGAAGGCGTGGGAGACCATGGCTGCGAGTACATGACCGGGGGCCGCGTGGTGATCCTGGGCCCGACCGGACGGAACTTTGCCGCCGGGATGTCGGGGGGCATCGCCTACGTCTTCGACCCGCAGGATGAGTTCCTATCCTGCTGCAATCTGGAGATGGTTGCCCTGGAGCGCGTTGAAGGCGGGGCGGACGAGTTGGAGTTGCGTGAATTGATCGAGAAGCACCAGCGGTACACCGGTTCGGCGATTGCCCAAGCGATTCTCAGTGATTGGGAAGTCTCAGTCGGGAAATTCCACAAGGTGATGCCGGTGGACTACAAGCGGGCGTTGGCCGAGTTGTCTCGGGAAGCGACCGAGGGGCAGGCAGTCGAGTCGCACTGACCAGATGGCGGACACGATGACGGCGGCCGCGGGGAAGATACACTCCCCTGACGAGTTGTAGCGAGGCGGATGACGATGGGGAAACCGACAGGTTTCATGGAATTCACGCGTGAAGCGGCTTCATACCGCGATCCGGTGACCCGGGTGGGTGACTGGGACGAGTTCGTGGAGCTGCCGGTGGTCGAGGATCTGGCTCGGCAGGGGGCGCGTTGCATGGATTGCGGTGTGCCGTTCTGTCACACCGGCGGGTTGATCGCCAACATGGCTTCGGGTTGTCCGGTCAACAACCTGATCCCGGAATGGAACGACCTGGTCTACAACAACCGCTGGCGTGACGCGTTGGACCGCCTGCACCAGACGAACAACTTCCCGGAATTCACTGGTCGAGTCTGTCCGGCACCGTGCGAGGGTGCCTGCGTGCTGGGGATCACCGATCCGCCGGTGACGATCAAGAACATTGAGCAGGCGATTGTCGACCGCGGTTTCGCCGAGGGCTGGATCGTGGCGGATCCGCCATTGGAGCGAACCGGCCGGAGTGTTGCGGTGGTGGGTTCGGGTCCGGCTGGCTTGGCGTGTGCCGACCAGTTGAACCGGGCCGGTCACCTGGTGACGGTCTTCGAGCGTCACGATCGGGTGGGCGGACTGTTGATGTACGGCATCCCGAACATGAAGTTGCAAAAGGAGTTCGTCGAGCGGCGAGTCGACCTGATGGCGGCCGAGGGTATCGAGTTTCGGGTTGATACCGAAATCGGCCGGGACATTTCGGCCACGTCGCTCCGCGAGGACTTCGACGCGGTGGTGCTGTGTGTCGGGGCCACTCGCCCGCGGGACCTGCCGGTTCCCGGCCGCGAACTCGCCGGAGTCCACTTTGCGATGGAGTTCCTCCACGCCAACACCCGCAGCCTGCTCGATTCTCAGCACGCCGACGGCAACTACATCGATGCCTCGGGAAAGAACGTGATCGTGATCGGCGGAGGGGACACCGGCACCGACTGCGTCGGCACGGCGATGCGACAGGGCTGCCGGAACCTGGCCAATTTCGAGATCGTATCCAGGCCGCCGGATGAGCGGGCCGAGGACAACCCCTGGCCTCAGTGGCCAAAGATCTTTCGGGTGGACTACGGTCACGCCGAAGCGGCGGCGGCCTTTGGTGATGATCCGCGGGAGTTCTGTATCGAGACGGTCGAGTTCCAGGGCGACGACACGGGGAGCGTGACGGGGTTGAAGACGGTCGAGGTCGACTGGAGTCGTCCTCAGCAGGACGGGCCTCCGTTCAGTCGTGTCGAGGGCAGCGAGCGGTTCTGGGAGGCGGACCTGGTGTTCCTGGCGATGGGGTTCCTGGGTCCTGAGCAGTTGCTCGTCGAGGAGTTGGAACTCGAGACCGACCCGCGTTCGAACCACCAGGCCGAGTACGGTCAGTTCCAGACGTCGCTGGAGGGAGTCTTTTCGGCGGGAGACTGCCGCCGCGGCCAGAGCCTGGTTGTCTGGGCGATCGACGAGGGACGCGGCGCGGCTCGCGAGTGCGACCGGTTCCTGATGGGCGAGTCGCGGTTGCCGTGACCGTCAGCGAGGTGCGATCAGGAGTCGATTTCGGTCAGCCGCTGCTTGCTGTCACCGATCGATTCGACGTTGGCATCGAGCCGGTCGAGCATCGAGAGGAACAGGTCGTTGAGTGGCCGTTCTTTCTGGGCGACGACGTGTCGGCCCGTCTGCATGGTCCGTCCGCCGCGTCCGGCGACCACGACCGGCAGGTCGTGGTGCCAGTGACGGTTGCCGTCTGAGAGTCCACTGCCGTACATGATCATGCAGTTGTCTAGCAGAGTACCCTCACCCTCGGAGATGCTCCGTAGTTTGCCGAGGAATCTGGCGAACTGTACGACGTGCCACTCGTCGATTTTCTGGAGCTGATCGACCTTGCCTTTTTCGTCGCGGTGGTGTGAGAGGCTGTGCCAGCCCGAGTTGACACCGACCATGGGGTAGCTGCGATTGCTACCGGCGTTGCCCAACATGTAGGTTGCGACGCGGGTAGTGTCGGTCTGGAAGGCCAGTGCCAGCAGGTCATACATCAGGTTGACGTGTTCGGTCAGGTCCCGTGGTGTGTTGCCGGGCAGCTTGAAGTCCTTGGGCCGCTGTTGCTTGGCGTCCTTTTCGGACCGAGCGATCCGCTGTTCGATCTCGCGGACGCTGGTGAAGTACTCGTTGAGTTTCGCCTGGTCGTTCTTACCGAGAGTCTTTTGCAGCCGTTTGGCATCGGCGGCGACCAGGTCGAGGATACTCCTGCGGATCCGGTTGCGTCGCTTCCGCACCTGGGCGTCTTCCTCGGTGCCGAACAGACGTCCGAAGACCGCTCGCGGGTTGATCTCCTTGGCAACTGGCGTGGTCGCGGTCTTCCAGGCGACGTTGGACGAATAGGCACAGCTGTAGCCGGAATCGCAGTTGCCGGCGTTGCGTCCCCGTTCGATGCCGATTTCCAGAGAGGGCAACCGGGTCCGTTTGCCGATCTGGCCGGCGGCGACCTGGTCGACGGAGACGCCGACCTTGATGTTGGCACCGGAAGTCTTGACCGGGTGGGCTCCGGTGAGATAGCTGGCGGCACAGCGGGCGTGGTCGCCGGGGCCGTCGCCCTTGGCGCGACCGTTGTCCTGGGCCAGGCCGGTGAAAATATTCAGTTCGCTGCGGTAGGGTTCCAGTGGCTTGAGAGTTTTGCTGAGCTCGTAGTCGGTGCCGTTGCCAGTGGGTTTCCACGACGGCATGATCGCCCCGTTGGGGAAGAAGACGAAGGCGGCGCGAACTGGCCCCGAGGTGGCTGCGGTGGCTGCGGTGGCTGACTGCATACCTTCCAGCAGCGGAAGTGCCATCGTGGCACCCAGGCCCTGCAGAAACGTCCGCCGGGGGATCGTCTTAAAACCACTCATGGCCTGACTCCTTCTGTCCGTCGCATCCGGAACGGATCACTGAGGGTGATCGCAACTACAAGTGCCTGAAAGCGATAACCCTTGCTGCGACTGGCTGTCACAATTCTATCAACAGCGCAGCGGTCGTTGAACTCCAGTCCGCGTCCGAGTGAGTAGACGAGCATCTTCCTTGATAGGGATCGGCAAAACCGGTCCTCCCGCTTTCTCAGGATTTCAATCAACTCGATTGGACTCGAGAAGGACTGCTTGCCAGGCAGTTGGCCTGAGGGGTCGATCTTGTGTTTTCCATCGCTGTCGCGCCAGCGTCCGATTGCGTCGAAGTTCTCGAAACCGAACCCCAGTGCGTCCATCTGCCGGTGGCAGATCGCACAGGTGGCCTTCTGCCGGTGGAGTTCCAGTTGCTTGCGCAAAGAAGCATCGGGAGCCGTCTTGGCGGCGATTTCGAGTCCAGGGACGTCGGGTGGCGGTTGCGGAGGTGGAGTGTCGAGGATGTTGTCCATGATCCACTTGCCCCGTTTGACCGGTGAGGTGCGGTCGGGGTTGGAGGTCAGGGTCAGGATGCTGGCCTGGGTCAGCACACCGGCACGGCGATCGCCGGCGAGATCGATCCGACGCATCTGGTTTCCCTCGATCCCCGGGATCCCGTACAGCTTGGCCAGTGACGCGTTGACAAAAGTGAAGCGGCCGTCGAGGAACTGGGTCACCGGCAGATTCTTATGGAGGATCTCGGCAAAGAACAGGCTGGTCTCCTGCTGCATCGCCTTTCGGAGCTCGTCGTTGAACTCGGGGAACTGCTTTGGATCGGGAGTCAGTTCGTCGAGGATTCTGAGGTTGAGCCATTGGCTGGCGAAGTTCTCGACCAGGGCCTTTGACCGCGGGTCGGCGAGCATGCGTCGGACCTGGGCAGCCAGCACGTCGGGCCGGCTGAGCCGTTTCTGTTCGGCCAGTCGAAACAGTTCGTCATCCGGCAGGCTGCTCCACAGGAAGTAACTCAGGCGAGACGCCAGTTCAAAGTCGGTCAGTGTCCGTTCGCCTTTGGCGTCGCTGCCGGTGTGCGGGGTTCCGTGTTCGACTCGAAACAGGAAGTGGGGTGAAACGAGGACGGCCTGCAGTCCGATCTGCATCGCGGCTTCGAAGGGTTCGTCGTCGGCGGTGGCGTCGGCGACAAATCGGGCAATCGGATCGACTTCATCCTGGGTCACCGGACGCCGGAACGCGCGTCGCATCAGTGGTGTGAGGTTGGCACGGGCGGCTTCGAGAGCGGTACGGCTCTTGTCGGGGCGAAATCGCACCAGTTTCCGATGCGACTCGGGCAGGTCCTCGGGCTTGACCTCCAGCGGTCCGATCACCTCGAGCGAATGGATGTAGGCGTTGCGGTCGCCCTTGAGTTTCGGGTCGGGATCCTTGGGCTTGTAGTAGTCGTTGATGAAGGCGACCTGCAGCGGTCGGCGTCCCTTGGAGACCTTCAGCTTGTGCTCGTGGTTCTGCCGGTCGTCGCGGTTCTTGCTCTTGATGTCGAGGGTCTTGACCGGCTTGTTGTCGATCGAGAGCGTGAGTCGGGCGGGGTCGGGGCCGGCCTGGTCGGCCGAGGCATTGACGCGTAGCACATATTCTCCGTCGGTAGGAAACTCGACCACCGCTCCGACGTGCCCTTTGGAGAACAGCCCGAAGCTCGATCCCTGGGCGTTGACCCCGGCGTTCTTGTTGAGTTGTCCTCCGCTGAGCTTTCGTCTGCGAGACGTGAAGGGGTCGATCGGGACGATCGTCTTCTCGGCAACCTGTTCGGCCGCGTCGAGGTACTTTTCGATCAGCAGCGGCGAGACACTCAGCACGTCGCCGATGTTGTCGAAACCCTCACCCACGTCGTCGCTGGGGAAATTCCTGGCCGGATGGAAATCGACTCCCAGCAGGTCACGGATCGTGTTGTCGTATTCGGCACGATTGAGCCGGCGGATCGTGACTCGGCCGGGGTCTCGGATCAGGTCGCAGTCGATGTCAAAGAGTGTCTTGTCGAGATAGCCGACGACGGCCTGGCGGGTCTTGGCGTCGGGCTGAGTGTCGTGATCCGGGGGCGGCATCGCGCCCAGTTCCAGGTACTGCAGCGTCTTGGCCCAGGTCTTTCGGTTTGAGGTGACATCCTTGCTCGAGACGAACGTGTCGAATCTCAAACCCCCGTTGTCGGTCTCCGGTCCGTGGCATTCGAAGCAGTAGGTCTTGAGAAACGGAGCGATAGTCTTTTTGAAGAAATCGGGCGGCTTGGGAGCCGCCGCTGTCTTTGCCGAACCCGGGGCTGCCTCGGCGGTGGCGTCACCTGGGGCTGTGATGGCTGCCATCAGCGAGGGTGCTGACGTGGTGGGGCCGGTGCAGGTTGAATAGACCCAGGAGGCCAGGAGTGCCAGAATCCCGGTGCCTCCGGCGGCGAGCAGGTGCCGGTGCCAGGCAGGTCGACGTGAGTGGTCACGGTGGGGCGTACGAGTCGTCACAAGCGACACCCGGAGGATCGAACGGGCGGGCGGAGTCAGCGAACCGGGAGGTCCGCCGGTAGGGACTTCCATTATAGGCGTCCCGGGTCATGCCGGGACAGACCGCGTCGGCGTCTGCTGGTCGTCTTGGTCGTCGCCTTGCCGCCAGGTCCGAATGGCCTCTTGGATGTCGGGGTGTCCGGGCCAGCCGAGGGCGAGGCCGAGATAGACGATGGAAGCGAATCCGAGCGAAACCACTGCGGCGGTCCAGCCACTTCCCAGCCATGAATCCAGGCCCCATCCGGCCAGTCCAGCCAGCAGGCTGAAGGTGGCGGCTCGCAGTACCGCAGCCACAATCCCGCGAGGATCTTCGAACCCGATCGTGCCGTGGACGGCCGATGCGGCGACCCCCAGCAGTAACCAGGCGGTGGCCGAGGTCGAGAGTGCCAGGCCGACTTCCTGCAGAGGGTCGATCAGCAGCAGGTTCAGCAGCAGGTTGGGAAGCAACAGGCCCAGCAGCCCGATCACCGCCAACTGTCTGAAGCGGCCCAGCACAAGCACGGCCTGTACCAGGGCCAGCCCGGCCAGTTCGGGGAACAGGCCCCAGGCGTAGCCTCCCAGCGTCCATCCCAGCCGTTGGCAGGATTCTCGATCGAGTGCTTCCAGCGACAATTCGCCCAGCAGGGTGTGGCCGGCGACCAAGACCAGGGCTGAAACCGGCAGTAGCAGCACGGCAGCGTAGCGGACCAGGCGGCTACAGCTGCGTCGGAGTCCATCGTGGTCCCCGGTGGCGACCTGTTCGGAGAACCTGGGGAGCAGGACCCAGAGCATCGAGGCGATGAGTGTGCCCGAGAGGAAGTCCTTGCCGAGTGCGGCCCAGTACAGGACGCTGAGTCGCCCTGCGGGCAGTCCTCCGGCCATGGCCCGGTCGACGAGCACGTTGAGTTGTCCGATGCCGTCCATCCACAGAAACGGCAGAACCACGGCCACGAATCCGGCGGCACCTCGCAGTGGCGAGCCGTCACGGGCCAGGAAGCGGTGTCCGGCCTGGTGCACCAGTCGAGCGAGGACGAGCGTCTGGATGGAGGTGCCCAGCAGCAATCCCCAGGCCAACAGGGCTGCGCCATGGGCAGTATCGCCCAGCAGCACGGCCGCGACGATCGCGGCGGTGGGCAGCACGTGGGTCCACTGCGGACGGGCAAAGCTGTGCCGCGCGTTGAGCACCGCGGTCAGTGCCGACACCGCCGCGGTGGGCAGGATCATCAAGGTGATCGGGACGTTGAGTCGTGCAAGTTCTTCGTTTAGGGACTGGTAGCGGTCTGGCGTCAGCAGCAGTGGCCAGGCAGCTGGCAAGAGCCACCAGGCCAGCAGGGCCAATCCGCCTGAAAACAACAGGACCTGGACCAGGTAACGATTGGTGAAGGACGCCAGCTCTTCGGTGGCGACCCGGCGGGGGGCTTCGACCAGGTACCCGCGTCGGACGGCCGAGAGGTACAGGGCCAGGGCGAATGCGGGCACCAGGAGTGCCAGTGCGTAGGCGTCGATCGAGTCGCCGGCTCCGAAGCGTCCGGCGACCAGGAGTTCCTTGCCGAGCGAGGCGATCCGGCACAGTGCCAAGACCGCGGCCAGCAGCAGGCCGGTTCGAGCGACACTGCCTTGAGCGGGCATCCCGTCTCCTGGCCTCAGAACGCCTCAACATCAACCCGAGCAGATGGTACAGTAAACGCCCGGGCCTGTCTTCGGACGGGTGCCCATGGTGGGGCCACCTGGCTGCCAATTCGAGCATTAGCGGTGATGTCCATGAAATCTGTCATTTTGTCTCAGTCGCTGCCTCTTCGTGTGCCATTCGCCGTGCTGGTGGTGACGTGGGCCGTGTCCTTCCCGTTGGGCAACGCTTCGGCGACGCTGCAGGCTCAGGACACTGCCAAGACCGCCGCGAAGGACAAGCAACCGCCGAAGCCGGAGGCTGAAAAGGCGTTGCCCGCCGGGCATTCAAACCACGGCGAAGCATTCAACGAGGGGCCGCGTCAGAAGGCCTACCTGATGGGCAACACCGGCAACGTCTCGTTTCCGGCCACCTGCGCCAAGCCGATCGTGCAGAAGTTCATCGACCAGGGGGTCGGGCAACTGCACGGCTTCTGGTTCTTCGAGGCCGAGCGGTCGTTTCGGCAGGCGGCCTCGATCGATCCCGACTGCGCAATTGCCTACTGGGGCATGGCGATGGCCAACATCAACAACTCGAAGCGGGGCAAGGGGTTCATCGCCAAGGCTGTGGAGCGAAAGGACAAGGTGAGCGAGCGTGAACGGATGTATATCGATGCGGTCGATGCCTACATCAAGGCGGGCTCGAAGAAGAACAAGGACCGTAGCCGCAAGTACGCCAAGGCACTCGAGCGGATTTCGTACAAGTATCCCGAGGACATCGAGTCGAAGGCGTTGCTGGGGCTGCAACTGTGGGGCAACCGTCGCCGCGGGCTACCGTTGGACAGTTATCTGGCCGTCAACGCGCTGCTCGAGCAGGTACTGGCCAAGAACCCGATGCACCCCTGCCACCATTTCCGCATCCACCTGTGGGATTACGAGAAGCCGGATAAGGCACTGAATTCGGCGGCACGTTGCGGACAGGCGGCTCCGGGGATCGCCCACATGTGGCACATGCCCGGCCACATCTATTCGCGGCTGAAACGTTACGAGGACGCGTGTTTCCAGCAGGAAGCCTCGGCGCGGGTCGACCACGCTCACATGATGCGAGACCGCGTGCTGCCCGACCAGATCCACAACTTCGCTCATAACAACGAGTGGCTGTGTCGCAACCTGCTCTACGTCGGCCGTGTCAGTGATGCACTCAGCCTGGCCAAGAACATGCTCGAGCTGCCTCGACACCCGAAATACAACACGCTGAAGCGATCCGGAAGCACCCGCTACGGTCGCATGCGGTTGTTGCAGGTGCTGAGTACCTACGAGCTGTGGGACGAGACGATTGCCTTGGCGGGGACCTCATATCTGGAGCCGACCAAGGACTTCAACGAACAGGTCAAGCGTGACCGCCAGCTCGGGCGAGCCTACTTCGGGTCTGGACAGGACAAGCAGGGCCAGGAACTGCTGGCCTCGTTCGAAAAACAGTTGGCTACTCAGCGGGCCGACCAGGACAAGGCCGGAACCGCGGCACGGGCGAAGTCGAGCGCCGCGACTCCCAAGACAAAGGCCAAGGACGAGCCGAAGAAGGCCGTCGAAAAGAAGAAGGACGAGCCGAAGAAGGAGCCGGTGAAAAAGGACGAGCCGAAGAAGGCCGTCGAAAAGAAGAAGGACGAGCCGAAGAAGGAGCCGGCGAAAAAGGACGAGCCGAAGAAGGCCGTCGAAAAGAAGAAGGACGAGCCGAAGAAGGCCGTCGAAAAGAAGAAGGACGAGCCGAAGAAGGTTGCCGAGAAGAATAAGGGCGAAGTCAAGAAGCCGGCCGCCAAGAAGCCCGACGAGAAGGCGATCAAGAAAGCTGTCGCCGCGGCCCGCAAGCCGTTTGACGCGAAGATTCGAACTCTCGAGAAGGCCGTTCAGGAGATGCAGGCTCACGTGGCGATGTCCGAGGGTTCCAAGAAGAAGGCGACCGAGGCGTTGGCGTTGTTCAAGAAGGCCGGCGGGATGGACGCGTCGTTCCTGGCGTTCGTGCAGTTGGCATCCGGTGACGAGGATGGTGCCGAGAAGGCGCTGCGGAGTCATGCCGGGCGGCGAGTCAACGAGGTGCAGCCTCAGGCGCGATTGGTCGAGTTGCTCTGGAAGCGTGGTCGCAAGAAGCAGGCGGTCGCGGAACTCAAAAAGCTCCGCAAGCTTTCCGGCTCGATCGATCTGGCCTCGCCGGTCTTCAGCCGGTTGGCTCCGGTGGCCAAGAAGGCAGATTTGCTCGAGGACTGGCGGTTGGAGACGGTGGTCCGTGACGACACCGGTGACCGGCCGCCCCTGGACGACCTGGGCCCATTCCGCTGGCAGCCCCAGGTGGCTGCCGACTGGTCGCTGCCGGCTGACGGTGGCCGCACGGTGTCACTGAAGGAATACCGCGGCAAACCCGTGGTGGTGATCTTCTACCTGGGCTACGGCTGCCTGCACTGCGTCGAGCAGCTGCAGGCCTTTGCGCCCAAGGCCGAGGCCTTCCGCAAGGCGGGGATCGAGCTGGTGGCGATCAGTTCCGATTCGCAGCAGGACCTGATCAAGTCGATCGAGAAGTACGGCAAGGACGGAGGGTTCCCGTTCCCGCTGGCCGCGGATCCGAAGCTGGAAGTTTTCAAGAAGTACCGTTGCTTCGACGATTTCGAGAACCTGACACTGCACGGCACGTTTCTGATTGACGGGGACGGTCTGGTTCGCTGGCAGGACATCAGTTACGACCCGTTCATGGATGCGGACTTCCTGTTGAGCGAGGCGCAGCGTCTGCTGGGCCAGGCACCCCGTCGCCAGGTCGCCGGCGGTGACCGATAACGGCAAGTCGGTCTGGTCGACCTGCACAGGACTGCTAGAATTCCTCGCGGGGACCCCCGGCCACGGCATGGCGCCGGGCGGTGAATCTCGCCCGGAAAAAATGGACCGACCGGTCACAACCGGCGTAACACCACGATGGCCAGGACTATGCGGATTGGCCTGTTGGGACTAATCCTGGGCGGATTGATGATGAGTGACTCGGCATGTGCAGAACCGGATCCGGGCGGGCAGTCCGCGCCGCAGGATTCTGCTGCTGAGGGTCAGCAGTCCCGGTCCGGGAAGGCCAACCTGCCGACCCCGACGTTTGGAGGAAGTCAGTTCTGGGGCGACGTGCGGTTTTTCCGCGGCTGGAGAATCCAGCAGAACGTGTTCACCGGCCACCACCGCCTGCTCGATCCGAAAGATGTCCGCAGGGCGTGGGGTGCTCGCGAGGCCTGCGAGTTGCAGCTCGACGAGGTGATCCGAACCGAGCAGTTGGAGCCGATGAGTGGCACGGCGGTGATCCTGCTGCATGGTGCGATTCGGTCGTCGAAGTCGATGAGTAAGCTGGGTCTCGAGTTGGCCAAGGACGGGTACCTGGTCGTGCCGTTCGACTATCCGAGTACGAAGGCTGAGATCGAGACGTCGGCCGACTACCTGCAGCAGGTGGTGGAGCGACTCGACGGCGTGACGCGGATCCACTTTGTCGTGCACAGCATGGGGGGGCTGGTGGTCCGCAGTTGGTCGGGCCGATATGGCGACAAGCGGGCTGGCCGGCTGGTGATGATGGGTGTACCCAACCGTGGGGCAAGGATGGCCGATCATCTGAAGACCAACCTGCTGTTCAAGCTGCTCTATGGGCGGGCCGGGCAGCAGTTGAGCAGTG
>Ga0310123_10001745_pt1 | contig 17851 bp, 11 predicted proteins | sample CB6_AW_1057_MG_FD_203505 | JGI IMG/M metagenome (GOLD analysis project Ga0310123, IMG submission 203505) | Marine microbial communities from Western Arctic Ocean, Canada - CB6_AW_1057 | ecosystem: Environmental > Aquatic > Marine > Oceanic | place: Canada: Western Arctic Ocean | collected... | reverse complement strand
CCCACATATACCCCGCCGACGACCGTGACCGCTTCGACAGAAAGAACGCCGTCGCCTATGTGCTGGACCTGATGGCCGACGGTGCCCTCAAGCCCTCAGACCTGGTCACTCACCGGATGCCCTTCACCGAGATGGCGACCGCCTACGAGATGATCGACCGCCGCGAGAAATCGATGCTGGGTGTGATCTTCGAGTGGGACAGGCACGACGGCTGATCCACACTCGACACTGTTCGTTTGTAGGTCAGGCTATCTGCCTGACTCACCCACCGGAATGACGCCCGATTGACGTTGGGCGGGTTGGGGGCGGGGGCGGGGCGGATTGGGATGGGGTGTCAGGCACAGCCTGACCTACGTTAGGGTTCAGCACGCTGACAGCTCGTCGCGAACGGCTGCGAATTGCTCGATGGCGAAATCGACGTCGTCGAGCGAATGGGCGGCCGAGAGTTGGACTCGGATGCGGGCCGCTCCGTGAGGTACCACCGGGAAACTGAACCCGATGACGTAGATGCCTCGAGCCAGCAGCCGCTCGGCCATCGATTGAGCCAGCACCGCATCGCCGAGCATGATCGGCACGATCGGATGCTCACCAGCAGGCATCTCAAATCCATGAGACTCCATGCCGCCGCGGAATCGCGACGCGTTCTCGTGCAGCCGGTCGAGCAGGGTCGTCGACTCGGTGAGCAACTCCAGGGCCTTCAGAGCCGAAGCGGCAATCATCGGGGCCAGCGAGTTGGAGAACAGGTAGGGCCGCGATCGCTGGCGGAGCATCTCGATGATCTCCTTGCGACCGCTCGTGTAACCTCCACTGGCTCCACCCAGGGCCTTGCCCAGCGTGCCGGTGACAATGTCGACCCGGCCCAGTACGTCGCGGTACTCGATCGAACCCCGGCCACCGCCACCAATCACCCCGACCGCGTGCGAATCGTCGACCATCACCAACGCGTCGTAACGGTCGGCCAGGTCGCAAATCTCACCCAACCGGGCGATGAAACCGTCCATCGAAAAGACCCCGTCGGTGGCGATCAGGCGATGACGTGCTCCGGAAGTCGCCCGCAACTTCGACTCCAGCTCCGACATGTCGTTGTTCGCATACACGTGCCGATCGGCCTTACACAACCGAACCCCGTCGATGATGCTGGCGTGGTTCAACGAATCGCTGATCACCGCGTCCTCGGCAGAAAGCAGAGTCTCGAACAGGCCCCCGTTGGCGTCGAAGCAGGATGAGTAGAGAATCGTGTCTTCGGTGTACAGGAACTCGCTGAGTCGTTCCTCGAGTTGCTTGTGCACGGCCTGGGTGCCGCAGATGAATCGGACACTCGAGAGTCCAAAGCCCCATCGGTCCAGTGCCTCGCGGGCAGCAGCAATCACCTCGGGATGATCCGACAGGCCCAGGTAGTTGTTCGCACAAAAGTTCAACACCTCGCCGCCAGACACCTCGATCCGCGCCCGCTGAGGAGACTCGAGGACCCGCTCGGACTTGTACAGACCCTGCTCGCGGATCCCGGCGATTTCGCTCAGCAGGTGCTCGCGGATCGTGTGCGCCATCGCTTTGTCCTCGTTCTCCAAACCACCGTCGCCGTTCAGCTCAGGCTGCTCCAGTCGAGCACCACCTTGCCGCAGTCCCCCGACTGCATCGCCCCGAATCCCTCTTCATAGTCGCTCCAGTCGAGCCGGTGAGTGATCACACCGCTGATGTCCAGGCCACTCTGGAGCATCACCGTCATGTGGTACCACGTCTCGTACATCTCGCGACCGTAGATCCCCTTGATCGTCAGCATGTTGAAGATCACCGCGTGCCAGTCGATCGCCATCTCTTCTGAGGGGATTCCCAGCATGGCGATCCGACCGCCGTGGCACATGTTGGCAATCATCTCGGTCAACGCGGACGGCTGACCCGACATCTCCAGCCCCACGTCAAAACCTTCCTTCATGCCCAGCTGTGCCTGGGCCTCGGCCACCGTGTGGCTGCGGACATCCACCGTGTGGGTGGCTCCCATGCCGGCGGCCAGCTCGAGCCGATAAGGATTGACGTCGGTGACGACCACGAACCGGGCCCCCGCGTGGCGAACCACAGCCGCGGCCATCACGCCGATCGGACCGGCCCCGGTAATCAACACATCCTCACCCAGAACCGGAAACGACAACGCCGTGTGCACCGCGTTGCCGTAGGGATCGAAGATCGCCTGCACATCCCGGTCGATCGACTGGTCGTGGTACCAGACATTGGTCTTGGGCAACGAGATGTACTCGGCAAACGCACCTTGCCGATTGACCCCGATGCCCTGGGTGTCCTTGCAGAGATGGCGGCGACCGGCCAGGCAGTTGCGACAGTGCCCGCAGACCACATGACCCTCGCCACTGACCATGACGCCTTCGTCGAAGTCCTTGACGTTGCTGCCCACCTCGACAATCGATCCGACAAACTCGTGGCCGACAACCATCGGCACCGGGATCGTTTTCCGAGCCCACTCGTCCCACTCGTAGATGTGCAGGTCGGTGCCGCAGATCCCGGTCCGTTCGACCCGGATCAACACGTCGTCAATCCCGTACTCGGGGATCGGTACCTCCTCGAGCCACAAGCCCGGCTCCGAGCTCGACTTGACCAGCGCCTTCATGAAAAGCGTCCCGACGCGAAGCTCACAACACGATTCGACGCGTGAGTCTACTCGAGCCGAGACCAAATGGGCACCGGCCACCGGCCCGCCCGCGGCGGCTTACGGCTTACCGTCCGAAGACAGCGAAAAGCTCCTCGACAACCCCAGCCGCCCGAGCCGGGTCGTTGCCGTCAGCGTCAACTCGACGTTTCGCAATCGAGGTGCCTCGCCGAGCGTCTCGAGACCGGTGTCACTGATCCGGGTTGTGCTCAGCGAAAGGTCCCTCAGCCGGGGCAACCCGGCCAGTGTCGCCGCCGATGAGTCCGAAATTCTCGTGGCCGCCAGGCCCAGGACCTCAAGCTGCTCCAGACCACTCAGCCGCGACACCCCCGTGTCGCCCACCCGCGTGCGATCCAGGTGCAGGGTCACCAGCGAGCTCATGCGACCGACCGCCGACATGCCCACGTCGCCCACCCGAGTGCCCGACAGCTCCAATCGCGTCAGCCGCTCAAAACGCAGCAGGTGACCCATGCCCGGATCACCGACCCGGGTGCCACACAGGCTGAGCGTTTCGAGATTCTCCAACCGAGCCAGCCTCGACAGGCCCTCGTCGGTGATCCGCGAGAGATTCAGGGTCAGGCTCCTCAACGACGTCAAACCCGCGACATGACCCAACGTCGCATCGGTGACCTGGGCCCCGTCGAGACCGAGCGACTCCAGTGACTTCAGCGGCTTCAGACCGCGACCTCGCACCCGAGTGAAACCCACCCGCAGACTGCGAAGTGAAGACAGCGACTTCAAGCTGTCCAGGCCCGCGTCACTGACCCGGGTCCGCGACAGGTCGAGCGCTTCGAGTGTTTCGAGCGAGGCGAGGTGCTTCAGGCCGGCGTCGGTGATCAGCGAGGCCGAGAGATCCAGGCGGGTCAGGCCCGGCATCGCGACCAGCCGCTTGAGATCCGAGTCCGAGACTTCCGCGCCGCCCAGTTCCAGAGCCACCGATGGCTTGCCATCAGCTCCCCGGGTCGTCACCACCCGGCCACCTCGTTCAGACACCAGCTGGGTGACCTGCCAGAGAGTGACCCGAGCATCGTCGTCCGAAAATACCGGCTGGCAACTCGCCGACAGGACCACCAGGACCAGGACCGCGGGAAGCTCAATAACCACACGCGTCATGGTCCACCTCCCGCAGCAGCCGATCCGCTGACCGCCTTGAGATTCGCTCGAGCGTCCTCGTAATCAGGATCCAGGTCGACAGCTTTCTGGAACTGGTCACGAGCACTGCTGCGGCGACCCTGTTTCAGCAATGCCATGCCCAGCATGTTGTGAGCCTGAGGGAAACGGGGGTTGATCTGGACCGCGGCACCCAGGTGCTTGACCGCTTCGAAGATCCGCTGCTGCTGCAGGCAGATCGAGCCGAGGTTCATGCGGGCCTGGAGCTGGTTGGGGTTGAGATCGACCGCCTGCCGGTAGTACCGCTCGGCACTCTGCCGGTCACCAAGTCTCAGCGTGGCGTTGCCCAGGTTGGTCACCGCGGCCGCGTCGGTCGGGTCGACTTCGTGAGCCCTCCCATAGGCCACCGCAGCGTCCTTGTAGCGTTCCTGCTTGTCCCAGGCGTTGCCCAGATCGATGTAGGCCGCTGCCGTCTTGTGCTTCAACTCAAACGGGTTGCCGTTCCGCCGGGACAGGTCTGCAGCCAGTCCGGCATACGTCGCGGCCGCGTCGAGGTGGCCGCGACGGACCAGCCGATCGGCCACCCTCACCGCCACGCTGCCCAGGCCGTGAGGCCTCAGGAACCAGCGACCCGCGTAGGCGATCGCCAGGTCGATGTCGCTGTCGCCCTTCAGCAAGGCCACGTCAGAGAGCAGCCTGTCCACGCTGACCGGCCCCTTGTAGATCACGGCGAGGTGCCCCGAGGCATCGAGCAGAAAGCTGGCCGGAACCGGCAGCGTGAACTTGTCGTCCAGCTGCGTGCGGGTCGTCATCACCACATCGTGGATCACGTCCAGCCGATCGACGGTGCCGCTGGTGGCCCGCCGGACCCCGAACGGCAACTCGTGCTTCTGGACAAATTCCGAGACCACCTTGAGCCGGGCCGGCTTGCCGTCCTTGAGCCCGTCGACCGACAAGGCCACCACGTCCAGGCCCGCACTCTCAAGTTCCTCGCCCCGCTCCCTGAACTCGTGCAACTCCTTGACGCACGGCAGGCACCAGGTCGCCCACAGGTTGACCAGTGTCGGGCGACCCGAGACCACCAGCACACGCGGCGTGTCACTGGTGTCGAGATATTCGATCGGCGGCAGCGGCAGGCGTTCGAGCAGCGGGATGCGGGCAATGCCGGTCGGAGCCACCACCGCCAGGCCGCCCGCGGGGATCTGGATGTCACGAGCCTTCTGCGGGACAGCCTTCCCCGAGCCTTCGACGACCCGGTATCGTCCCCCCGCCCCCAGACCCTCGATCGTCTCGCTCGATCCACCCGGCCAGGCCACCTTCAAGCGGAACGGCCCCGCGGCGGTTCCGATTCCAAAGTGGACCCACTTGCTCGATTGAGACAGGTACCCGCTGCCTGCGGTCACAAAACGGACCAGCGGCTTCCCGTCACCCTCAGCAGAGCTCAACTCGAGCCGAGCTCCAATCGCGTCGCGGTTGCCCGAGGTTCCCTGCAGCCGGATCAGCACGCCCCGCTGGCCCTGCGAACCGTTGTTCCTGAGGAATCTCAGCCGCGGAGCCGTGCGGTTGGTGATCCACAGGTCCAGGTCGCCGTCGTGGTCCCAGTCGACCGACGCCACGGCACGAGCGTCGTCGGGGAAATCGAACCCGCTGGCATAAGAGACATCGGCGAACGGTCGGTCACCACCCAGGTTCAGGTAGCAGCAATTCCGCTCTCGCCCACTCCACGAACCACCCGTCTCGATCAGGTTGGTGATCCGCGACCAGCCGGCTCGGTACTGGGGATCGACCGGGCCCTGGTCAATCCTGGTGGGCGAATGCGACACGACCTGTCGCCAGAAGAAACTTCACAAGTCCTTGGTGTCTTCGCCGGTGATGTACCCGTTGGCCACCAGCAGGTCGGGACGCCCGTCGTTGTTGATGTCCACAAAGGGCGAACCCCAGGCCCAGCGACCCATCGTGACGCCACGATCGAGGCTGACATCGCGGAAGGTGCCCTCGCCGGTGTTCTCGAACAACGTGTTCCCGCGTGCATGACGCTGGAACTGGCGCCGCACCTCGTCGTCGGCACCCGGCTGGAACCGGCGCTGGTAGGCAATCCGCTCGCCGGCCGAAGAGAACATGTTGCCGACGTAGAGATCGGGGCGGCCGTCGCCGTTGTAGTCGCACCACGAAACACTCATCCCCGCAGCTATGTCCTCGACACCCGCCGTCGCCGCCACGTCGCTGAAACGACCACCTTGGTTGCGATACAGGCAATTGCGGCCGTAGTCGTTGGCGACGTAGAGATCGAGATCACCGTCCGAGTCGTAGTCCGACCAGCTCGCCGCGAAACTCCACCTGCGGTTGTTCTCGCCCAGGCCCACCGCCTCGGTCGCGTCACTGAATTGCCAGTTGCCCTCGTTACGCAACAACAGGTTCGGCCCGCCATTGTTCGCGTCGTGATACGGATAGGGGATCGCTTCGCCCTGGGCACCCTCGCCGGTGCGATTGGCCAGGAACCCCGCCCCGTAGCCGGTGACGTAGAGGTCCAGATCGCCGTCGTTGTCGAAATCGGCTGCGGCCAGCGAGTACGGATCGCCGGTCGAAAAGAACACGTCACGCTCAATAAATCGGCCCGCACCATCGTTTTCCATCAGCACCAGGTTGATGTTCAACACGCAGGCCAGGTCCTGGTCGCCATCGTTGTCGAAATCGGCCAGCAGCGCACTGCGGGAACGGTCAAGCCAGTCGACTCCCGCCCTGCCAGCAACGTCGACGACCGTGCCGTCGGGCTGCTGCACCAGCAGCCGGTTGGGCATCCCGCCGGGCTGAGCCAGGTAGAGGTCGTCCAGGCCATCGCCATTCACATCACCGATGGCCAGGCCCTGGTGACCATGCAACGCCACGCCCAGCTCCGCCTGCAAACGACCTCGCCAGTGATCCACGCTGCGACTCAACTGGTCGCCGACCTCCGAGGCAGACTTCAGGACCGCCGCGGTCGAGTCGATCAGCAGCCGGCCGCCCGGTGACGTCCCGGTGACCTCCTCGAGTGATTCGGATCGCAGGGTGATCAGCTTCGGTGGCTGCTTGCCGTCCAGTTCCCAGCCGCACAACCACCAGCCACGCAACTGGACAAATCGGTCACCCTGGCGTGCACCCGCCTCGAGCAACACGCGAGTCGTGGCACCGGCGTCCTCGAGTTCAACCGAGGTGATCTTGAAATGCAGGTGGACCTCCGACCAACCCTTCCAGCCCGATACCAGGCCCTCCAGCGACTCGGCCAGGCCGTCGATACCACGCAGCACAGCCGGCCTGCCGCCTGGCTCACCGGCAACTTGTCGGCGAATCCGCAGGCCGGCCGATTCGTACACCGTCCTCAGCACTTCGGGACGCAGACGATCGCCGCTGAAATCGGTCGAGGCCAACCGGGCCACGACCTTGCGATCGAATTGACCGTCGCTCTCGAGGTCGTCGACCAGCAAATGCAATTGACCTCCGGCTGCCAGGTTGAAGTCCTCGGTCGCCCAGCTGGCCGTCGCCTCGGAGGTGGCCTTCTTCTGAGCCTGGTCCGTCGTGTCCGACACGCCCGGTGAGTCGAACCCTGCACCACCTGGCAGCTCCGACGGCTCGTCACCGCATCCGCTCCAGATCCCGATGCCCAGCGCCAGAACAGACAACACCCCCAGGGTGCCGGCACGGTGGCTCAGACAATAACCCGCAAACGACCGGTCGCTCATCGGGGTCCCGTCGTTGTGGAATGGAGAGAGGAAGAAGTCGAACCAGAGAGATCTCGATCAATTATCACACACGGATTCCAGAACGGTAAAGAGGCCAGCAGCGGGTCGACAGACTCGGTGGTCCGTTTTTCTCACACCCGGTAGACTCGGCACCACTGTCACAAACGGATCGGCTGCCAGGGGTCCCTGATGCACAATTCCGCCAAGCTCGTCACATTCTGCCTTCTGACTCCACTGCTCACTGCATTCTCAGAACCAACCTCGACCGCAGCAGCCGAACCCAACGCAGCCCCCGCAGCCCCCGCAACCACCACAACCACCACAACCACCACCCATCCGTTGCTGCCGGCGTTTGAGAGGTTTCATGCGGACTCGGACAAGCTCGAGCTGGGCGCGGGCTGGTTGCTGGTTTCGGAGTTGAACTGCCTGAGTTGTCATGCGGGAGGTGCGTCGGCGACGGGAGTCAAGACGAAGCCGGCCCCAGTGCTCGATGCCGTCGGCACACGGGTCCGTCCCGAGTGGATGCTCGATTTCCTGGCCAACCCGCATCATTCCAAGCCGGGCACCACCATGCCCGACCTCTTCCCCGGCCTGGATCCTCAGGCCGAGGCCGCCCAGGTCACGGCCCTGGTCAACTTCCTGGCCAGCACCGGCACCCCAAGACATTCTGCTCCTCAGCCCCAGGAGGTGGTTCGAGGAGAGCGGCTGTTCCACCAGGTCGGCTGCATCGCCTGCCACCAGCCACGACGAGACAAGAAAGCACCGCGGCTGGCCACGTCGGTGCCGCTGGGGGCCATCGCCAAGAAGTACACCCGCGACAGCCTGGCCGAGTTCCTGAGGAACCCGCTGGGGGTCCGCGCCGGAGGCCGCATGCCCAGCCTCAACCTCAACAACCAGGAATCTCGCGATATCGCCGGCTACTTCTTTCGTGGCCTGCAACTGCCGCCCAACCTGAACTTCGCCTACTACGAAGGCAACTGGTCCACGATTCCCGACTTCAACAAGCTCAAGCCCAAGAACTCCGGACAGGTCGCCGGATTCCAGCTGGGAGTCGCCGGGCGACGTGACCAGTTCGGCATCAGATTCAGCGGGTTCCTGCAGATCTCGAAAACAGGACGCTACACCGTATTCCTCGGCTCCGACGACGGCAGCCGACTGCAGATCGACGGCAAGACCGTTGTCGAGGTCAACGGGGTGCACCCCTACCAGGAAAAGAACGCCAGCATCGAACTGGACGCCGGACCCCACCCGGTGCTGGTCGACTACTTCGAAGCCGGGGGCCAGGAAGCCCTGAAGGTCCAGTTCCAGGGACCGGGCATCTCTCGCCGAGATCTCGCGACTCACACCACGACCCTGGCGAAGCCGAAACCGCCCAAGCCGGCCCGGGGAGAAAAGACCTTCGTCGCAGATCCGGCTCTCGTCGAGACCGGCCGCAAGCTGTTCGCCTCGATCGGCTGCGCCTCGTGCCACCAGATGAAACTCAAGGGACAGCCGATCAAGCCGATCAAGCCGATCAAGCCGATCAAGCCGATCAAGCCGACCGCCGGACGACTCGGAACTCTCAAGATCACCCGCGGCTGCCTCTCAGCCAACCTGCTCGAGACACCGCAGGCGGGCGTCCCCGATTTCCGACTCTCCCGTCGACAACGCCAGGCACTCGCCCTGTCTCTCAAGGCCCCTGCACTCGACTTTGCGCCCGCTGCCGAGCTTGCCATGAGGGTCGGGGGTACGGCCGAGGCCTTCAATTGCCTGGCCTGCCACTCGCGTGGCAAACGCGGTGGAGTCGAACGGTCGCGGAACCCGCTGTTTGCGACGACGATCAAGGAGATGGGTGACGAGGGACGTATCCCGCCTCGACTCGACGGCGTCGGCGATAAGCTCAACGACAAATGGCTCAAGCAGGTGCTCGACAACGGAGCCAACGACCGGCCCTACATGCTGACCCGGATGCCCAGGTTCGGTGCCGCCAACGTCGGGCACCTCGTGAAGGACTTCGCCTCCGCCGATCGAATCAAGAAACCCGTCGCGCTGGTCGTGACCGACCGGATCCACCGGGTCCGCTCGGCCGGCCGGTTCCTGGCCGGAGACAAGGCGCTGGCCTGTATCAAGTGCCACTACTTCGGAGGCCACAAGGCGACCGGCATCCAGTCTCTGGACCTGCTGACCATGACCCGACGACTCCGCAAGGACTGGTTCGTCCGCTACATGCTCGACCCCCAGGCCTACCGACCCGGAACCCGGATGCCCGCCGGCTGGCCCCGCGGCCAGACCCTGCTGCCGGATGTGCTCGATGGAGTCGCCAAGCACCAGATCGCCAGCGTCTGGGAATACCTGGCCGACGCCGGCAAGGCGGGGCTGCCGCGAGGCCTGGTCCGCAACCCGATCGAACTGGAACCCAGCGACGAACCGATCATCTATCGCAACTTCATCGCCGGCCTCAGCCCGCGGGGCATCGCTGTTGGGTACCCCGAAAAGGCCAACCTCGCCTTCGATGCCGATCAACTGGCTCTGAAACTGATCTGGCACAACGCGTTCATCGACGCCGCCAAGCACTGGAACGGACGCGGACAGGGATTCCAGCCTCCGCTGGGTGACCACCTCGTGACACTCAGCGGCGGAGTCCCGTTTGCGTCGCTCGAAACTCCCGATGCCGGTTGGCCCACCGACACGGCTCGCAAACTCGGCTACCGCTTCACGGGATACCGGTTCGATAAGCAACGACGGCCCATCTTCCGCTACCGCTTCGGATCAATCGGTGTCGAAGACCACCCCCGGCCAGTCAAGACCGACAAGGACCCCGCACTGAGACGCACGCTGACTCTGAAACGGACCACCGCACAATCCCAGACGATCTGGTACCGAGCCGCAGCAGCTCCCACGATCGAACCGCACAAGGACGGATCCTACACCGTCGGCAAGATTCTCAACGTCACCATCCAACAGACCGACGGACAAAAACCTCGAATCCGAAAACGAGGCAACGTCCAGGAACTGCTCGTGCCGGTCCACTGGATCCTCAACCAGGCCGTCATCGTGCAAACCTACACGTGGTAAACCCCAGCAACACCGCAGCAACACCGCAGCAACACCGCACACCGCACCTCAACCAAAGCCCCAGATCATGAAATCCCAGATGCCCCCCGTCGGGTCCTCCGTCGTCGCACTCCTGATCGCACTGGTCGTGACCGCATCGGCCGACGCTCAGCAGAAACCGGCAACCGAAGACGACTTTTATCGCATCACCACTCTGCCGATCCCCAAGGGCGTGGTGCTCGAAGCCGGGGGACTCGAATTGCTCCCCTCCGGACAACTGGCCGCTTCGAGTCGACGGGGAGACATCTACCTGGTCGACAACCCGTTCTCGGAACCCGCGGCGATGAAGTTCACCCGCTATGCCCAGGGGTTGCACGAGGTGCTGGGCCTGGCCTGGAGGGACGGATGGCTCTACGCCACCCAGCGATGTGAAGTGACTCGCATGAAGGACATCGACAACGACGGTCGAGCCGATCTCTTCGAAACGGTCAACTCCGACTGGGGCATCACCGGGGACTACCACGAGTATGCCTTCGGTTCGAAGTTCGATGCCCGCGGCGACCTGTGGGTGGTGCTCTGCCTGACCGGGTCGTTCAACAGCAACATCGAGTACCGAGGGTGGTGTCTGAGAATCAAGCCGGATGGGACCAGCGTGCCGACCTGCAGCGGGCTGAGATCACCGGGAGGAATCGGGATGAACCACCTCGGCGACATGTTCTATACCGACAACCAGGGGCCCTGGAACGGTACCTCGAAACTCCAACACCTGATGCCCGGAAAGTTCGTCGGTCATCCCGGTGGCAACCGCTGGTACGACATCACCAACGCACTCGGGAAACGACCGGCCGATCCCAAGAGCGGCAGCCGGATGATGGTCGAAGCCAAGCGGATCCCCGAACTGCTGCCTCCGGCCATCTACTTCCCCTATAAGAAGATGGGACAGTCGGCCAGCGGAATCGCCTGCGATACCACCGACGGCAAGTTCGGCGTGTTCAAGGACCAGCTGTTCGTCGGCGACCAGACGCACAGCACCGTGATGCGCGTCGATCTCGAAAAGGTCCAGGGACGATACCAGGGAGCCTGCTTCCCGTTTCGAGGCGGATTCGGGTCGGGGTCGCTGGGGCTGCTGCTCAGCAAGACCGGGTCGATGTTCGTCAGCGGAACCAATCGAGGCTGGGGCTCACGTGGCAACAAACCCTTCTCGCTGCAACGACTCGACTGGACCGGGAAGACCCCCTTTGAAGTGCTGACCATGAGACTCAGGCCCGACGGGTTCCGTCTGCAGTTCACCGAACCCGTCGATCCGGCCACCGCAGCCCGGATCGACTCCTACCAGCTCCAGACCTACACCTACATCTACCAGGCCTCCTACGGCAGCCCCGAGGTCGACCACACCAAGCCGACAATCAAGGAAGCCCGCGTCGCAGCCGACCGACGACACGTCGACCTAGTCATCGACGGACTCGCCGTCGGACACATCCACGAACTCCACCTCCCAGGCATCCGCTCGGCCAAAAACACCCCCCTGCTGCACCAACAGGCCTACTACACACTCAACTACCTCACCAAATAACCCACCCCCCAGGGACTGGCTCCAGAGCCCCGCCAGGGGCGCCGGTGCCTGTCCCAAACGCCGATCACCCTCCCCCAGGGACTGGAGCGCCTCATTCTGGTAAAATAGGCAAGCGGCGCAATGTCCGTGATTTTTCAGCGGATTCCGACGCACACCCTGACCCCTGCAACGGGTAACAGTTAGAGATCCACGGATTCCGGATCAGGTGCGACGCGTCGGGATTCCGAAGATTGAGATACGCGGGGGTGTCGGCAGCGGTGTCCTCTGCGAGGCGTTTCTTGGGCGAGGAGAGTTGGTGATGAGTACAGGTCACTGGTTGCGACAAGTCCGTCACGCGTTGGTCCACCCTCACCGCACACCCTCGGCGGCCCAATCGGCGGTAGCCGCGGAGGTGCTTGAAGAGCGGTTGATGCTCGCCGGTGCCGGCACCGACGCTCAGCCCGACTTCCATCTCACCGACGTCAACGACACGTCCGGATCGGCCGGAAACGCCGTTTCGCCACGAGACTATCTCGAGCAGACTTCGGCGTGGTACTTCGGCCACGCGACCTGACCGTACTGTCGAAGCCAGTTTGGCTTCCTCGACCAGATGCAGCAGGAGCTCGACTCCGAGAATCCTGAACTGTCGATCAGGATCCTGGGTGTCAACGAGCTCGGTCACGATGCCGACAACGCGTTGATGACAGCCGGCGGCGACCTGCCCTGGTTGCAGGACATCGATGACGACGGCAACGGCAGTTCCGACACGTGGGATTCCTGGGACGTCACCTTCCGCGACGTGATCATCACCGATTCGACCAACGTCCAGGTGGCCGTCTACAACCTGACCAACAACGACCTGGCCAGCGCCGACAACTACTCCACGCTGAAACAGCTGCTGATCGACTCGGCCTCGGACACGTCCGACCCCGAGGTGGAACTGGCGGCGATCCTGGACCAGACCGTGCAGGCCGGTTCTCCACTGCACATCCCGCTCAATGGCCTCGACCCCACCGGCGGCCAACTGACGTTTTCGGTCGAGAGTTCCGATTCGCTGGTCACCGCCGAGGTGCTCGAAGGCAACCGCAGCCTCAGGATGCAGGTCGACGACTTTGGGGCGATGACATTCGAGTTGTTCGAATCCCGGACCCCGCGGGCCACGTCCCGGATGATCGAGTTGGCCGAGAGCGAGTTCTTCAACGACTCGATCTTCCACCGGGTGATCAACAACTTCGTGATCCAGGGCGGCGACCCGACCGGCACCGGTTCCGGCAGCTCGACTCTCGGCGACTTCGACGACCAGTTCCACGTCGACCTGCAGCACAACCGCACCGGTCTGCTGTCGATGGCCAAGACGACCGATGACACCAACGACAGCCAGTTCTTCATCACCGAGGGTCCCACCCGGCACCTCGACTTCAACCACTCGATCTTCGGCCTGCTGACCGAGGGCGAGGATGTCCGTGCCACGATCAGTGACGTGGCGACCGACGCTGGTGACCGTCCGCTGGACCCGGTGGTGCTGCACGAGGTTGAGATCTTCGAGGACATCGAGAATGGCGTTCTGATGCTCTCGGCCGCCGAGGGATCAAGCGGGTCCGCGACGATCACCGTCACCGTCAGCGATTCACTCGGCAACCAGGCCTCCCGGAGCTTCGAGGCCACAGTCGTCACCGACCAGAACCCCAATGCCGACGCCAACCCGTTTCTGGACGACATCGCCCCGCTGCGGATGGAAGCCAACTCGGTCGCCTCGTTCCAGCTCACCGCACAGGATGCCGAGGGAGAGACCGACATCGAATTCCTGGGCGAATCCGATCTCGCCGCCCGGCTGTCAGCCTCCCAGATGCCCACTCTTCCCAGTGGTCTCGACTACACCGTCGACTCGACCACCGGCGAGTTGACGATCACGGCATCCGGGGATCTTGTCGGAGTGCACCAGGTCCGGGTCGGAGTCCGCAAGCTCGGTACTCTCGGAAGCGACAGCACCATCGATTCTCAACTCGTCTCGGTCACACTTGGAGTCGTCACTGTTGGCGCCAACGACCACTCCACTGGCACCCAGGCCTCCGACGGCACGCCCGACACGATCTCTCTGCGAAAAACCGGCACCGACTACGAGGTCTCGGTCAACGGCGAGGTCGTCCACACGATCGACGAATCGCTGGTGCACGCGATCGACCTGGTCGGATCCAGCGACGACGACTTGTTCGTGATCGACTGCGCCAACGGTCCCCCGGTGATGCCCGGTGGGGTGGTGATCACCGGCGGCAGCCAGCAGACCTCCGACGGCGATTCGCTGCAGCTCTCCGGCGGCAGCTTCGCCTCGGTCACCCACCGCTTCACAAGTGCCTCCTCGGGCACCATCACGCTCGAGACCAACGCTCCGATCAGCTACTCGGGCCTGGAGCCGATCAGCGACACCCTGTTCAGCGATGACCGGATCTTCGAGTTCGGTGACGGCGACGACCAGATCACCGTGGGTGACGACTCGGACAACGCCAACGGGATCTCCAGGATCTCCAGCGCCGGCACCAGCGAAACGGTCGACTTCCAGATGACGCCGCTGGGCCGGATCACCATCCGCACCGGGGCCGGCGACGACCAGCTCACCGCCTTGGATCTCGATCCCACCGTCGTCTCTTCGCTGACCATCGGTGGAGAACAGGGCAACGACTCACTCGACGCCTCGGCCATGACCGATCCGGTGACCGTGACCGGAGGATCAGGCGATGATTCGTTGACCGGTGGTTCCGGCGACGACGTACTCAACGGCCAGGCGGGTGACGACGTGGTCCGGGGCGGCGCTGGCGATGACGCTCTGCTGGGCGGATCGGGCCGCGATCTGCTCGATGGAGGCGACGGCAACGACCGCCTGCGGGCCCAGGGCTACAGCGGCGACACGCTGGTCGGCAGCAGCGGCAGCGACCTGCTCAGTGGCGGAGACGGCACCGACCGCGTCACCGTCCAGGGCGACACCGATATCACTCTCGAGGACGCCCAACTCACCGTCGGCAGCGACAGCCACCAACTGGTCGACATCGAACGAGCCCAACTGGCCGGAGGTGCCGGCTCCAACACGATCGACGCGGCCGGGTTCTCAGGCAACACCACGCTCAGCGGCGGACTGGGAGCCGACACCCTGACGGGCAGTTCCGGAATTGCCACCCTTCAGGAACTACTCGATGAAGACCTGACCCTCACCGACGGACTGCTCGTCGGTACCGAAACCGACACCCTGGTGGCGATTGACCGGGCGAAGCTGGTGGGAGGTTCATCGGGGAACCAGTTCGACACCAGCGGCTTCAGCGGACCCGTGACCCTCCGCGGCAGCGGCGGAGACGACACGATGATTGGCGGAGCCGAAGACGACCTGATCTTCGGCGGCAACGGCAACGACCTGATCGAGGCTCGTGGCGGCAACGACGATGTGCGGGCCGGCAGCGGTCACGACACCATCGACGGCGGCGACGGAAACGACTCGATCCGGGCCGGCGCCGGTCACGACTCGATTGTCGGCTCGGCCGGAGACGACACGCTCAACGGCGCACAGGGGCGTGATACGATCGAGGGTGGTGCCGGAAACGACGCGCTCAGCGGATTGCTCGGAGACGACCGGCTGGATGGAGGAGTCGGAACCGACACGCTCGTCTCGGGTCTCGGCAACGACACGCTCAACGGCGGCGACGGCGACGACGTGTTGCTGGCCGGAGACGGAGACGACTCGCTCATCGGTGCGGGGGGCATCGATGTCCTCGCCGGTCACGGCGGCAGCAACAGCTTCGACGACGCCAGCGAGGTCAACGAGTCGTTCGTCTTCTACGCCGCCTGGATCGACCGCGTCTGACCCACAGCTCCGGGTGCTACAACCCGCCTGTGACCGACTCGTCGCCCGGCTGAGTCTCCGGGTCGTCGTCACCTGGACCCCGCTGCTCGCGGGCCGCCTCGATCTTCCGCTGGTACTGTTCCCAGGAATGGGTCACCGACTCGACAAACCGCGGGACGTTGGGTGCCGCGAGATAGACTCGGGCGGCCACCGACGAACGAGGGAAGAAGGTGGTGATGAAGTCCAGAGAAAACTCGGTGCCGGTGTGTCCCACCATCACCGCGTTGGCGTACGTCCCGCTGATCGTCTCGTCCTCCAGACGCAGGTCGTCGTAGAGTTCCTGCGGAGTGGGCTGGCTGGGAGGAGTCAGCTGGTCCAGCGGCTGGGGTGCCGGGGGAATCGCGCCGAAACGAGTCTCGTAGTTCCCCAGGTTCTCGCGCAAGGCGGAGATCATGCGGGGGACCACAGGAGGCGGCAGCACGATCCGAGCCGCCACGCGGTGCGGACGTGTCAGCCTCAACAGAAAATCCAGGATGAACTCGTGTGGCCCGTTCAGCACCACGGCACCGGTACTGAAAACACCCTGGGCCACGTGATCGGGCACGCGGGCACTGAGCTGCTGGTGCTGGACCTCCTGGCTCTGAGGAGCCTCGTCCCCATCACCAGCGCCAAGACCCTCCGCACCCGGGACCGACTCGTCGCTCATCGTCTCCCCGCCTGCGGATTCGACCTGCCAGATCCGATCAACTCTGAGGCCGTACCCGACGCCTGACATCGGTCTCGACCACGCCGAATGCCTGCTCGTGACGCTGCAACGTCGCCGAAAGCAGGCTCAACAGCCGCTTGGCCGTGATGTGGTTCATGATGATCCGCTGCGATACGGGCACCGTGATCTCGCCGTTGGCAAACGGTGTCGGATTGAGCCCCAGGTCGAGAATCAATTCTTCGGGGGTGCTCGAAACACGACAGAAGTTGGCGTAGCAGGCATCGACGCCCGAATCGTCCACGGTGATCCGCTGCTGGATCTGACCCTGCGCGGCTCCCCCACCCCCGCCAGCACCCTCGGCTGCAACTGCCGCGGTCGGCTCGGCTGCAACTGCCTCGGTCGGCTCTTCAGTCCCTGCATCGCCCGCATCGCCCGCATCGCCCGCATCGCCCGCATCGGCCGCAGCGGCCTCTTCGGCGGCCGCTTCGGCGTCGGTTTTCTTCTTGGCCACTGAACTCTCTCCCTCTCAACTTGGGTTCCGCCACGGCATGCCACCGCGACGCTCTAGTCCGGAGTCACCGCCTCGGGGGCGGACCACCCCAGAGTACTCCCCGCACAGGGCAGAATCAACACCGATCCGGGCTCGCTTGGCCAACGCCGTCGGAGTCGAACAACTCCGACCGTCCATCCATCTTGGCCGCTGAACTGACACCGCCTAAGATGATCCCGATATCACCGTGCGAGGACATTCTCGCGAATCCGACAACGCTCCTCCCAAGAGACTTTCACCCCCCGTGCAGGCACTCTCACCACTCAACTGGTGGTCACAGGTCCGGCTGGTCCGCTGGCGGCAGTTGGCCCACCAGATCGACTCGCGATTCTCCGAGTGGCAAGCTCTCGACGACGAGGAACTCAAGCGGCACAGCCGCGAGCTGGGCTGGGAGGCCAAGAGTGGTGTGCCTCTGAAGAAGCTGCTGCCCGAGGCGTTCGGATTGGCCCGCGAAGCAGCTCGACGGACGACCGGCATGACCCCCTTCCTCGTGCAGCTGATGGGAGGCATGTCGATGTTTGAGGGGGGAATCGCCGAGATGCAGACCGGCGAAGGCAAGACGCTCACGGCCGTGCTCTCGGCCTACCTGAGAGCCCTGACCGGCAAGGGCTGCCACATCGTCACCGTCAACGACTACCTCGCCGGACGCGACGCCGAGGAGATGGGGCCGATCTATGAGGCTCTGGGCCTGACCGTGGGCTG
>Ga0310123_10001744_pt1 | contig 17862 bp, 9 predicted proteins | sample CB6_AW_1057_MG_FD_203505 | JGI IMG/M metagenome (GOLD analysis project Ga0310123, IMG submission 203505) | Marine microbial communities from Western Arctic Ocean, Canada - CB6_AW_1057 | ecosystem: Environmental > Aquatic > Marine > Oceanic | place: Canada: Western Arctic Ocean | collected... | reverse complement strand
GGACACGGTCACTGTCAGCAGCAGCGGTCAGATCCACACCACCGGCCAGTCGTCCATGGGGATCAACGCTCAAAGCGTGGGCGGTGGTGGCGGCGACGGCGGATTTTCCGGCAGTCTTGCCGCATCAACCGGCGGGGCTATTGCTGTGTCTGTGGGTGGTTCCGGCGGCAGCGGCGGAAACGCAGCTGCGGTGAATGTTACCAGTAACGGCAGCGGCGGCGTGGGCACCGGGACGATTACAACGACTCAGAACAACTCGATCGGTATTCTGGCGCAGTCGGTTGGTGGTGGGGGTGGCAACGGGGGCTCCAGCTTAGGTTTAGCCGGGGGGACCACATTCGGAGCAAGTGTATCACTCGGTGGTTCCGGCAGCGGCGGCGGTAATGCGGGTGCAGTGGATGTCGACAGCGACACAAACATCACGACCCAGGGCCATTTTGCGCACAGTATCCAGGCACAGAGCGTGGGTGGCGGCGGTGGCAACGGTGGTTTTAGTGTCTCAGTCGCCGCCGGAGGAACATTCGGCGGCTCGGTAGGGATCGGTGGTTCCGGCAGCGGCGGCGGCGTGGCAGACAGTGTCTCTGTGACCAGTGACGGAACGCTCAACACACAGGGCAGTTTTTCTCATGGTGTTCTGGCACAAAGCCTCGGTGGTGGCGGTGGAAGCGGCGGCTTCGCCGCGTCCGGCGCATTCACGCCAGGTCCGGCAGGACTTGCGGTCAGTGTTGGTGGCAGCGGTGGTACGGGCAATACATCGGACACGGTCACTGTCAGCAGCAGCGGTCAGATCCACACCACCGGCCAGTCGTCCATGGGGATCAACGCTCAAAGCGTGGGCGGTGGTGGCGGCGACGGCGGATTTTCCGGCAGTCTTGCCGCATCACAGACGGGGGGAGCTATTGCTGTATCGGTCGGTGGTTCCGGCGGCAGCGGCGGGAACGCAGCTGCGGTGAATGTGGATAACGACGGGATGGTTACAACGACTCAGAACAACTCGATCGGTATTCTGGCGCAGTCGGTTGGTGGTGGGGGTGGCAATGGTGGCTTCAGCGTGTCGGGAGCAGGAGGACGTTTCGCCGGAGGCATCTCTGTTGGTGGTACGGGCAGTGCCGGCGGTGCCGGAGGAACCGTTTCGCTGGACAACAGCGGCATCATTGGGACCACAGGCAGCCTGGCATTTGGACTTCAGGCGCAAAGCGTAGGTGGTGGCGGTGGTAATGGTGGCTTCTCGATCGGAGCCGGAATTTCCGCGGGGAGTACCAGTGGTGCCGGTCTCAGCGTTGCCGTAGGAGGATCCGGTGGACCAGGCAGCACCGGAGGGCTCGTTGGTGTTACCAATCAGCAAAATGTGACAACTGCTGGTAAAAATTCGCATGCGATCTTTGCGCAGAGCATTGGAGGAGGTGGCGGCACGGGTGGTTTTGCTGGTGCACTGGCGGGAAATATCGGCAACACCGCTGCCATCAGCGTAGGCGTGGGTGGTTCCGGAGGGACCGGCAGCAGTGCAAGCAAGGTGACAGTCAACAGTCTCAGCGGAACGATTCAAACCGGAGAAGATGGAGCGAGCGGTATTTACGCTCAAAGCCTGGGCGGCGGCGGCGGTGACGGCGGATTCGGGCTCTCGGCAGCGTTGGGCAGCGGAGATAAGGCACTCAACCTGGCCGTCGCTGTGGGCGGCTCCGGCGGTGAGGGCGGAACAGGCGGCGAAGTGGAAATCAACAACTCCAGTGCAATCACTACCGGCGGCAGTAACACAAGCGGCATTTTTGCGCAGAGCCTGGGCGGTGGCGGTGGAACGGCCGGCTTTTCAGGCAGCCTTGCCGCGAGTATGTCGTCGGACGCCAAACAGCTTTCTGTCTCTGTCGGCGGATCGGGCGGGACCGGTAATCACGCCGATCAGGTGACCGTGACCAACAACAACAGCATTACAACCACAGGCTCTCAAAATGCCCGCGGTATCATGGCGCAAAGTATCGGTGGCGGCGGCGGGAACGGAGGCCTGAGCTTTGCCGGATCGCTCAGCAGTTTTGACTCTAATCAGCTCGGGGTATCAGTAGGAGGTTCCGGGGGCAGTGGTGGCGACGGCGGCCTGGTCAACGTGACTAACAACGCGAGTGCCACCATTAATACCAGTGGATCCGACTCCCACGGTATCATGGCCGAAAGTATCGGTGGTGGCGGCGGGAACGGAGGCATGGCCATTTCGAGTATTCTGGGGCTGGGAGGTGAGGGCACCAACGTCAATCTTGCCGTCACCATCGGTGGTCAGGGGGGCGCTGCCGGCGTGGGCAACAACGTTGCAGTGACCAACAATGCCATAATCAACACCACGGGCCGATCTTCGAGCGGTATTTACGCTCAAAGTATCGGTGGTGGCGGCGGCTCCGGCGGCTCTTCCTTTAGTGGTGTGTTTGGAGTCACCCTTGACAACGAGTCCGAGACTGCCCGCACCGTGAATATGTCCGTGTCCATCGGCGGCGAAGGCGGAGATGGAAACCATGGCGGTGACGTCGACATCACCAACACGGCGAACATCACGACAAATGCAGCCGACGCACGCGGTATTTTTGTGCAAAGTGTCGGTGGCGGCGGCGGGAACGGCGGCCGCGCCAATTCATTGTCGCTCATCGTGGGCGGGGTATGTACTCTTCCCGGAGTTTGCCAGTCCCCCGACAACGCCGCACGCAACTTCAATTTCACTGCGGCAATTGGCGGCGACGGTGGTGGAGCCAGCGACGGCGGAGCCGTCACTGTGACCAATGAAGCCACGATTGAGACCATGATGGATAACGCTGAGGGAATCTTTGCCCAAAGCATTGGTGGCGGTGGTGGAGTCGGCGGCAACGGCATCCTTGGTCTGGGGGAAACCGACCTTTCGAGTTTCCCTTCTGCGCTCTTCATTCCGGTTGGCCAGGCATCGGCATTTAAACTCAGGAGCATCACGCTCGCGGTGGGTGGTAATTCGGGCAGCAGCGGTCACGGGAAACGTGTGGAAGTAAACAACGACGGAACCATCCGAACACAAGGCGCTGACTCCAGCGGCATTTTCGCTCAAAGTGTGGGCGGCGGCGGTGGAGTCGGTGGCCGGTCCGTGATTGGCGCAACGGGTACACTGGGAATCGGTGGAAAAGGTGGTGCAGCCGGTGACGGTGGCGACGTCCTTGTGGACACCACAACAAACATCGAGACCTTCGGGAACTCATCCTACGGTATTTTCGCACAAAGTGTGGGCGGCGGCGGTGGCGTAGCCGGTAACGTGGATCGCGCCTTCAGTTCCGCAACAACTGTGGGGACGAATGCACCTCATCTCGGCCTTAAAGAGCTAACAATTCCCCCATTAAATGCGGGCATCGGTCTCGCCCTGGGACAGGGCGGCGGGAATGGCGGGAACGGTGGCGCTGTCACGATTAACAGCACAGGAAACATCAGCACAACGAAAGTCGGCTCCTTTGGCATTTTTGCCCAAAGCGTGGGTGGCGGAGGCGGACTGCTTGGCACACTGGGCAACAGTCCGTTTAACCTTTTTAGCCTGGCGGGTGACGGCATCGGACACATCGGAAGCATGGGTGATGTTGGAAGCGGAGGAACTGTCGACGTCACACATTCCGGCAACATCACCACCTCCGGCGAATTGGCTCACGGTATCTTCGCTCAAAGCGTCGGAGGAGTGTCGGAGGATCTTAACAGCAACGGCATACTCGATCTCAGCCTCAGTGAAGATCTCAATATGGATGGAATTCTGGCTGTTGCTGAGGATCTGAATAGCAACGGAACGCTCGATACCAATCTCGATGAAGATCTCAACGGGAACGGAATGCTCGATACCGACTTCAGTGAAGATCTCAATATGGACGGAGTCCTCGACCCGGGTGAGGATCTGAATGGCAACGGACGACTCGATACCAGTCTCGATGAAGATCTCAACGGAAACGGAACGCTCGATACCGACTTCAGTGAAGATCTCAATATGGACGGCCTGCTCACCGCTGGTGAGGATCTGAATGGCAACGGAGTACTCGATACCGACTTCAGTGAAGATGCCAATGGCAACGGACGACTCGATCAGGGGAACGGATCAGATGTAACTGTCACAGTCAGTGGTCGGATCACTGCCAGCGGTGACGGGGCCTACGGCATCTTCGCTCAGAGTTCGGGGGCTGGAACTGAAGATATCAATAACAACGGAGTGCTTGATCCCAACGAAGATGTCAATGGCAATGGCGAGAATGACACCTATTCTATTTTTGATCCTGTAACCGGCAGCTTTATTACCTATAGCGAAGATATCAATGGCAATGGGCTGCTCGACCCCAGTGAAGACCGCAATGGCAACGGACAGCTCGACCTGGCCGGCAGCAGCGGTGACATTACGATCGAGGTGCAGGCGGGTGCATACGTCAGCGGCGGAGACGGGGCTGCGGCCATTCGGTTCCAGGGCGGTGACACGGCCACGCTTACTGTCGCAGCAGGGGCAACTGTATCGGCGTACGACGAAACCTCAGAAGACCTCAATGGCAATGGCGTGCTCGATGCCGGAGAAGATCGCAATAAAAACGGACAGCTCGACCTCCAGCAGGACCGCAATGGTAACGGCGAAATTGAATCCGCACTGGACGAGGACGCCTATTGGCTTTGGGACACGTCCAAAAATGTGAAATATACCAACGCCGGTACTGTTGTCGGAAACATATTTGTACCGGAAGAACTCATCGTTGCCGGCAACAATATGCTTGATGTGATGCTTGATGAGCCAGCGAGTTTCTTTAACAACTTGAGTGGTGCCACCTTGATTTCAGGCACAACCTTTCACCTGAACAGTCCATCAAGTGTTCTCACCAATGCAGGAACTTTGACACCCGGAGACACTGGCAATGTGCTGACCACAAATCTGAACGGCAGCTTCGTACAACTCTCCAGCGGACTCTACGAGCTCGATTTTGATTTCGTGGCCGGAAATGCTGTGAATGGAATTGCCGACCGTCTCAACATCACCGGTACCGCCGATCTCGACGGCGAGGTCGACCTGTTAATTGCCGACCCCACGAAAGCCTCACCTGGTCTGCACGAGGTGACGATCGTGTCCGCGGACCAAAACATCACCAATCAATCGCTGACGCTTAATGCGCCAACCTCGGCCGTGGCATGGTTCGACATCGTTTATCCCAACCCGAACGATGCGGTTTTGGAATATGAAATCGACTTCTCACCGGACGGGCTGAACGCAAATCAGACTGCTTTTGGCGATTATATCAACGACCTTCAGCTGGCAGGCGGTTTCCCGCTCCTGGATCCCCTTGTCGGCGAGTTGTTTGCAATGCAGACTCTTCCGGAACTCGAACACGCTTACAGCCAGGTACCTGGAGATATCCATGGCTCATTGTCCATGCTCGGTTTGCAGAATACGAATAATCTCTATGAGGTGCTAAGCAACCGGCTGGGCCGATGTAATATTCCTTTCAGCAGCGCTGGTCACAGATCCATCACCAGCACTCAGTCCCGCAGCCCGGCCGGTTCCGGTGTCCGACCGGCTTCCTTCCGCAACAGTAAAGTTCACTCGTCCGGTCGGGCAGGTGCACTGTTTGGCAACACAAACCATAAACATTTACGCCGGCACGGCCATGGATCGACCTGGGATACCTGGGTGGCAGGATTCGGAATGGATGGCAATATCCAAACCGATGGTAACGCCGGCGCTCTGGACTATACCAGTGGTGGCACGGTTTTCGGAACTCAGCGCTGGCTGGACGAATGCACACTGATCGGTCTGTTTGGTGGTGTGAGCCGACAGTTCACAAACACTCGGGCACCCTATCAGTCCGCAGACATCGAAAGTACGCAGTTCGGTGGGTACCTGCGCCAGAACTACGACCATGGCCACTACGGTCTCCTGGCTGGTGCCTGGGGCTACAACGACTACGAAACGGCGCGCGCCATTAACTTTGCCACCTTTAACGGACCAGCCACCGCCGACTACAGCGGACATCAGGGTTCGCTGTATCTCGAGCGTGGATTTGAAAACTTCTACGGACAATGGTGCGTACGACCGATGGCCGCGCTTCAGTACATCCATATTCACCAGAACGCCTTCAGTGAAACCGGTGCCGGGCTGTTGAACCTGGCTGTTGATGAACACGACACAAATTCGCTGCGTGGCATTTTGGGCTGGAAAATTTCCAGTGACCACTATTCCCGACACGGATGGCGCATCACGCCGGAACTCCGGACCAGCCTGATGTACGAAATGCTGGACACAGACAGCGTACTGTCGGCCGGGTTCGCTGCCCTTGAGACCCCGATTCAGTTTACTTCGCAGGGGCTGACTCTGCGGAATCGTCTATGGAGGACGTTGGGCTTACACCTGAATGTATCTCCATGCGAAAATTTGACACTGTATGCAAACTATGATCTGCAGATGCACACCTACCAGATATTTCACGTTGGCAGCGGAGGTGTGCAGTTTGTGTGGTAGACGTCAGCGGTGGGCTGTCCAGCCCACCCTGGCCGACGCTCTTTGAGTCTTCCCCTGCAGGACGAGACTCAGTCACAAACTTTGGTCGAACAATTCGATCACCGGTGACCTGAAGTATGGCGATCAACGGGAGGCTATCCCCCTGGACCACCATGCTCTCCGGTCACTGCAAATTCAGCAGGAATCTCAGCAGGTCTCTCTATCCTGATGGTTTTGTTGCGGCTCGTTTCACCGGCAGTCAGCGTGACACATGACCTGGACACTTTGAATTGCCTCGCCAGAAATTTCAGAAGGTGCGCATTGGCTTTCCCATCCACCGGCGGCGCCGTGATACTTATCTTCAGGCGGTCTCCCCGCAGATCCCCAACACGGTCCCGCGAAGCTCCTGGCATGACGCGCATCCGCAGCAATAAACTGCCGTTCTCCCATGAGTAATGCAACATAAACCTTTTTTTATGCCTGCGGACTCCGGAGGATCACTGTGTCGTGCCTGAAGGAACGTACGGATGACGTCCGGCGACCTGGATCCTGCAGGGCAAACCGATGGCGACCGTTTTACGTCGACAGCGTCTTTGCCGCCGCCATTTGTACCATTCCTCCGGAGCGGCTGCTCGGCGAAAACACGAACTAATTTGATGGTCTGGCGCGATCCGCTTCCGTCGCGGCGGGAGAATTGTGTTTGATCGTCAGGAATTCATTCTTGTCCGGGTTGAAGGTGAAAACGTCTCCGGTCTCAAACTGATAAACCCATCCGTGCAGTGTGAGATCGCCCTGGCTGAGGGCTGCCGCTACGGAGGGATGAGTTTTCAGGTTCTCCATCTGCACAAGGACATTTTCTTCGATGGTCAGCGTGAGTCGCTTTTTCCGATCGGTCAGGTGCGGGTAATTCTCTTCCACGATGCGGCGAGTCAATTTGGCATATTCAAGATAGGCCCTGACGGCAGGCATTTTTTCGACTGACGCCGGGTCAAGCAGACCCGCCATTGCTCCGCAGTTTGAGTGACCACATATAATAATGTCACGCAGTTTCAGTGCGGAAACCGCGTACTCGATCGTGGCCGCTTCACCTGCAAACACCGAACCATAGGGCGGCACGATATTGCCGGCGGTTCGCTGGATAAACAACTCCCCGGGTTTCGTCTGTGTCAGACGGTTTGGGTCGATGCGGGAATCAGAACAGGTGATCAGCAGGGCCAGTGGGTTTTGGCCGTCGGCAAGCGTTTCAAACAGCTTCTGATCCCGAATGAATGATTCTCTTTGAAATTTTTGTATTCCGTGAACGAGCCTCTACATCCTGTAACTACCTCAAATCTGTCTGGTGCCACTTCCGCAGCCATTAGCATGGACCCTGCGAAAACAGGCACGCCTGTATCCGAGAGATTGTTATTCGTTACTTTTAACTTCTGCTGCCCGGCACGATTTTGCACATCGGCTGGTCATGAACATCGCGTACACGCCTGGCACCCGGACTCCAACTGTGTCGACGCCCTGCCAGCCTGGGCCTGAGACGGGAAAGGGAGTGCGCACGCAGAAACGCCAGCCGACACTATCGAACGCAACCGGTCGTGCCCAACGCAGTTTTGGTGGAAGTTTTACTGTTGAGGGTAAATCACCATGCGCATCACGACCGACCGAACGTTCCGACAGCTCCTGCATTATTGACTGCAGGTGGTAACGCTGTCCAGTCGCCCGCGGATCAGCAAAGATAACTGGACAGACAGGTCGGTGTGGTTTTGCTCTCCAGCTCGTTGATAACGATCACGGGAGAATCGGTCACGTTCAGACGATTGCCCTCGGTCGCCGTGCTCCGGCCTGATACAGCGAGGAGCCCCTTCTCGACTAACGCAATGGTGTAGTTCTCAAGGTTCCACTCGCAGATGGTGTCCCAGTCGAGTTTTCCCTTCGCTGCACTTTCCAGCAGACTTTGCATCACCAGGTCAATGTTGTATTCCGTGTGCCAGGAGCTCCGTCGGACAACTGCAGTGCGCTGCACTTTTGAACTGCCCGGCGCCTGCTCGGAGCGAATTGTCAGGCCGGGGACCATGTGAACCTGCAAACCTGACAGGGCAGTGGTTCCTCGTAACTCCTGGAAGTCCATGAGTTCAGAGACCGACTGATAAATTGGCTCCAGAGGGCTTTCAACCACACGTTGAACGATATCGTGCTGATCCAGCTGCAACGATTCCCGGATCAGGACATAGCCGAAATTGACAGCTTTCAGTCCGGCAGCGCGGTAGCTGCACACCCAGCTGGACAGCTCCTGCGCATAGGCTTCGAAGGTCTGGCCAAAGGGCGCATGCGCGTGAGGGACGGAAAAAAGCGCTTCATCCCGATTCGCTGTGGTCAGTATTTGTGCACACACCCTGGAACCCTGCCACCAGCCGGTCAGTTTCTCCGGGTAGTCGTCAGGGTCCACAAGATCCGTGACGATCGAAATACGGCCTCCTTTTTGCAGGTGCAAATGCGCATCTGCGATGATACGGCGGAGAATTTCTTCGCCATCCGCACCCCCGTCTCTGAACGCAATGGTGTCCGCCGGACTTGGGACGAAAGGGGGATTCGCGGTGATGGACTGAAACTGCTGTCCACGCACGGGTTCGTAAAGATCTCCGCAGTGGAAGGTTACGTTGGTGACTCCGTTGAGCGCCGCGTTAAACCGTGAAAAACGGAGCGCACGAGGGCTCACGTCGGTTCCGACCACCCGGTCGGCATACCGGGCCGCAACCAGGGCCTGCACGCCACTTCCGGTACACAAATCGAGGTGGGAATCCGAGTGCTCGCGTGGGGCAGTTTTGACCAGCCCGATACTGTCGAATCCCAGGTACATCACGGGCTCCTCTGTCAGTGAATCACCCTCGAGTACTTGGTAACGATGGTCGGTGGCAATCACCAAGTCCTCAACCGGAAACAGATCGACCCTGGCCCTGCAAAGCCCGTTGATGACGCCAATCGCCGCCGTTTCCAGAAGGAAGTCGAAGCTTTGTGAACCCAGCAGCGCACGCGTCCGGTCCTCACCGACCGCACCGCGGAGCAGGAAAAGCCGGATAAAATCATCCAGGGGTTCCTGCCGCAGATGAAAACCATCCAGATACGGAAGATCCGTGGGTTCCAGTGCCTGGGGTGCCTTGCCGAGACGCCTGGAGACATTCTGTTCGTCGTATCCCACCGCACGAAGTCTGCCGCGAAGATCAGCCAGTACGTCCCGCGGCGGTTCCTGAAGATGTCCAAATGTGTTAAAGGCTGCTGACGTTTCTGAACTTGCGGCAGTGGTGGCAGTGTCACCATGCCGGTCACAAACACGCATGGCTCGTGCCGTCGTTGAATCGGCTCCGAAACCGACAGCCTCTTCGGCATACCTGCGGCTTGTGCTCCGGTAGGGGAAGAGACGAGTCCTAAGCTCCTCGAGCTCCTCCGGACTCCATGGTGATTCCGTGACGTCGCCCTCCAGCGCTGCGTGCAGCAGGTTCGTCAGCTCCGAGAAGTCCGGGGTATCCGCTGCGAGTCCCTGCGGCAGGGGCGCCTCCGACAGGCCGGCGGTGTGCTCGTCGTATGTCCTGGGCGCAACGTGTTTCTTGCAAATCCAGTAATCCTCCAGAGCCAGGTGATCAATGTCGGTCGCCATGAAGGTGCGCAGAGCGTCCTCGGCACTCTCCACGATCGGCTCACCTGCGAGGTTGTAGCTGGTGTTCAGAACAACGGGGGGACCGCCACGAAGATCACAAAGGTGCAGACAGACGCTGTGGAGGAACCGATTCTCCTCCTCGACAACCGTTTGGACCCGACCGGTACCGTCGCAGTGCGTGATCGAAGGAAGGATCTGACGGAGTTCGGTACGTACTGGTGCGACCAGCAGCATGTAAGGTGATTCCGTGCCCAGTTCGAACACCTGTTCTGCCGCCTCAAGGGGAACGACTGGGGCGAACGGACGGTAGGCCTCTCTGTGTTTGACACGGAGATTCAAAACATCCCGCATCTGAGGAAAGGTGGGATCTGCGAGGATCGAACGATGTCCGAGTGCACGAGGACCGTATTCTGAACCGCCTTCGAACCGGGCGACCACACGTCCCATGGCCAGGGCCTCGGCCGTGCGACTGGCCATTTCAGCTGATGTCAGGATTTCCAGCTTCAGCTCGTTACCTTTGGCCAGGACAGCAGCTTTCACTTGGTCCGGCGTCGAGCAGCGACCAAGAGTTGACCGGGTCATGGGAACGCGTGTGATACGACAGCCATCGTGCCTGTGGTTGGCCCACAGCGCACAACCGGCAGCAATGCCGGAATCTCCGGCTGCGGGGAAGGCAAAGAAGCCCTCCAGTTCCAGTTCGCGCACAATCCGATGGTTGGCCACGGAATTGAGAGCCACCCCACCCGCCAGGCAAAGATGGCTGAGCCCCGTTTCACGTTTGGCCTCTCTCACCAGATGCAGCAGGGCCTCTTCAATTTCCTGTTGGACCTTGGCGGCGAGTTCCACCAGATGGGGACACATCCACGGCTTCCCCTGAACCTTTCCGCAGGCTTTCTCGAGTGCGTGCATCTCCAGAAGGATGTCGTAGCCTGGAATTTCCAGCGAATAAGATCCTTCACGTGCGTGGATCCACCGGCTGAACACGTCCGCTTTCCCACCGTAGGGCGCCAGACCCATTGTCTTGCCGGCCTCTGCGTGGCTCAGACCGTTCTCGATGTGGGTCACGAACCCAATCCTGCGGGTGACCTCCTCGTAGAGCATCCCCAGCGTGCCGACTCCCGTGAGGTTTGCATCAACCTTTTCCGCGTGGATCAGTTGGAGTTCATCCGCTCCCCCGCGATACAGCGTATAAGATTCCGTAAAGCCGTTTTGGTCCGTGCTGCCGGTCGCGTCAACGACCAGGACGATCGACTCTTCAAACCCACTGGGCCACCAGGCTGAGTACGCGTGGCCCAGATGGTGACTGGGCAGCTTGAGCACCGGGACACCCCCAAAACTGCGTGCAGCCAGTTGAGGACCAACGTCACGTCCGGGAGAATTGGCTGTAACCGAAGCCAGCTCGTGCAGGTCGATGCCGACAGTCTCCAGACAGTAGCGGATGGCGTTCCACGGCAGATCCAGTTGTACCTGGCCGTTGACTCTCCGGATTCCAGGGCTGTGTTTACATCGGTCCAGTCGCTCCTCCTCAATGGCTGCGAGCAAACGACCGCCGGAAGAGATGGCGACCGCCCTGTCATGACCCAGGTTGATGCCAAGGTGGTAACTGTCTTCAAACGGATGCAGGACGGAAGAAATCATGATTGCAGACCACCGATGCCCCCGGCCGGCCCAGCCGCTTAGGCTACAGGAGACACCTGGCTCGACGTCCAGATAACTTCCTCCAACAGCTAAACCATGGGAAGACGGTGTGCGTCGAAACCAGTTCAATTAAGTAAATGTGTTCAGCTGAGTTCGCGTGTTGTCAATGTCTGAAACAATTCAGGAATCGGACCCGCACGGACAATTGCTATTCGCCAGACAGGATGCGCATGGATTGCTCCCCGTCGTGGCCCCGTGATGTATGCTGGACTCAACACTAACTCGTCCGGGTGAATTGCCTCTGCTGTCCTGCTCGTCTGCGGCCGTGTCGGCAAATCCTTCAGAGCGCTGGCGGAATGCCAGGTACATGCAGACCAGCCCCCCCACAGCCAGCATGGCAGCCTGCAGGTATGACAGTTCGGGCTGCCCGATCTCTCTATAGAGGAGCAGGAACAGTCCCACACCGAATTCGAAGAAGAACAGACTGAGCCATCGATCAAGGCCCAACATCCACAGGGCGATGCCATTGCCTCCTATTATGGCAATTTCGTACAGTCCCATTTTGCTTGGCTCCGGCCAGGTCCGGTGCAACTGATCATGATTTCAATCCCTTGATTAAGGGATCAATCATATTTGCAATTCACGTGCCAGTTGACGAGACAAACAATTGCTGACGGGCTAAGCCTTTTTACAGGTGCAAGTTAAGTTGGAATTTCTGGAAGCGGTTGCCTCGTAACTGCCGAGACTAATGTCTCGGTTTGGTACAACTGTCTCGATCTGAAACAGCTTTCTTTGGCCGGGATCACTCAGCTACGACAGAGTAGGTGCCAGCAACTCAGATTACAGCCTGGACTGACCTGAGTCCGCCATCGCGGGAAACCACACTTCGATCAATGTCCCGTGTCACCGCGTGCTGAAAGTCAGGCGGCGAAAGAATCCTTTGGGAGTATTGGCATTCGTGCGCGACATTTCGAAGGTATTATCGTCAAAGATGAAGCACCACGGTTATTGCAGCATCCTGCGCCCTGCACGTTTGGCGTTCGAATTGTTAATGGTCGCGCAGGCAGCGGGCGGGGCTGGTTTCCAGCGTATCGCGATGGCCCGATTGCCGTAATTTTTTCCGCACACCGTGAGGATCGTCTCATCCTGCAGCACGGCATTGATGGGGTACGTACCGTGGCCTATGGCGGTTAAACAGCGGACACAATAACGTTCTTTACTCCAGGTCACGCCATCATCATTACTAACGCGGGCCATCCCTGCCATAACGATGCGTGTAAATCCAGACCACGCGTCCGTCCCGCAGCTGAACCAGTTCCGAAGGACACAGACCGTGCTTCATGTCCGGGGTATTCGGCGGAAGCCGCACATTCTGCCACGTGTAACCTTTGTTGTAGGAGTCAGCCAGAAACCCATGTTTGATGTACACGTTGCCTTGGCGCCACCCATCCATCACCTTGAGTTGTTCGACGTCGTCGAATGGGAACAGACGCTGAGGAAAACGCTGCCGTCGAATGGCGGCAAGCATTTTTCCGGACTTCAGCAGGATGACGCTGCTCACGGCACTTCACTTCCATCACTCCAGCCGGTCAGCTCCAGGTGAAACCCATACCACTGTGTTGGAATCGATGGCCGTGCAGGCGTATGATTGAAGCCGGATGATCCATCAATCCGTTAGTTCCGAGAGTGGCAAAGGAAACGCTGATGCATGACTTGGTCGTTCGCAACGGGACCGTGATTGACGGTACCGGGGTACCGCGCCGCCAGGCAGATGTCGCGATCACGGGAGGACTGATTACCGCGCTGGAACCACAGCTCGGCGCGGCACGGCGGGACATAGACGCAGAGGGACTGCTGGTCCTGCCCGGATGGGTGGACATCCACACGCACTACGACGGACAGGCGACCTGGGACCCGGCCATGACTCCTTCGTCGTGGCATGGCGTGACAACGACAATCTTCGGCAATTGCGGGGTCGGCTTCGCGCCGGTTCGACCCGGTACGGAGAACTTTCTGATCAACCTGATGGAAGGGGTCGAGGATATTCCCGAAATTGTCCTTGCCGAAGGCGTTGATTTCCGCTGGGAATCGTTCAGCGAGTACCTCGATGTCCTGGAGGAAATGCCCCGTGTGATGGATATCGGTGCTCAAATCGCCCACGCGGCGCTCAGGTTCTACGTCATGGGCGATCGGGGTGCCGATCACAGTGCGCGTCCGACCGAAGATGAGATCGTACGGATGGGGCAACTGCTCGAGGAAGGCCTCGCCGCCGGCGCGTTCGGTTTTACGACGTCACGCACAGCCAAACATCGCGCTGCGGATGGCCGGCCAACACCGGGCCTGACAGCCAAACACGCCGAACTGGCCGGTCTCGCACAGGCCATGAAGCGGGCCGGGACGGGAGTGATCCAGGTGAACTCCGACTTTGACGACGGAGAGTTCCAGTTGCTTCGATCCATTGCTGAACTCGCCGAACGTCCGTTGTCGGTGCTGCTGGTCCAAATGGCCATTGCTCCCAACCGTTGGGCGGAAACGCTGGCATCGGTGGACCAGGCTTGCGCGGATGGATGCGAAGTCACCGCCCAGGTGGGATCGCGTCCGATCGGTATTCTATTGGGACTTGAGGCCTCGCAGCATCCTTTCCTGACCCACCCCCTATGGCACCAACTCCAGGCACTCGATCCTGGAACACGGTTCCACCGCCTGACCAGTGACAGCCAGTTGCGCAGACGCCTGGTCGCGGAACGCCCTGATGACGACCATACACGCGAAATGACAATGATCCTGGAACACACCTTCGAACTGGGTGACCCTTTGAACTACGAACCTGAGTTCGCGGCCAGCATCGCCAACCGAGCCCGGGCGGCCAATCGCGACCCCTTCGATCTGGCTCTCGAATTGCTTCTCCAGGACGGTGGCCGGACCCTGCTTCTGCATACTTTTGAGAACTACTGCGACGGCGACCTCAATGTGGTTTACGAGATGCTGGTCAACCGGAATACGGTTTGCGGCATCGCCGACGGCGGCGCCCATGTTGGGCTGATATGCGATTCCAGTTCACCGACCAGCATGCTTACCCACTGGGCCCGTGATCGGATGCGCGGTCCGCAGCTGCCACTTGAATTCCTGGTCCACAAGCAAACGGCCGCTACGGCACGAACTTACGGACTCCACGACCGCGGCGTCATCGCCCCAGGTTACCGGGCGGACCTTAACATTATCGATTTCAGCAGACTGCACCTGGAGCGACCCATCGTCGTGCATGATCTCCCGGCCGGTGGGAAGCGCATTGTTCAGCGTTCCAAAGGCTACCGGCACACCTTCGTCCATGGAGTTGAAGTTGCTCACGACGGAGAAGACACAGGTGCCCGACCTGGCCGGTTGCTGAGAGGCTTCCGGTCCGGTCCGGGCGGGCGGAGGTTACGAGCAAACCGACTCGCGCCAGGTGATCTGTCCGGTCTTGAGAATTGTGAAGCCTGATGCCCGGTGCTCACCACCTGAGACACGGCAAAAGGACAAAGAGCGTTTCACGTTGGTCAGAGAACTTCCCGATCATTACATACTGAGTTGGGTGCTGCACGCTGTCACGACAAACCGGTATCCAGGGCCATCCAAGCCACGTCTTTTCCGGCTCGGAGAACACACTGCTGCCTGCCTCCGGGACTTGTTACAACAGTCCCGGACCGTCACCTTGTCTATCTGGTGACGCACCTTCCTGCTCATCGTGAGATTCCACCTTCAATGCTCAATTTACTGTCTCAACACCTGAGAATTCCAGTTCCGACTGACGCAGTACATCGGGTATCAAAACACATTAAAGTTCTGTCGGAGAAATCCAATGCGAGTAGATGTCGTTTGTGAGTCCACATCGTCGGAGCCGCGATCCACGGATCAGCAGCCGCCTATCTCTTGAGAGAAAAAGAATCCAAAATGCTGTACCACAAGCGGCTGATGACACCAGTACGATTTTGACTTGAGGTCAGTGTCCTGGAAGCCTCTCCCCTTGATTGTTTCGTTTGTGCCCTGCGACTGGTGGAAGCCGGAAGCGGATCGTAATCATCGTCGTATACCTCGTACGACGACTCAATAAGCTTTGCCAACGTCGGAACATCACCAATCAGCTTCCAAGGCCCCGTTGCAGCATTACTGATGTCATCAGTTGATCGAATCTTACCGGTGTCGATACCCTTCGTGACGTCGTCAGGTGAGACTGGACCAGTGACTTTACCACTTCGCCTGATGAAGAATTTCCTGGCCATTTTGTGAGTGCTTCCAAATCAAATGGTAACGATAGTTTTTGTCAGCGACCCGCAAAGCGAAAAGTTTTCTGTTCAGCCGGAAGTATTCTATCCCTGCGCGTTCTCCTTCCAAACCACTCGAAAATCGAGCCTTAAGAGAATCGAGAAATGGTTCCCCAAAAGCAGGCGTGAAGCCGATGGCACTTTCACCCTACCGCGACAATTTTCCCACGCATACATTCCGCTCCGTTACAGAGCAATCGTATTAGTAACGAATGAGAAATGGCTTCACTGAGACAGCAAACGGTCAATGGGGAAGGAGAATTTACGGTTCAGAGCAGAGGCTCGTGGCAAATGAAAAACAGCATGCCATTCTTTTGAGCTTACATAAACGGCGAAGAACCAACTCGAGAATCTTGCGAATAAGCCGGAAGCAAACCTGACATCTTCCTTCACACACGCGCCTGAGTTGTCGGAGCAGACCAATGAACTGGATTCGTCCATCACAACCAAACTGGTCAAGGCTGGATTGACCAACTGTGATCAACGAAGCGAAACATTAAAACTCTGCGAGTTCTTTAATGAACGCTTAAAGTCGCGATGGAAACGAATGCTGGCTGGTGACAGCTGTACTCACAACAGGCCGCAAACTCAATTGCCGACAGAGTGTGACCATCAGCTGCCTTTTTTGTCCGTACAAAGTTAGCCGCCTGACCACGACCCGAGTTCCCGTCCTACGACAGCACAGTCGTTTAAACCGCATTTTCCAGTTTGCATGTTGATACTCGAGGGTCGTGCCCAGGAACTTTCCTGCATGCCAGGAATGCTGCATTATCGTCGTTGACCGGATAATCTCTGAGACACCAGCCGGGAACCTTCATGTATGACTGCACTTTGGGTAAACGGGCAGTTCATTAACACTGTCCGACAGTCCCGTTATACTGCGAAACTGGTGTGCTGGACCGAGGGATATTGAACTGAAAACGTACTGGTCTGTTCGGAGAAATCACTTGAGTCAGACTTTCCCCGATGAACAACAATGCATGGTTCCGTACCATGAGCAGCCTTCTGTCGGTGCGTTAGTCTCCACGGGATTTGAGTGGATCGTGGATGCAGCCGGCTGTGATCCATTGAAACTCGCTCAGCAGCCTGCTCTGCAGGCCCTCTGTGATGCCGTCATTTCAGAGATAGAGTTAAACGTCATCGGCTCTCCGCAATGGCACCAGTTTCCGTCGCCGGGCGGTGTGACAGGACTTTATCTGCTGAGTGAATCGCACCTTTCCTGTCACTCCTTTCCGGAGCATCGACTCCTGACCGTCAATTTGTACTGCTGCCGGGATCACGCCTGCTGGGACTGGAGACGCGAACTGGAGTGTCGACTGGGCGCCACCGAAGTTGTCTTAAGAAAAATCATTCGAGGAATCCCGGCTGTCAACGCTTCCATTACCTCCGGGGACCTGACGTGAAAGTCCGGATTGCCAGCTGTCCGTCCTGCGGTGGGCCCGTTGAATTTCATGTGAGCTCGTCGCTGGTGACCATTTGCGAATTTTGTCAATGCATTGTCGCACGCACGGACAAGTCGTTTGCAGATCATGGGAAAGTCTCTGACCTGGTACTGACCGATTCTCCTTTGAGCCGCGGAGTGACTGGTAAATATCGCGGAAAGAAATTTGAGATCATTGGTTGTGTGCAGTACCAGCATCCTGCAGGTGGCGTCTGGGGTGAATGGTATCTGTTGTTTACGCACGGTCGCTGGGGGTGGCTGGCAGAAGCGCACGGCAAATATTTTCTGACGTTCGAAAAGAAGACATCCCGCAAACTGGTTTTCCCGCCCTTTGATTCTCTGGAACCCGGCGCACGCGGGTTCCAGTGGGGTTCGAAGGGGTATTTCACCG
>Ga0310123_10001743_pt1 | contig 17863 bp, 15 predicted proteins | sample CB6_AW_1057_MG_FD_203505 | JGI IMG/M metagenome (GOLD analysis project Ga0310123, IMG submission 203505) | Marine microbial communities from Western Arctic Ocean, Canada - CB6_AW_1057 | ecosystem: Environmental > Aquatic > Marine > Oceanic | place: Canada: Western Arctic Ocean | collected... | reverse complement strand
CAACACAGCCCAGGCGCTTGGCTACGACGCGAGCGATGCCGACGGCCGTCCCTTTGTCGAGGTCTCGGGCCGCAAGGGACGTGGGGTCAAGGCCGACGACCTGCTGGACCGTCTGTCCGCGGCGGCCGCCACGGAAGTGCGTAACCGGAATGCCGACCTGGACGCACGCGACGTCGACGCGATCGCGTCGATGATTGCCGTCGCGGCGGTGCGGTACTTCATGGTCAAGTACTCGCGCGGAAAAGTGATCGCCTTTGACATCGACGAGGCGCTGAGTTTTGAGGGCGAGACTGGTCCCTATCTGCAGTATGCGGCAGTCCGGGCAGGTAACATTCTCCGGAAGCTAGAGGACAAGGACGGGACCCGTGAACAGGACGTCGCCAATGGCCTGACTGGCCTCTCCGCCACACCGCTGAACGATCCGGACGGCACTGACCTGTGGGCCCTGGTCCTGGAGGCGTCGAGACTCGACGAAGTGGCGGAACAGGCCGTACGCACGCTGGAGCTATCGGTGCTGGCGAAGTATGCGTTCGGACTGGCCCAGTCCTTCAACGCGTTCTACCACCGGTATCCCGTCATCAAGGAACCTGACCCCGGTGTCCGTATGTGGCGCGCGGCCGCCGTTACCTACTTCAGGACCCAGCTGACCCGGGCACTCGACCTGATGGGCTGCCAGGTTCCGCCCCGAATGTAGACACGCGGCTCATCTGGGCATCGGGTCATCGGGTCAGTGTGGCGACCAGTTCGATGTGCGCCGTGTTGGGAAACATGTCGAAGGCCTCGATGTCGTCATCGTCAAGGGCGTACCCCTGGTCGATAAAGCGACGCACGTCCCTCGCGAAAGTCGCCACGTCGCAGGACACATAGACCAGGCGTCGCGCACCGAGCACGCCGAGTCGATCGACAACTTCGCGACCGAGACCAATCCTCGGTGGATCGACGATGACCGTCTCCGCGTCCTCCAGACCAGATTGTCGGGCAAGGTAGTCCTCTACCGCGACCGGCTCAACCGTGAGGCACTCTGATACCGCAGTGGCGTTCGACTGGAGGTCGGCGACGGCAGACGTGTCGCGCTCGACAGCGGTGACCCGCTCCGCCCCCCGAGCGACCAAAGTGACCGAGAAGGCGCCAACCCCGGCGTAGAGGTCCAGCACCGACCCCCGCACGCGCCGGTGGACAGCGGACACGAGCGCTGGCAACAGATACCGATTCGATTGATAGAACGACGGGGCGTGACGAACGAGCTTCCCCGGCGCACCCGAACCTTCCAGCAAGGCCGAGACGGGGTCGGCCACGGTCGGTATCCCGGTCACAGTGTCGACCGCGTGGTTGTCCGGATGCGTCGCAGTGACGCCGGTCACGGCGAGGCCAGACGTCCAGTCGGACAGCGTCTTTGCGGGAACCGGGCGGTGAAGACGAAAATGCACCACTCGCTGGTCCGACGCCAGGCTCTCAGCAAGATCGACGTAGGCCAGCCGGCGCCGCTCATGGCAGACCCTCCGCCCGAGTTCTGCGACCACTTCCCCCGATGTCGGCAGCAGCTGTCCCGTCTCCGTCGCGTCACAGACGGTGTGTGACCCCTGCCGGAGAAAACCGAGACCGGCGGGCCCGACCCGTAGACGCGCTCGCATGCGATACCCCACTTCCCTTGACGCCGCAACGGGAACCGGAGACGGCAGGTCAAGCCGGGCGATGCGCCGCAACCCGTCGCGCAATACGTCCGCCTTCAATCCCAACTGGTGTGAGTACTCGATATGCCGGTAGACCTGGCCACCACAGGCCGAATCACCCTCGACCGCGCGCCGCGCTGGGTGCGGCTCGATGATCTCCTCTGTCGTCGCGTACACGACGTCCCGGCGCTCGCGGTCAACCCGCGCCCGCACACGCTCACCGGGAATCGCTCCGTCAACGAGGACCACCCGCCCCTGGTGCCGGGCCAGCATCGCGCCACCCACGACCGGCCGTTCGATGGTGAGGTCGAGTCGCTCCGTGTCCCGCCTGCCGCTCGTCATCAATCGAAGGCGATCCGCGGAAGCCTGTAGTGGTCGGAGAGGAGGCGTTCGGTCCCCGTGACCAGGGCCTGCTCGTAGGCCGGCGGCGGCATACGCTGGCGAAACGGCTCGAGGTCACGAATGGCCTCCGCCCGCAACGTCTCACGCACACCCTGCTCGACCGTCTCACGCAACACAGCGGCGAACTCGCGCTCGATATCGGCAAGCCGTTCGATCAGCCGACCACGCGCGTCCCCGCGCGCGGAGCCGGCGGCGACCTCCAAGCCAGCCAGCTCGTCAATCACCACCCCCCCATGCCTGGAGAGCGACTCCGCGATGTCGCCGGTCTCGAGCCAGGACGACAGCCGGTCGATCACGCGCTCGATATGAGACGCCAGTGACGGACGACGCGGTTTCCGGCTCTCCTCGCCCGCGTCGGCACGCACCCCTACCGCCCGACGCCATTCGTCGAACGACTCCAGCACATCCGCTTCGCAGAACTCAATGCGGACAGGCCGGCGTCGCTGACCCTTCGCGTAGTACCGGTGGAACGTGCGGTCAATCGCGCCGCACACGACACGCAGGGGGATCTCACGTTCTGCCCACCCGCACACCAACCCGAACGACGGCCCGACGATCCGGATCAGATGTCCGTCGTTCTTGCGACAGAGATACGACTCAACCTCTCGGCAATAGGAACCTGCGTCCATGACTCGGGATTGTGGAGTGTCCTCCACTAGTGAGGCGCCTGGTTTCGCTCCCACACCAGACGAAGGCCCGTCAGCGTCAGGTCAGCGTTCACATGGTCGATCACGCTGGTCTCGCACGTGATTGCCGAGGCGAGCCCACCTGTGGCAACGCACACTGCCTGTCCGTCCGCTGCCAACTCGTCACACACGCGCCTCACGATGCCTTCGACCATGGCCACGTACCCATAGAACAACCCCGACTGCATGGAGCCAACGGTCGTGCGACCAATCAACTCGGCCGGTTTCAGGACGTCGACCTTCGGGAGACGGGCCGCGCGCAGAAACCACGCCTCTGCGAAGATCTCGACGCCTGGACAGATCGCCCCACCGAGATACTCGCCGGTCCCAGAAATGGCATCGAACGTCGTCGCGGTGCCAAAGTCCACCACGATCAGCGGCCGGGTCGACACAGCGTTGACTAGCCGGTCGGCACCCACTTCCGCGGGGTTCTCATACCGGATCGCCAAACCAGTGTTCGTGGCATCCACACGCAGTGCCTGACGACCGAAACGGCGCGAGACCATCTCGTCCACAGCTTGGGTCGTCGGTGGCGCCACCGACGACAACACGACGCCGGTGATCTGTTCAGTCTCGATCGAGTCGTTCGACAAGAGCCGGCTGACGATCACCCACAGCTCGTCTGGCGTGCGGCCGGGGAGCGTGGTTAGCCGCCAGCTGACCGTCAACGTATCGCCGTCGAAGATCCCGAGTACCAGATTCGTGTTGCCAACATCGATGGCCTGGACCCTGTCTGCACCGGACACACTCACGACCCTCTGACCTGCCAATCCAGCGTACCCCCCACGATGTTTTCGATCCGATCACCGACCCGCACACGCAAACTACCGCTGGGGCCAATACCGTCAGTCACCCCAGACTGAGGTCCGTCAGGTGACTCCCAGCCCACGGTGACGCCCGCACTCGATGGCGACAGCTCGCCCCATCGCTTGAGTATCGGCGTGACGCCGTCGTCGATGCACCGCCTCTGCCACGCCGCCAGGGCGCAGAGGATCTCGACGACGAGAACACCTCGGACGATCGGACTGGTTGCATGAGCATCCAGACACGTGATCGGTCTGTCGAGAGAAGTCGGATACTCGGCCGCAGCCACATTGACGCCGATCCCCACCACGACCAGCGATGTTCCGGCCTCGCCGGTCGCCGCCTCGGTCAACACGCCGCCCAGCTTGGCTCGCCGATACGACCGCGTCGATGCTCCCGACGACAGGACGAGATCGTTCGGCCACTCCAGCTCTACCGGCACGCCAGACGAGGCACGAATCGCCTCGGCCGCGGCGACGCCCGCCAACAACGTGACCGTTGGCGACACCACGTTGTCGAGCACAACAGACACGTACACCCCGAGGTCCGAAGGCGAGAACCAGCTCCGCCCCCGACGGCCACGGCCCGCCGACTGCGCGGAGGCGACCACGCTCGTCCCTGCCGGCGCACCTGCTCGGGCCAACTCCAGCGCAACGTCGTTCGTCGACGAGACGGCGGCGTGATACGAGAGTCGCCCCGCGCAGATTCCCAGCCTGGTGGACACGCCTGGCGCCGCCAGTGCTTGGGCAATATCGAGTGGAATGGGATCGCTCATTCGGTCGGGCCAGCGGAAAGATCGGGCGACGAGTCCACTACCACGTCGAAGCTGAAGTCGGTCGCCGGCGCCGAATGTGTCAATGCGCCAGCGGATACGAACTCCGGCCCGATCGACGCGATCTCGTCCAGGTGCTCGAGCGTCACGCCACCAGACACTTCGACCTTGGCCTGGCCCAGGGTCAATCGCACCGCCTCACGGACGTCATCGAGGGACATGTTGTCGATCAGGACGATGTCGACCCCGACCGCCAGCGCCTCCTTTACCTCGGCCAGACTCTGCGTCTCAACCTCGATCGGCATGTCATGCCCGGCTGCCCGCATGCGTTCAACGGCGTCTCGAATCGACCCGGCGAGATGAATGTGGTTGTCCTTGATCAGGATACCGTCGCCGAGGGCACTCCGGTGGTTGACGCCCCCGCCGACCCGCACCGCATATTTCTGGAGGGCGCGAAGTGTCGGCGTCGTCTTTCTCGTGTCGAGGACGATCGTGCGCCCGTCGGCAAGATCAACGAACCGTCGTGTCAGTGTGGCGGTGCCAGACAGCCGTTGGACGAAGTTGAGGGCCGTCCGCTCAGCCGTCAAGAGCGCGGTTGCGAAACCCGACACCCGGGCCACGCACTCCCCCTCCCCACAGCGGTCGCCGTCGACGCGGTGCCGCTCGACCCGGACGTGGGGGTCGAGTTGAGAGAACGCCTCGATCGCCACTTCGAGACCGGCCAGCACACACGCCGCTCCCGCAATGACCTCGCCGATGGCTCTCTGTTCGGCGTCCACCGTCGCGTCGGTCGTGATATCGCCCCACCGGAGGTCCTCCGCGAGGGCCCGCCGAACGATCTCGCGGTAGAGAGAGGGGTCCAGGGGCCCGAACGGCTCGACCTTCACCCACCAAGCTCCTGGAGGATCTGCTCGAGCTTCTCTTGGTGCTCTCCAACGGCCTGCTCCTGTGTGCGAACCTCCTCGACAACGGCCGGGTCGGCGCGCTCCACGAAGGCCGTGTTGGCGAGCCGGGACGTGAGCGCGGCCCGCTGCTTCACGAGCTTCGCCAGGTTGCGCCTCACGCGTTCCGTTTCCTGGTCTCGATCGACGATCCCGGCCAGCGGCACGTGGACCTGGAACGTTCTCACCACCCGTCGCACGGTATCCGGATCCCGAGGCACGCTGTCGGCGAATTCAAGAACATCGAGACGGGCCAGCGCCTCGATGTTCGCGGCGTGGGCGCGGAGCACATCCTGGTCGCTCGATGGTGCCGCCTCGATGACCACCCGAATCTTCTGCGCAGGAGGCACACCCCACTCGGACCGTACGGTCCTGACCGCCGTTACGACCTCCTGAAGCAGCGCGACGACGGACGCCGCTTCGTCATCCTGCCAGGCTGGGTTAGGGGTCGGGAACGCCGCGAGCGTGATCGTCTGGCGGCCATGCACCCGACCGTCTTCGGGCCGTTGTGGGAGCGCCTGCCAGATCTCTTCGGTCACGAACGGGATGAACGGGTGCAGCAGCCGAAGAATCCGGTCGTGCACCTCGAGCAGCACAGCGACGGCATCGTCTCGCCTCGACCCATCCGCTTGCAGATGCGATTTGACCAGCTCGATATACCAGTCGGCATACTCGTGCCAGAAGACGTGATACAGCCGGTCTGCGGCCACGTCGAATCGAAAGCTCTCGAGCGCAGTGTGCACCTCCGCTGACAGCTCATTTATCCGATGAAGCATCCAGCGATGCACCACGTCGAGGCGGTCCAGATCGGGCACCTCCGGACGTGTATTGAGGTCCTCTGGAAGGTTCATCAGCACGAACCGCGACGCGTTCCAGATCTTGTTGATGAACTGGCGATACCCTCGCAGCCTGCCTTCCGACAAGGAGATGTCCATACCTGGCGATGCCAGAGCGGCCAGGGTGAACCGGAACGCGTCGGCACCGATCTCTCCGATCAGCTCGAGCGGATCGACCACGTTGCCCTTCGACTTGCTCATCTTTTGACCGTGGGCATCGCGCACGAGGGACGTGATGTAAACCTGCTTGAACGGAACATCTCCGGCGAACCTCACGCCCAGCATCATCATTCGCGCCACCCAGAAAAAGATGATGTCGTGAGCGGTGATGAGCAGGGTCGTCGGATAGTAGCGGGCGAGATCCGGGGTCTCGGTCGGCCACCCCATCGTGCTGAACGGCCAGAGACCGGAGCTGAACCAGGTATCCAGCACATCCGTGTCCTGGCGCAACGTCCCGCCGCACGAGCACACAGAGGGCGTCTCCTCGGCCACGATCAACTCACCGCACGCATCGCAATACCAGGCCGGTATCCGGTGCCCCCACCACAACTGACGAGAGATGCACCAGTCGTGGATGTTGGTCATCCAATCGTTGTAGGTTTTTGTCCAATTGGCCGGGACGAACTCGGTCTGCCCGGTGTCGACGACCTCGAGGGCACGTTCAGCCAGCGGCTTGATCTTGACGAACCACTGCGTCGACAGCAGCGGCTCGATGACGGTGCCACATCGCTGACAGTGTCCAACCGCATGCACGTGGTCATCGACGCCGACCAGGAGCCCCTCTTCCTCGAGTCGCTCCACCAGTGCCCGGCGGGCGACGAAGCGGTCTTGACCAGCATACGGGCCGGCCTCGGCGGTCATTTTCCCGTCTTCGTCAATCACCGAGACCTGCAGGAGGTCGTGCCGCTGTCCCATCTCGAAGTCATTCGGGTCGTGGGCGGGCGTGACCTTGACTGCGCCCGTTCCGAACTCCGGGTTGACGAAGTCATCGAGGATGAAGGGTAACTCCCGGCCCACGACTGGCAATCGGACCGAACGGCCAGCCACGCCGTCGTAGCGTGGGTCATCTGGATGGACAGCCACGGCCGTGTCGCCCAGCATCGTCTCCGGTCGCGTCGTCGCGACGACCACCGCGCCCTCACCGTCCGTGTACGGGTACCGAATCTGGTACAGCTTTCCCTTTGTGTCCCTGTGCACCACCTCGAGGTCCGACAGTGCGGTCCGACACCGAGGGCACCAGCTGACCAAGTAGGTGCCGCGATAGATGAGCCCCTCCCGATGGAGGGTGACGAACACCTTCCGGACGGCGCGCGACAGGCTGTCGTCGAGGGTGAACCGCTCGCGGGACCAATCAACCGATGAACCCAGCTTCCGCATCTGGCTGGTGATCGTGCCGTGGCTCTTCTTCACCCACTCCCAGACCCGCGCCTCGAACGCCTCGCGACCGAGGTCGTGGCGAGTCTGCTTTTCAGCCGCGAGCTGCTTCTCCACCACGTTCTGAGTGGCGATCCCAGCGTGGTCGGTCCCGGGCAACCAGAGGACGTCGTATCCCTGCATCCGTTTCCAGCGAGCCACGACATCCTGAACGGTCTGATTGAGGGCGTGACCGATGTGGAGCCAGCCCGTGACATTGGGAGGAGGCAGCACCATGCTGAACGGAGGTCGGTCCGAGGTTGGGTCAGCACGAAACGCACCCAGCTCCTCCCAGAAGGCGTACCACTTCGGGTCTACCGTGGCGTGTTCGAATACCTTTGTCAGCTCGCGCATGAGCGTGTTATCGCAGCCGGTCCTTGAGTCGGGCGATCTCCTCACCGACAAGACGCTCCGCGGCGAGGCCCACCACCTCCCGGGTCGTCTCTTGGATGATGCGGTCGGAGATTCGCGCGATGACCTCCGTCGTGACCCGGTCGACGAGCTCGTCGGTGATATTCAACACAGGCACCGTTGACGGCTCGACTGGAAACCGGGCAATGGAGGCGGTCGCGTCGCCTTCCACCGGCCACGTCAGGTCGGCATTCTCGGCCGGATTCTCACTCGGGTCCGACCGCGGGACATGAGCAACCGGCCCCAGCAGCTCGCGCACCGTGCTGACAAGCTTGGCGGGCTCGAATGGCTTTACCAGCACGGCTCTGCAGCCAGCCTCGCGCGCGCGGGTTTCGTCGACCGGCTCGAAGGCTCCAGTCAGCAGCACGACCGGAGTCTGGCTATGGGCCGAATCGCGTTTGATGCTCTCGGCCACCTCATAAGCCGTCCGGTCCACCATGCCCGTATCGACAAGCACGAGATCCGGGTGGCGGGCCTCGATCTGTTCGATCGCCTCACTCCCGCTGCTCACGACCACCACATCTATGTCTGCTTCGTCGGCAAAGGCCAGCTGAACCACCCGCTGGATCGTGGGGCTGTCATCCGCAACAAGTACTGTGCGCGACATCTTGCTCCTTCTCTTCCCCGGTAGAGGGGCGTGCTAGTGGCGGCCTAGGTCGAGGACGTCGCCGAAACGCCTCGAACGTATCTTCCGATGAAGTCGATGATGGCCTGCATCGGCGTCCCCGGCTGAAAGATGCCCTCGATACCGAGGGCATTCAGTGTGGGTATGTCGACGTCCGGGATGATCCCTCCGACGACGACCAGCACGTCGTTCATGCCCTTCGCTTTCAGCAGCTCCACCAGGCGTGGACAGATGTGGTTGTGGGCCCCAGAGAGTATCGACACACCGACCACATCGGCGTCCTCTTGCAGTGCCGCTTCCACGATCTGTTCCGGGGTCTGCCGTAGACCGGTGTAGATGACCTCCATACCCGCGTCCCGCAGCGCCCGTGCGATGACCTTCGCCCCCCGGTCATGGCCGTCCAGCCCCGGCTTGGCGATGACGACTCTGATCTTTCGCTCCGGTTTCATTCTGCTTTCTACTTTCCGCATGCGGCGTCCTTTAGAGCGCCGGCGTCTCCTCGTACTCGCCCCAGACGTCTCGCAGGGCATCGCACATCTCGCCGACCGTTGCGTAGGCACGAACCGCGTCCAGCAAGTGCGGCATCAGGTTCGTCGTCCCGACCGCACCCTGGCGCAAAACGTCAAGGGTCTCCGCCACGCGAGCGGCGTCGCGACGATCGCGCAATTCCTCGAGACGGGATACTTGCCGTTCGCCGACCGACTCATCGATGTAGAGGGTGGGAATGGCAGCGTCGCCGGTACCCGAGTCGGCGTAGCGATTCACCCCGATGACGACGCTCTCGCCGGCCTCGACCGCTTGCTGATCGCGATAGGCGCTGTCGGCAATCTCGCGCTGCGGATAGCCCTGCTCAATCGCGGAGACCATCCCCCCGAGATCGTCAATCTGCTTGAAGTAGTCGAGGGCCCCCGTCTGCATTTCTTGGGTCAGGTGCTCCACGACCTGCGACCCGCCAAACGGATCGACCGTTAACGTCACGTCGGTCTCGTGAGCAATGACCTGCTGGGTTCGAAGAGCGAGCAGCGCCGCGTCGCCGGTCGGCAACGCGAGCGCCTCGTCCAGCGCGTTGGTGTGGAGCGAGTTGGCCCCGCCCAGCACGGCGGCCAGCGCCTGAATCGCGGTGCGCACGACGTTGTTGTAGGGCTGCTGAGCCGTCAGCGACACCCCAGCCGTCTGCGCGTGGAACCGCAACTTCCAGGACCGTTCGTCACGTGCCTCGAATCGTTCGCGCATGGTCTGTGCCCACAGTGAGCGTGCAGCTCGGTACTTGGCGATCTCTTCGAAGAAATTGTTGTGGGCGTTGAAGAAGAACGACATCCGTGGCACGAACTCATCAACCGCAAGACCTGCGTCAACCCCCGCCTGGACGTATTCGATGCCATCCCGGAGCGTGAACGCGAGCTCCTGCAGGGCCGTCGCGCCGGCCTCGCGGATGTGATATCCACTCACGGAAATCGTGTTCCACCGCGCCGCCTCACGCGCGCAGAACTCGAAGACGTCGACGATGAGCCGCATCGACTGCCGCGGTGGATAGATGTACTCCTTCTGGGCAATGTACTCCTTCAGAATGTCGTTTTGAATCGTGCCGGACAGCCTCGCCCAATCCACGCCTTGCTTCTCGGCGAGCACGAGATACATCGCCAAGATCATCGGAGCCGGCGAGTTGATCGTCATCGATGTCGTCACAGCGTCGAGCCCGATCCCATCGAACAGGGTCTCCATGTCCGCGAGCGACGCGACGCTGACACCACACTTCCCGACCTCACCCAGCGCCAGCGGGTGGTCCGGATCTCTCCCCATCAACGTGGGCAGGTCGAACGCGACGCTGAGGCCGGTGCCCCCCGCCAACAACAGGGCCTTGTATCGCTGGTTGGTCTCCTCCGGCGTGCCGAAGCCAGAGAACTGCCGCATCGTCCAGAGCTTTCCGCCGTATCCGTCGGCATGGATGCCCCGGGTGTAGGGAAAGGTGCCTGGCTCCCCGAGCGTTCGGGCCAACTCGAATGGATCAGTCCGCCCGCGGTCTGAGAGAGTTCCGCCGGAGCCCGAGGCCCAGGTCTGAACCGCCGTGGCGGCAGTCGACAGGCGTGTCTTCGTCACGTTGGAGGCAATTATAGGTGGGCGGGCCATCGAGATGGGCTCAAGACTTCAACCGAAACGCGACCAGCTCGACCACCTCGTCGGACGAGGTCGTCGCGGTGAGCTCGACCACGTATTCGGCGGGTGCGAGCCCGACGACCGGAACGTCGACCTGGTTCGGATGCCCGTCCTCGGATGGCTGAACGATCAGCGGGTACATCCGTTTGCCAGACCGGTTGAGCAACCACGCCGTCACGTCCGGCTCCGCCGTTCCCGGCGCATAGGCGTCGAATCTCAAGAGGATCCGCTCCGTGCGGCGAAAATCCCGGGACACGGCCGGAACGGCGTCCCAATCCGTCACGACACGCTGCCATTCGAGATTGTTCCGGGCCCTGAAAAACGCCGGCGTCCCGAGCACCAGATTGGGGCCTGTAAAATCCGGGATCTCGATCTCGTCCCGATCGCGGTCGAGCACTTCACCTGACTTGGCCTCGACCACAAGACTTAACTGGAGCGTCCCTGGGTCGGCGTCAAAGCTCGCCATCTTCAGCCCGCCCTCAGCGGCCCCGGACCCGGCCAGCCCGCGCCCGGACGTCCCGTCCCGTTCGGGTACGCGACCCCGGTATGAGCCGCCGTCGCCCATCGCCGTGACCAACACGCGCGCCGGGTCATCGCCTCTCCCGGATTGCCCCCGGGTTGGTTCCCAGACAAAGGTCACCTTCGTCCGCCCGTTGGCCCCGCGCGAGGTCCCGATCCAGGTCTTCACGAGGTACCCTCGACGGGGCTCGGCCAGTGAATTAAGGGCGAGGTCAACCGCCCGTGGCGGCTCATTGGCCGGCCCCTCGAGCGCGCGCTTCACGTCGCGCTCGCTCATCGCCCAATACCCGGACCGATTGCGCACTTTGACGCCGTCCCGTTTGACCTTCACCTCAATCTCGTGGAACTCGCCATCGGTCGGCACCAGCGACGAGTTGTACGACAGCAGATAGTAGGCGCTCGCGTCTTTCATCATCTGCTCGAGGCCGGGGATGAAATCATTCTGATTGACGATCGCCCTACCATCCGTCTCCTCAGCCAGCAGCCGCAAGGTATCCTGCGTGCTGCCGAGGACCGCCGAGTTCGTACCGGTCCCGATGACGCCAGGCCCACTCAGGTCGTACTCGGAAATGGCCAGTCCCCTGGGATCGACGGTGTAGAAGGCAGTGTTGAAGCGGTTGGCCGTCGAGTAGATACGCTTGAGATCCGCGTACATGTCGGCGTTGCTGAACACCTGCCTGGACTCCTCGTAGAAGCTGCTTCCGGCCGAGGGATCGCCTACGGCAGGATTCTCTACACGACTGGGTCCGAGGCTGGCGTTTCTGCCTCGCAGTTGAGGTGGAACGTAATAGGTGTACCCCTCGCTCACAACCAGTACGTTCTTGCGGGCTTCACGGAGCCCACCGAGGTGAATCGCCAGTCCCTGTAGGGCGGAAAACGAGACGTAGTTGCGGATGAGCTCGACCGTCTCGGTCGGATAGAAAGCATACTGATTCTCGTACTCGTTCAACGCCTCGTAGTCGTACTTGCGTCCGTACCAGTTGTTCACCTGATCCATGACCATCGCGTGGTTCCGCGTCAAGTTCAGGTCCATCAACGGGGTCAGTGGGTACATCACCGCAATGAGGTCGGTCGGGAACAAGTTCTTCTCGAGAAACTCCACGATCTGGGCACTGGCCTTCTTCCCGTTTTCCCATCGCACGTGGTAGTCGTCGAAGAAGATCACGAACACGCGAACGTCGCTTCGAGACGCCTCCCGCTCAACGTCGTTCCGATTGGTGATCCCTTGTGTCTGCTCGGCGTCGGGCGAGGGAATTGCGTCGATCTCGATGAGCTGAAAAGACTCGACGGTCTGGAGCACTCCGTCTTCGTAGACCTCGAAGTCGGAGGCCTGGAGGTCAGAGACGTGGTTGCCATCGCCGTCCATCACGATCGCGTCCACCCGAACGACGTTGATCCCAGCCCGAAAGATCGGAGCCGGGTCGACCGTCTCGTCGCCAGCTGTGGCGGCGCCGGACTCGGGGGACGGCTCGTCCTGAACCGCTTCGGGCTGAGGCGGCGAGGCCGGGGGCTGCTGCGCCTGACCAATGACGATGTAGGCCGCTACCAGGCACACCAGCACGGCCCAGCGAATGGGGGAGGGCGAAGATAGCTGCCGGTGGCGGCTGGTCATGACATGTGCCCCTACGATCGGCAGGCCTGCACGTAACGCGGCGACTTTCTCAATGATACCATCGGCACTCCATGCCTGAGGTGACCCACACCACACCCCCGCTCAGCCAGTTGGCCGAAGACGAAGAACTGCTCCAGTCCAGCGTCAGGGCGTTCGCCGAGGCTGAAATCCGGCCCCTCGTGCGAAATATGGACGAAAAGGGTGAATTCCCCCGCTCGCTGATTGCCAAACTGTTCGACTTGGGGGTCATGGCCATCGAGATTCCAGAATCACACGGGGGGTCCGGCGGGCACTTCTTTCTGTCGGTGATCGCGGTCGAAGAACTGTCCCGCGTTGATCCTTCCGTGGCCGTATTGGTCGACGTCCAGAACACGCTCGTGATCAACGCCCTGCGGCGATGGGGTAGCGACGAACTCCAGCACCGGATCCTGCCTGGACTGGCTACGGGAACCGTGGGCGCCTATGCCCTGTCCGAGGCCGGCTCCGGGAGCGATGCGTTCGCAATGACGACACGCGCCGTGCGGTCGCCTGACGGCCAGGGATACCGCGTGTCGGGAAAAAAGCTGTGGATTACGAATGCAAACGAAGCGGACCTCTTCATTGTGTTCGCCACCGTCGACCCGAGTGCGGGCTATCGCGGCATCACCGCATTCGTGGTGGACCGGGCGTTCGAAGGCTTCTCGGTCGGCAAGAAGGAAGACAAGCTCGGGATCCGCGCGAGCAGCACCTGTGAGCTGCTACTCGACGACTGTTTCGTCCCCGAATCCAACATCCTCGGCGAGGTCGGTCGAGGCTACAAGGTGGCGATCGAGACGCTCAACGAGGGGCGGATCGGCATCGGCGCTCAGATGGTCGGCCTCGCACAAGGGGCCCTCGACCACACCCTTGCCTACACTCAGGAGCGCAAGCAGTTCGACCGGCACATCTCCGACTTCCAGGCCGTGCAGTTTCAGATCGCGCAGGCGGCGACCGAGCTCGAGGTGGCGCGGCTCGCCGTCTACAACGCCGCACGGCTTCGCGACAGCGGGCGTCCGTTTCTGACCGAGGCGGCAATGGCCAAGCTGTACTCGTCGCAGGTGGCCGAACGAGTGACCTCGCTGGCCGTCCAACTTCACGGTGGCGTCGGCTACTCGAAGGACTACCCCGTGGAGAAGCTGTATCGCGACGCCAAGATCGGACAGATCTACGAAGGCACGTCCAATCTGCAACTGCAGACGATCGCCAAGCAGCTCTTAAGGGGATAGCCGCGCACGGCGCGGCTCGCGCAGGCCGGCGCGGGGCGAAGGGCCCCCGCGAGGCCGAAGCGGGGGTTCGGGGCGAAGCCCCGTCTAAAGAAACCGCTATGTCCCAATCACTTGGGACGCGATGATCATCCGCTGCACTTCTGAGGTGCCCTGGTAGAGTTCGGTCGCGCGAGCGTCCCGAAACAACCTCTCAACCGTCGAGCCCAGACGATACCCGACCGATGCCAAGATCTGCATAGCCTTGTCAGCCGCCAGATGGGCCGCTTCCGACGCGGCGAGCTTGGCCATCGCGGCTTCGAGGGTGCACTGTTCCTGCTGGTCCTTGGCGACCGCGGCTTTGTAGACGAGCATGCGCGCCGCGTCCAATTCGGTGTCGATGTCCGCCAGCATCCACTGCACCGCCTGATACTCAGCAATCGGCCGCCCGAACGTCTCGCGACGCGTCGCGTGTCCCAGCGCCTCGTGGAACGCTGCGCGTCCGATTCCTAGAGCCTGGCACCAATCGCGACCCGGCCACCATCCAACCCCCACATGGCAACCTGGAACCCTTTTCCACGGTCACCGACGAGCGCGTCAGGGCCAAGCCGCACGTCGTCAAGAATGAGATCGGTGGCGCCCAACCCGCGAACCCCGAACGAGTCGTTGGCCTCGGACCGCGATACGCCGGGCGTGTCGACGGGCACCAAGAACGCACTAATGCCACGGCCTCCAGCCCCTGGGGTCGTAGCGGCAAAGACCAGCACCACGTCGGCAGCGACGGCATTGGCCACCCAGACCTTGTGACCGGTCAGCCGATAGCCGTCGTCGTCTTCAGCCGCAACCGTCTGCTGATTCGCCGCATCCGTGCCAGCATCGGGCTCCGACAAGGCGAACGCCCCGACGGATCTTCCCGTCGACAACGCGCGAAGCCATCGGTCACACTGGCTGTCAGAGCCGAATTTCGCAATGACCTCGGCAACCAGCGAATTGTTGACGGCCAGGATTGCGCCAACGCTGGCGCTCGCCGCCGAGATCTCCTCAATAGCCAGCGCGTAACTCAGGTAGTCAAGACCGGAGCCACCGGCTGTGGCCGGTATGACGACGCCAAGCAGTCCCTGTCGGCCAGCTTCGAGAACGACATCCTTGGGAAACTCGTTCGACTCATCGATCGCGGCCGCCCGCGGGGCGACGTTGGTCTCAGCGAACGCCCTGACCGTTCGCCGATAGGCGTCCTGGTCCGGGGTAAGTTCGAGCCTCATGCCTCATGTCTCAGGTGCCGCTCGAAGATCGGACGGAGCTGCTCAACTGTATCCACTGGGTCTTCGGGCACGACTCGGGTGTCAGCCGTGACCGTCATGAAGTTCGTATCGCCCGTCCACCGCGGCACAACGTGGATATGCAGGTGTCCAGGAACGCCTGCTCCGGCTGGACGCCCGAGGTTCATTCCCACGTTCAGTCCGTCTGGCCGATAGGACTCGGTCAGCACCATCTCCGCCGTCCGCACGAGCTGCATGAGCTCAGAGAGCTCCGACGGTGTGGCCTCCGCGAGCGTCCCAACATGACGTCGCGGCACGGCCATGAGATGCCCGTTGGTGTATGGAAACTTGTTGAGTATGACGAAGCACGTGTCGCCGAGAAAGACCGTCAGCGGTGAATCACGGCCGTCGAGTGCATCGCAAAACACGCATCCGTCATCTGTGGATTGGCTCGCTTTGGTCACGTAGGCCAGTCTCCATGGCGCCCAGAGATGATGCACGAACGAAGGATACTAGTAGCGAGGAAAACCTGGACTCGGAAAGGGAGGCTGTGATGGGGACGACGCCGGCGTGGCGGACGGCTGAGCAGGCTCAGCGTCACGATTGATCAACTCCTTGAGCTCTTTCCCAGGCTTGAAATAGGGCACGCGCTTTGACGGCACATCCACCTTGTCACCCGTCTTGGGATTTCGTCCCTCGCGCGGAGCCCGCCTCCGCAATCGAAAGCTCCCGAACCCCCGCAGCTCAATCTTCTCGCCTCGGTGAAGCGCCTCGATGATGCTCCGGAACACCGTGTCGACGATGACTTCCGAGTGTTTCTTTGTCAGATCGGCCACCCGGGAGACTTCCTCGACGAGCGCAGCCTTCGTCATGCTGGCTCCCGTGGCACTCACGACCTCGAACGGCCCGCTGCTCATGAATCTGACGTTTGACTGTGCTTGAAGTGGTCGCCCAGCGTCGCCTCAGATGACTCGCTGGAGGAGTAGTTCTGCCAATCGGCCTCGTAGTTCTCGTTGCTCACGGCTCGAATGCTCAGGCCGATCTTTCGTTCCTCTGGACTCAACTTGATAATCCGGATCTTAATCGTCTCGTCGACCTTGACTTCTGCCTTCTGGCCTCCGCGCGACTCGTCGAACTCGGAAACGTGAATCAACCCCTCGATACCCTCGGCCAGCTCAATAAAGGCTCCGAAGTTCGTCATGCGGACGACCTTGCCATCGACGATGTCTCCGACCTTGTTCTTCGCGAAGAAGTCGTCCCAGATGTCGGTCGCCAGCTGCTTGAGTCCGAGCGAGAGGCGCTGGTTCTCGGCATCCAGGTTGAGCACCATCGCCTCGACGTCGTCGCCCTTCTTGAGCACCCCAGACGGATGCTCCAGGCGCTTGCCCCACGACATATCCGAAATGTGAATGAGACCGTCGATCCCGTCCTCGACCTCGACAAATGCGCCAAACTCCGTGAGGTTGCGCACCTTCCCGACCAGTCGCGACCCGATCGGATACTTGGCCGCAAGCTCGTGCCAGGGGTTGGCCTCGATCTGCTTCAAGCCGAGCGAGATCCGGCGCGCATCAGGGTCGACGCCCAGCACCATCGACTCGACCATGTCACCAACGGTGAGCAACTTAGACGGGTGCTTGACCCGCTTGCTCCATGACATTTCAGATACGTGAATGAGCCCCTCGATGCCGGGCTCGAGCTCGATGAACGCCCCGTAGTCGGTGAGACTGACCGTCTTACCGTTCACGCGCTGACCGACCGGGTAGCGCTCGGGTGCAGACGTCCACGGGTCGGCATGCAACTGCTTGTATCCGAGCGACACACGCTCGGTCTCTGGGTCGAACTTGAGAACGATGACCTCGGCTTCATCGTTGACTTTGAACAGCTCCGAGGGGAGTTGCGCGCGTCCCCACGACATGTCGGTCACGTGCAGCAGGCCGTCGATCCCACCGAGGTCGATGAAAGCGCCGTAGTCGGTGGTGTTCTTCACGACCCCCGTCATGACCTGGCCTTCGGTCAGGTTGGCGAGCGTGTGCTTCTTCTTCTCGGTGTTCTCTTCTTCGATAAGCACCTTGCGGGACAACACGATGTTGCCGCGTTTCTTGTTCACCTTGATCACCCGCATCCGGAGCTCTTGCCCTTTCAGCGAGTCGAGGTTTCGAACGGGACGAACGTCCACTTGAGAGCCGGGGAGGAAGGCGCGGACGCCGATGTCGACAGCCAGACCGCCCTTGATTCGCTCGATCACGTGCCCGATCACGACTTTCCGGTCGGTGTAGGCCTTTTCGACCTCGTCCCAGATCTTCATCTTCTCCGCTTTTTCGCGGGACAAGACAATGTGGCCGTGCCGATCCTCGGTGCTCTCGAGCAGCACGTCGACCGTGTCGCCGGACTGAACCGTGACCTCACCCTTCTCGTCGATGAACTCTGAAAGCGCGATGATCCCTTCGGATTTGTACCCGACATCAACGATGACTTCTGAGGACGAGACCCTCAGGACGGTCCCCTGGATGACTTCACCCTCGGAGAGGTTCCGGAAACT
>Ga0310123_10001736_pt1 | contig 17889 bp, 19 predicted proteins | sample CB6_AW_1057_MG_FD_203505 | JGI IMG/M metagenome (GOLD analysis project Ga0310123, IMG submission 203505) | Marine microbial communities from Western Arctic Ocean, Canada - CB6_AW_1057 | ecosystem: Environmental > Aquatic > Marine > Oceanic | place: Canada: Western Arctic Ocean | collected... | reverse complement strand
GTATTACTATTAGAATTTAATCCATCTCTATACTCTGATTTAATCTCACATATCTCAAAAAGCGATACACAGGTTATTCTGTTTAATAATAGAAGATCTTCTATATGGAATCGTGACTCAATATCGATACTAAAAAAAACAAATTCAAAGGTTCTAAGTTTGGAACGTATATTAAATAAACAAGAATTACAATTTCTTAATCACCAAAAGACTCGATATCTTGATATTTTAGATGAATTGTTGTATGCAGAAGATATCTCTGAGAAATTTTTCATTGATAATTTTATATTTTGGGATGAAATAAAATTTGAATTACTTGACACCTATAAAAAACGATTAAGTTGGTATTTAGAACTTATTTTTGCATCTAAATTTTTTTTAAAAAATTCAAAAATTAATTGCGTATTGTCTCTAAATGTTATTGGTGAGACAGAGAAAGCGATTCTCAATCAGATAGATAAAACCACTACTTCTGTTATGTTAGAGCATGCATTTGCTAATTATACAAAAGATATTTCTAGATATGATATTCTTAGTAACTACACATTATTTCCTGACAAAATTGCAGTTTGGGGTAATGTACAGAAAAATTATCTTTCTGAAATCCATCGAGTTTCTGATGATAAAATTATCAATTGTGGAAGTCCTCGACATGACAGTTTTTTCAAAAATTCTAACAATCTTCCAAATGGAAAAAAGAATGTTATACTTTTGTGTCCTAGACCGATTGTTGAGGCTGCTGCACGTCACCATACTAGAATGTATATAAAATATGAGAAAATCCTAAAACAAATAATTTTAGATCTGCAAAAATTTAGTGATAAAGATATTGTTGTTAAGTTACATCCCGGAGATATTTCTCATAATCATATGATTAAAACAACTATCAATGAATTAGATTCCAATATTGTAATTCATCATTCAACATCTATTGATAAATTAATTGCCAATTCTGAATTAGTATTGGTAATTTCTCCTGATGGATATGATCCTTCCACAGTTATTCTTGAATCAATAATAATGGAGAAACCAATTATTAATCTTGTACTAGATGGAAAATTCTATGATTTTTCATATGAAAAAAATAATGCGGTAATTTCGATTACTGAAAATGAAAACTTTATGGAACTACTCACAAAAATATTTACTAATTCTGAATTTAAAAATAAAATTAGAACAAATGGGAAAAAATTCCTTAATGATTATCTAAACAATCATGGTATTGCCTCAAAATCACTAGCCGCCCAGTTAGTGAAATTATAAAATTTCATCATTAGTTTTGCGTACTAAAAGTTGAAAAGATTCATTTTAATTTCTATTCACAAACATTATGTGTCGTCATATTTTAATAATAATTAAATAAAATTTTAACATTGAAAGTATTTCTAATTGCTGAAATTGGCTCGAACTGGGAAGGAGACATATCCATCGCTAAAAAATTAATTAAACAAAGTCAAAATGCAGGTGCAAATGCTGTAAAATTCCAAATGTGGAGAGCAGAAGATCTTTACCCTTCAAATCCATTATTTAAAAAAATCAAAAAGACTGAATTATCTTTTAATGATGCGAAAAAATTAAAAATTTTTTCTGATTCTATCGGAATTGAGTTTTTCTGCTCTGTATTTTATCCTGAAGCTGTAGATTATCTTGAAAGTCTTAGCGTAAAAAGATACAAAATTGCTTCAAGAACTTGCACATTAAATGATCCATTATCTCTTGAAACATTATCTGCCGTTAATCATTCTAAAAAATCTACAATTGTTAGTATGGGTATGGGAGGTGATAAAAAATTTATTAAAAAAATATTATCTAAAAATCAGATTACTTTTTTGTACTGTCTTTCTGAGTACCCATTAAAAATTGAAAAAATTAAATGGAATATTGCACGAAAATATGCTGGTTTTTCAGATCACACTCTTGGAATAACCGCTTCAATAATATTTGCAAGTCTTATGAAAATGAAAAAACAAAAAAATACTATTATAGAAAAACATGTTAAATTATTAAATTCAAAAAGTCTTGACGCAGCAACATCACTTGATATGAATCAATTTAAAATATTGAATGATAATTTGAGGAATATTGAAAAACTAAATTTTATTTCCTAATCTCTCTTTTTATTTTCTTGAATAAATTTCTCATCGTTTTGTCTTGATTTTTTTAAACCTTCATTAGGATCGATATGGGAATTAATTTTTGAAAGTTGAGGCTCTAATGAGAGAACTGTAAGTACGTGACTCATTAAAATTGGTCGATTATCAATTCGTTTAATGATTTTTCGTAAAAATTCAAGATCTTCTTTACGGTCTAATGTCCAACGTAATCTTGATAGATTGTCTTCGTTTTTAAAATTTTCAATTTTAAATTTATTATGATTTAGAATATACTGAGTAACATGTTCTCTTTCTGATGGAAGAGTAGCGTTCTTCCACATTAATTCCAAAATCGAAAATGTAAAAACTTCAACATCAAGTCCTTTTGGAAATGTTCTTTTGATAGTATTCGAAACATAATCATAATTTGATGATTCAAACTTGTCAATTACTTTGTCAACAATTTGTGGATCGATCAAAGGGCAATCTGATGTGATTCTGACTATAGTATTGAATTTGAAATTTTTTGCACATTGAAAATATCGATCCAAAACATCCTTTTCACTCCCTCTATAGCAATCACAGTTATTTCTTTCAGCAAAATTTGCTATAATATTATCGTCATTTAGATCTGTGGCCGCAATCACAATTTGATCAATTTTCTTAGAATGCTTTAATTGGTTAAGTACATATTCTAATGCATTATTTTTTTCATCGAGATCTTTCAAAATTTTTCCTGGTAGTCTTTGTGAATTAACACGAGCCTGAATTATACATCCAATCAATAAAAAATGTTAATTTTAATTCTTATTAATACTATTAATAATTTGTAAGATTATTTCCCTCTGTTAGCATGAATTTTTTTTATTGAAAAGAAGAAAATGTAAATTAAAATATTAATTATTCATTTTAAGCTATAACCATTTTAATTTGTAGATGCATAGTTATTTTTTCTCATATTGTACATAAATCTCTCCGTAGACAAGATTCTCAACATTGATATAAACTTGCAAATTTTTAAAATACACTGATATCCATATAATATGAAAATTCAATATTTGACATCTGCATCAGTAATAATTGAAGATAAAAATATCAAAATCTTATGTGATCCTTGGTTAGTTGATGGAGAATATTATGGTTCATGGTGTCATTATCCACCATTTGATTTTTGTCCTGAGGATTTCAATAATGTTGATTTTATTTATTTAAGTCACATACATCCTGATCATTCCAGTCTTAAAACACTGAAAAAAATGAATAAAAACATTCCAGTTTTAATGCACAAATACGAAACCAATTTTTTTAAAAATGTAATTGAATCAATAGGTTTCCAAGTAACAGAACTTCTTCATAATAAAAGAATTCGTCTGAAAGATAATTTGCATGTAAATATTTTAGCTGCAGATAATTGTGATCCTCAACTATGCCACAAATATTTTGGTTGTTCAATTGCAGAAAATAAGTTTGGTTCATCATCTATCGATTCCATGGCTGTATTTGATAATGAAAATGAAGTCATTGTAAATACCAATGACTGTCCATATCTTTTATCAAATGAAACAGCCTCTATAATTAAATCACAATATCAAAAAATTGATATGTTATTAGTAGGATATACGTCCGCATCTGCATTTCCTCAATGCTTCAATATTTCAGAAGATCAAAAAATATTAGAAAAGAAAAGATTACAAAATATGTATGTTGAGTATGCTGAAAAGTATGTTAAATTATTCAATCCTCAATTCTTTTTTCCATTTGCCGGACAATATGCACTTGCTGGTAAATTGGCGCAATTAAATATATTCAAAGGAGCTTATGAACTTGAAGAAGCATACGAATATTTTTTAAAAAGCTACAAAATTAATTTAGAAAAAAATAAATGCATAATTTTGAATTCTGGGGAAAATTTTGATATCTCTTCAGGAAAATCATCAAAAAATTATAAACCAATTAATCTAGAACAAAAAAATTCTTATATTGAAAATGTTCTTAGTACAAAGAAATTAGATTATGAGTATGAAAATCAACCAACTATTGAAGAAATAATTTCAAAAATTCCTCAAGCATATAGCCACTTTGAGATGAAAAGAAAACAATTACAATTCTCATCAGATACAAAAATTATAATTAAGATATCTAATTCTCAAAATATCTTGATTTCATGTGAAGGTGGAGGCTTTAAATTAATTTCAGATAAAGATCTTGTAGAAATTACAAATTTTGTAAAAATGGAATTAGATTTACGTCTTTTAAAATGGATTTTAGATGGTCCCAGATTTGCGGTATGGAATAATGCTGAGATTGGCTCACACATTAAATATCAAAGAAACCCAGAAAAATATGAACGGGGATTATATTATTGCTTAAGTTATTTTCATTCTTAAAATTAATTTAATGTTAATTCATAAGTGTGCTGAATTAATTTAAATCCATTTTTTTTGAAAAAAGCTGAGGATTTTTTATTTCCTGGGTTTACATTAGCTAGATATTGTGTTCGTGGATTCATTTTTAGTAATTTTTCCAGAATTATGGTTCCAATTCCTTTAATTTTAATTGATTTTAAAATAAAAATTCCAATCTCATTCATTTTTGTAAGATATACATTTCCAATTTTTTTATTTTTATAAAAAACAATATACCATTTTGAATATGGTTTTGATAAAACAAATTTAGAATGTTCTGTATAACTAGGCATTTTTTTATGTGAAATATTGATTGTTGGATCTCTTTCTTTTAACTGATTATAAAGAAATCTTATATCTGAACGTGTTACTGGTTTTAATTTAACATCTAAATCCATATTTACCATCTTTTAATTTCTTTGATTAATATAAAATTTCTTTATCAAAAAGAAAATAGCAATTATTATGGGAATAAATATAACGAAATAGATCTGATAATATTGGAAATTTTTTGATTCATTTTCAAATTTATTATAATCATCTATTTCTGGGATTGAGAATATTTTCACCAAAAAATTGCGTGTATCTAAGACATACATTTTGTTTTCAAAAAGAACAATTTGATGAGGATCTAAAAAACCAGAATTGATTTTATCCATCAAATCTCCCTTCAAATTTAAAACTAAAATCTGATTGCCATCTCCACTAGCCACAAAAATTCTATCATTTCTTATTGAAATTCCTAATGGATCTCTAAAATCATCTGCTGTGTTTAATGAATAAAGAAAATTTCCTTCTAGATCATAAACCTGAATTTTATTTTCCTTCGGTAAAGTTACATAGATTTGCTTTTGGTAAATTTCCAGATCATATGGAGTCTCCATCCCATTTTCTAATCCATTTTTTTGTATATTAAACAAATTAAGGAAATTTCCTTCTAGATCAAAAATCTGAATTCTTTTATTTTTGTTGTCTGTAACGTATATTCTATTATCAAAAACTTCTATATTTTGTGGAGAATTAAATTCACCCATTCCTTTTCCTTTTGAGCCAAATTTTTCTAATAATTTTCCACTAAGATCATAAATTGCAACACAATCATTGTTTTCTTTTACAACATAGATTCTATTTTTAGAAACTGTGATTCCATGAATATGACCGGTACAATCATTATCATCATCTAAAGAAAAATTTCTTATAGTTTTTCCATAAAAATCAAAAATTAGAATATTATTATTTATTCCATCTGCAACAAATAGCTCATTTTCACTAGTAGACAATCCTATACTCCAGGAATTTGTTGAGATTTGATCTAGTAATTGAAAGGATTCATCAGAGTATGCATTAGTAATACCAAATAATGAAAATAGGCAAATTAGAAGATAACAACAAGCGATTTGCAGAAATTTCTTATTGAATTTTTTCAAGTTCTAACCAAACATTATTTTGTAAACATCCAGCTTTATCTTTAGACCATACATCTCCTCTGAATTTTTCTGCAGTTTTCCGAAAATCTTCAATTGTAATATTGATATAATCGCAGAATTTTTTGATATATTTTTCAGAACATTTTCCATCATACTTGAAAACCATTTCAATTGCCTCTTTTCTTGTCATTTTTCCGTCTCTAATATCATAACAAACATGATCCATACATTGACCAAACCCAAATTTTACAAATTTTAGTAATTGATTTAATTGTGCTAAGTCTGAATCAAGAGCAAAATAAGGATTGTATGTTCCTATTGAATTTGGATCAAAATCTTTCTCTCTCCCAATAAATCCATGTTTTTTTGAAAACTCTGTATTATGTTTTTGGGAGTACTCTTTGATAAAATAATTTAGCCATATTCCACTAATGTCCATCTCTTCTAATTTTTTTCTGTCATAATGAAACCAGAATAAATCATCTTTGTTTACCCCCTCAACTTCTGTATAAACTTCCCAACCGGATGATAGAGTATGTAATTCATTTGCTTTTAATGCATTAGAATCCGTACCGACTCCTGTTAATCTAGTACCTAGAACTAATCCAGGATTTTCACCCTGTATGATTAATGGGATATGAAATTTTTCTGCAATAATATATGTAGAAGAAAATAATGAAAATTCTGTAGGTTTAACTGGATTTAAATTCTTAAAAAAATCATAACGAATTAATTTTTTCATTATTTGAGGATTTGGTCTGATTGTAACAACATCAAAACCCAAGTTTTTTAGATTTTCTATATTTCTCTCTCCTACAGTAGTAATGTTTTCAGGTTGATAATTCACTAAAAGACATTTTAATCCAGATCTATCTCTGGCAGTAAGAGCCTGAAATGTACTATCTTTTCCTCCACTAACGCCTATGGCACAATCATATAACGATCTCTTTGATTTTGCATTCTCAATAATTTTATTTAATTCTAATTCTCTTTCTTTCCAATCTAGAATATTTTTTTCGTGTTCCCATATACACGCACCACAAACACCCTCATTATCAAAAAAAATTCCAGGTCTTGTGTCAGGTTGAATACACTCTTTACAAATGCGCATTAAAAATAGTAATCTTTGTTATTAATATCAGTGTAAGATAAAATAAGTCCCAATTCTTATATCCGATTAGCATTGTTATATAACACATTCAAAACAATTGTAATTGATATTAACCAGTTGATTTGAAATTTGTTAAATATGAAAAAAAGAAATATTAAACTTTTTGATCCAAAAATTGATTTTAATGAAAAAAGAAACATAAAACTTGTTTTTGATTCACATAATTGGGCTTCGGGTTCAGGCTCCAATTTTGTAAATTCTTTTGAAAAAAAATTCGTAAAATACACTGGAGCTCGTTCCGGTATTGCAGTTAATAGCGGAACTGCTGCTTTACATCTAGCAGTTTCAAATATCTCTAAAGTAAAAGGTGAAGTAATTGTTCCATCATTATCATTTGTTAGTACTGCTCACTGCGTGTTGTATTCTGGTCACAAAGTGATTTTCTCTGATGTTGATCCATTAACAGGCTGTATTGATCCTGTTGATATTGAAAAAAAAATTAGCAAAAAAACTAAGGCAATAATACCTGTACATTTTGGCGGATTAGTTTGCGATTTAAAAAAAATTTCAAATATTGCTAAATCACATAACATCACTGTTATTGAGGATGCATCGCACGCTGCAGGTGCAACATACCACAAAAAAAGAATTGGTTCCCATAGTGATTTCGTTTGTTTTAGTTTTCATCCAGTAAAAAATTTGGCAATGCCAAGTGGTGGCTTTATCACAATTAATTCAAAAAATTCTGAATATCTTACAAATACTATTAAATCAAAAAGGTGGTGTGGAATTTCTAATAGAATTGGAACTGATTATGATGTTAAAGAACTAGGATGGAATTATTACATGAATGAGTTTTCAGCGGCAATAGGAGTTGCACAATTATCTAAATTAAATAAATTGAACAAGTCTCGTCAAAACAATGCTGGAAAATACTTTAAAGGACTTAATCTAGATTCAAAAATGCCATATAGAAACTCATGTTCATATCATTTCTACTGGATCTTAGTAAATAATCGAAATGAAATTAGAAAGAAATTAAAAAATAAAGGAATTGAAACTGGCACACATTACAAACCAATTCATAAAACTAGTTATTATTCCCAAAAATATAAAATTCCTTCTACAGAAATGATGAGTGATAAAATAATTACTCTTCCAACTCACCCAAATCTAAGCAATTTAGATTTAGAATATATTATTGATGAAATAAATAAAATCATATAATCTCATTTGCTAACTTTCTAATTATTTTATGAATTTGTAGAAATCTTAATAGACTGATTTACTCACTTTTCTATATTGTGAAACCTTTGATTACATTTGTTAATCATGCATCAGTAATATTTTCTTATGGTGATGTTAATCTAATCACAGATCCGTGGATCTCTGGTCCTGCTTTCAATAATAGTTGGGAATTAATATCAAAATCAAAAATGCAAATAAAAGATTTTGAAAACATATCTCATATATGGTTCTCACACGAACATCCTGATCATTTTTCACCCAAAATACTAGAATCAATTCCTGAAGTAATTAGAAAAAGAATAACTGTTCTTTTTCAAGATACACTAGATCATAGGGTTTCAGAAAAATGTAAACAACTTGGCTTTAATGTAATTGAATTAAAACATGGGAAAACATACGAATTGGCAAAAAATTTCAAAATCATATGTAGACCTTATCTCTTGTATGATTCTTGGCTGTTTCTTGAAATTGAAGATTTTAAAATTTTGAATCTTAACGATTGTGGTGTAGATAGTAAAACTCAAGCTAAGTATATTCGTGATGATATTGGAACTGTCGATTTATTATTGACACAATTTGGATATGCTGCACATATTGGTGATCCAAACGATCATGAATTGAGAAAACTTGCATCCGCAGATAAATTGAATCGAATAAAAATTCAATCTGAGATTTTTAATGCAAAATATGTAATCCCATATGCTAGTTTTGTTAGATTTTCACATGTGGATAATAATTACATGAATAATGAAATGAATAAAATTTCTTCCGTAGAAAAATATATCAAAGAACATACAAGTTCACATCCTGTAATACTATATCCTGGAGACAAATGGCTTATTGGTGGTGAACATGATAATTCAAATGCAATACAACTTCATGAAAATGATCTATCAAAAAAACATGAGTTATTTAACGAATCTCCAAAAATATCTCTAAACGAATTACAAATTGATGCAAAAAACTATCTTGAAAGAATTCATAAAAAAAATAATTGGATGGCAATTTATCTATTACATAAAATTAAATTTTTTAAAAGTGCAAAAATTTATCTTAAATATATAGATCTACCGGTAAAGTTTGATCTTATTGATGGCGTTGAAAAGTATGAATTTTCTAAAGATGATGCTGATATAATTACTGACCCTGACAGTCTTGCATTTGCATTCAAATTTGATTTTGGAGCTGATACATTACTTGCTAATGCTAGATTCAGAACTTCTGGAGGGCGAACAATGAACTTCTTTAGACTATTTATGATTGGAACTCTGAATAACAACGGTAGAACTTTTCCATTTGGAGTGATTGGATTTTTATTAAAAGAAAGAAGTATGTGGAAAACGCTATTTATAGAAGCCATTCTTGGAAATTATGATTTCAAATAAACCACAAATAGCAATTTCTTTGAGAATTGTTAAAGCTGAAAATTATGATGAGACAAGAGATGCATTAAGTCATGATTGGCCAAAACTCTTGGAAGAACTTGGATTAGTTCCAATTTACATTCCTAATAAATTATCTGACATTATGAAATACCTCTCTAATTTTCAGATTAATGGGCTTATACTTTCTGGAGGAGACAATCTTGGCAAGTATCCTGAAAGAGATGATACTGAAAAAGAACTATTACAACATGCTATTTCAAAAAAAATACCTACGTTGGGAATATGTAGAGGATTACAATTAATTAATGAACACTTTGGTGGCAGTCTAACAAAAAATCAAACTAATTCTCATATTGGAAAAAATCATGAATTGGACGTTGTTAATGAAAAATTTAGAAAAATATTAAATTGTAAAAAAATTATTACTAATTCTTTTCATAAAAACACTATTTTGAATTCAGATTTAAGCAAATATCTCAGACCGATTGCAATTCATACTGTAGATAAAACTGTTGAAGCGGCGTTTCATGAAACATTGCCCATTGTAGGATTAATGTGGCATCCTGAAAGAAATTCTGACAAATTTGATAAGCAAATTATAAGTAGTATTTTTAAAAAGACTGTTTTTCAAAATAATTTGTCTTGAACGCTATAATTCTAGCCGCTGGGAAAGGTGAGAGGCTTAAACCCCTCACACAAAATATACCTAAATGTCTAGTAAAATTATTTGGGAAATCTTTGCTAGACTGGCAAATAGAAACATTCCATAAACTAGGAATTTTCGATATCACTGTCATCACAGGCTACAAGTCAGAGTTTATCTCATCACTTGAAATAAAAAAAATTGTTAACAAAAGATTCGAGTCGACGAATATGGTCGAAACACTTTTCTGCGCACAAAGTGAATTAAAAGATTCCACAATTGTTTCGTATGGTGATATAATCTTCGAAGAAAAAATTATGAAAAAACTTGTAGATTCTGAACATGATATATCAGTAGTTGTTGATGAAAAGTGGCACAATCTATGGAAATTAAGATTCAACAATCCGCTAAATGATGCAGAAAGTATGAAAATTAATGATGATTCATGTATTACAGATATTGGCCAATTGGTTTCCAAAATTGATGAAATACAAGGACAATTTATTGGACTTATGAAGTTTCAAAATAAAGGTATTGATGATTTGAAAGTATTTTATAAAAAAGCCAAAGATCTTTCAAAAAATAACGTTAATCCTCTTAATCCACATCTAAATTTTCAAAATTCCTACATGACTGATCTTTTAAATTATTTAATTAAAGTTGGTTGCAAACTAAAAGCAATTAAAATACAGAATGGTTGGTTAGAATTAGATTCATTTAGTGATTATGAATTGTATGAAAATCTTCATAACAAAAAAGCATTAAAAAATTTATTTTCTTTTTAAAATGAATAATTTGCTGGATAAATTTAAAACATGACTTTTAGTAAAAATTCTATGAATCAGAATTCTCATCAAAAAATAATTTTTGTTACATTAGATGGATTTAGAAAAGACAAAGTAGACTTCTGTCCTACTTTAAAAGCATATGTTAACCAAAGTATTGTTTTTTCAAACATGATGACAGTTGCACCATATACCCTTGCTGCTCACCATGCGATATTCTCAGGAATGTATCCTTCTAGGAATGGTGTAAATGCATACTATAATATGTTCAGATTTAAAAAAAATGAGATCCAAACAATTTCTCGGCTCCTTAATGAAATGGGATATTATACATGCTGTGATATAATTAACGATGTAGTAATTCCCACAGAAGATTTTGATGAAGTTAATATTTTTGATGAAAAGACTGTTGACTTCAAGGAACGTCATGCCAATGCTATTAAAAAAATTTCAGCAAAAAAAAATTTTTTCTTATTTTTACATTATACTGAACCACACAAAAACTATGTTGTGGATATTGTCCAAAAATATAAAGACAAAGACAATAAAGATGATTATTTTGCGCAAAAAGAAGAGAATGATGCAAGATATACATCATATATGTACCAATTAGATGATTATGTCAGTACGATTTTGCAAACAATTCGTGATTGCAAATTAGAAGAACATACCACAGTAATTTTTCAAGCTGATCATGGTACTGGTGTAGGTGAAAAATACGGCGAAATGTTTTACGGTTCATTTGTTTACGATTCTACCTCTAATGTTTTTTCAATGATACACATTCCTGGGTCTGAACCTAAAATCATTAATTCTCAATGCCAAAATATTGATTTCTTTCCAACTATTGCTGAAATGGTCTCTTACCCAAAAGAAAAATTAGATTCACGAATTCAAGGAAATTCACTTTTTTCTCTCATCAATGAGGTAGAAACAAATGAAAGACCAGCCTTTATAGAAACCGGTGGGTTATATGGTCCATGGCCATCTCCAAAAAAACATAATGTTTTTGCTATCAGATTAAATTCTAAAAAACTAATCTTTAATGATACGCCTAATACATGGGAATTTTATAATCTTGAAGACGATCCAGATGAAGAAAAAGATATCTATGATGAAACTAATGAAGAAATTAAAACTTTAAAATTAAAACTTATTGAACATCTACAAGGAAATAACATAGAAACAAAAATTTCATAACAATGAAATATTAGTCATTTTCTGTAATCGTGTGAAAACAATTTTTTTAATTAGACATGGTAAAGCAAGTTTAGATGGTACTGATAGAGAACGTGGGTTAACCAATGAAGGAATTGAGCATGCAAAACAAATATCTGATATCTTGTTAAAAGTAGAACCAAAAATCCAAAAAATATTTACTAGTCCCTTAAGAAGGGCTATTCTGACAATTGAACCCTTCTCACAGGCTACAAATTTGGAAATCAAAATTGTTGAAGATCTACATGAAAAAATTACTGGTAACACTGAAGGAAGAAACCTAAATGAGGAGAAAAAGAAAATGTGGGAAGACTTTGATTCAAAATTACCTGGTGGTGAATCTAGTTCTGAAGCTACTCAGAGAGCATTGTCTGGTTTAAAATCTGTCTTAAATGATTTACCTGAAAATGGTTTTGCTGCTGTCCAATGTCATGGAACACTGATTGCATTGATACTTCACAATTATGATCCATCATTTGGATTTGATCAATGGAAATCTATGACAATGCCTGATATTTATCAAATTAATTATGATGGTGAAAAAGCACAAATTATACATATAGGCTGTGAAAATATTGAAACATTCAAGATTGGAGATAAATAAAAAATGGTTTTAGACGTTGATAAAAAATATCTGAAAGAACATCAGTATAAAAGCAGTGGAAATCTAGAAGCACGTATAGCAATTCATCAGAAATTTAGAACAAATCCTGAGTCATTTCATAAATGGATTTGGAACAATCTCAAAATTGACAAACCAATAAAAGTCCTAGAAGTTGGATGTGGAACTGGTCAATTTTGGGTTGAGAATTATTCTGACTTACCTGAAAATTCTCATTTGACTTTGACTGATTTCTCTGAAGGGATGATAAAAAAAATTAGTTCAAAATTGGAACATAGTAATATCAAATTTGAAGTTGCTGACATCGAGAATTTACAATATGAAGATAACACATTTGATTTAGTTATGGCTCATCATGTGATTTATCATGCATCTGATAAGGATAAAGCTATTTCTGAATTAAAACGAGTAACAAAACCAGGTGGAACCATTTCTATCACATCAAATAGTGAAAAACACATGCTAAATGTTTATACAATTTCTCATGATATTGATAATAATTATTCAATGGTTAGAAATATTGATGGATTTACAGAAGAGGATGCAGACAAAATCTTACCCTCCCATTTTAAAAATTACCAAAAAGAAATCTATGAAGATCTTCTAAAAGTAACTGATTCGGATTTCATGCTAGAATATATCAAATCGACAACGGAACCTCGAAAAATGGATTTGAAAGAATCATTCTATGATGAATGGGCTAAAATTGTAAAAAATGAGATTGATGAAAAGGGATATTTTGGGATTCTAAAGAGATCTCCTCATTTTATATGCAAAAAAAATTAACTTTTTTCAAACACCAAAAACCTTCTCTCTGGAACATTTATTGGATATTCTGATTTCACCATTTTTTCTTCTAACAATGTAAATCGATCTTCAAGTAGTCTTCGCTTAGGTTCGAATTGTTTAGGATCATATGTATCTGGAGAAATAGTCTCAAACATCAAATGCCCATTTTTATTCAACAAACTCTGAATCTTTTGAACATATTCATTAAATGAAAATTCTGTATTTCCATCTATTGTGTTGTCATTTGCTAGTGAGAAAATAACATCATATTTCTTATTTGTTGAAAAATCTTCAAATCTTGATGTAAAAAAATCTACATTTCCAATATTCAAAAACTTCTTAGTATCATTTCCAACGTTTACTAGATATGGGTTTATCTCAACACCATCTACATGTTTTAAAAATTTTGAAAGATGGAGTACAAAAAAACCACAATTGCATCCTATATCTAAAGCTATTTTTTCCTTAGTCAAATATTTTGCAATATCGTATCTTTCTAATCTTTTTTCTGTTGGTCTACAACCTGGTAATGATATCTCATCAAAGCCCTGGTAGAATCCCATTTGCTGTGCGTAAACAAAACTATTCCAATTTGATTTTTGTTCATTAATATGATGTTTTAATCTGTCATGCAATTGAGACAATTCTGGATCCTTTTCATTCATTTCTAATTAGATGTAGCCTAGTTGTTTTAATTTCTCTTCCACTAATTCCTCTTCAGATTTCTTTCCTGATGAATTTTCTATCTCTAAGGCTTTTTCCAAAATATGATTTACATATTCATCTACAGAATCAAATCCTAATAATGGATCTTTAATTTTTAATCCTATTAAATCAAACAAATTTGTTTTAAGATTTATTGATTTAGTTTCACTCATAGCCAAAATTATTAGTACTTTCTTATATTCTTACAGATCGTGAAAATCATAATGTTGTTTAATGAAATCTATTGATTTTACAGGTGTGGGATCAATTTCAAGTAGAACTGCTTTGTATATGCTAGAGTAATCTAGAATATAGATTAAATTTATTAACTTTGAAAGTATACTGTCCCCTTCAGATATTATTTCTTTATAAGGTATAGAATTAGTTTCAAAATATTTTTTTAAAATATCCCACCTTCTTTTTGTTTGAGGATGGTCGTTTTCACCTCTAATGAAAATAGGTTTGTTGTTTGTTCTTGTTTCCCAAGATACAATGCCATTGTGACAAGTTTCAATCAAGTCTTCATTTATTACATGCATCTTTGCGTTTTCCTGTAAAGAATTTTTGAATCTAATTGCAGCCGCTCTTAATCCATATGGATAATAAATTACCGGAGTAGCTTCTAGCCATTTTGCTAAATCTAATGCTTTGTTTGAATTTGTTAGATTTTTAGAACCTATGTTTCTACCTGTTGTCTCTAAAACTCTTAATGTACTCTCTATCTCTTGTTTACTAATTTTTAGAATGTTCTCTAGAACATTTAAAATTGGAAATAAAAAATTTACAAATGATGCTCTTGGTGAATTAATCATGTCAAGTTTATAGAAATCAATATTTTTCTTATTACAAAATTTCTCCATTCTTCCACCTGATGAAAAGGCTATAATCTTACAACCTATTTCATGCCCTTGTTTTAAGGCATATAGTGTCTCTTCTGTTTCTCCCGAAATACTGATTGCAATTAATAGTGTCTTTTTATCTACATTTGTGGGTAAAGTGTATCCCTTGATGATTGAAACATAAATATTTTCTTTTGATAAAACTGATGAAATAATGTCCCCAATTGCACCCGAGCCGCCCATACCACAAATTGCTAAGTGTGTAACATTTTGTGGCTTCTCTTTAACATCAATCTTTTCATACGATTCTAACGCTAATCTGGACCATTGATCGTAAATTGAATACATCTTGGATGCATCAATTTTTTTTATCTTTTTTATATCCAACAGATTATAAAAAAAAATCCACAATAAAATGTTTAACTATTCATAATTCTGTAAAATTGTAATTAATATATTCGAAAAATTTGTCTTATTATTGATGACATTAAAGACTATCGAATGGAAAGACAATTCTGTTATAATGATTGATCAGACTAAACTACCAAATGTTCTTGAATACGTAACGTTTACAGATTATAATCAAATTGCAGATGCTATTCGAACTTTAGTTGTTAGAGGGGCTCCTGCTATTGGGGTCTCTGGTGCTTTTGGGTTAGCTTTGGCGGCATTACAAAGTGATGCTTCTGAAAAAGATGAATTAATATCGTATCTGGAAAATGCTAAAAAAATACTATTTGAAACTAGACCTACTGCTGTAAATCTTGCATGGGGATTAGACAAAATTATGAAAGTTGCAAATCAAGCATCCACTGTACAAGAAATCAGAGACAACATTATTGAAACTGCCAAAAAAATGGCAGAAGAAGATATACAAATTAACATGACTATGGGAAAAAATGGTTCTGAATTATTCAATGATAATGATACTATAATGACTCATTGTAATGCAGGTGCATTAGCTACTGTCGGTTATGGTACAGCATTAGGAGTGATTCGTGCTACAAAAGACAGTGGAAAAAATATTAAAGTTATTGCTACAGAGACAAGACCAATACAGCAAGGTTCTAGATTAACGGCATTTGAACTAAAACATGATGGAATAGATGTTAGTCTGATTCCTGATACAGCAGTTGGTTATACGATGGCAAATGATCTTGTAAATGGAGTTATAGTTGGTGCAGATAGGATTCTGCAAACAGGTCATGTATTCAACAAAATTGGAACATATCAAATAGCTACTATGGCAAAAAAGCACAATATTCCATTTTATGTTGCAGCCCCACTATCAACATTTGATCTTCAAAGTAGACCTGATGATGTCATAATAGAACAAAGAAAAGCAAGTGAAGTAACTGGAATTGGAGATAAAAGAACTGCACCTGATGGAATTGATGTAATCAACCCTGCATTTGATATGACTCCGCCTGAACTAATTTCTGCAATAATAACAGAGAATGGTGTGGCAAAACCACCGTTTCAGGAGTCAATCAAAGAATTATTCGCAGCTAATTAATAGAAAGTTTTTATTTATTCCGTGATTTTGTCAGCATATGAGCCAAGTTAGTACCGAACAAATTAAAAATTCTCTTAAACAATGTATGGATCCAGAAGTTCCTCTGAGTATTGTAGATATGGGCCTAATTTACGGAATAGATGTATCTGACAATAATGATGTTAACATAAAAATGACAATGACTACCAAAGGATGTCCACTACATGATACTATGGTTGATGATGTTACTAGATATGCAAAAAAAGTTCCTGGCGTAAATAACGTCCAAGTTGACATAGTTTGGGATCCTCCATGGTCTATGGATAAGATGTCTGATGAAGCTAAAGCAAAAATGAAAGGTTTTGGTAACCAATCTACACCCGCACCAATCAACTATGAAACTGCATTACCACAGGGAGTTGGTAAAATAGTAAACCAAGAAGATGGTTCTATGATGCTTGCTAACGAACATGATCAGGGATTTATGGTAAACCAGGCAATTATCGACTTTTGGAGATCATGTAATGGAAAGAAAAAGATTACAGAACTAGTAGAACTTTTTGCACAACAGACTGGACTGCAACGTTCTCAAGTAGAAAAAGAAGTAATGCAACTTTTAAAACAACTACACGAAGGTGGTTTGATAGTTATCACAGATCAAAACGAAGCACCAAATGTGGATTTTAAAAAATCTAACTAGATTTCATTAATTTCTAAAATAATCGCTTGAACAGAATCCATTTTTATTACAGCTTTTTTGTCTTTCCAGCCTAAGGCAACATACCAATCTCCTGAATCATTATCATATTTTGTTTCTAAACATTCTATTTCATTTGGCTTCACCTTAAATTTTTTTGTAATTCCTGAAATAGCTAGTGATATAGCAGATTCTTCTGTTTCAAGTCTTCTTTTCATAAGACCTATTCCGGGACTCATAGAAGATCAAATAAAGAATCTTCTAATATAGTTAAGTGTATGACTGGATTTTTTGAATTTGGTTCGAAGGGCCCGATGGGATTCGAACCCACGGCCTGGTGGTCCGAAGCCACCCGCTCTATCCAGACTGAGCTACGGGTCCAAACAAGTAAGAATTTATCAGGTCTAAATATTTGTCTAAACTATGA
>Ga0310123_10001735_pt1 | contig 17893 bp, 14 predicted proteins | sample CB6_AW_1057_MG_FD_203505 | JGI IMG/M metagenome (GOLD analysis project Ga0310123, IMG submission 203505) | Marine microbial communities from Western Arctic Ocean, Canada - CB6_AW_1057 | ecosystem: Environmental > Aquatic > Marine > Oceanic | place: Canada: Western Arctic Ocean | collected... | reverse complement strand
TTTCCCGTACGTGCCGATGCCGTTGCGGTAGGATTCGCCGGTGGAACCAACGATGGCAAACGCCGTCATCGTTGTTCCGAAGACGGACATCAGCAGCAGAAAGGAGCCGATCGAATGGCTGGCGACGAAGTAATCCTTCGCCGTGCCCTTGAAGAACTTATTGCTGGCCAGACCGAGAATGAGCAGCAGAACGAGATAGGCGATGATGATCGCGAGAGTGACGTTCATTCCGACCTGTTCCTTATTGGTGGCTGACCGAAAACTCCGGTTTCTCGATTCGCGGCGGGGGCCCGCCGTTGCTCTACGCTCAATCTGACGTCGAACGGTCCCCCTTGGAGGCGTCGGCGGGCCTCCGCCGATGGGTTTTCGTTCAGCCACTACTTCGGCACCGGGTGCCAGTCTGTCAGGGGCAGTTCGACTTCTCTGTGGCGGATAATCCTTCAGCCGTGCCGTCGGTGGATATCGCCTCGGCGGCCGTTGTCGCCGCGCCCGCTGCCGCCGTGTCCTGTTCCAGGAAAGCTTCGACTTCCGTGGGCCAGGCGAACTTGACGGCAAGCCCCCAGACAATCGCGCAGAGGATTGAGTAGAGGGCGTGGTAGGCCAGGCCGACGGGCATGAATCCAAGCAACAGTGTGCCGTTCGTCCACCACCAGAAGTCCTGATGGGCAACGGCCAGGAGGATTGCCAGGATGTATACGAATGCTTTCAATTCAAGCCTGTTTCCTTGGCGGTCGCCTAAATCGTGGCTGACCGAAAACTCCGCGATTCCCCGATTTGCCGATGGGGTTTCGTTCAGCTACTACTTCGGCTTTGCAATCGCATAAAGATGTGTATGCGTGCTGACGTAGAGAACGCCGTTGGCTGCTATTGCCGAGGAATAGATCGGTGCTGGAAACTCGGGTGTAGCCAGGATCTTCTTTGTCTTGCCGGCCGCCACCACGGTCATGATGCCGTCCTCATTGCCGATATAGACCTTGCCGTCGACCACCAGCGGGGACGCCCAGATGTTACTTATCGTGTCATGCACCCAGTATGCCTTGCCTGTCTTGGCATCGATGCAATGAAGGCGGCCGGTGAAATCGGCCGCGTACACAAGCCCGTCGCGGGCGGCGATCGTGCCGATGCTGCGATGCAGGTCCTTGTATCGCCAGCGGGCGCCGGTCCGGCTGATGTCGCCACGCTTTGTGACATCGATACAGCTCAGGCTGCCGACACCCTGACCATGCTCGGGATCTTGACCGGTGGCCACGTAGACATGGCCTTCGTAATAGACCGGGGTGGCGATGATTTCACTGGGGCCGATGCCGGACGACGCGTATTTGACAGGCTTGCCGTCCTTCACTTTGTATTCCGGCGGATTGCAATCGAAGCGCCAGTATTCCTTCAGCGTCGCCAGATCATCCGTGCCGGCGACCGGTTGCGGGTCGAAGGCATAACAGAAACCGTCGCCGGCGCCAAAAAAGACGTAGTCCTGCCCGCCACCGGCGCCAGAGGCTGGGGAGGACCAGTTGCAATGAAACAGCCGCGTGCTGATGCCGGCGGCTTCCTCGCCGCGCAGCTCGCCGGTGTTTTTGTCCAGTACGATCAGACACGGCGCCCGTGGATTGGGAATGTTCACATGGGACCAGTCCTGCCCGTTGGAAGTGGTGACATATAATCGTTCACCGACCATGAGCACCGAGCTGCTGGTGATGTTGTGGGGAAAGATGCCGAGTTCCTCGCGCATGTCGTAGAGCCAGATGATATCGGCGTCCGTGGGCCCGGGGGTGACGGGCGGTTGGCCCGCCGCAGACATGTATTTTCCCTCGTCCTTGAACGGACCGTCATTGCCGTTGGCCAGCCCGTCCGCATCCAGACAGACGACGGCGCAACGATTGGAAATGACGTAGACGCGATTACCATCGGCGAGGGGTGATGAACAGATCCCCAGATATTCCCAGTCGCTGACTTTACCGGCCCCGAGTTTCGGCACCACAAGTTGCCATCGAAACGCGCCGGTCGCTTCATCGAGGCACATGACAATGCCGCGGTCGCCTTTGTGCTTCGGATCGCGCGGGGATTCGTTGTTGGTACCGACAAAGATACGGCCGCCGGCGACCGTCACGTTGCCGTAAGTCTGCGACCCCATCTTGGCGATCCATTTGATATTGCGCGTCGTCGCCATGTCGATCTTCTCGGTTTCATAGTCCATGGTCCCGGGGTGAAAGTCGGCGGGCAACCCCGTCTCGAATATTTGCATGTTGCGCGAGGCGTCATGCCCCCACATGGGCCAGTCCGCTGCCCGGAGGTTGCTGCCGGCGACAAAGAGAATGAGTAGAATGATTCGTTTCATTGGTGGTTGTAGGATCTGAGTCTCCCGCATTCGTGCGAGTCCAAAGGTTTCAGTTTGGTGTGATGACAATATTATCAATGTAGACCCGCTTCTTGCTCTGTGGCGAGAAGCCGAAAAGCCCCGGCGAGCCGCGCATGTGGGCGTATCGATGCGGCACTTCAATGGTCCAGTCGTCCGGTTCCGCGCCGTCACGCTCCCAGGCCCTGGCGCGGATAAAGCCGGTACCGTCGCCGGCCGTGTCAACCCGGGTTTTCAGCCGGTACCAGACACCGGGTCGCCATGCAAACGGCACCCCGACCTTGAGGCGGTCGTGATTGGAACTGACTTCCAGCTGCTGCCAGTTGCCTTTCAAGGCGATAATGTAGCGCTGGTTGACGACGCCGACCGTGGACATAATGCGTCGATTGCCGTCGCTCATAACGTCGGCCTGGACAATATAGTCCTTCATATCGGGATGCCCGATGAAGGTCGTGGTCCGTTGAAACAGAATGCGATCAAGAGTTTTGGTCAATATCTTGTTGCCGTCGCGCTCACGGATTTCCCATTTGAAGCGCGCACCGATCCACGGCAGCGGCGGATAGGCGAACGTGACGTTCGACTCGAGCTTGTGAGGAACCGATACGTTGAATGACTCAAAATTCTCGCGGATCGGCAGGCGCGGCAGAACACGCCCGCGAACGAAGCCGTTGAGACCGGCCGCGGCGACCTTGAAGGCGCCGGCCGACGGCTTATTATCGGCTGCGACAACGAGCCGGCCCGCGTCGTCGAAATCAGCATTCATCTTGACACGTACCTTGGCCGTCGGGGGAATGAATTTTTCCCATTCCGGATTCGCCACGTCAGGAACAACATGCCCATTGGCGTCGATGGTGCGAATGGTAAACGATTGCGTATCGCCCGGTCGCAAGAGAAACTCGGAGGGGATGGCCTGGAGGCGCACGGCCGGGCCCGGTTGCGGCGGTTGCGCCACTGCCGGGGCCGGCGGCAATCCGGGGTTGCGGCCCCGTTTGCCGAAACAATACAGTTTCTTTGTTGTGTGGACATAGATCTTGCCGTCCCATACGGCGGGTGCACCGAGGCATGTCCCTTCTAGCTGGACCTTGCACAGTTCCTCGGCGCCGGCATCGCTGGGGCGCAGGACATAAAAGCTGCCGTCTTTCATCGGCACGTACAGCTTGCCGTCCGCAAAAATTGGCGACGCGTGCAGCTGGGTATAGCTCAGTTTCTTCTGCCACAGTATTTTGCCGGAATCGGCGTCGACACAGCACAGGTTTCCTGTGTGGGTGACTTGATAAACGCGGTTGTCGACCAGGACCGGCGAACTGGTGAATATGCCCAGAGGGTTGCGCCAGATTTCGGCGGCCGGCTCGAGGACCACCGGGCCGAGGTTCCCCCCGTCCGCTTGCACGCCCATCTGAATGGCCGCCATCCGCCCGATCTCCGATGTATCGAGATTCTCCTTGCCGTGGATCGTGATAATCCGGTGATCTTTGTAGATGAGCACCGACGAATTGACACCACCGGTCAGGAACTGAAATCGTGCCAGCGGCTCGCCGGTTCGCGCGTTGACACAGACGATGTTGCCGCATCCCGTGCCGCAATAGAAGACCCGTTTGCCATGCAGCCAGCTCAGTACCGGCATCGAGAACGAGCTGTCGGTCGGGCGGACACCCGGTGTCGACGCCCACACGTGCCGACCGCTCATTTTGTGGAAGGCATAGAAGCGATCACGGGCCGGTCCCTGCCGGCCCCAATTGGTTGTGATGCCCCGGACAATGACCAGGTTGTCGTCGATAACCGGCGCCCCGGTGCGTCCATTAGGAAACGTCAGGCGGCCGAACGCTTCCATCATTGAGTGCTGCCACAGCATCCGGCCGTAGGCGGTAAAACCGGCGAAGACTCCGGGTGATGTGAGTATGTAGACGTTTCCGGTTTCAGGGTCAATCGTGGGGCTGCCGATGGAATATCGATTGTAGATGACATCACTGATAAAATCGTTGAAATGGTGCACCCATAGCTTCGACCCCGTATCGGCGTCGAGGCAGACGAGGACCTCGCGCAGCTCGACGCCCTCACCATCATAACCGAAGGCGTAAACGCGGTTGCCGGCAATGACCGGGGTGCCGCGGCCCGGCAGGGCATACGCCCAAAGGTGGTTGGTTCCGTTAACAGTGAACGAATCGACGAGATTCGTTTCCAGCGAGCGTCCGTTCTGATCCGGGCCGCGCCAGTTCAGCCAGCCCTGGACCGACGCCGCAGCATGAACGGCTGCATCGGACTGTACCCACACGGCGGCCGCCAGCAGCAACGCCCCGATAGTTTTGCGTGGAAGGACCATGATGAACTGAGAAACTTCGATTGCGGAAATAACTAATAATATAGCGGGTCACGCTGGCTTTTTCTCTCCGGCATCGGTCCGTGGGTGCACGACATCAAAAATGGGGTAGGTACGTATGGTCTGCGGTTTCGGCGTTGTTTGTGTAATATTCAGACACTACCTGCAGCATAGCTGCAGGCTCGTAGCGTCTTTGGAGTGCGGTGGCAGAGCGTAGTGGCGCCACCGCTTTGGCTTTCCGCAGAGCGTTGCAATCGTATACCACGATGTCACTTCTCAAACACCGTCGCCATCGAAGTGAGTAGTGCATTGGGAAAATTGTTCCTGCCCATCCACCTCAAACTCATCGTAAACGTTCACCCGGTCGATCTTCAACTGACAAATCGTATTCACCTGTGTTGGCTTCGCTTCACGTGGGCGGCCTCATTGTTGCTGTCCGGAGTGTGCTGGATTCCGTGCCGACCAGTGTGAGGCGATGAAAGCATCGACGATGATCTGGCCGAGATGAAAGAGGATGCACGAGATGGCGGCGAGCCCCTTGCTTGCAGCGGGCATCGGCAGGAAAGCCACAACCGTCAGGGCAACGGTCAACGTTTTCTGGCTGGCAAGCAGAATGACGGCCCGTCGCGCCGCTTCGTCGGCAGGCAGCCAGCGCATAACACCGGTATTGAGCAGCAGGAAGCACAGGTGAATAACCAGGGAGACCACTACCAGTATCAGCAAATCGACGATCGCCAAATCCCTGAGCCGCGTGGATGACAAACTGAACTGCATCCATGAAATCAAGACCAGCGCTGCATTGCTGGCCGTCGCGAGAGCACTGTGATGACTATCGACCCAACGCCCACATGTACTGCGCAAACTCTTGCCGATAACCAGCGGGATCAGAACGACGAGGCACAGTTTGCCCAGCAGTGCCGTAGCCGAGAGTTCGATCCGGCCGGAACCCTGCTGCATGGCGTCGACCGTGGCCATCACAGTGAAGGGTACAACGAATACCCCGCCGAGGTTTGTCAACACCGTCAACAACAGGGCGAGGGCGACGTTTCCCCGCGCCGTGGTTGTCAGGGCGATGCCCGATGACAGCGTCGTCGGCATGCAGCAGAATAATGCCAAGCCCAGTTTCAGTTCCGGGTCCAGCGGCAGGCAGAGGGTGATAGCGACGCCGACGGCCGGGGTGACCACAAGAATCGAGGTACAGCCCCACAAGGCGGCGTGCCAGGCACGGATGGCTGCTTTGATCTCGTCCGTGCGCAGCATCAGGCCGGAAATAAGAAAGATGAAAACAACCGCGACCACATGCGTCGGCAACCTGGACATGGCGATGCCGGGCGCCGGCAGAGTGATACCCACAAAGGCCGCCGACAGCAGGCCGATGGGGAGGAATTGCTTCCTGAGAAACTGCATGGCAGGGACTATAGCGAAGCGGCGTGTTCAGGCATTGACAGACCGGATGATCCAATCAGGACTGAAACCGAGGCGGGCGTTCAATGGATAAGTGTCGCTTTGCCGATGCCGTAAACGTTGAAACCGAGCGCATGCAGCGTCCGATGATCCAGCAGATTCCTGCCGTCGAAGACAAAGGCGGGCTTTTCCATCGCCTCGTAGATCCTCTTGTAATCAAGATCCCGGTATTCCGGCCAGTCGGTGAGTATTGCCAATGCATGTGACCCTGCCGCTGCCGTGTATGGATCTTCCTCGTATTCGACGCAGCCGTCGAATGACGCCAGATCGGCGCGGGCGCCGGGCAACGCCTGGGGATCGGTGACAACAACGACGGCGCGCTCCTCGAGCAGCTGCCGGCAGACATCAATTGCCGGACTTGCCCGGGTATCGCCGGTGTCGGCCTTGAACGCAAATCCGAGTACGGCAATGCGCTTGTTGACCACCGAGCTGAACATGGCCGTGATCATACGCCGGACGAAGCGATCCTTCTGGTATGAGTTGATGGTCACAACTTTGTGCCAGAAATCGGCGACGTCATCCAGTCCGTAGTACCGGCACATATAGACCATGTTCAGAATGTCCTTTTCGAAACAGGAACCGCCGAAGCCTACACTGCAGCGGAGGTAATCCGGACCGATTCGCGAATCCATGCCGATGCCCTTGGCGACCTCGTCGATGTCGGCCTCCGTCGCTTCGCAGATGTTGGCAATGCTGTTAATCGAGCTGATACGCTGCGCCAGAAACGCATTGGCAGCGAGCTTCGTCAGTTCGCTGGACCAGACGTTCGTCGTCAGAATTCGTTCCGGATCCACCCAGTTGGCGTAAATGTCCACGATTTCCTGAACGGCGTTCCGACCGCTGCCAGTCTGGTGGCCGCCGATCAAGACGCGATCGGGGCGCTGCAGGTCGCGGATTGCCGTTCCCTCGGCGAGGAATTCGGGATTCGACACGATCTCGAAACGGATTTGCCCGCCCTTCGGGTTGAGGATGCCGGCCATGGATGCAGCCGTCCGAACGGGCAACGTACTTTTCTCGACGACAATCTTGTCGCCGCCGGCGTGTTCGCGAATCTGCCGTGCGGTCGCCTCCCAGTACTGCAGGTCGGCAGCCATGCCGGCACCGTCACCGAACGTCTTTGTCGGTGTGTTGATGCTCACGAATATGATGTCGGCGTCGCGAATGCCGGCGGCGACATCGGTGGAGAAGGTGAGATTTCGATTCAGCGCCCGCTGCAGGACCTCTTTGAGACCGGGTTCATAAAACGGCGGTTCGCCGGAGTTCCACGCGGCAATGCGGTCGGCATCGATATCGACGACATTGACGGCGCATTGCCGGCAGTTGTCCGCCATGACGGCCATGGTGGGACCACCGACGTATCCGGCGCCGATACTCAGGATATTCTTAGTAAAGGGCATGGGCGTAATGCGTAGGGCGTAGAAGGTGTCGGCATGAGCAGTATCACTCAGCGGTGAAAACTCAACGCCGTTTCACTTAAGGATGCCTTTGCAAGCCCCGTAACGGGCTTAAGTCGCCCGAATCGTCGTCGTCCTTTGTCCTCGTTCTCGAAACCTCTGCCCGGTCCGCATCTCGTGCTTCATCCATCGAGTACGAAGCACGACGACGAGGACGATTGGCTGGGTTTGTACAGCAAAATCAACCGTTAGTTTACAGTTATTGGGTGAAGACTGCGATCGACTATCGGGGATCTCGTTCATGAGGTCGCCTTCGCGACCAGTTCCTCCGCGTGTTTCATAACAACAGTGGAACTGTTCGCACCGCCGAGCATGCGGGCGATTTCACCGATCCGATCGTCCTTGTTCAAGGCGACCACTGTTGCCGACGTGCGGTTTTTCTGGACCTTCTTCTCGACGCGAAAGTGCTGATTCGCACCTGCCGCCACCTGGGGCAGATGAGTAATGCAGATCACCTGCCGCTCATTGCCGAGCGCGCGTAATTCATTGCCGACTTCGGCGGCAATGACGCCGCCGATATTGGCATCGATTTCGTCAAAGACCAAGACCGGTACACTGTCCGCGGCGGCAAGTACGGTCTTGACTGCCAACATCACACGGGAGATCTCGCCGCTGCTGGCAATGCTGCGTAGGCTTTTGGTCCCTTCGCCGATATTGGGGGCGAAACTGAACTCGACGGCATCGCAGCCATACGGTCCCGGCTCCGTCGCCTCGACGGCGATGGTGAAACCGCAGTCCTTGAACCCCAACATCTTCAGTTTCCCCGTTATCTCCCTTGCCAGCCTGGCAGCAGCTCTCCGCCGCTTTTTCGACAAGCGCCCGGCCCGTTTCAAGAGCGCCGATTTCGCCGCCTCTTCTTCGGCCTGGAGTCGATTGCGAAAGGCTTCGAAGTTTTCCATACGCTCGAGTGCGGTCGCGGCGTAATCTGCATGCTCGATGATTTTCTCGAACGTGCTGCCGTACTTGCGTTTGAGTTTCTGAATGACAGCCAACCGTTCCTCGATCCGGGCGAACTGCCGGGGGTCGAGTTCGACGTTGTCTGCAAACGTGTTAATCTCATCGGCAAGGTTTCGGACCTCGGCGATAATACCGTCGAGGAGGGCAACGAACTGTCCGCCCACGTTTTCGTCAATGACTTCGAGTTCGTGGAGTCGCCGCATTATGGCCGAGAGCTGATCGGCGACCGCATCCTCACCATCCCCAAGCATGGCCCGCACGTCGTTGACGATTTCGACAATTCTCTGGCCATTGGCCGCGAGCGCGTGCCGCGCCGTCAGTTCGTTGTCCTCATGTGCCTGCAGGTCCGCTGTGCGGATTTCATTCAGCTGATAGCGCAGAACGTCTATCTTATCCGGCGACGGGATGTCGTTTTCCGCCTCGACAATCTGCTCTTGAATTCGGCGCCATTGGCGATAATGATCGGCGCATGCTTGCCGCTCGGTCTGAGAACCTGCAAATGCGTCGAGCACCTCGAGCTGCTTTGCCGGGTGCAGCAGTGACTGATGATCGTAGGGACCATGAACGTCGACGAGCAAGTCGCCGATATGGCTGAGAAGTTGCAGCGTGACGGGCGTTGAGTTGACATAATTGCGCACGGTCTTGCCGGTAATCCGACGCCCGACAAGTAACTGGCCGTCTTCGCAGACGGGCACGCCCGATTCGGATAGGATCGAATTTACATCGGCGAGCAACACCGACTCATCCGCCAACTCGACGACGACATTGATTTCACAGCAATCGGCCCCGGTGCGCATCATGGTTCGATCAGCACGCTGCCCGAGGATAAGTTGCAGCGCCCCGATGATGATAGATTTGCCGGTACCGGTCTCGCCGGTAACGACATTGAGGCCCGGGGCGAATTCGATCGTGAGGTCACGAATCAGTGCAAGGTTTTTGATGACCAGCGTCGAGAGCATTTGCGCTTGGACGGGCTAGTGCCAGTCTCTTAACAGTATCGGAAATTTAATATCCTCGCCTGTGACCTATTCGTCCTCGTCGTCGAAACCGCATGGGAATCGAGGACGAAGGACGAAAACGACATGTTTCTCGCAGGTTGAACGCCCGGTCACCGGGACGTTGAGTCGGTACCTGAATAGTCATTGTAACACAATGCCGTCGACACTCGTCAGAATGTATGCTTGAATCCAGAGTTTTCAAATTGTCTCGGAGGCCCTGTTGGTTTTCTTCGGTACCGACAATCATATTATCTAACGGATTGCCGGTGCTCACGAATCAAAACGTCTCTTGTCAGCCCGTCATTTTCCGCTTGACCAGACACGAGTGTCCGGTCAAGCGAATCGGCACATCCAACACGGGCGTCACCAGGTGCGCATCCATCCATGAGCTTTCTCACCGATCCGGCATCCTTGATCACCGTAATTATCCTTCTTGTAATCGGTATCATCTTCACGAACTTCAAGGCGACGAAGCGTGTGTACCTGGCTGGTCGGCGTGAAAAGCGGGCCGCCGACGATCGCGCGGAGATGGTGACGTTTCTGAACCGTTTCGTCAACAGCATCACCACCAGCAGTAATCCGAAGAAGTGGATGGGGGAGATCGCGGGTTCGATTGCCGGCGCCCTTGACGCTGGCGCCGTTCGCATCTTTATGATCGAGGGGGACCAGCAACTGCGGGCGATCGCCAGCACCGGGCAACTGCCGGCAGCGGAGAATGGGGATGAATACCAGTTCCGGAAAGGCCATCGCCTTCTCGAGGATCTTCAGCGGGACGCCATTGAGATCGGCGACGGCCTGATCGGGGAGGTCGCCCTGAGCGGCCGGAGCGAGTTGCTCGAACGAGTCACCGAAAAAACTGGCACGGCCGCTGGCCGGAACGGGGCGGCATCGGTGCAGTCGTTGGTGGTTGTTCCTTTGATTCTCAACGAGCAGATTATCGGTGTTGTCTGTGCGGTCAACAAACGGACGCCTGGCACCTACTTTTCCACTGAGGATTTGTTCGTCTTATCATCCTTATCAAATCAGGTGACCTTGGGTATGACGTTGATCCAGGCGTACGGGGAGCTCGGCGAGAAGCATCGAATTCAGCAGGAACTGTTGCTGGCTCAGGAGATTCAGAAGTCGCTGTTGCCGCATACGACGCCGGCGGTCCGCCAGTTCAGCATTCACGCTATTAATCGCGCAGCGCGTGAAGTTAGCGGCGACTATTACGATTTTGTCGAGATCGATGACGACTTGATTCTGGTCGTCATTGCGGACGCCAGCGGTAAAGGAATCCCTGCGTGTATGCTGATGGCCATGTGCCGCAGCTTCGTTCACGCCAACGCACGCCGGTATAAGAATGATCTGGGAGGTCTGCTGAAGGCATTGAATGGAAATCTTTTTGACGACACCGACGGGTCGAAGTTCATCACCATGGCGCTGTGCCTGATCGACAAGCGGGACAACACAGTGGAGTATCTCCGTGCCGGACACACGGAACTGCTGATGCGAATGCCGGACGGCGAGGTGCAGGTTATTCAGCCGGACGGGCCCGCTCTGGGCGTCCTGCCGGTTGACCACGATATTGAATTCGATTCCTTTTATTTCTCGTGGCTGCCGGAAATGTCGCTCCTGCTGTTCACGGATGGCATCACCGAGGCGTTGGACGACAACGATGAAGAGTACGGGTTGGATCGTCTCATCAACGTTTGGAAGGCCGCGAATCATGATCCGGAGGCAACGACCGGACATGTACTGAAATCAGTTCAGGACTTCACGAAATCACAGCCGCAGACGGATGATCAAACGCTGGTCGTCCTGTCGCGAACGTGTTGAGACCGTCAGTTGAGCATAGCCTTGAGCCGCTTCAGTCCGGTCTGTGCGCTGGTCCAGTCGGGGCTGATTTCCAAGGCGGACTTGTACTCCTGGATGGCCGGCATGATCAGACCCTTGAACTCATAGGCCTTCGCTAGGTTGCCGCAGGCGAATTCGGGATTCTGATAGCGTCTTGCCTGTTTCGCCTTCTGCAGCCAAGGAATTGCATCGTCAAACCGTCCCATCCGCAGCAGATAGGAGCCGATGTCGTTATACGGGTTACCGAATTCCGGGTCGACATTGATTGCCTTCAAGCACTCACCGATCGCATCGTCCGTTCGCCCCATTATGCTGTATAGTCCATCCCAGGAACGTGTACGCCTCGGCGGTGGGCTCGATTCCCAATGATCGGCAGTAGTAGTTCACCGCTTCATCGAGTTGCCCATATTTCTGCAGATCAAAGGCCTTGGAAAAGTACTTTCTTGCCTCAGGATTCATAACTAATTCGATGATCAGTTATCGTTAAAGCGCAGTAAATTGGTGAGGCCGAAACGCTCCTTGATGACGGCGTTCTCCGCTTCAAGCGCCGTCGCCTCGAGGTAGATCTTCTTCGGGTTTTCCGCGAACACGATATGGTGAAAGCCGTCTATGGGAATCGACAATGCCCGCGGAATGTCCTTTAACCGACGCACCTTGACGCCATTCACCTCGGTCACGGGCAGGTAACGCAAGTCTTCATAGCCGATGTTGCTGCCCGACGGCAGAATCTGGCTGAGGATGACGATGCGGCTACCCGGTTCAAATAGATCCCACTGATGGCGGTCGTAGTAGACGAGGCGCCGGGGTGCGTTGGATGCCCAGTTGCCGCCCCATTCTTTGAGGTATTGACGGCTCAGTTCCTGAAAGACGAGACCGCCGGCAATGAAGTATTCCGGGGGCTCGTCAATGACGAACGGGGCGCTGGGATAGTCGCGAAGGGAAATGTGATTCATGTGCACAGTGAGAAACGACATCTGACCGTCGCGCAGAATCTTGAAATTACGCAAGTTGCCCGCAAACGCATGCGTCGTCGTCAGGTGTGCCAAGGAAATCCGGCCGAAGTCCTTGTCATTATACTGTCCGTACTTGTCAATAGCGTATTGATCGATGGCCAGAAGCACATCGCCGGGCTTGAGTCCATCGATATCGGCGCCTGAGCCCGGTATCACGGCGGTGATGTAGACACCGCTGTCGTTGTCGTCGATGCCGACGAAGCGGCGCAGCTGCGGATCCTCCAGCGGGCTGAACTCGAATCCCGCCCTGGGAAAGCCGTCGTAGTGGCCGTCTTCCAGATCGGTCAGGAAATGATCAATCACCACGCCCGGGATCAGAACGGCGTTTCGCGAGTTACGGCTGTATTCCATCAGGACGCCGGCAAGCTTGCCGCGCTTGACAAACGGAACCGTAAAACTGCTGCCGGTTTGCGCCAGCGAGATATCGACGCGATAGACCAGGAACGAACTCTCGCCATGGGGATAGCCGGCGACCTCGATGCTTTTGATCTCGCCGTCGGTGAATATAGGAGTCCCATTTCCCTCGAACTGAATCGCCTTCAATTGGTCGTCGAGCTTCGCCTTTTTCTGTAGCCGCCACGGTTTTAGCCGCCACATGAATCGGCTGTCTTCGGGTTTGATAACGGCGAGATCGGCGAGATGATCGATGGCTTCCACCGAGCCCAGCACCTTCTCGCCGGTGGCCGGGGCCTCCAATTCGATATACGTAGCATCGGCGACAAGCCGGGCGGTGACGAGAATACGGTTGTTGCGAACGAGGATGCCGAGTCCCTCTTTGGAACTCGGATTGCGTTTATCCCAGGGCCGGAAGAAGTCATAACGCTGACTCGTTACCGCAACACGGAAAATAGAACCCAGATTTCGCGGGATTCGTTCAAAGGCGGGCACGTTGCCGACGACGATGAGGAATGCGAACGCGGCCATGGACGCCCGGAATGCGGTTTGCCATCGGATTGTAATTCCGATACTCTCAATCATAACGTGCGGTTCCGTCACCCAGATGCTGTTCCCGGGTGACCTGATATTGTTTCAAAATGCGTTCACGGGCTACCGGAATGCGGTCGGCTTCGAGAACGATGGGCAGGCGGTCGCCGACCATGCGGACGATGAAGCGGTCGGCCGGTTCGGAAAACGCTCTGGCCACATCCTTCAGCGTTCGAATGGTAACGCCGTTGATCTCATCGACCATCGACATCTTCAGACTCTCGAAATATGCATTGATCGGATCGGGAAGAATGTCGCTCAGGACGATGATCTCGGGACGCTCGCGGTAAATCTCGTCGGTCACGAAAACGTTATAATGATACAGCAGATCCAGGTCTGATGCTTTGTATGCATTGATCAGGTTGCGCGACATGGGCTGGAAAAGCAGTCCGGCGAAAAGAACGAATCGCGGCTGCAGATCGTATTTCTGTGTAAAAATGGTGTAAGGCCACGCGGCCTTCAATGTCACGTCGACATCGAGGTGTTGGCGTTCGCGCAGGATGCTGAAGGTGACCGTATCGCCGTGATACTTGCGTTCGACGATCTCCTCCATCTGCACGTATTTGCCGTCAAGTGAGATGTGCCCGTCGTTAGTTATGGGATGGCCATCAATTTTCAGCAGGACATCGCACGGGTAAATCACACCGGCGGCCGACCCGGCCTCGAGAACGCTGGTGACGGAGACGCCCGTCAAGTCAGGCGCCAATGACAGATAGTTGCGGTAACTGGGATTGAGAAGGTTGATGTAGTTGACCGCCAACTCGACGTAACCGTCGTATTTCTGATCGTTGATATCGTGCAGGAAGCGGGAAATCACGGGTACCGGAATCATATAGCCGGTATTCTGCGCGATGGCGCCGCTGTATCCCTGGAAGACGACGCCGATGACGTTGCCGTCCTGGACGACCGGGCCGCCGCTGTTACCGGGGTTGATTGCCGCATCGATCTGTACGGTCAAATGTGAATCCAGTCCCGAATGGCTGTAGGATCGGAATTCAACGCGGGAGACCACGCCGCGTGTCACCGACATGCGGTCGCCGCCAATCGGATATCCGTATGTCGCGACGGTCGAATGCAACTCCGGGATGCCGCCGAATTCCAGCGTTTCGGTGCCGTCGAAGAAGGATGGATCGGCAACTTCCAGCAGTGCCAGGTCGCAGTCGTGGGCGACATGCAGAACGCGGGCCGGGTACTTGCGCGGATCGCCGTCCTTGTCCAGGGTCATGAACTTGAAGTTGCTCACAATGTGCGCGTTGGTCATAATCCGCCGGCCGGCAATGACGAAGCCGCTGCCGACGCCGCGGCGAATGCGCCCGGGCTTCCACGGCGCCCGGTAATCAGGAGTCTGTGACGTAACGACGATGCGCACGAGGGCCTTGCGCACGCGCTCCGCTTCAATGCCCACGCTTACCGTGACGGCTGTCAGGACGATACCGAGGATGACGGCGGCTTTTAGGTAACAGTTCAATTTACTGGCTCCGAAAAATCTCACCCACCCTGCTTAATATGTGAACCAATGGTATCATGAGGCAGTCTTGACGACGCGAGGTATTTTGGATGCTCAGGTGCATCTGCGGCAATCAGAGCGATGCTGTTGTTCCACCGTCATTTGCCGGCGGCGCGTCCCGCATGCGGGACGCGGAAAATGGGCAATCATTTGACACGACACTAGTGTCGGCGAAGCTTTTGGCGTCCCGTGCTGTCGATTTTGAAGATCGCCACGAGCGTACTGTCATACTTATCGTTGCCGGCCGGACCGGATTCGACGGTGACGGTGACGGTGACGGACGTGTTTTTTGGTGTGTCCATCAGCACAAGCTGCCACTCCGCGTCGGCAATCTGAAGTTCTTTAGTTTTTGCGGAGTCGATTCCGCGTGCCTCAATACGTACCGTCGTGCCGTCGTCATTGAGGCAGGCGAAGAGCAGCGCCTTGACGGCGCGCGGATTCGTCCATCGAATGCGGGACGGCATGTCTTTGCCGGCCGGCCGCACGTCAAGCATGCCGGCGAGAAAGACGGCCGCCGCATTGGCCAGAATGGCGCAGCCGGGTCCGTTTTCCGCGCGCCAACCCGGATCGTCTACGTGAAATTTATAAGCTTCGCCACCGACCGCCTCGACGGTCAACTCTTTGAGTTCGTTGGACAGTGCATACCGTGGCTGGATGTAACTGGTTTTCATCATCAGTTTCGCCATGGTCTTGTGCTTGAGCCACTTGAACTTTCGAATCTGATAGTCGAACCGCACGGAGCCGCCGGCCTTCCGGTTTTTTCCTGATCCGGGGCGCCACGCGGTGACGATCGGCATACCCGTCGATGCGGCGTTGACGCGGACAAAGCGGCAGTGCCATTGGTCATCGGGCTTCGGTGGGATAGGGTTGGCCGTTGTCTAACTCATCGATGCGGAGGCGTCCTTCCGCCTGCCAGCCGCCATCCCGCGGCTTGACGTGGAAATCCGCGCTAGTCGCGTTCCACATCGTGTTGCCGCCGCCGATGGCGCCCTCGGATTTGAGTGCACCGTTAGAGTCCAGGAGTGTGCCTTTGGCTGAAATCGCAAGGCTGGAGCTGTTGCCGTCGCCTTGGGGATCGAGATGGAGAGCGACACAGTCTTCGCTTTGCAGATCGTCGTCACGCGTTGAACTCATGGCGACGATCTGCAAAGCGTCCACGTCAAAGGCCACGTACAGGTAGACGTCATCCCAGATGATGGCGGCACGTGCAGCCGGCGCCTCGCCGGCCGCATTGCCGACCACGTGCCTGAGGTCGGTCCAGGTCGCCGCCTCCCACATTGGTTCTTCGAGACGTCCTTCGAGATTCGGTAATGTTTCGGCCCGCTGCCAAACGTAGTCCGCCGGTTCGGGTCCAACTATCGTCGCCGACGTTTCGGAACCTTTGAGTGATACATTGCCCGCGACCAGGAAAGCCAGTATTGCTGGTAGCAGTCTATTCATCGCCATTCCTGTATTTACAATTCCATTTTAGGGAATTGTAGTACGAATTCCTATGGGATCAACTTATTCTGGACCGTCGCGACGCAACCGTTTGCGCCGGTGTTCGTGAATCTGCCTGTCCGGCCGTTGCGGCTACGCCGGCGTCACGACGAGGCTTTCCATCACGTCGCCCTCGGCGATGGCATCGACGACTTCCTGCCCTTCGAAAACCTGTCCGAAGACGCTGTGCTTGCCATCCAGCCACGGCGTCGGTACGTGGGTAATGAAGAATTGGCTGCCGTTGGTGTTCGGACCGGAATTTGCCATGGAAAGAGTGCCCGGCTTGTCATGCTTGAGCTCCGGGTGGAACTCGTCGTCAAACTTATACCCCGGCCCGCCGGTACCGTTGCCGTCGGGGCAACCGCTCTGGACCATGAAGTCCGCGAGGACACGGTGAAAGCTGAGCCCGTTGTAATACCCTTCGCCGCTGAGTTTGGTGAAATTTGCAACGGTGTTGGGAACCTTGTCGTTAAACAGCTCCAGGCGAATGACACCTTTGCCGGTCGTGATGGTCGCTACGGGCATTGAAATTCTCCCTTTGAATCAAGTTTCCGTTACCTTAGCGCGTACATCCTGCGGCGCAAGTGTGGACCCGAGAAGCCACCCCAACATGTCCGTCGTACGCGTCACTCGTTCCCGGATTCCTCCGCCTGAGTTTCCTTCGACCATCCAAATCTCTGCAGATAATCCTTTATCTCCCGCTGGTCCTTATGAACCGGCGGTAAGTAGCTTCTGACGCGGGTGCGTCGCCACCAAGCCCCGTGTGGGTCTGCAAGTTCGGTAAACTCGTAGCGGTATAATTCCGCACGAACGAATCGAGGCGGTCCCTCGGGGAACGGGTTGCCGGCCAGGAGCTGTAACACTGCCGCATCACCTGCCAGGAGCTTGTGGATCAAATGAACCAGCCAGGGCTGGTGCCCGATGTCGGACATGGCGGCGAACCATATCTGCCAGTCGAGCCGGTAATGGTAGGGTGCCACAATGCAAGGCCGACGATCGACGTCGCCGGGCTTGCATCTGAATTCATACTCCCTCCACTCGGCGTTGGGGTCGCGCGGGTTGTGCGCGGTCGTGCCCTCGATGATGACCTCGAAACGTTGTTTTCCGACAGAGCCGAAGGCGCCGTAGGTGTTGACCAGATGCAACCTGTCGAAGGATCGATTCATCTGCTGCTTCGGTGATTTCATGTTGCGGATAGGCTGTACGCTCAGGAAGGCGACGAGCCCCGTCAGGGGGAGCAGGACAGCAAGGCGCGGCAGGACGAAGCGCCGATCCACTTTCAGGTTCTCGAGCCGTTCGATAAACCGCCGCGGGAAAGCAGCCGTCAGGAGGCGATCGTCGAAACAGGGAATGCATAGGGCGATTACAAGCCAATTCAAGAACGACAGATTGCCGCTGATGATAAGCAGAAGTTGGAAGGCCAGGGTGATCCCGGCGCCAAGACGGCGCACAAGTCGCGGACCGAAGAACATCCATGGCACTAGCAGTTCGACGATGTGGTTACCGAGCACCTCAAACTCATGTACAAACGCCG
>Ga0310123_10001734_pt1 | contig 17904 bp, 25 predicted proteins | sample CB6_AW_1057_MG_FD_203505 | JGI IMG/M metagenome (GOLD analysis project Ga0310123, IMG submission 203505) | Marine microbial communities from Western Arctic Ocean, Canada - CB6_AW_1057 | ecosystem: Environmental > Aquatic > Marine > Oceanic | place: Canada: Western Arctic Ocean | collected... | reverse complement strand
GCGAGGCCGTTGGGCTTGCCGTCACGCCAACCAATCATCACCACCAGATCGACGCCGATCGGCTTGGCCAACCCGGTGGGGTTGCCCTCGTAGGCGTCGTTCTTGAAGCCGGTGGCCGTGTCGTTATCTGTATCGAACAGCCAATGGTAGTAGTAGCGGTTCTTCATCCCCTCGGGGGTGTCATCGACCGACGGGGCGGCGATGCCGTGAACGCTCATCGACAGGTGCAGATTGCCACCCTCGACGTGGGCTTGGATCTGGCGGATGTCGCCGCTGGAGTCGGCCATGTCCTTGGCATCGTCCACGGTGGCAGCATTGATACCGTCCCAATCGGCGAAGTGGCCGTCGATGACGATTTGAGCGTCGGCGCTCGTGGCACCGCAGAAAGTCGCGGCGGACAGCACCAAAGCTGACAGGCCGCGCATGATTCGGTTTGTTTGTTTTTTATACATAGCGATAGGTTTATTGGGGTTGTTAGCAGTGCTTGGTCAAAAAAGGTCTGGACAATATGCCTTAAGTGTTTAAATCGGTCTTGCAGAATAATCCGTTGGACTATTTTGAACATGGCGCATTCTCACACAAGGCCTGACACCATCGGCATCCGTGACCGCGTGAGCGGGGCGAAGGTGGGTTTGTCGCTGGTCAAGTCCATCTCGGCGATTTTCAGTCACACCGCGTCGCGGGTTCCCTGGCATTCGCACAACCAGTTCGAGCTGCTTTTTGTGATGGACGGCGCGACGGTTTACGAATTCCAGGATCGTGATTCGATCGAGTTGGCGGGGGGGCATTTCATGGTGGTGCCGCCCGGTGTGATGCACCGGGGTGAGCAGGATTTGCGCATGCCGACCACGCTCATCGGCATCGTGCTGGCGCTCGACGCACGGGGAGCCACGCGCAACACGCCGTTCACAACCCGGGACCTGGGCTGGTTGCGGCGTCACTTCAAGACGAACAGCCTCACCGTGCATCCGCTTGGCCAGGACTTGCGGCAAACCATTGCTCAACTTGACAGAAAGTTAAGCGGTAAAAAACAAAACGACGACGAACTTTCGGCGGCGGACTTGCGGATCGACGTCTGCTCGGCGATCTCGGGGGCGGCGAGGCAGTTGAGCGCCGTGGACTCAAGGGACTCGCAGTTTATCGTGAATGCAGCGATCGACTACATGCGTGCTCACCTGAAGGAACCTCTCTCCATCGGGAAACTCGTCACTCACATCGGCTACGGTCGCTCCCGTTTTTTTGAGTTGTTCCGCGCCAACACCGGCATGACGCCAAACGACTATCTGCAGAGGCTCCGGCTGGAGGCCGCCCGGGCGTTGCTGTCGGAAACATCGCGGCCGGTGACGGAGATCGCGTTCGAGGTTGGCTTCAACTCGAGCCAGTATTTCAGCACCGTGTTTCTGCAATACACCGGGGTGACGCCGTCCTGTTTTCGCAGTCGGGGTGTTGGCAGCGAGCCGTGAGCACCGGGAAGCGGGAAGTCAATTCACTGCCCAGTCGAAGAAACCCATCGCGTCGAGGTCGCGCTGAAGCTGATCAAGGCTGGCAGGGGACAGGCGTTGCAGCGGTGGGCGCACCGGGCCGCAGTCCATGCCGACCAACGCCATCACCGCCTTGGCCGTTGGCAGGTAGTCGCACTCCATGAACAGTTTGATCATCCCGGCGGACTTCGCCTGGAGAGCCTTGGCCGCATCAAGGTCACCCTCATCGAACGCGGCCTGAATCCTTCGGTACAGTGGCGCGGCAAAATTATAAGTGCTGCCCACCGCGCCTTGGCAGCCAACGCTCAACCCGTGCAGCAATCGCTGGTCGATGCCGTAAAGGATGCTGGTAGATCCACCTTTGTTGCGCACGCATGCCTGCAGCATGTCATCGTCGAAGTTGGAGAACTTGACGCCCACGAACCTGGGCAGCCGTTCCTTGGCCAAGTCGATAAACTCACGTGTGTCGAGGGTGACACCGGTCATCAACGGGATGTCGTAAAAGTAAAACGGCATCTCCGGGGCCGGTCGAGTCACCTCGACAAACCAATCGCAAAGCGCCTCGGCGTTGGCCGGCTTAAAAAAAGTCGGAGCCATCGCTGAGATCACGTCGGCTCCCGAGCCGCTCGCCGCCCGCACCAGTGCCTGTGCGTCCGGCAGGCTGTTGTGTCCCACATGCGCGACGAAATGTTGCCCGTTGTTCCGCGCCGCGCTGCCCCAGGCCTCGAACAATTTCTGCCGCTCGCCGGTCGTCAGCGATTGGCACTCGCCGGTCGTGCCGCCGACGAAGACGCCGCGCACCCCCAGCTTGGCCAAGTGCTCCGCCTGCGCCGGCACCCGTTCATAGTTCACCGAAAAGTCATCGTGCATCGGCGTGTGCGCGGCGGCGATTAGTCCATCAAGTTTCATCCAAATGATGTCAGCCGTCGGGTCTCCTCCCTGGCAACCGGTGAGCTGACTTCGGCGAGCAAAACCATAGCCTCCCCCGGCTTTGCAAGCTTTTCCTTCAACCTTTTTATCGGTTGAATTCGAGCCGAGACGGGTTAAAACCAAGGTCGCCGGACGTGTGCCGGGCCATGCGGAGGACATCGTTTGAGTCTTCTCCGATGGAGCATTACTGCGCCAACAAAAGGGGAGTTGGCCACCTTGACAAGCAGCCTTGGCAACCGTGTTGTTCATCGGGACGAAGGCTGATTTCGCCAAATTCGGGAGGTGCCCGGGCTCACCAATCCCCGGCGTTGGAGCGTACCACACCTTAGCCTTTGTCATCCAATAAGATAGGTCTTTTTCATCGCTTGGCCAAACGGGTGCCGGGAGGAGTTTTGGAAACTTTTTGGCAGACCGGAGGGCCAGCCGCTTGGCCAAGTGCTCTTTCAGCCCCATTTTTCAAGGAGTTACGAGCCAAAACTTTTTTTAAAAAAACTTCAGAAAGAGGTTGCACACAGAAAAAAAATTGTTACGTTGTCCGGCCCTTTTCCTGCGGGAGAAGGGTCGGTTAGAAAATTTGGCAACCCGCCGAAAACCCGCTTTCCCAGAGCAGGGGAGTTATGGAGGGGTGCGTCACAGCCTCAGTCGAGGCACCTAGATTGTATGCCAGTCAAGAGTTTCAACCCTGTAACGCCGTCTAGGCGTTACATGAAAGTTTCGTCGTTTTCGGAGATTACGAAAACGAAGCCTGAGAAGCGTCTGGTCAAGACGAAGAAGAAGACCGGCGGACGCAACAGCTATGGCCGCATCACCGCCCGGGGCATTGGTGGCGGGCACAAGCAGAAGATCCGCAACGTGGACTTCAAGCGCAACAAGCACGGCATGGCAGCCGAGGTGATCGCCATCGAGTATGATCCCTGCCGCTCGGCCCGCTTGGCCCTCCTCCAGTATGAGGACGGGGAAAAGCGCTACATGATCGCCGTGGACGGCATCGAGGTGGGCTCCAAGGTGATGAGCGGCCCGGAGGCTACGGTTGAAAACGGAAACTTTTTGCCCTTGGGCAAGATCCCCTCCGGCTCGGAGATTCACAATCTGGAGATGAGTCCGGGACGGGGTGGCCAAATGGTTCGTTCCGCCGGGACGTCCGCGACGCTGATGGCGTTGGCTGACGGTTATGCGCAGGTGAAGCTGCCCTCGGGGGAAATTCGGAAGTTAAACGAAAAGTGTTTTGCCACGATGGGTTCGGTGGGCAACGCCGATCACGAAAAGATCGTCATCGGCAAGGCGGGCCGGACGCGCAACAAGGGCAAGCGGCCGATCACGCGCGCCGTGGCGAAGAACCCGGTGGATCATCCAATGGGAGGTGGCGAAGGCCGCACCTCGGGAGGTGGGCACCCGATGTCGCCATGGGGAGTCCTGGCCAAGGGCTTCAAGACGCGGCCCAAGTATAAACCATCCAACCGCTGGATATTGGTTCGCCGCGACGGCCGGCCGATGAAGCAGAAATAAACAGACATGGGACGTTCGATCAAAAAAGGACCGTTTGTGGAGCAGCACCTGCTCGACAAGATCGAGAAGCTGAATGCCGACGGGAAGAAAGAGCCGATCAAGACATGGTCGCGCCGGTCGACAATCGCGCCGGAATTTGTCGGGCACACGTTCATGGTGCACAACGGCAAGGCCTTTTTGACCGTGTTTGTGACCGAAAACATGGTGGGACACAAACTGGGTGAGTTTTCGCACACACGCACATTCAAGGGCCACGGTTCAAAGCAATAACAAGTAAGCAGGCGGATAAATGGAAGTTTTGGCAGTCACAAAAGGAGTTCGGATGTCCCCGCAGAAAGTGCGGGAGATGGCCCGGCAGATCCAGGGCATGCACGCCATGGAGGCCCGCGCCCTCCTGGGGGCTGTTCCCCGAAAGTCCGCACGCTTGGTTGCCAAGACCCTCAAGACGGCCATGGCCAACGCGGAGAATATTGCCGACGAGTGGGACGCGGATGATTTGCCCAAGCGTATCTCTGAACTGGAGCAAAAAGTCAGCTCCACGAACAACAAGAAGACGCGCCGGAGCAGCCAGACCAAGATCGACGCCTACCAGAGTTTTCTGGACTCCACCCATAAGCTCGACCAGACGATGCTCTATGTAAAAGAGGCAACCGTGGGAGACGCGCCGACGATGAAACGCTGGCGCCCGAGGGCTCGCGGCTCGGCCAGCCCGATCCTTAAGCGGAGTTGCCACATTCGGATCGTGCTCACGGATCAAATTTAACGAACCTGTATGGGACAAAAAACCAACCCAATTGGATTCCGCCTGATCGTCAACAAGGATTGGCGCTCCAAGTGGTATGCCGACAAGAAGGATTTCGGCGCGTTGCTTGTGGAGGATCACAAGATTCGCCAGTTGCTGAAGAGTAAACTGCAGGCCGCCGCCGTGCCGCGCATTCAGATCGAGCGCGCCGCCAGTCGGTGTCGGATCACCATCCACTCCGCCCGGCCGGGTGTGGTCATCGGGCGCAAGGGTGCCGAGATCGACGGGATCAAGGAGGAACTCAGCAAGATGACCGGCAAGGAAGTCTATGTTGAGATCGCCGAGGTCAAGAACCCGGAACTGGACGCCCAACTCGTCGCCGAGAACATCTGCATGCAGCTTGAGCGCCGCGTGGCGTTTCGGCGCGCGATGAAGCGGACCGTGCAGGTGACGATGGACATGGGTGCGCTTGGCATTCGCTTGCGCGTGGCCGGCCGCCTGAACGGGGCCGACATCGCCCGTTGTGAGAATACGCGGGAGGGTGCGGTGCCGCTGCACACGTTGCGGGCCAACGTCGACTACGGATTTGCCGAGGCCGCAACCCAGTACGGGGTCATCGGTGTGAAATGCTGGATTTGCCGGAAGGATCCCGCCGAGGAAGAGGCCGATCGCGTCAAGCGGGGGCCAAGGCGCGACACCCGGCCAAGGCGGCCAATGGGCCCGCGCGGCAACGGTTAAACATATATCGGAATGGCTTTACTACCCAACAAAGTTAAATATCGCAAAATGCACCGCGGCAGCCGGAAAGGCGTCGCGCAGCGGGGGAACAAGGTGTCGTTCGGCTCATTCGGCCTTCAGTCACTGGAGCGCGCCTGGATCACCGGCACCCAGATTGAAGCCGCCCGTGTGGCGATCTCCCGTGGCATGAAGCGCAAAGGGAGCATGTGGATTCGGATATTCCCGCAGAAGTCCGTGACCAAAAAACCTTTGGAAGTGCGGATGGGCAAGGGCAAGGCCAACGTGGATCACTGGGTGGCCGTGGTTCGGCCGGCCACAATGTTGTTTGAAGTGGAAGGCGTGCCGGAAAGCGTGGCACGCGAGGCGTTGAGTTCAGCGGCGGCCAAGATGCCGGTTCGCTGCCGGTTTGCCGAGCGTGATTAAAGTGAAAGTAGCAGGATGAATATTTCGGAGATCAGTGATAAGACAAAAGTTGAGTTGGCGGCCCAGGGTCGTGACCTCCGGAGGGAATTGTTCAACCTAAAGCTTACGAAAGCCACCAGCCAACTGGAGAAACCGATCCGCCTGCGTGAGTTGCGGCATGACATCGCCCGCATCGAAACGCGAGTCACGCAGATTGGCCGGAAGGACGCGCTGGAGAACTTGGCAACGGCGCTGAAAGGGGTGAAGGATTTTACAGTGGACGGCGTGGCTGCAGCACTGCTCGGCTTGGCCAAGCGCGGCTTGAGCCGCAAGGATGTGCTGAAGGTTGGGGGAGCCGTGTTCAACAAGAATAAAGCCCGCCTGACCAACAGGGAAATGGCGGAACTAATCCAGGCCAAGGGCAGGGAAAAGGCCGTGGAACTCGTCAAGAAGGAAGCGGCAACAAATTAAGAAGGCAATGACCGAGACAGAAACAACAACTTCAGCACGTAACAGCCACCGGAAAGTTCGGGAGGGCGTGGTCGTCTCCTCCAACATGGACAAGACGGTCGTTGTGAAAATTTCCCGGCGGATCGCGCATCCGCTCTACAAAAAAATCATCACCAAGTTCAGCAAGTTTCATACGCACGATGAGAAAAACGAGGCCCAAGTGGGCGATCTTGTTGAGATTATGGAAACCCGGCCGATCTCCAAGACCAAGCGCTGGAGGCTCGTCAGAATCGTGAAGAGCGGCGAGTTGGCCATGGCAGCCAAGGAGGCGGAAGCAGCTGCTTAGGGCAGCAGGAAAGACAAGGCGGAAATGTTACAGCTAAGATCCAGATTAAATGTAGCCGACAACTCCGGGGCCAAAAAGGCTTGGGCAATCGGAGTGCTGGGCATCCGCAAGGACACCGCCTCCGTGGGCGACGTGATCAAGGCCCACGTCCGTGAGGCAACCCCGGATGGCAACGTGAAAAAAGGCGAGGTGGTCAACGCCGTGGTGGTTCGCACCAAGTCGCCCATCCGCCGCCCCGACGGCTCCGTGCTGAAGTTTGACTCCAACGCCATCGTGATCATTGACGAGGATGGCAACCCGCGCGGCACACGTATTTTCGGCCCGGTGGCCCGTGAGTTGCGGGTAAAGAAATTCATGAAGATCGTCTCGTTGGCGCCGGAGGTAATTTAAATGGGCAACAAGCGGCACTTTAAAAAGGGAGACACAGTTTACATCCTGTCCGGAGAGGACAGGGGGGCGAGCGGCAAGGTGATCGATGTCCTGACTTCGAGCGAGCGTGTGATCGTCGAGGGACTGAACATGGTCAAGAAGCACATCCGCAAAAATCAGGACCAACCGCAGGGTGAAATCGCCGAGCGCGAGGGAACCATCCACTGGTCCAACGTGATGCGCGAGGATCGCTATCGGCGAAACCGGACGGTCGAGGAGGACGTTGCAACCGAAGAGGCCGACGACAAGGCCGACGACAAGGCCGACGACAAGGCCGACGACAAGGCTGAAACTGAAGAATGATCCCCAGATTACAGGAAAAATATCAGGAAGAGATCCGTACCAAGCTCCGGGGCCTGGACAAGTACGGGAACATTCACCAGGTGCCCAAGATCGACAAGATCGTGGTGCACATGGGCGTCAGCCCGGAACTGGGCAAAGAGGTTCTCGGCGACGCGCTGAAAGACATGAGCACCATCACCGGCCGGAAGCCCACGTTGAACAAGGCCAAGGTCAGCGTTGCGAACTTCAAGTTGCGCCAGGGCATGACCACCGGGTGTCGCGTGACGCTTCGCCGGCAGACGATGTACGAGTTTTTGGATCGGCTCATTGCCACCGCGCTGCCCCGGATTCGGGATTTTCGCGGGATCAACTCGAAGGGCTTTGACGGATTTGGCAATTTCTCCGTCGGCATCGATGACCAGTCCATCTTTCCCGAGATTGACGTGGACAGGGTCAAGCACACGCAGGGAATGGATATCACCATCGTCACCACCGCCAAGAACGATGACGACGCCTACGAATTGTTGAAGGAATTTGGAATGCCGTTCGACGGCAACCGTAAATAGGGAAGATATGGCAAAAAAAGCCTGGATGGAGCGAAACAAGCGCAAGGCCAAGACAGTGGCCAAGTATGCGGCCAAGCGGGCCGAGTTAAAGGCCAGCGGCGACTACGAGGCCTTGGCCAAGCTGCCGCGTGACGCCAGCCCGGTGCGGCTGGTCAACCGTTGCGAGGTCACCGGCCGGCGCCATGGGTTCCTCCGCAAGTTCCGCGTGTCCCGCCTGACTTTTCGGGAATTGGCCCGGTCGGGGATGATCCCCGGCGTGACCAAGGGCAGCTGGTAAGGAAATACATATGGATCCAATCGCTGATTTATTAACCTGTATCCGCAATGCCAACCTGGCGTTGAAGCCGGAGATTTCCGTGCCGCACTCCACCATCAAGGAGAGCGCCGTGAGAATCCTCAAGGATGAGGGGTACTTGGAATCGTTCAACGTCGAGGGCGACGTCAAGCGGAACATCCGCATCCAACTCAAGTTTCAGGGTCGCAAGGGTATCATCACCGGGCTGCAACGGATCAGCAAACCCGGGTTGCGCCACTACACCTCGGCCAATGATATTCCGCTCGTGCTGGGCGGCATGGGCATCGCCGTGGTGAGCACACCGCAGGGCCTGATGAGCGGGCACGATGCACGCCGCAAAAACCTCGGCGGAGAACTGCTGTTCAAGGTCTGGTAACAGAACGGAAAAAGATGTCACGAGTAGGGAGCAAATTGATAGAGGTGCCGGACAAGGTCAAAGTGGCCATCGCCGGCGATCACGTCGCGGTCGAGGGCCCCAAGGGTAAGTTGGAGATGGACATGCCCGGCCGCACGAGCGTCTCGCAGGAGGGAAACATCCTGACGGTGGCGCGCGACGGGGATGACCGGGAGGCCAGAGCGATGCACGGCCTAGGCCGCTCGCTGCTCAACAACATGGTGTTGGGCGTGTCCGAGGGATACGTCAAGAAACTCGAGATCAACGGGGTTGGCTTCAAGGCACTGGTCAACGGCAACACCGTCACCATGAACCTCGGTTACTCACACCCCATCAAGTACGATTTGCCGGATCAGGTGAAAGTGACCGTGGACAAAGACACCAACGTCACCATCGAGGGGCCCGACAAGCAGAAGGTTGGCTTGGTAGCTGCCGAGTTGCGCGGGTTCTACCCCGTGGAGCCTTACAAGGGCAAGGGCGTTCGGTACGTCGACGAGCGCGTCCGCCGCAAGGAAGGCAAAACGGTACAATAATTTTTGAGACGCCGCGGTTCAACCGGGGCAGGTGAAATGAGAGCTGATAAAAAACGTGATTTAATGAAACGCCGCCGGTGGCGCATCCGCAAAAAAATTGTGGGCACCGTCGAGCGTCCCCGCATGAGCGTGCGTTTCACCAACAAGAACATCTACGTCCAGTTCATCGACGACGATGCGGGCAACACGATTGCCTCCGTATCCACCCGGGCCAAGTCGGCCAACGGCCTGGCCGCCAACGCGGCCGGCGCGGTCGAGATCGGCAAACTGGCGGGCGAGGCGGCCAAGTCGGCCGGCATCGAGACAGCCGTGTTCGATCGCAGCGGCGCCCATTTTCACGGGAAAGTCAAGGCCTTGGCCGAAGCGGCCCGCGAAGCAGGATTGAAACTATAAGGACAACCGTGGCAGAAGAACCCAACCAAAACGAGAACGCTCCCTCCGCCGAGGCACCGCAGGCTCCGGCTGAGGCACCGGCTGAGGCACCGGCTGAGGCACCGGCCGAGGCGAAACCAGCCGAGGCGAAACCAGCCACAAAAGGCGCGGGCCAAGCGCAGGGCGGCGGCGGCCGTTTCGGAGGCCCCGGCCAGCGCCAGGGCGGTGGCGGTCGTTTCGGAGGTCCCGGCCAGCGTCAGGGTGGCGGTGGCGGTCGTTTCGGAGGCCCCGGCCAGCGCCAGGGCGGCGGTGGCCAGCGCGGCCGTTTCGGCGGGAACGACAAGCCGGATGACGGCTTCTCCGAGAAAGTGCTTTGCATCAACCGTTCGGCCAAGGTGGTCAAGGGCGGTCGCCGGTTCGGCTTCAGTGCAGTGGTGATTGTGGGCGACAAAAAAGGCAAGGTTGGCATGGGGCAGGGAAAAGCCAACCAGGTCGCCGATTGCATTCGCAAGGCCAGCGAAAATGCCCGCACACAACTGGTGAGCGTGGTTCTCCGTGACACCACCATCCCGCACGAAGTCCTCAGCCGATACGACGGAGCCAAGGTGCTGCTCCGCCCGGCCTCCACCGGTACCGGCATCATTGCCGGCAAGACCGTTCGGGCCGTCTGCGAACTGGCCGGCGTGCGCAACATGTTGAGCAAGTCGCTTGGCTCGAACAACCCCGTGAACCTGGCCAAGGCCACGCTCGGCGGCCTGTTGGAGTTGCGCGACCGAAACGAAGTCATGAAAGCCCGGGGCAAAAACGTACCGGAGCCTGAAGCACCCGCCGCCGAGGAACCCGCCGCCGCCGCCGAGCCAGTGGCCGCGGAAGAACCGGCTGTTGCCGCGGAATAAAAACCATAAACGAGACATGCGACTGCACGATTTAAAACCAGCCTCCGGATCCAAGCACCGCCGCAAGCGGATTGGTCGCGGCCCAGGCAGTGGCCGGGGAGGTCACACCAGCACCCGCGGCCAAAAGGGCCAGGGCTCGCGTTCCGGCTCATCCACCCGGCCCGGTTTTGAGGGAGGCCAGTTGCCGCTGGCCCGCCGCCTGCCCAAGCGGGGGTTCAACAACAAGCGTTTTGCCACCATTTACATCCCGGTCAACCTCGACAGCCTCAACCAGTTTGAGGAAGGCGCGCGGGTGGATGAGGCAGAGCTTCGCAAGGTCGGCCTGGTCAACGGCCGCGGCGATGGGGTCAAGATTCTCGCCCGAGGCAAATTGGAAAAAAAGTTGACCGTTTGTGCGGCCGCCTTCAGTGCAGGCGCCAAGGCAGCCATCGAGGAAAAGGGAGGCTCCTGCGAGGAGGCAACCAAGGGCAGCGCGGCATCTTCCGGGAAATAATTTTAATATCTGATCGCTCGATAAAAACAATCCATGGCAAGTGACAACCACATAACCCGCATGATTGCCGGCTTCCGGAATTGCTTCAAGATTCCGGAGCTGAAGGAGCGGATTATATTCACGCTACTCGTGCTGGGTTTCTGCCGGTTGATCGCTTGGGTGCCCATTCCCGGGCTGGACGGGGTGGAGTTGCAAAACTACTTCAACCAACTGCGCGAGAAGCAAAGCGAGGGTGGGATTGGTTTTATGGGCATGTACAGCATGTTCACCGGCGGCGCTTGGGAGCGGTGCTCCATTGGCGGTCTGGGCATCATGCCCTACATAAGTGCCACGATTATTCTGCAGTTGATGAGCCCGATAATCCCCAGGCTCTCCCGCCTCTCACGCGAGGAGGGTGGCCGGGTGAAGATCATGCAGATTGGCCGGGTGATGACACTGTTTCTCTGCCTTGGCCAAGGCTATGTCATGTCGCTTGGCTGGCTGAGTCCCGCGACGGTGTTTGGGGGAAGCTGGACCGGTGGGGCTTTGGTTCTTAACCCCGGTTTTTGGTACCATTTACAGACCATGATGGCGCTCACCTGCGGGACGCTGCTGCTGATGTGGCTGGGCGAGCAGATCACCGAGCGGGGCATTGGCAATGGCGTGTCGCTTGTGATCATGATCGGCATCGTGGCGGATTTGCCACGGGCGTTGCCGATGATTTGGGACATGTTTGGGGCGCAAGTCATCAATTACATGAACGTGGTCGCAGGGTGGCTTGGTAAAGGCGCAGACTATTTTCCTTGGAGCGGCGCTGCTGAGGGACGAAACATTTTTGAGGGAGTTTTCCTTGTGCTCCTTTTGCTGGCGGTTGTCGCTGGCGTGGTCGCGGTGACTCAAGCCCAGCGCAAAGTGCCGGTCCAGCACGCGCAACGCGCGGTGGGCCGCAAGGTGTACGCCGGCGGGAGTTCCTTCATGCCGCTGCGCGTCAACTACTCCGGCGTGATGCCGCTGATTTTTGCCCAGGCCATCCTGATGTTCCCCGGCATGGTGTTAAACGCCTTGAGCCAGTACGGCGACTTCTTTGTACGGGCGGCGGCTTGGTTTCAACCCGGGCATCCGTTCTATTATTTCACCTACGGGATGATGATCATGTTTTTCGCCTATTTCTGGGTGGCGACCACGTTCAACGAGATTGAGATCGCCGATAACCTGAAGAAAAACGGCGGCTACATTCCCGGCATCCGGCCGGGCAAGGCGACCAGTGACTTTTTGCACAGGACGATGAGCCGCATCACCTTTGCCGGCGCCTCGTTTCTGGTTATCATCGCCCTCATCCCAATGCTGCTGGGCCAATGGCGAGGCATCCCGTACCAGGTGACCCAGTTCTTTGGCGGGACGAGTATTTTAATTGCCGTGGGTGTCACGATCGACACCATGCGGCAGATGGAGTCGTATCTTTTGATGCGACATTACGATGGATTTTTACGGAAGGGCCGCGTGCGTGGTCGCTTCTGACGCTGGTGGTGAAACAAGCCCCCAGCGGTTTGTTCCTTGATAGAAACCAGCCAAGCCGCGGCTTGGCTCTGGATCGGGTGCGAAGGTGCCCGGAGACAACATGATCCACTTGAAGAAAGATCATGAGATAGCGGCCATGCGCTTGGCCGGCGGGGTTTCCTCGACCGTTCTGCGCGAAGCGGCCGCCTTTGTTCAGCCGGGTATCAGCACACTGGAGATTGACCAGTATGCCGGGGAGCGCATCAGCCACTACGGTGGCAAGAGTGCCTTCCTTGGCTACCGGAATTATCCCTGCCAAATCTGCATCTCCGTCAACGAGGAGGTCGTGCACGGCTTGGCCTCCGGGCGGTGCGTGCAGTTTGGTGACATCGTCAGCCTCGACGTCGGGGTGCGCTACGATGGCTACATTGGCGACAACGCCACAACGGTGGCCGTTGGCGGATGCGACCCTGCAGTTCAGCGGATGATGGAAGTAACCGAGAAATCGCTGTACGAAGGGCTTGGCCAAGCGCTACCCGGCAATAAGGTCGTGGATATTTCACGGGCGATCCAGAGTTGTGTTGAGGCCAACGGATACAGCATCGTGCGGGAATTTGTCGGGCACGGCGTGGGCAAAAAAGTCCACGAGGACCCGCAAATAGCAAATTTTGATGATGGCAGTCGTCGCTCCCCGGTCTTGAAACCGGGGATGACCCTGGCCATCGAGCCGATGGTCAACCTTGGCCAACGACACGTCGAGGTGCTGGAGGATGACTGGACGGTGGTTGCCCGGGACGGGTTGCCATCCGCTCATTATGAGCACACCATCCTCGTGACCGACGGTGAGCCGGAGATTTTGACATGCCCGGAAAATCTGCCATCCGAGCCGAGGGAATCGTGAGGGAACACCGCCCTCCGGCGACCTTCGTGGTGGAGTTGGCCAATGGCCATCGGGTGTTTGCCCGGGTGTTGTCGGGACAACGGGAACAAGTGTCAGGCGTCAAGCTTGGCGACAGGTTGAATTTGGAAATCTCGCCTGCTGATTTCAGCAACGGCGTGGTGGTTTTTGAGAAAGAATAGTAACGAGTTTTTAAAATGAAAGTACGCGCATCAGTAAAGCGACTTTGCGAGCACTGCCGGATCATACGCCGGAAGGGCGTGGTCCGTGTCATTTGCACATCCAACCCCCGGCACAAGCAGCGTCAGGGCTGATAGAAAGAACCAGACCATGCCAAGAATCATCGGAGTCGACATCCCCCCAAACAAGCGCATCGACATTGCGTTGCGATACGTCTACGGCATCGGGCCGAAGATCGCCACGGAGATCGTCGAGAAAACCGGCATCAAGCCCGCCACCCGTGCCAAGGACCTCGACGAGACAGAACTGTCCAAGATCGTTCACGTCATTCAGGAGGGCGATTACCTCGTGGAAGGCGATCTGCGCCGCGAGCGCAGCCTGAACCTCAAGCGATTGCAGAACATCAAGTCCTACCGCGGTCTGCGCCATGCGCGCGGCCTGCCGGTTCGGGGCCAGCGCACCTCAACCAACGCTCGCACCCGCAAAGGCAAAAAGAAAACCGTGGGTGCGCAACGCAATCCAAATGCCAAGACCGGCATTCATTGATTTTATAGCTGACCATTATGGCTGACGAAGAAAACAAATCTCAACAACCCGAGGCCCAGCAGCCCGAGGCGGAAGCCAAGCAGGAAACCCCTGCTGCCGCCCCGGCAGAGGAAACCCCGGCACCAAAGGCCAAAGCCAAAGCCAAGGCCAAGCCCAAGGCCAAGGCCAAGGCTAAAGCCAAGCCCGAGGCCAAGGACGAAGCTAAACCAGAGGCCAAGGCCAAGCCCGAGGCCAAGGACGAAGCTAAACCAGAGGCCAAGGCCAAGGACGAAGCTAAACCAGAGGCCAAGGCCAAGCCCGAGGCCAAGCCGGAAGACAAGGACGAACCTAAGCCCGAGGCCAAGGACGAAGCCAAGGCTAAGAAAAAAACCAAGGCCAAGGACGAAGCTAAACCAGAGGCCAAGGCCAAGCCCGAAGACAAGGACGAACCTAAGCCCGAAGCCAAGGACGAAGCCAAGGCTAAGAAAAAAACCAAGGCCAAGGGCAAAAAGGATGATTCAGATTCTGAACAGGAAGAGGACACCAGTGTGGCTGCGCCTTCTGCCCAGGAACTGTTGACCAGCGATGACCCGTCTCCGCAGAAGGTCGTTAAGGCTAAAAAGTCGAAAAACGTTCACTCGGGCATCGCCACCATTCTGGCCACTTTCAACAACACACACGTCTCACTCACCGACAAGCAGGGCAACCTGATTGCCTGGTCCACAGCCGGCAAAAACGGCTTCCGGGGCTCTCGAAAGAGCACCTCCTACGCTGCTCAAAAAGTCGCGCAGGACGCCGCTCGCCGGGCCATGGCTCACGGACTGAAAGAGATCGAGGTTCGAGTGAAGGGGCCCGGCTCGGGTCGTGAATCCGCCATCCGCGCCTTGCAGGCGGTTGGATTGGAGATCACGTCTATCCGGGACGTCACCCCGATACCGCACAATGGATGCCGCCCGAAGAAGCGGCGCAGAGTTTAACCAAGAATTTAAGGCATGGCACGTTACACAGGTCCACGCGTAAAGATCAGCAGGCGATTTGGCGTTCCCATTTTTGGGCCGTCGAAGTACCTCGAGCGCAAGAATTATCCGCCGGGCACCCACGGGCCCCGTGCGCGACGCAAGTACACCGACTATGCGTTGGCATTGATGGAGAAGCAGAAGCTCCGCTTCTACTACGGGTTGATGGAAAAGCAGTTCCGCTCCATCTACGACAAGGCCCACCGGCACCGGGGTGTCACGGGTGAGATCATGCTTCAACTGCTTGAGTCCCGCCTGGACAACGTCATTTACCGCCTCGGCTTCGGAGCCACCCGTGCCCAGGCGCGGCAAATGGTTTCCCACGGTCACGTGATGGTGAACGGCGGCAAGATGACCATTCCCTCCTACACGGCCAAGATCAACGATGTGGTCGAGGTGAAGGACACGAGTGGCTCACGGCAGTTGGCCACGCGCAACCTGGAGTACTCCACGAGTCGGGTGGTGCCCGAGTGGCTGCAACTGGAGAAGGACGCATTCAAGGGCACCATGCTGCGGTTGCCCACACGCGATGAGATACAGCCCATCGCGGATGAACAAACCATTGTAGAATTTTATTCCCGCTAAACTTCCGGCCTCTTGCGAGGCTGGATAAGCAATTATATGGGCCCCGCATTAGCGGGAATAATCGTGACGGGGCCAGGTTAAAATTGCTCTAAAAATAAAAAACATATGCCAATAAGACTGGGTCATTTCGAGAAACCAAACAAGCTGAAGAAGTCGGACGATTCGACCGGCACCTTCGCCAAGTACGAGGCGGAGCCGTTTGAAACCGGCTACGGCCACACCATAGGCAACTGCCTCCGGCGGGTGCTTTTGTCCTCGCTCGAGGGAGCGGCCATCACCTCTGTGAAGATAGAGGGGGCGGATCACGAGTTCACCACCGTGCCGGGGGTCGTCGAGGACGTCACCGACATCGTCCTGAACCTCAAGAAAATCAAGTTTCGCCACACCAGCCGTGAACCCCAGGAAGTTCGCCTGAGCGTCACCGCCGAGGGCAAAGTCACCGCCGGCGACCTGGAACTGCCTCCGGGCCTGAAGGTGGTCAACAAGAAACAGATCATCTGCACCACCGACAAGAAAAAGAAGGTCGACATGGTGATGGAGGTTATGGTCGGCCGCGGCTTCTTTCCGGGCGACGCCAACAAGAAACCGGATCAGGCCATCGGCGTGATCCCGATCGATTCCATCTTCTCGCCGGTCACCCGTGTGCGGTACGCGATCGAGGCCGCCCGTGTCGGGCAGCGCACCGACTACGACAAACTGGTGCTCGAGGTCTTCACCGACGGCCGCATGACCCCGGACGAGGCCTTGAAGCAGAGCTCCGAAATCTTGGCGCACCACCTAAACGTCTTCACCGGGATCAACGATGAGACTTTCGAGTTTGAGCAGGACGCCAAGGCCAAGGACGAGGATCGCGAAGCCTCGCGCAAGCTGCTCAACACCAGCGTCAACGAGATCGAGTTGAGCGTCCGCGCGGCAAACTGCCTCAACAACGCCAACATCACCACCCTGGGCCACCTTGCGATGAAGTCCGAATCCGAGATGCTCAAGTACCGCAACTTCGGCAAAAAATCGCTCACCGAGATCAAGGAGAAGCTCAAGGAATACGAACTCGCCCTCGGCGAAAAGATTGACGCGTCCCTTCTCGACACCCTGCCCACGGCAGCCCCGCCGGAAGCGTTCGAGGATACCCCGTTGGAGGAGGAAGAATAACCCACAACCCGCCAAGCCGTAAGCCATGCGACATAGAATAAGAACCGCCAAGTTGGGCCGCACCGGGGAGCACCGCAACGCGATGCTCGCCAACATGGTGTGCAGCCTCATCGAGAAAACGAGAATCACCACCACCCTGGCCAAGGCCAAGGCAGCACGTGTCGTTGCCGAAAAGATGGTGACTCTTGGCAAAAAAGGCACCCTGCACCATCGTCGCCTGGCTGCCGCACGGTTGAGGGCGCCTCAGCGAAAGTTTTTCCACGGAACCAACACGACTCCAGGCAAAGGCTCCGGCGCCAACGCGGTTAAAGGCAAGGATCTCCGGGAAGCATGGAGAAAAGAGCACGACGTGGTTCGCATTTTGTTCGATGAGATCGCCCCGAAGTTTCAGGATCGCATGGGCGGATACACCCGCATCGTCAAGATCGCCGGCGCCCGCAAGGGGGATGCCGCGCAGATGGCCATCCTGATGTGGGTCGATGAGTCCCTTGAGGAGAAGGCCAAGGGAAAACCTTCGACCGCCGCCAAGCCGAAACCCGCGCAGGACAAGGCCGAGGATTCGCCTGAAACGCCCGAGGCTTCAGCAACCGAGGAAGAGGCTCCCGCCGCCGAGGAAGCCAGCGGAGACACTCCCGCCGAAGCCTCCGCCGAGGAATCAGCCGAAGCCCCTGCCGAGGAATCAGCCGAAGCCCCTGCCGAGGAATCAGCCGAAGCCCCTGCCGAGGAATCAGCCGAAGCTCCCGCCGAGGAATCAGCCGAAGCTCCCGCCGAGGAATCTGCCGAAGCTCCCGCCGAGGAATCAGCCGAAGCCCCTGCCGAGGAATCAGCCGAAGCCCCTGCCGAGGAATCAGCCGAAGCTCCCGCCGAGGAATCTGCCGATACCGGCGAATCAAAAGATAAAAAGTAACTTTATCTTTCAACTTTTTTTAAGGCCCGTTGGTTGACGGGCCTTTTTTTGTCGCTTGGCCAAGCGGGGTTTTTCACTTGAGCCGTTTTTGGCAAGGGATACTCTCACGGCGTGGCAACGCTTCGCAACCATGCAGCCCGCATCGGGCTTGGCTTGGCCGGGTTGTTCCTGGCCGTTCACCCGGCCATGGCGCAACCCACCGATCCCAATAGCGCGGAGACCTTGGCCAACCGCCTTGGCCAAGCGATCGATGCCGGGGATGTCAGCGCCGCTTTCCGTATCGCGGAAATGTATCGCTCCGGCGAAAATCAGG
>Ga0310123_10001730_pt1 | contig 17918 bp, 15 predicted proteins | sample CB6_AW_1057_MG_FD_203505 | JGI IMG/M metagenome (GOLD analysis project Ga0310123, IMG submission 203505) | Marine microbial communities from Western Arctic Ocean, Canada - CB6_AW_1057 | ecosystem: Environmental > Aquatic > Marine > Oceanic | place: Canada: Western Arctic Ocean | collected... | reverse complement strand
CGCCGTCACCTCTCACGTGCGACCAGCCCTCCGAGAATCGTCTTCCGTAGCTGACCGCCAGGCGGCCGTCGCGCAGCTTCAGGAGACAGGGGTCGCAGCCGCGCTCGAGACCCGTATACAGCGGCACCGTCCAGCTCTTGCCACCGTCCTCGCTCCAGCACGCATACATCGGCGTGTAGTGTCCTGACCGCATCAGGCAGAATAGCCGCCCGTCATCCAGTTGTATCATCGTCGGCTCACCGAAGCCCTCGCCGATCGGATCGCCCTCCTGCGATGCGGCAATGGTAGCGAGGTAATCCCAGGTGCGTCCCTCATCGACAGAGATGACGACGATCGACCGACCCTGATAGCGCGACTCGTTCCGGCTCAACTTGTCCGCGGGGGTCAGTGTGTCCTCTGCCATGGTTCCTTCGAGCGTGCATAGCAGGGCGCCGTCGTCTCGCCGGAGGATGCTGCGGTGAATATAGAGACCATACCACTCATCGGGGAAATCCTCTTTCGGGCGGGGACCGTTCTCTATGTTTAGCGTGGCCTTATCCGCGTCGCCCGCGGTGGCCGGAGTCGCGCCACGCCAAGCCGGGACGCTATAGCGCCCCGGCTCCTCGAACGTCACCATGGATTCGAGGCCAAGGAACAACCCAGGCTCGCAGAAAACGGCCCCTTCCGGCACCGCGAGCACCTCATTGAAGATCATTTTGTCGCGTTTGACAACGGTCCGGCCACCGTCCGACGAAACGGTTCCGTTGTGCATGTAGATGGTGCCCTCGGTGTCTTCGAAACAGGTTACCCAGCGATTCAGGCGCTGTCTGTCCACCATCGATACGTGGTCATAGTGCAGTTCTCCTTGGGGATCGTACTGCCGGATATCAGAGATATCTGCGACCATGGAACTATCTGTCTCGATCATTTTTGTAAGCCTCCTTTGGGGTTGAGGCCTAAACTGGGCAGCCAGCGCCTCGTACTGCGGTTCAAGATACGCGCCTATGGCGGGAACTGGTCTTCAACCATGAGGCCGCTCGAGGCGCGGAGCCGTTACAACTTAGGATGTCTCCCGATTTTGGGATGTCTTCACAGTCGGCGGCCCACGGATTGATCACTCGATGTGGGTTTGACCTTCATCGTCTCCCAGTTATAGTTTTTATACCGTGGAATGCGAGTCGGACAAAGATGCCAAAGCGGCTCGGGCTGCCTCGCCGATCGCTGATCAAGTTGTCGATCGCACAGCACCTCAAAAATCAACGCTTATTGTAACGCAAAGAAGGAATCAGCACAAATGCCACTGACCGCCGATAAAATCGAGCAGGGAATCATTGCTTCGCGTCCGGATCAGATGTATGGGTGGCCGGGAATATGCTGTGCCAAAGACGGTGGTATCGTGGTCAGCGCGTCCGAGCGCATCAGTCATGTCGGCCCGCTGGGCCGCGTCGTCGTCATGCGTTCGGGTGACGGCGGCAGGACCTGGTCCTCGCCGCAGGAGGTATACAACAGCGAGGTCGACGACCGTGATGCCAGCCTCAGGACCCATCCCGACGGCACCCTCATTCTCACCTCGTTCAGTTCCACGGATTGGGTCCCCTATATCAAGAAGGGGATGTACCCGGGCGATTGCCCGGTCCCGGAGCGATGGCTGTCTCAGTGGCAGGCGCGCATCGAACGGATGGGACTGACTGAAGAGCTCCCCTCGGTCGGGTGGCTGATCCGCTCGGAAGACGGCGGGCATGTCTGGGGCCCGCCGGTGGAAACGCCGACCGGCCAGCATGCCGGCCCGGGCGTTCTCGGCGATGGGCGCCTGATCTATGTGGGGACGGGGCCCATGCGTGAGGCTGATATAACTACGACGGCTAAGTATGATGTGAAAGTTTCGGTGTGGGAGTCCGTGAACAAGGGGGACACGTGGGGGAAGATCAGCGAAATACCGCGTTCCAAAGAGATGCCGCGTGAAATGCTCATAATCGAAAACCACCTGGTGGAGACGAGTCCGGGACATTTGGTCGTCATGTTTCGGAGCGAAGCGTGTGAGTGGGAGGATATGTTTCTCTACCAGTCGCACTCATTCGATTCCGGGCGCACCTGGACGGAACCGGAGAAGCTACCGGTGTGGGGGGGGCCGCCGCACCTGTTGGTTCTGAGCTCAGGCGAACTGCTCTGCTCCTACGGCTATCGCAGAGAGCCGCCGTCCGTGAGGGCAATGCTGTCGGTTGACGAAGGCAAGACGTGGGATACCGAGAATTTCATCACGCTACACGAGCTCGACGTGCCGCATGATTTCGGTTATCCCGTCACGGTGGAGCCTTCGCCAGGGGAGTTGGTGACCGCCTATTATCTCAACAAGAAATACGCTAAGCGGAACGATAAGTTCGTCTATCTGCCCCATGCCGAAGATGCGGGAGGCATCATGTCGATCCGGTGGACGCTGGCGTAGCCGACTTGTCGAACCGGAGATCGTCAGGCTTGCCTTGCCCGACTGTGGTATTGAGCCCTCAGGGCGCCGACGAAGGATCCTGCCGGGCTCGCTTCCGAATTCAGGATTTCGCCCGGGATGGCGGTTCGTTGCCGTGCGGTGGAAGGATTTTTATATCCATCTTTTTCCAATAGTATTTTATTGGATCGTCGGCCGGCCAGCCGGCATACGCCTCCTCCCAGGTCACCCAGCCCATGTGTGGCTGCAGCAAATCCTGCCGGATCGGGTGGCTGGCGGGCTGGTAGCGATAATCGACTGACAGGCGCAGCAAATCGGCGCTCAGATTGTCTCGCCCTTGGTGCACAAGATGACTGTGGAAGATCAGCACGTCCCCGCACAGGAAGTCGCCGCCCATCCATGTAGATTCCTCTTCTACGTCGACGCCATGTCCACCCGCCCCCTGCGCATTGTGGACCTCGAGCAATCCCTGCCGATGCGAACCCGGTACCACGGCCAGACCGCCCAGGTTCACGGGGCAGTCCCCCAAGGGCATCCAGGCGGTCCAAGTCTCTTCGGAGCTCCCGATATAGAAATGGTCCTGATGCGGGGGCGTGGAAACCGTCGGCGAATTTGGAAATATCCCGCGGAAGATATTGCTGCCGTGAGGAAGCACCTTTTCCGCAAAGAGCCTTTCCAACATGTCGATCAGGGCGGGATGTTGCGCCAACGCATGGAAGTCTCGCACCCCTAACACATCGCCGTAGAACGCTTGCCATTCCGGACCGTCGACAACGACGGCGGGCATGTCGCCGTTGGCCACGCCCTCTATCAAAGGCGCATCCTTGTCCAGCCAACCGTGGTCTCGGCATACTTTGAGGGTCTGCCGCCGCACCGCCATCACTGCCTGCGGTTCGATGAGGCTCTTGAAGAATAAGCACCCTTCCTCACGCGCCTTTTCTCGCAACCGTTCGGGCTCATCCAATAACGGCACCGAATCCACGAACGGACCAATATTTCGCATCTCCACCATCGCCATAGTATTTCCCTTATTTTGTCAATCGCTGAGCTGCTCAGATACCAGGTTTCAGGTTTCAGTGTTGGACGGGGGAAGAAGGGCCACGATTTTCCGAATTGTCCGTCAAGCTTCCGTGGGAAGGCAATTGTATTTGTTTTTTCCCCGCGTCTAAGAGGCGAACCCCTGAAACCTGATTCGTCAGCTGACGAATGAAACCTGGTACCTGAATAGTTACCGGCTCGCTTACTATCCTAGGAGGATAATTTGCACCCCGGCCCGGCAAAAGCCAGCACCTGTTTCGTTGTTCGGTGCCACGGCATTAAACTACTGTTCCAAGAGGGCAGAATCAAAAATTGGCGGGTCGGCGGCAAAAAGTGGCCCGCGACTCCGTCGCGGTGATCGGAACTGTCGAAAAATACCGATCTCGTGGAGCCGGAGGCGCCCGGAGTGGTCGAGGCAGAGATCATTGAAGGGTCCGCGGAACCCTCCCACTTCGACTACACAGCGCTGCACCTGTCGCTGCGCAAAGCCGAGCGCGGCTACCTGCTGATCGAAAGTCACCGGCTGAAGATTCACCGGTCAAAGCGCGCATCACGGTTCCCGTTGACGGCATCGCCGCGCCACGGGCCGCAGTGCGTTCGAAGTACCGCCTCGTCGGCGTCAAAGACGGAGTTATCGAAGACTCCTTCGCACCGTACGCCGTGCATCTCTACGATTTGCCCTTCAGCGCGCCGGCTGATTTTGAGCGCAGAAAGGTGAGTTGGCCGAAGTGGCAACGGCGGCCCTGGCCGTGACATGACCGTACCTGAACCCGGGCGACGGCATCTTCACGGGTACCCGGGTGGTGCGAGGTCATGGATCCGCTGCGGTCCAAAAACCTCAGGCCGGCAGGTCGGCGGTAACTTTTCGGAGGTGTTCAGTCTACTGACGAAGAACCGGCTGTTCTCGGTGACCGGCTGACCAGACCGTTTTGCCGCCTACTTGCGAGACGCGGCGTTGACATCCCACGGAAAGGCGAAGGCGGGCATCTGGGCGTAGCGCTCCATTTCGATCTCGAGGGCGCTGCCAGCGCCCGGGGCCAGTTGTACCGTGAAGGTGGAGCCGTCCAATTTCACCCTGTCATCCCCTGCGGTGACGCTGACGAATCTGTGCTCGCCGTAGGCTCCGCCCTGCACGATGAGTGCGCGCTCCTCGCTCTGATTGAGATTGACCAGCCGCAGCGTCATCGAGTCGGGACCGAGCTTCTCAACCAGGGCGCCGACGTCTTCAGGTAATCCAGCCCGCTGCCGAGCCGGGTCGAAGTAGCGCACGCGGCAGTGCAGCGGTCCACTGTGTTCGGTTGGTAAACCGCCAAGCATCAGGTGGACGAGGTTGGATACGATGGCCGGGTTGAACGGGTTGGTGTTGTCGGAGAGCCGGGTGTCCGTCGTTGAGGGGTCCTGAATTACATGCTCCATCCGGCGGCGCAACGTCTCGAAGTCCTGGCCCAGCGCGGCCACTGGAAAATCCGGATTGTTGCCCTCGAGGAAGCCCGTCCATCCGGAGGTCGTGGAAAGCCGGTCGAGATCGGCCCGATCCATTGACCAGTAGAAAACCTCCAACGCTCCGTGCGAGTACGGCTGCGGTGAAAAGGCGTACCAACCGTCGTCGCCGTACATGTGCGGGTACACCTCCTGCCCATCGACCACCTTCTTGTTCGACTTGACCTTGTCGAGCATCTCCCGCCAGACATTGACGTAGCGCTGGTCTCCGGTCAGCAACAGGGCATTGCCGAATCCGGTGATGCTGCGATAGATCGAGTTTCGGTTGCTCGGCTCGTAGGACGGGGGCACGGTGACCGTAAATGCCCAGCCGTAACAGCCGCCATACCACTTGCCGCCGCAGGCCCCGCCAATGGTGCCGTCGAGGCCGATGTTGGACGGGATGATGCCGTCGTTCTTTCCCGTGCGGTCACACCAGGCATCGACGTACTCCAGGACCCAGTCCCTGTACTTGGCTTCCCCGGTTAAAGCGTAGGCGTTAAACGCCAGCGCCGTGGCCACCATGTTCTGCGGGTGGTCCCCGATGATGTCGGTGTAATCCTTGAAGTGCTCGAGCATCTCCTCGAAATTGCGCTCGCCGTGCAGGGCGACGAACCGCCCCTCCACCTCCGCCAACGGATCTCCGGCCCAGTCGATGGCTGTTGCCTTGCGCAGCAGGGGCCCGCGACTGCCGTTGAACAGACTGCGGATGATCTTGTGCTCCGGGTCGTAGTTGGGAGCCTGCGGGTCTTCGTTCATGTAGAACCCGGCGAATCGTCTGACCCTGTCCTGAAAGCTGCGCTCGTACGGATCGAAGAGACCGTGGGAGTTGAACGTGGTCAGGCTCTCGGCGTTGTGAACCCAGTCGAACATGACCGGGAATTCCTTATAGTACATCCCGTCCCGGGCGAATGGGACTTCCGTGGTCCTGGCCTCCGTGTACTGTCGCAGATGGCCCTCCCAGGCCAGCTTGCACATCTCCATGAGGGAATCGGCGCCGCCCAGAACGTACAGAGTGGGCCAGTGGACGAGGTTCTCGATGGCGTCGTCGGCGCCGTCGTTCCCCCCCCAGCGCGGGATGCATTTCAGGTATCCCCGCTCGTCGAAGTACTTGGCAAAGAAGGCCTCGCAGGCGCGGGTCTGGGCGCGAATCAACTCGCGCTCCATAAGCGCCCAGGCCGGCGGCGGAGTGGGCGTGTCAACGGTCACGTCGGCGTGATTCAAGTTGGGCGACATGGGCAACTCCTTACCGGTTTTGGCGGCCATCGCGAACCGGTTCGATGCCGGCGCGTTCGAACAGATTGGACCATTCCCTGGAGCCGTCGTCGGACCAGAGTTCGAGCCGGTCCCCTTCGACCTGCGCGGGTTCAAGGCGGAATTTCATGAAGTAGGTCACAAGCATCCCACGGAAGGGTGGGGAAGCGAGAAAACAAACTCTTAATCCCTCCTCTTAATCTCTCAGCACGAGGAGTGGATTAAGAGGAGTAAACTGTCACCTTTTTGTCAGGACTGGACATTTCGTTGGCCGTGAAAATGCAAAATTATTTTTTTATTTGAGCAAGAATTCGTTGATTAAAATCGGCTCTCTTATCTTACGCAACTCTTCCATTCTTCCGTCATCCCTTGGGATGACTATGGAAGTCAAGTGTCGTTCCGATACGAATTTCACCGCTGCGGCCGCCGCTGCCATTTTGGCCAGCTCACTTTTCTGCGTTCGAAATCATCCGGGGTGCTGAACGGCAAATCGTAGAGATGCACCGCGTACGGTGCGAAGGAGTCTTCCAGAACTCCGTCGGTGACTTTGACTAGCCGGAACTCGGAACGGACCGCAGCCCGTGGTGCGATGCCGTCAACGGGAACCTTGATACGCGCTTTGACCGGTGAATCAAAACCGTTGACGGCGATCAGAAGGTAGCCGCGCTCGGCTTTGCGCAACGACAGGTGTAGCGCTGTGTAACCGAAGTTGAAGGGTTTCGCCGACCCTTCAATGATCTCTGCCTCGACCACTCCGGGCTCTTCCTTCGCCACCAGATAGGATGACAAACCGCGCAATTCCGCCGTCAGGTCCAGGAACTGGGCGTAATACGCCGGCTCCGCCTCCCGCGGCCACCAATCGGCGGCATGATAAGCGAAAAGGATGACGCCGTCGATGCCGTGGGCGATGGACATGTACGTCATGCAGCGAACCTCGTCCATGTTCGGGGCGCGCACGTAATCCTTGGTCTGCATCGACATCTGGATATACATCCAGCCCGGCTTGCCCGCGGCGCCTTTCACTACGGCATCGGAGTTTTGCCCGACATGGGTCACGGGATAATCCGGAACAGGATAGACGTCGTCGGAGTGGATGTCCGCCACATCCCGGTAAGCCCGATGGTCCTTTTCATACCCGTGGGCCAGGTTGATCCACACGGGGTGATTGGGATCGAGCCGCTTGATGAGATCGTACACCGGCTTGAAGTCCTCCGGCGGTATCCTGTAAGGCAGGTCGATGTGAGGCGTCCCCTCTGGACCAGCGGCGCGCGTGTTGGGCTCATCCTCCAATTCCCATACCAGCAGGCCGGGAGCATCGCGACAGGCCAGGATGATCTGCTCCGTCATTTCAAGGTTTTTCCAGACGCCATTACTGAGCGAAGCCAATGCGTACATCCCGTTGGCATAGGCGTCATCGATGTCAATGCGGAACGATTGCGGGTTTCCCCCCAAACCGTGGGTGACGACGGCGTTGAAGCCCATCTCGCTGGCCTCGGGCAGCGAAAAGTGAGCGTGCCCGACATGGCTCGTGCCCACCAGGAAGAACGGCTCCCCGTTTACGAATACATTTCCTTTGCGGACCTCGACTCTCTTTACCGGCGGGGGTGGTTTTGCCCACGACAGCATGCCGCCAAGAACCATGATGCACATAATCGTTAGCACTGCTCTCATTTTGTCGACCTCCCGGATTTTGGACTACGTGATGATTAGGAAATCATTGCCATCCCACATAGGATGACGGAAGGGTGGAAGAATGGAAAGATGGAAGGTTGGCGTAGGTAAGAGAGTCGATTTGATTCAACGAATTTTGCTCAAAAAAAAAAGGCATTTTGCATTTTTCACGGCCTAACGAAACCGACAAAAGTCTCTCTTTTCCGATCCTCCAACTTTCCATTCTTCCAATATTCCATGGGACGTTTATATTTGGCAACCGACAAAAGTAGACAGGAGCGGCCTGAAAATCAAGGGAAATCTGGAGATTTCGCTCCGTCCTCTCCCCGGGGCGACATTGCCGCGGGAGTCAGATTCTGGACAGGTACTCGGCCGGTTGCACAGTCGAGCGGCGTTTCACATTGCGTGATTCTCGGATGGCAATACTACAAGATCGCCCCCATCACGATGTTCGATATCCTCGGCCGCAACCACCAGGCGGCGTCCGGATCGTTCGTGAAGACCACGCAGGTCACATCCGAGACAGGGTCAAACCAGGCCACGGTCCCCGTCGCGCCGAGGTGCCCATACGCTCGATCGGACTCCAAATCGCCGAAGCTCGACGTGTTGCGACCGCCGAGTAGCCAGCCCAGACCCCACCGTTCCCGCAGCCGATCGGCCGAGTCCAAGTCCGGCAGGGCGGACGAGTGATCCGTCACCATCGCCTGTACCGCCGCCGCGCTTAGATAGCGGATCCCATCGAGTTTGCCGCCGCCGCGAAAGAGGAGCATCAACCGCGTCATCTCATCCACCGTCGTCGTCAGACCACCCCACGGCGCACCGAACGCACGCCAGTAATCGGAGTTCCAGTCGAAATCGGTGCCCGGCCCGGCGTGCGCCAAACCCTCACGTGCTATCACCACATCCGACTCCCGATCCGACCGCGTCTGAATCCCCAGGTCGGTGTCTTTCAACCCCAGCGGCTCGAAGAAGATATCCTTCAGATGCGCGGGCAAAGCCGTTCCGGTGATGCGCTCCACAATCTCGCCCAGTATCGCAAAGCCGGTGCTCTGGTAGGACACCTTTGTCCCCGAGTCGAATGCGAGCGGCAGTTCACACGTACGGGCCACGAAATCGGAAAGGGGGCGGTGCGCCTCCCGGTAGGCCCGGTTCTCGGGAATCTGGTCCGGCAAGCCCGAAGTGTGCGTCAGCAGGTGCCGCACCTGAACACCCCCTTTTCCCGCCGCTTCGAACCCAGGCACCAGATCCGCCACACGATCATCCAGACTGACATCACCCTGCTCAATCAGACGCGTCACGGCGGCGGCCACGATTGGCTTCGTGATGGAGGCGATCAGGAAAATCGCATCAGCCTCCACAGCGGCCCTTGCATTCGTCAACCTGCGGCGCCCCACACAAATCGGCGCCAGGGCGGCCCCACCGCGAGTCACCTGGACGGCTGCCCCCATGAGATCATTCGCCTCGTGCGCGGATAAAAGCAACTGGTGGATCCGGTCCAGACGTTCACTCGAAAACCCGATGGATTCGGGATCCTGACCCATGGTTTACCTCCCGTGAGATTTCACTACCGACGTGATCTCGCTCAAACACGGGTAAAATTTACCTGTTCCCTATTTCTTTTGATCCCTCTGAACGATTCGTCCTCCGTCCCGGCTGGGGGAGGAACGGTCCTCTCGATAATTTACCTGTCCCCTATTTCTCTAACAATTTGCGGAAATAGTCTCGAAACGCGACCGTGTTCGTCGAGGTTGCGGTCGGCGTGCTGCGGCTGCAAGATCAGGGTGCATCCGCCAGGCGCAGCAGTTTGCCGCCGCCGGCCACTAGATTCAGTTGCGCCTTTCGACTGGGCTCAGGGCCAGCCCACGACCCGTCCGCGGCCGGGCGCCACTGCCGTCCTGCAGCGTCGAACTCTTCGATCGCTGCCGCGCCGACGACTGTCGTCGTGATCTCCTGCCCGTGGTCGAGGTTTACGACCAGGACGTGTGAGGTTGCGTCGGAGGACCCGAAGCAGCCCCAGAGGACGCCCTTGTCCTGCTCCCGATCAAAAGGGGGATCCGCCGTAAACACGGCGTCGGCCGGCAGTGCCTCTATATCCCAACCCGGAACCCCTCGCCCAGAATGATACACAGCGAGGGAAGTCAGCGGCTGCAGTTGCTGGGCGATGGCGACAAACTCTGGATGAATTTGGCGCACGGCCTCGCCCAGCGGGGTCAGCGGCGCTGCTGCGTCGGCTTCGGCGCGCTCCGAAGTCCACTCAATGTCTTCGAATCCGGATATGCCTCCGTGGAAGACGGAGTGAGGCCAGTAAGTGAATTGTGAGATCCCCTGGCCACCGTATGCCAGTGTTGTATAGGCCAGGAACCTGCTCTCGTTGCCATTGGGTATACGGTGAGATTCACCCAGGGAAACGGCCTGTATGACGTTGATGAAGGGGATGCCGCCGTACAGTGCTGCCTCGCGCACGAGCGCCAGGTTCATGAAGTACTGATTGCCGTCGTCGTTCGTGTAGAGGTGGTAGTGATCGTAACTGACCAGATCCGGTGTGACGACGTCCACGAACCGGCGCAGGTGCTCCCGGTAGGCTTCGACGGTGTCACCGGCGGTACCGAGCTGAGCGGTGCTGGCGTACGTCGGAAACAGGTTGATGTGGGCCAGGTGAGCAGGGTCACGCTCGCGGATGTGATCCACGATCCTGGCGAACTCCGGGAATCTGACCGCGCTGGGCTCGTCGGTGATTGAGTAGGAATACAGAGCGGGATGGTCCTTCACGCTTTCGATTACCGCCTCGATCCTTGCCTTGCCTGCCGGGTCGTCCAGGTTACCGGGCTCTCTCAGGTCGTAGGCGAGCAGGTCGACGCGCAAGCCGTGCGCATCGGCGACATCGAGGTCTTCCACGGAGGTTCCCCACGCCAGGTTAAACCCCCCATCGACCAGTTTGCGGGCCATTGCGTGTGTCAGTGGACCCCATCTACTCCCGCCACCCCCGGGGCCGTGGTAGTAGGCGACAATCGGCGTTCCGATCTCCCACGCGTTGCTTTCCGGTTGTGATTTGGGTGTCATAATTGATGCACAGTGTATCCCGCTCGCCAACACTCGTCATCATCCAGGCTGATCCACAGCCGCCGGGAGCGGTCGGTTTGGGTTTCAACGGTTGATGGCAACGCACGTGACTAAGAAACTGCACGTTTTATCCGCCGGTTGGCGGATTGGATCGATCGCGTTGTTTTCTGGTGCCTTGTGCCTACGTCGCGATACGCCGAACTCAGAATCTGCCGGCTGGCGGACAGAACATTGACGGGGAGAAAATCAATCGCTCTGGCATTGCCTCTCGCTGCTATGCGGCGACGTCCTGCTTCGGCGTTCAGCGTTCTGGGTTGGGCGTCCGGCGTTTCCTTCTTCGCTTCGACATTGCTCTTGGCCGACGGTCGACAGAGAACAATGATCGCACGACTTGCTTGTGCAGAAAAAGCACGGCTCACTTCTCTGCGACTATGGCCCCCTCGATTCCTCTATGGTTGTCCGGGTAGTGGTGCCAGTAGACGACGAGGACGCGTCCGTCATTGAGCTCCACCGACCATGGATAGCCGCAGTCATTGCTGAACGAGTCGCTCTGGATGATCACGTCCGGCGTGGCCTCCAGATTCGGCACTGTCTCGTAGATGGGTGCCGTCTCCAGCTCTGCGCCCTCAGGGTCGAGAACTCTGGCCAAACAACCTGCTTGCCCTTCCCAGCGGGTGCCGACGGTGAGAAAAATGCGCCCGTCGCGCAGCCCGAGCATATGGGCGGGGTAGCCGTGCACGGACCGTTTCCACGGCGTCCAGGTCTCACCGTCGTCGTCGGAGGTGACCAGGGCCTGAAAGCGGCTGTTGTACTGGCGATCTCTCAACGGCAGACTCTCATCCTGCAACTGATTGGCGTGACAGCGAAAGATCACCAGGATACGGCCGCTCGGGGCACGGTATATGGCCGGTTCGCTGAAGTGAGCTACGGGATCTTCCGCGATTCGTCCTCCATACTCCCATGTCTCGCCCATATTGTGGGAAATACGCATCATACCGAAGTACACATGTTCGGCCTCAGGGCGTTCAGTCGCCTTACTCGGCATGAGTAGACGTCCGTCCGGAAGCTCGATTAGGCCGCTCCTGCAGACCCCCGCGTGCTTGGCCAGGTGATTCCCGTTTGCGGCCGGCACTGGAGGGAAGCGTTTGGGCGCAGTCCAGGTGACGCCATCGTCGCAGGAGCGTACCCAGAAAGGTTTCCCTCGCCGCGAGACCCACTCGGTCCCGTGTGCCTCAGACCCTTCTGCGGGTACAAGCTCCGTGCACGCGCAGTGTATGAAGATGCTGCCATCCGAGAGCGTGTGGACGCCGCGGTCGATGATCCCTCCGCAAGGATCGGACGTGATCAAAGTCGCCTCACTCCACGTCTTTCCCTCGTCTTGTGAGCGGCACGCCTGTAATATTGAACAGCGGATTGCCGTGGTCGGGATAGCCTAGATGCGGAGCTCTTTGGAAAAACACCATCAGGTCGCCTGAGGGCGTGCGAACCACGTTCGGGCACTGGCCATACATGCCGGTTTCGTGATATACGGTCACGCGATCGACTACTTCCCAGCTCATGACGCTCTCCTTCCGGATTGATGATCGGAAAATTCTTTTAGCAACTGGGAAACAGTAGACAGGAGGGGGCTTGGAAATCAAGGAAAACCTGGAGCGGGCGGCGTGCACGACAATTTTTTGTCATCCCGACATCCTCCAAGGCGAATGAATCGTTCTGCAGCCGTGGCTTAGTGCCAAGGCAAGTGTGATCAGTGATCGGTTCCAATCCAATGCGTTGCGAATGTGATTGTTTCCCTACGACCGCATTTTCAAGTGAGCACTCTGTTTTGCAACAGAGTTGCGCAAAAAGTCGCGACTAGCATCCGGACTGATCACCGATAACTGATTACCGAACACTCCCCCATAGGCAGCCGAAACCTAGCTTGTTTTAGGCCTCGGCCACGATGGCTCCCTCGATACCTCTGTGATCGTCATCAAAGTGATGCCAGTAAACGACTAAAACCCGCCCATCGTTGAGCTCGACCGACCAGGGATAACCGCAGTCGGTGGTCAACGCATCATCACGGATTACCAACTCGGATGCCGTATCCAGATCAGTCCCTTCAGGATCGAGGACCCTGGCGACACACCCGCGTTGTCCTTCCCACCTGGTGCCGACTGTCAAGAAAATACGCCCATCTTTCAGCCCCAGCATGTGGCCGGGGCTGCCGTGGATTCGGGTCGGCCGCCACTCCGACCACGTTTTTCCCTCGTCGTCGGAGGCGACGAGCGCCAGGAATCGGTGGACAAAGTTTGGATCCTTGGTCATCGCGCCTTCAAATCCTTGGTCGCGCACGATGTCGGGGCCCAACGCACCGGGGTGGCAGCGGTAGAGCACCAGAATGCGTCCCTTCGGAGTTCGATGGATCGTCGGCTCGCTGAAGTGGGCAACAGGGTCCTCTGCGATCCGTCCGCCATACTCCCAGGTCTCTCCCATATCCCAGGACACCCGCATCATGCCGAAGTAGCGAAACTCTTCGGTGATGTCCGTTGCCTTGCTCGGTACGAGCAAGCGTCCGTCCGGGTGCGCGAGCAGGCCGCTTCGGCTGACCCCGGAGTGCTGGGCGGGGTGACCCCAAATAGCGTCCGGCAGCGGCGGAAATCGAATCGGGTTGGTCCAGGTGTGCCCGTCATCTCGCGATCGAACCCAAAAGGGCTTGCCTCCCTGTACGACCCAATTCTGTGCATGGTGGCCCTCACCCTCTGCCGGCACCAGCTCAGTACAGGAGCTGTGCAGGAAGATGCTGCCGTCAGGGAGGGTGTGAACGCCACGGTCCATGACTCCGCCTCGGGGATCGATAGTCACGAGCCGCGCCTCGCTCCACGTGCGACCCTCGTCTTCAGACCGGCAGGCCTGGACGTTGAACAGTGGATGCTCATGGTGGGCAGTCCCCTGATGAGTGGCTCTCTGGAACGTCACCAGCAGGGGACCGCCCGGCGTGCGAGTCACGGTTGGACTCAAGGCATAAAAGCCTTCTTCGTGATATATCGTAAAACGGTCGACTACATTCCATCCCATGCCGCTCTCCTTCTGGTTGATGCTCATAGTCATCCCATTAGGATGACGGAAGGTTGGAAGAATGGAAGAGTAGGGAAGAGGGAATTACGCCGATTTCGTTGGCCGTGAAAAAATGCCAAATGCCTTTTTTCGATCTGAGCAAGAATTCGTCAATTCAAATCGGCTCTCTTGCCTACGCCACTCTTCCAATCTTCTATTCTTCCATTCTTCCATTGGGATGCTTGTGGTTGATGCCAGGAGATTGCTTCTAGCAACCGATACAAAGTAGACAGGCGAGGCGTGAAAATCAAGGGAATCCGTAGGATTCGGGACGGTCCTCGCGTGCCTCGCCGACGTGTCTCGCCATATCTGCCAGCCGGCGGAGACGGCGGAAGCCGAGCGATGGCGGGTCGTCGGTGTGAGACAGCGCCAAACCGGACGGTGAACAGCGGATAGCGATGTTCAAATGCGCCATTGATGGCGTATTTATACCTGAGACGTGACAGTTTTTGGTCGAAATCGTCCCGCGTCGGTGGTGATTCCGCGGATTATAATTCCGCGGTGAAGGTTGATATACCAATCTATAGACGCCCCTTGTTGTTGTTTTGATGTTATAATTTGCATTTTAGCGCGTCATATTCTGCATGTTAATGCAAGACAATGCAAAACCCCAGGGAGGGCGAAAAATGGCGCGAACAACCAAAGGACGGCTTTTCAGGCGGGGAAAGAAAGGGATCTTCTATCTCGAATATTATGCCGATAGCAAAAGATATGTGGAATGTCTGGACGTGACAACCGAACGGGCCGCGGAGACCGAACGAAAACGAATCGTTGCGCCCTTCCGCACGGGGCAGGCCGTCCGCACGCTGGAACATCGTTTAGCGGATGCCCGGCAAGAACACGGGGAACTCGAAGCCGCCACACGGGACAAGTTGGAACTTTCGGATGTTTGGGAAAAGCACCCGTACACGCGAACAACACCGAAGCGAAAGAAAAGGACTGTCCGCAAGCTTTCGGAAACGAGTATTCGGGACAATGAACACCAGTGGAATAAGTTTGTCCGCTACATGGGCGAACATCACCACGAAGCGAACAACTTGGAAGACGTCACCGCGGAACATGCGGCGAAGTATTCCAAGTATCTGACGGAGACCGAAAAGCTGTCCGACAATCGCCACAACAAATTGATTGGTTGCGCGTCTGTCATGTTCCGTCTGGCCGGCCGCCCCGATCCCTTTGTAGACGTCACCCTATACGAAATCGAAAACAACCACCGCGTGAATCTGGAACCCGACGAAATCAAAGCCGTATGTGAAGCCGCCACCGGGGAATATCGCCGGCTGTACGCGATTGCCATTTTCACCGGCATGAGATTAAAGGACTGTTGCCTTTTGCGATGGGGCGACAACGTGAAGCTTGACGAAAACCGGCTGATTCGGCGAACGTCAAAGACGCGTAAAGACGTAGCCTTTTCCGTCCACCGTACATTGCGGGCCGTACTCGAAGAGACACACAATGAAGACCGCAAGGGGTATGTCTGTCCTGAAATCGCCGCCGCCTATGAGCACGACAATTCCCAATTGTGCAAACGGATTCGGGCACGTTTTGAAGCTGCGGGATTGACGACTCAGGAAGACGTGAAGGGGCAGAAAACGAAAGTATCAAGGCGGGGATTTCACTCTTTTCGACACACGTTTATAACCGAATGCGCCCGCCGTGATGTACCTATCGGCATGATTCAAGACTGGATAGGCCACCATTCAACTTCGATTACCCGCATCTATGAACACTGGCAGGAAAAGGATTCGCACGACCGTATACTTGCCGCCCTGCCCGTCTTCGAGAGCCTGAACGGCAACGGCAAGACGCCCCCGGTCCTGCCGGCCGCGGATTTTAAAGCAGAATTGCGGGGATTGCTGGAAGGTATGACCGGCAAGACGTGGAAGGACTCGCGCGCGAAGGCCTTGCAGATACTCGATTCAATCTGAGTGTTCCGCCGCCGCCCGCTTGTACCATTCCCGCCATTCCGGGGACTGCCGGCGCCGGCTTTCGTTCGCAATCCTCTTGCGTCCATATCTCTGGAGACGACGTCCCGTAAGAATCCGTAGTAGTTCAGGCGGCAGGTTATCGCGCTTGACGTCGAATTGAGCCAGCCACCGCCCTAAGAAATCTTCCGAGTGCAACCAATCGGTTGGACTTCCTTGCCGTTTCTGGTTCCTTTCCCATTTGTGCTTATGTCCTGCCGTGCAAAACGGCGTGGGGTCGTCGGGCGGCACGGGCAGCCGGCAATCGTTATACAAACACGTCTGACAGTACCGCTGGATTATTTCTTCCCGTGACAGTGACATACAACCAATATAGTCTACGGGTTGCATTGAGACAGCATGAGAATACGTTAACCGTGTAAGTCTGAGGGCGGCACCGCCCCCCAGGCTTGCACTGTCCCGCCGGGACAACGGATGGGGCAGGCCCACAACGGGCAAGGTAACTGTGTCTGTACAAAGTGCGGCAGTTTCTCAGGTATAATGCCTGGAAACCGCCGCACTTTTTTTTGCGGCAACCGGGCGAACTCGGAGCCGCAAAATGAAGCTGACACGGACCCCACCGCGCGACACGTTGCAAGGCGTCTGTACGCTGTTGCAAAACGTCTGTCCTGAACTCACCCCCGAACGTCTCACCTCCGCCCTGCGGGAATTCTCGCCGAACGGCAACGGACACACCGCCGCCGACCGCGGGCAGTTCCGTGTCTGGCTTCCGCGAGAACCGATGGCAAACGGCGCAGAAGGTAGCCAAGGGTGACTATTTACTCTGCTATCTGGCCGGAGTTTCACGGTTCATCGGCATTCTCGAGGTCACCTCGAAGCCATACAAAGACACCGAGCAAAAGATTTGGGGGGACGATGGCTTCCCCTGCAGGTTCAAGGTCAAGCCCATCGTGGAACTAATACCGGAAACTGCCATCCCAGTAAAAGATCTGAGTAATCAGTTGTCGTGTTTTCAGAATATGAAAAGTCCCCACGCTTGGACAGGGCGCTTCCGCAAATCTCCATCGAAGTGGACGCAGCCCGACGGCAAAGCCGTCGTCCAAGCCCTTCTCGATGCGTATGACAATCCCGTCAAACGCCCTTTTGACAAAAAAAAACTGCAGTATCGACCAAAACACATTCGAGCGAAGACCGGCTCGGTCACTGTGCCGGAGTCGAGCGGGGACGAACCAGAGCCCGAAATTAAGCGGTTGATAGGCGGGAGAGGAGGGCAATCTGGGGATTCGACCTTGGGCGCTGAATTCACACTCCTTGAGCAGCTTCACCAGGACCCGACGGCCAAGTTCTACAACACTCACGCTGAGGAGTTTAAACAGAAGCTGGAGCAGCCCTTTAAACAGCTTCTGGCTGCAATCACGGCACCCAATCCCACATATTCGGGATAGGTGTGGAAAGGCCGGTGAGATAAACAGGGGGTAGGGCACCTTGACCGAGGGCTTCGGAGCCGGCAGCAGCCTGTCCTCCTTCGCCATGACTTGGGCGGTGATGCCGCCGAACATGGGTGCCGATTCCAGCACGCGTCGGCTCGTATCCACCTACAGCTTGGTCACGGTCAAGTCGCTATAGTTCCCCACCCAGATGTTGGCTCCGTCGAAGGCCACGCCCCAAGGGTTGCTACCGACGTTGAAGGTGCCCTGCACGACTCCGTCGCTGGCCCGCAGCTTGGTTACGGTGTCGTCATGACTTTCCGCCACCCAGATGTTGGCCCCGTCGAAGGCCATGCCGGCAGGGGTGCTGCCGACGTTGAAGGTGCCCTGTACCTCTCCGTCGCTGGCCCGCAGCTTGGTTACGGTGTCGTCGCCATAGTTGCTCACCCAGATGTTGGCCCCGTCGAAGGCCACGCCCTGAGGGCCGTTGCCGACGTTGAAGGTGCCCTGCACGACTCCATCGCTGGCCCGCAGCTTGGTCACGGTGGC
>Ga0310123_10001728_pt1 | contig 17923 bp, 18 predicted proteins | sample CB6_AW_1057_MG_FD_203505 | JGI IMG/M metagenome (GOLD analysis project Ga0310123, IMG submission 203505) | Marine microbial communities from Western Arctic Ocean, Canada - CB6_AW_1057 | ecosystem: Environmental > Aquatic > Marine > Oceanic | place: Canada: Western Arctic Ocean | collected... | reverse complement strand
CTGCTAGCTTGGAAATGGCTTGCAGATGTGGCCGAAAACACAAGAGAACGTTCGGGGGCCATTCGCAGAGCGCAACTGCTCGCGCCGGGGGACCCCTGGGTGATAGAGGCCAAGAAGCACCGCAGGCCACCTGCGCGGCAAAGGCATACTCCGAATCATCCCACTACATCATCAAATGACGCGGCGTCCAGCACTACGCCAGCGAAAACTGTATCAGAGACGGAATGGAAAAATGAGAACGTCTATGAACAACACGCTAACCCAGTTTATGATACACCACCGCATGACAGCGATAGGGAAGTGGAAGAAAACGTTGCGGCGCCCACGGAAGGGGTTCATGGTCAGCAACCACGCTGGGCAATCTGGGTAGCCGCAACACTGGGAGCGGCAGGGATAGCACTACTGGCGACAGCCTGGCAATTAGACTCATTCTGATTCCGCGACCTTACGTTTAAAAACCCCTGCGCGCGGACCCGCCGCGTTCGCGTAGATGATCTACAGTTACCGAGGCGTAATCATGAATACACGGGCACCACGTGATAAATGGATCATAGTAATTTGCGGGACGATCGTACTTGCCGCGTATGTCGGTATTGCCGCAATCGGCAATACCGACATCTACAGCCTGACGCGCGTGCTGACCGGCAAGAATCTGGGCTGCAACCTGCAGGGTATTGACCTGAGCGGTATCCACAAACCCGAAATTGGGCTAGCCGGCGCGGATCTTGAATATGCAGTGTTGGCAGGCGCAAACCTGCGCGATTCCAATTTCACCGGAGCTTTTATGCGCCACGCCAATCTTTCGGGAGCAAATCTACAGAACGCCGTCCTACGGAATGCCGTGCTCAATAGTACAAACATGACCGATGTGGATTTGCGGGGAGCAGACCTGCGAGGGGCTTATCTTGTCGATGCCGACTTGACCGGCGCTCTGGTGACCCCCGGGCAGCTGGATAGCGCCAATACGCTGGTAGGAGCGACGCTCCCCGACGGGAGTCGGCACGAATAGCCCTCGCTAAAACGTCTCTGCCCCGCTGCCTGTTAGGGAATTGTAAGCTTTTGTCCGATGAAAATCAGGTCAGTGTTTGCAATATCATTTGCCAGAGCCAGCGCCTGCACAGATGTATCATATAGTGCCGCAATCTTAAAGAGATAATCCCCGCTCTGTATAGTGTAACTTCCGAGGGTTTTTGATTGAGTTGTGGCAGTGGGAGCGGGAGTAGCCGTGGCAGTTGCCGTAGCAACTACAGTCGCAGTGGGGGTAGCAGTGGCTGTCTCAATGATACCATCGTAATGAAAATGCGCCGTCTCTCCGGTAGAGCCATCAAGGTTGGTGGTAGATACCACATAATCCCCACTACCATTGTAAGTTACCGTAATTGACTGCACGCTGTCCACAAAATCATGATGCAAAGTGATCGCACTCCCAGATCCGAAGGCTACCAGAGATTCCAGCTCCGCCGTGAGAATTAGGCCGACGTGCCCCTTGATTCCCGACCAGAAATCTATTCCTATGGATATCTTGGTCACAGCAATTGGCGCAGTGCTAAACATGCGAATGGAAGAAACTGTATCGTGGCCCACAGTGTTGTCCATGAAATCCGAATCGTCACTGCCGAAAAATTCGCTGGTGCCGCCATAGTTCGGCAGCGTGTACACAAACACAGCAGTATGGGAGCCCACCCTGATGGAAGATAGAGCGTTGTCACCTATTGCATTTCCGTTTAGCAGTCCGTCATTCACGCGAATAACTTCCTCCACTCCCGTGTAATTGGCGTGCTCATACATTTTTGCCCACACCTGATAAACCTCTGCAGGAGGAGATCCGACGGTCTCACATGCATCCCCCACACCCGTTCCCCAGCTGTCTTCCTGATACGGGTTGTAGACCAACGGACAGTTGTCGGCTTTGTCTGGGATGCCGTCAAAGTCAACGCCGAGGTTAGGTGAACATTTGTCACCCTCTCCATCAGCATCTCCCAGAACCACCAACCACACGCTGTCTGTGGGCGCAATGATCCACTCCACATCTCCGTCGGAATTCCAGATGTAGTCAGTGCCGGATATCTTGAGAACATTCTCCACGAAGATGCGCGTCTTGCTTTTGTCACTCGGCGCCCACAGTGGGTAGTGAACAGCCTTGCCATACTCATTGTAACCTCCTGAGAGTAAAAACGCGCTGACATCATCCACCTGATCTGCGTTGGACACATAACCGCAGTTGTCATCGCTGTCCGGCACACCATCATCGTCCGCATCCCCGGAGGCGGCGAAGCTGCTCCCAGCGAATAGACTGAGGGTCACCACGAAGGAGAGAATGCCAGCTACAAGCAGTTTGCCAGCTACATCAATTGGTTTTTCGGTCTTGACAGCCATCACATCTCCACTGAAAACATGTGCACCGCGTATAGGGATACATGCGTCGGTTCTTTTTATAACACAGTTTTAGCAAATCGCGAAGCTCTGTTCCATCCACAGCCATACCATGATTCCTAATATGGTACACTCGATCCCGTTTGTTCTCGGGAGCGCATATACCGCTATTTACCGGATGCAATCACCGCCTTGCTCCCATATATCGGGAAAAAACGTCGATTTTAGGATTTTCGTAGTGTTAGCGTAGGTTAAGCATAGGGTAACGCTCATGACCAACGCGTTGGGGTGTGATTTAATTTGTTCTTAGGACTGCAACATTGCTTCACTTCTCCTCCTTTCATGAGAGCCGGGCGACCTCCCGGCTCTCAGTACTTAAGCGCATGTCCAGAGAACGCAAACCATGGAACACTCCCCGCTGTCCTTGTGGATTCACTGAGTTATAATCGCGCGGGCGCCCCCGCATGAGTGCAGAGAGGATCATGAGAGAAGGCCGCAGGAATAGCCACCCGGCCCAGGCCGCAGGAATAGTTATGGTTGCTTTCATCGCCGCCAACCTTGTGGGTTTGCTGCGCCAAATAGTCATCAATCGGGCGTTCGGAACAAGTACTGTTTTGGACGCGTATTTCGCAGCTTTTCGCGTGCCGGACTTGCTCTTTCATGTGATCGCCGGCGGCGCGCTCGGATCGGCGTTCATTCCCACTTTCACCGGGCTACTTACCAAAGATGATCAGCCTGGGGCATGGCGACTGGCAAGCGCAGCGATCAACTGGGTGCTACTGTTATCCACCGTGCTTGCCGCCCTTGCCGCGTGGATGGCCCCCTGGCTGACAAAGCATATCCTGGCGCCCGGGTTCACGCCGGAGCAAATGGCCCTGACGGCCACACTGATGCGCACCATGCTAGTGTCAACAGTAGTGTTCGGCGTCAGCGGCCTGTTGATGGCAGTACACCATTCCAAGCATCATTTCCTCTCTCCAGCACTTGCCCCGGTGCTGTACAACTCCGGCATCATTGCCGGCGCTGTCTGGCTGACCCCGCGCTGGGGTATACACGGGCTCGCGTTCGGAGTGTTACTGGGATCCGCCCTACATCTGAGTATACAGCTGCCAATGTTACGACAATACCACGGACAATATCAACTAACTATGGGATTTCAGAACGCCGCCGTGCACGCAGTCGGCCGCCTGATGTTGCCCCGCGCGTTAGGCCTGTCAGTCTGGCAGATCAACTTCTGGGTAAACACGGTTATTGCCTCCAGTTTGCCTGCCGGCAGCCTTTCCGCGCTGATGATTGCTTTCCAGGTTTTCACATTCCCGCAGGCTGTCATCGCGCAGGCGATTGCGACAGCAATGTTTCCAACCTTCTCCGCGCAAGCTGCCCGGGGCGAAACCGGAGAGATGCTCGCTTCACTGGCGGCCAGCCTGCGCGGAGCCCTCTACCTTGCCATACCCGCCACCGTAGGTTTATGGTTGCTTGGTAAGCCGCTGATCGCGATGCTGTTCCAGAATCGCACTTTCTCAGAACGATCGACGGAAATGGTGACCTGGGCGCTGAGTTGGTATGCACTCGGGTTGGTATCACATTCTGTGGTCGAAATTGTCACACGTGCCTTTTACGCACTAAGAGACACGCGCACACCGGTGATTATCGGGCTGCTAGCAATGCTGATTAACGTGGCTTTGAGTCTGATTATCACAAACGCCTTCCAAGCATATGGGCTGCCGCCGCACGGTGGGCTAGCGCTGGCAAACACAATCGCTACCACTCTTGAGATGGTGGGGCTTCTCTGGCTGCTACGCCCCCGATTAGGAGGACTGGCTGCCGCTTCGATACTGAAAAGCGTCTTCCGCACCGCCGCTGGCGCAGCCATAATGATGATAACTTTGCGTGTCTGGATTGCGATGGCGCCCACATCGGTGGTTACCCTAGGTCTGGTGGGCGTGATGCTTGGTGGCGCAACCTTCTGGGGAACTACAGCACTCTTGGGCAGCGAACAGGCTTTCAGGCTACCGGACCTCGTGCGGCACCATCTCAGGCGTTAAAGCACGCCTGCATCATTCGTCATTTTTCGGCGACATTTCCGACTCTATCTGCGTTTGGGCTACATCCAGAAGCGCATTGCAGCGCTGTGAAAGCTGCTGTCCGCGCTGGTACAGAGTCAGAGATTCCTGCAGCGAGAGTTGACCGGCCTCCAGCTGCGCCACAACCGACTCGAGTTCGTTGAGAGCATCTTCGAATGAAAGCGATTCCGATTCCGGTTTTTTTCCCATCTGCATCACTCCGCTGGATGAATTCCTGCGACTTTTGCCGAAAAGCCCCCCGCGGCCAAGCGCACATCGAGCGATTCGCCCACTGAAAGAGCGCGGGCACGGTGCACAATCTCAGCCGTTTCCGCCCGGGTGACAATCGCGTACCCGCGCGCCAGAGTGGTCTCAGGCCCGAGGCTGGTGAGAGCCTGGCCAAGTCTGAGTACGTCCCGGCGGCGCAGCAGCAGCAAATTGCGGGCAGCGGTAAGCGTCTGCCGATTAAGATAGTGCAAGTGCTGGCGCACGCTCTGCAGCTGGGCGCACGGAGACAGACCCCGTAAGCGTCCATCCAATCCAAGTAGAGCCGCGCGACAGGATTGAATCTGCAACGCAACACTGTCACCGAGACGCTGCGATTGTCGGTCAAGCTCTTGCCGCAATTCCCGTTGGTCCGGCGTGGCCATTTCCGCCGCCGCTGATGGAGTCGGTGCGCGCAAGTCGGCCACGTCATCAGCCAAAGTCCTGTCAGTCTCGTGGCCGATGCCGGTCACCAGCGGCGCGGCGGTAGCGACTATCGCCCTTACCACCACTTCAGAATTGAACGCCCACAGGTCTTCAACTGCGCCGCCGCCACGGCCAAGCAGGATCACATCTGGCTGCAAGCGGTCGGCAGCTTGCAGCGCGGCCTCGATTTCCTCGGGCGCACCGCTACCCTGCACTGACGTACCCACTAATTCGACTTGTGCCAATGGCCAACGGCGGGCGAGTACGCGCCTCATGTCCTGGCAAGCCGCGCCAGTAGGCGAAGTCACCAGGACTATGCGATCCGGATGCGCAGGAAGCGGCTGTTTGCGCTCCTGCTCGAACAAACCTTCAGAAGCCAATGCCTGTTTCAGTTTGTCCCACTGCGCAAGCAGCTCACCTAAGCCAGCGGACTGCAGAGTGGTAACGTACAGTTGATAGCACCCGCCAGCCTCGTACACGCTCACATTACCATAAGCAACCACCCGGTCGCCATCCTGCGGCAGAGAGACTAGCCGCGCCACCTCGCTGCTCCACATCACGCACCTCAGCGTGGCTTGTCCATCTTTCAGCGAGAAATACATGTGACCGGAGCGTGGCCGCGAGACATTAGACAGTTCTCCAGCCACAGCCACATCGTGAAGTTGGCGGTCATTATCGAACAAATGACGCAGATAGTGCGTCAGCTCTGTCACTGACCACTGCTCTCCGAGCAGTCGATAGGATAGTTGTGTCCGCATATTCAGGCCTGCCCCTCAATCGTAAACCAGCGCCGCGGCGCTGTCAAATGAGAACAACGGCCGTGCTATAATCCCGTTCATGCTACGACGCTGGTGGGCATCCGGGGGCTTGCTTTTAGCCGCATGCGTCTCCTCCGCGCCTGTCTCTCCTGACCCGACAGCAGCGGTTCCACTTGACGTTACCGGCACCGTCGAAGCTACTGTCACCGATACAGACCTCCCAACACGGAAAACCCTCAGATTATGGGTGCCACCCGCATTTGAGCCGAAAGCCGATACACCGGCCGGGGAAGAATTGCTCAACCAGCTCCAACAATTCGAGCAAGCCAATTCCGGCATAAGAGTTGAAGTACGGGTGAAACGGGCGGACGGTACTGGCGGCATGATTGATTCTCTACACACCGCGATGGCCGCAGCGACCGGTGCATTACCTGATATAATCGCAATTGATGCGAATAACCTGGACGCGGCCACAGCTGATGATTTTATTATAGCACTGGACACGCTGGTCAACCCCGACATCATAGCGGACTACTACCCATTTGCTCTGGAAAGTGTCCGCCGTAACGGAAGTATAATGGCCTTGCCTTTTGCCAGCGATGCGCTTGTGGCTGCTTACGCTACCACTGCGTACAAAGCGCCTCCAACCACCTGGGAGGGGGTTCTAGAGAGCGCTTTTCCAGTTCTAGTTCCAGCCAACGACCCGAAATCTCTCTACGTAGTGCAGCAATATCTTGCTCTAGGAGGCACGCTGCGAGACCGCTCCGACGCCGTGGCACTGAATACAAACGTGCTTACAGAGTTGCTGGATCACTACTCCGCAGAGCGGGCTGCCGGGGTTCTGACCAAGAATACGTTGGACTTCGGCACGGGTGCGGAAACCTGGTCAGCTTATCGCGAATTGCGCGCGCCACTGGTCATCACTAATGCACACAGTTACCTGAAGGATGCAGACACGGCGTCCAACACCGGCGTTGGTCCGGCTCCGACGCAAAGTGGAAAACCGTACGTGCTAGCGGAAGTATGGTCTTACGCACTGGTTAGCAAAGAGTTGGCTCGTGAATCAGGCGCTTGGGAATTACTCGAGTGGCTGACACAGCCTCACAACCTGGGTGTATGGACACTGAAAGCAGGCTACATACCTCCGCGCGCGACCGCAGTGGAATCATGGCCTCCGGAACCACGGGCGGATTTCGCTCGCAAGGTTCTGGAATCCGCCCATCCCACACCAGACGCCGAAACCCTGGCTATACTTGGACCGCCGATCGGTAAAGCGGTGCGTAACGTCATCCGCGGGCATTCTACCACCTCCGCAGCCGTCCAGGATGTGATGCAGGAGCTTGCCGCAGACTGATGGCAACGATCAGTAGATTACATTGACGATTCATTTCGGCACCGACGGCTGGCGCGCCGTTATCTCAGATACCTTTACCTTCAGAAACGTACGTCTAGTTGCTCAGGCCATAGCAGACGCCGTCAATTCACCCGATTGGCTAGACGAGGGTCACTCCGATCACGACCCCCAATTGATGGTGGTGGGGCACGACACACGCTTCCTATCAGACCGCTTCGCTCGCGAAGTAGCACGCGTGCTTGCAGCTAACGATATCAAGGTGCATCTCGCCCACACTGATGCACCCACCCCCGCGATTTCGTACGCGGTGACCCACCTGCGCGCTGCCGGCGCTGTGATGGTCACCGCCTCTCACAACGCTCCCCGTTACAATGGCATAAAGCTAAAAGCGGCCTACGCCGGCAGCGCGCCTCCAGCCCAGTGCCGCCGCGTAGAGATGTACCTTAATAATAATGAAACGCGTACGCACGGACCCAATCTGATGAATTTTGAACAGGCGCAGCGGGCTGGAATGATTATCCGTTTCAATCCCTTCCAACCATACGCAGAACATGTGTGCAAACTCATTGACATGGAACGTATATCAGGATTCCCGGAGCGTCTGCACGTTGTGGTCGACGCCATGCACGGGTCCGGGCGCAATTATCTAAAAAGCCTACTGGACGGTACAGGTCTCGAGATCATGGAAATTCGCGGTGAGATAAATCCCGGGTTCGGCGGGGTGCACCCGGAGCCAATCATGAAATACCTGGCCGCCACCACCAGCGCCATTACAAACGGCCGTGGAGACGTCGGGTTGATCACCGACGGTGATGGTGACCGCATCGGCGCCATGGATGGCCGAGGACAATTCATAGACCCGCACCGCATAATGGCGCTTTGCCTGCGGTACTTGGTGGAAAAGAAAAACCAGTCCGGCGCGGTGGTCAAAACTGTCTCAACCACGCATATGCTCAATCGACAAGCAGAACTCTACGGCCTGCCGCTGCACGAAACAGCGGTAGGGTTCAATCACATATCCGATTTGATGCGCTCTAACCACGTGCTAATCGGCGGTGAAGAATCCGGAGGCATCAGCATTCAGGGGCACATCCCCGAAGGCGATGGCATACTAATGGGGCTGCTGCTACTAGAAGTTATGGCCGCATACGCAGCTCCGCTGCACGAATTAGTGGATGACCTCCTGCGCGATTTTGGCCCGGTGGAGTACACACGTCACGATTTGCATCTTGCTCACGCAGTGGAAAAGGAAGAACTGGTACTACGATTGCAGGACCGGGCCCCGGACACTATCGGCCACCTTTCAGTAAAAGAACTACGCACAACCGATGGGGTAAAATACCTTCTGGAAAACGACTGCTGGCTGCTCATCCGCCCGAGCGGTACAGAGCCACTGTTACGAGTGTACGCTGAAGGGCGCAGTAAAACGGACGTGGAAGTGCTGCTGGATTACGGGCGTGAGGTCGCGCAGAGCGCCTGACGCTGTACGCAACAGGAAAAGCGCATTCGGCGCACTCGGCGCGCTGCCCCAACTAATCGGCAAGCGCGCCGAATAAAGAATTCAATTACCTTCGTTTATCAATTGGCAAAGCGCCGCACAGAGCGAGTGACGATCACCACTGAAAGCAAACCCAGTGCGGTAAAAAGCAAGACGGGTATGCCAACTCCATCGGCGAAACCGGTATCCGGCAACGCCTCCGCGGATGTTACCGCCACCACCGGGATGGCGGTAACACCAACAACCACGTCTCTGTTGCCTCCTCGGCTAGAAACCTGATTCGTTGATGCAGTGGAGCTCACGGCACTGCTGCTAGAGGTTTCCGCCAACTGTGCGACAGCGACCGGTTCCGCCGGTGCCACAACTACGACCCTGCTCGATTCGGAGCTTGTTGCCGCCTCCTGGAGCACCGGCTGCTCCGATTCCGGAACCAGCACAGCAGCCACCTGCGCGACCGAAGTCGCCTCCGCGTATTCCGCAACCTGGGTGTTGCTCGCGTTTATCTCTGCAACCTGGGTTGCACTGGCGCCGGCCTGGGCAGGTCTGATTTTGAAAGCGTACAGACCTAACGCCAATAGACCGGCGACAAAGAGACCTCCCAATGCAACCGATGCTATGATGAAGGGTCGATTGGTCGACTCTTCTTCGGGATACTCCATAATACACCTCCCTTGAAATGGGTGCCGTAACCTTCATCAGAAACACACATTTTGACAAAAAGAATGCAACTTTTTGTCGACCTCAGGATAACGGCACTAAGGTTGCTGCCGGGGAAGCATTGTGCCCATGGTGACACGGTCTAGCCACTTTTGACCAGCCTGTTTCAGGTCGAAATCGAATTACAGATCCATCCGGCCCCAGCAGATACAGTGGAAGAAGATGCAATTTTCATGCCACAGACTACTACAGTTCTCTAACCTTCCAATGCACCCTCTGGAACAGACGTACCTCGATCACGATATGAGCCTGCTGAAAATGATTTCCGCTACCGTGGGACTGGAGCTGGCAGCGGGAAGCAGCGCTAGAACTAGCGGCAGCCATACGGCAGTCCGAGCAACTGCGCATCACCTGCGCCGGTCTCAGTACACAGGCACTGGAGGCACAAAACGCGCTAGAATCGCTCTCTGGTATCACGGCCTGATTGGGCGCGCGTTTGATGATCAACCTACCCCACAGGAGTATTACTACGTGCCGCAGGATCTCCACGCATTATTACCTCTCCCGATCGCAAGACAGGTTCCGGATCACCCCGCTGTTCTTCTCACTGATGCAGGATAGGGTTTGGATGATTCCGGAAAAACAGCGACCCCTGGAAATCCACTCTGATGGGGTTGTTATAGTGTTCGCTACGGGCAGTCGCGCTGACCCCTTTCTGGCAGCCCGATTGGGGGAATGGGAGCCATTCCGCAGCCCGGAGGTGTATAGCTATCGCTTGAGCGCTGAAAGCCTACAGCGCGCAAGCGAAGCGGGCATTAGTATCGAGCAGATGCTGGGGTTTCTACGACGCGCCAACGGGGACGAGCTGCCGCAATCATTACGACAAGCGATGCGGCATTGGGGACAGGATGGCCAGGCCGCGCACCTGACCAATATGATGGTGCTGCGCGTGGAGTCGGAATCCGTGTTGCGTTCCCTGCGCAAGAACGCGCAGACGCGCTGCTGTCTAGGGGAAACCCTGGGGCCGTGCACGGTGCAGGTCCATGGCCGCCACCATAAAGACTTGCGTGACGAGATGGTAAAGATGGGTTTGCTACTGCAGATGGACATCTAGTGCCGCGGCTAGACCTGTCCGACCGCAGCGCACAAATCGAGCACCCCCGCCGCGACTCGAACGCGGGGCTTCTTGCTCCGGAGGCAAGCGCTCTATCCACTGAGCTACGGGGGCTGGCGGCAAGATTCTACCATAGGCTCAGACCAATCACTGAAGTCGATGCACTAACGCTGCCCAGCGCGAGGCCAGATGCACCAGCACGGATGAGCGCCGCGGCCGCAGCTCAGCCATCGGCAGATTTGCCAGAAACTGATCCGCATCCGCGCAGGCACGCATACGCATGGTTGCGCGCCCGACCTCAGCATACGAATGTGCGTCTGAACCGACTATCGTGGCCAACTCCACCTCACTCGCAAGTGCGGCGGCGCGTTCGTTCATGCCTGACAAAAGCGAACGAGCGTTGAAGATCTCGACAGCATCCACATAGGGTAGCACAGCACGAAGATGCTCCTCTCGCCAGCCGCCACCGCGATGATAATCAAATGGATGCGGAACTGCAATCACCGCTCCCTGCGCCCGCAAGCGTTCAATCGTCTCCATCGGTTCTAGCCCAGATGAAACCTCCCGTTCAATAAACAGCGCCAGTAACTCGCCCTGACTGGTCAGAATTTCCTCGCCCGGAATCACCAGATCCGGCGCAAGAGAGGCTATCTCAAAAGCACCACGGGCGGTGTTGTGATCGGTCACACACAGTCGTTGAATTCCCCGCGCACGGCAGAGCTCTATCAGCCGACGCGGCGTCATCAGGCAATCGCCGGAATAGTGCGTGTGGCAGTGGGTCTCGACGGTAATAAACGTCATCACCGCAAAGTATACCTCCCGCCGTAGTGGTAGAATTGGGCAGATGAGCGTATTGTCGCCTGAATCAGAACCAGTCGCAGGCGCGCGAGCGCGCGAACTCAAGCGCAGGCTATGGATGCAGGTATACTTGCCGGTCGGGCTCACCGTACTGGCAGCCCTGCTCGGCGCAGCTGCGCTCAGCTATGGCGCATTCGGCGGCCGGATAGACCACGCCCTGCTCGCCGACACTATGGTGATATTGCTGCTCACGCCCGCTCTGATAATTGCCCTATTGAATCTGGTGCTCATCGTGGCGCTGGCATACGGCCTATCGCGTGCATCCACACGGGTAGCCTCGTTGCTGCGCGACGGCCGGCGCATCAGCGCCAGTGCCAACCGCTCCGCCCATAATTACGCGCACAACACCGAGACACAATTCGAGCACATTCAGCGGTTGGCGAGATCCCCCGCACAAGCGCTGCGATCATTGCGGCAACACCTGCGCAGTCTGTGATAATAGAAAGCGAGCGAGTGGATGGGTAATAGCGTCAGAAACCGGGTTGTTCTCGTCGGCGCGCTGCTGGGCGCGCTGCTCGGGTTGGGCGCAGCCTACATACTCGCGCGCCGACACGAGAATAGTGGCAAAGAGCCCGGCTTTTCGGCCAGAGAGACCATCTCGGTTGGAATGGATCTGGTCAAATTGCTGCGCAAGATTGGCGACCTCGCCAGCCGAGGCTGATTTCCCCTCTCAAGATCCGAAACGGAGATCGTCGCGTGAGCGTTGATAAACTGATACTCGCGTCCACCGCTGACTTCCCTCCCAGGCGCTGATTATCTGCCATGACAACCCGGTTTCGAGAGCACAAAACCCTCGCGACGATTATGTTCCTCTTTGGCATTTGCGGTCTGTTATACGATTCTGCCACACCTATCTTCGAGGGTTTAGACGAGGTCTGGCATTACGCTATGGTCAAGCAACTGGCTGACGGCGAAGGTCTGCCCGTAGTACAGCCCTATATGGATAGCCCCTGGCGGCATGAGGGTACGCAACCACCACTATATTACGCGATTCTCGCCGCCGCCACTTCATGGGTCGACAGCAGCGATTATGCCTCCCACCGCATGCTTTCGAGCCAACACCTTACAATTGGCCTCCCGGAGGATTTGCAGGGCGAGAAGTTCTGGTACTACCATACCCGCGCCGAGGATTTCCCCTATCGCCGCACCACTCTGGCAGTACATCTCGGGCGCTGGATCTCACTGCTCATGGCAACCGGCGTAGTAGCAATGGCTTATGGATTGGCCCGCGAACTGTTTCCAAATTGTCCGCAGGTTGCAGCGCTCACGGCTGCGGTCGTGGCTTTCAATCCCGGCTTCCTCTTCATCAGCGCGCAGGTAAATAACGACAACCTAGCGAACCTACTCGGAGCTGCCGCAACACTTCTATTAGCTCGATTGTGGCGGCGTGGCTTCTCGTCTCGGCTCTCGATAGGGTTGGCGATAGTAGGTGCCCTATCAGCTCTCACCAAGTTAAACGGATTGCTGACTCTGCTTGTAATTGCCGTTGTCGCGAGCCTGTGCGCTGCCAGACACCGGGCGCTGAAGCAGTTCCTTTCGCTAGGTCTGCTGTGTGTCGGCGTCAGCACGCTCGTGTCTGGCTGGTGGTATGCCCGCAACTTCACTTTATACGATAGCCTCTTGCCTATCGAGATCCATCACTCATTTGTCACCATACGCGCGCTAACCTTCTGGGAAGTAATGCAGCAGTTCTGGGGACACCATGTCTCATATTGGGGCGTTTTTGGCCTGTCCAACATTGTGATGCCTCCACAAATATATCAAGTTTATGCTGCGGGCAGCTGGATGGCTGGCATCGGAGTCGCGGTGTGGATATGGCGTCACAGGCGTATCATGAGCAGCAGCCTGACCGTGCCCGTATTGCAGGGCACGTTATTGATTGGAGGCACTCTGTACTGGACGCGCACCGGTCCGGGGCCGGCTGCTCGTTTGACCTATCCGGCAATTGGCGCTATCAGCCTGCTAGCTGCAATTGGCTTGCTGGCCATTGTTGCCCCGCACCGCTGGAAACGCCGCGCAGCCGTTACGCTGGCTGCAGGAATGGCTATTATAGCCTTCTCCACTCCCTTCTTCGTCATCCGCCCGGCCTATGCACTAGCGATGCTGCGGCCTCCATTGGCAAGTGATGGCGTTGCAGTGCAATACCCTATGCAAGCTTATTTGGGCAACGAGTTAAAACTGCATGGCTTCGACGTTGCCAGTACCCCTATGAGCGAGATGCAGATCACACTCCACTGGGAAGTGCTGGCACGCAGCGATGAAAACCTGATCGTGTTCGTGCATCTGTTCGATGGACACGGAGAATTCGTTGTCGGACACGACAGCGTGCCCATGGAAAAGAAGTATCCATCTGCCGTGTGGTCGCCGGGAGAGTTGCTAGCAGATATGCACACCTTGAGCGTTTCTGCCGGAATTGAGCCGGGCGAATATCGGCTTGCTGCAGGCATATACCGCTTCAGAGACAATCAGCGTCTGCCGGCCAGTGACTCGAGTGGGAGGCGCTTTGCAGACGATGTAATTCCTCTGGGTCAGATATTTTCTTTTCCGCCCTAGAACCGCAGGATAGGCAGCCGTGCGGCCATTTCAAAGAGCGCAATGCTCGTACAGTACAATCTGAATAATCAACAAATGCGATTTCTCCCCACCGCCAGGATCAGCGCTGCGGAATCGCTAGGTGCCTTTGGAAAGCAATCATATTGAGGCCGATCGGATTGCTTTGCTTGTCCCCGGCGGAACCACTACCATCAACGCCCCCCTCATTGAGCGCGCTGCAATAGCATATCGATTACGCGTGGTCATGTCAGGACACAACCCGGTCATCACCCGCCTGAACGTCGCCGACATGGGCGGCTAACGCTGCTACCCAGACGCGGCCTCAATCTCCGACCGCGTCGGCAATCCGGCCAGTCCCGGGCGCGTGACCGACGCTGAAGCTAGCGAAACCGCAAAACGCGCGGCTCTCCACGGGTCTCCGCTCAGCTGATAGCGCACGAAAAACGCGGCCGCAAATAAGTCTCCCGCGCCGGTCGGATCCTCCACCCGCACGCTCGGCGCCGGGAACTGCCGAGTTTCCGATCGTGCATATACAGTGACCCCTCTTTCCGCTTGCGTCACCACCAGCACGCGGGCGCAGTTCGCCCAGTTTTCCAGATAATCCCAATCCCCGTCAACATCGTCGATGCTCACCACAGCAGCGTCCACCGTCGCCAGTACCTCCGGAGCCTGCGGCCAATCGGCCCACGACACGCGCCCGCTATTGTCCCACTGCCGTAGCCAACCCTGCGGAGTGACACCGATAAACGCATTCGGGAATTGAGCTATAGCATCCGGGTGGACATCATCAACCAATGGCCCTAGATGCACTATCGGCGCTGTCAGCCATTGGGATGGCACGCTCTCAAATCGCAACGGGTCCGCGCGCTGGCGCAGATACTGCACGCGCCCATTCGGGGTGTAGCGATTCTCATATGTAGTGCTAACGGGCGAACGCTGGCTCATAACGGAGATGCCTTCCAGTGGAGAGAGATCCACTTCCGGTCCCACTGCAGCCACAATACCTACCTGCATCCCCAAAGCGTGTGCCATACAGCCGGAGAAAGCCGCCGTACCGCCCAGTACCCTCTCACCGCTCAGAGTAACGTCTTGGACGATGGAGCCCAGCAACAAGTAATCCACGGTGTGCACTTTGCTCCCCGAGCACGCACAGAGGCTATTAACCAATACCTTTAGAAGTAGAAAATAAGAGCTTTAGTCGGGTGAGGGAGCTGCAGCCGCCTCACTGCCAACGATAAACGCTTCCACCATCTGGCGGGCCTGATCATCAGTGTATTGAACGGGCGGCGTTTTCATGAAGTACGCCGAGGGTGCAGGTAACGGCCCGGATAAGCCCCGATCCAATGCCAGTTTTGCCCAGCGCACAGCGTCAATAACTACCCCAGCAGAGTTCGGCTAATCCCATACTTCCAGTTTCATTTCCAGCCTGAGTGGCAAATCCCCGAACGGTCATTCAGACACGATTGAGCGCACCAGTCCTAGAAATTCCTCCCACTCTTCACGGAAGAAGTGAAGAGTGACCTGGCTCAGTTCGAGATGGTACGTCCTTTCTCCATCCGCCTCATCAACCTGCCAGGCGCTCATATTTTCGCTTTCACCCAGTAACGCTGTCGGGAATTCAGTCGAATCCATAAAATTCAATCGGAGATGTTATCGCGCCCCCGGACCCCGCTGCCCGTGAGAGCTGCCCCGACCACGACGGTCTCCACCACCACGACGGTCTCCACCACCACGACGGTCTCCACCACCACGACGGTCTCCACCACCACGACGGTCTCCGCCGCGCGGCTGGTCACGCTCCTGTGCTTCTTCGATACTCCAGCCTTCTATCACAGCCTGACGCGAGAGACGAACCTTGCCATTAGGATCCACGTTGGTCACCATAACGGTCAGTTCATCGCCCACGCGAGCGACATCCTCCACCCTCTCCACGCGATAATCCGCCAACTGGCTGATGTGCACCAAACCGTCCGTACCGGGTATGATCTCCACAAACGCGCCAAAGGGTTCGGTGCGTACCACCCGGCCGGTATAGATACGCCCTGCTTCAGCCGTCTCGGTCAACGCCTCGATGCGTTCGCGGGCCTGCTCGGCGGCCGGTCCTTCCGGCGCGGCAATGAACACACGCCCATCGTCCTGAATATCGATTGCTGCTCCGGTCTCCTCCTGCAGTGCGCGGATGTTCTTTCCACCCGGACCAATCAGCGCGCCGATTTTGTCTTCCGGAATCTGTACGACTATCATCCGCGGCGCATAAGGCGACATCTCTGCCCGTGGCGCATTAATATGCTCTGTCATCACATCCAGAATCTGCAAACGCGCTGCGCGCGCCTGGGTCAAAGCCTCCGCCATAATCTGCGAAGTAATGCCCGTGATTTTTATGTCCATCTGTAGCGCCGTGATACCAGCATCGGTTCCAGCAACTTTAAAATCCATGTCACCAATATGGTCTTCCATACCTTGGATATCTGTCAGAATCACATAATTGTCGTCTTGCTTGACCAACCCCATTGCAATTCCAGCGACCGGCTTTTTGACTGGAACGCCGGCATCCATCAGAGCCAGAGTGGAGCCACACACAGATGCCATAGATGTTGACCCATTAGAGGAAAGTACCTCGGACACCACTCGTAACGTGTACGCAAAGTCCTCTTCGTCCGGCAGCACCGCCCGTAAGGCAGTTTCAGCCAGAGCACCATGTCCGATCTCGCGCCGCTTTGGTCCACGCAAAAACCAGGTCTCTCCCGTGCTGAACGGCGGGAAGTTGTAGTGATGCATGTAACGTTTCTCATCTTCCGGCGCCAACGTGTCGAGCCTCTGAGCCTCGCGCGGTGTTCCCAGGGTGGCCAAACTGAGCACCTGAGTTTCGCCGCGCGTGAACAGGCCGGAGCCGTGCGCACGCGGGCTTATACCAGTTTCGGCGGCAAGCGCACGAATCTCGCCAAGGCCACGACCATCAGGACGTACCCCATCCAGAATACGGGCGCGTACCTGCTCCTTCACGACGTCCTTGAAGGCCGCTTTCACATCACCGATTTCCACATCTTCACGCTCCACAAAACCCGCGAGTAAATCATCCTTCAGGGCATCCAGCGCCTCATCCTGGGTGGATTTTGCTACATTGTCTCGAACCACCGAGGCAACCCGCGCGCCCGTTTTTTCTATTACCTCTTGCCGTACCGCGGAGTTGATTTCCACGCGCGGATAGTCCTCACGCTTTGCCTTTCCCACTTCCTGCCCCATCTTCTCCTGCAGATCAATCAATGGCTGCATGGCATTATGCCCTAGCGAAAGCGCCTGGACTAGAGTTTCTTCCGTAACCTCTTTCGCCCCACATTCAACCATCAAAATTCCATCCCGTGTACCGGCTAGTCGTAAATCGAGCTTTGATGATTCCATCTGCTCAAAAGTAGGATTAATGACAAAGTCACTATCAATCAAACCCACCCGCACAGCACCAACCGGCCCACCGTAGGGGGCAACGCCAAACGGAATGTCAGAGATTGTTAACGCCGTGCTGGCACCAATAATAGCTAAGATATCCGGCTGATGCGTACCATCTACCGAAAGTACAGTGATAATAATCTGAACTTCGTTGCGCAAATCTTTGGGGAAAAGGGGGCGCAGCGGGCGATCAGTCAAGCGGCAAGTCAGAATCGCTCCCTCGCTAGGACGACCTTCACGCCGGAAAAACGATCCGGGGATTCGCCCAGCAGCGTATAGCTTCTCCTCGAAATCAACACTCAGCGGGAGGAAATCAATCCCCAGGCGGGGATTTTTCGACATAGTCGCGGTCGCGAGCAACATAGTATCGCCCTGCCGCACCGTGACCGCGCCGCCAGCCAAACCGGCCAGCTTTCCAGTTTCGACAGTGAGCGTGTCATCGCCAACTGCAACGTTATATTGCTTTGCCTCTAGCATATAATAACCTCCGTTTCCAAACTAAAATGCCCCCAAACAAGTGGATGGGGCGCAGTGAAACATTAGCCGGAAAAGGAGGTCAGG
>Ga0310123_10001727_pt1 | contig 17924 bp, 11 predicted proteins | sample CB6_AW_1057_MG_FD_203505 | JGI IMG/M metagenome (GOLD analysis project Ga0310123, IMG submission 203505) | Marine microbial communities from Western Arctic Ocean, Canada - CB6_AW_1057 | ecosystem: Environmental > Aquatic > Marine > Oceanic | place: Canada: Western Arctic Ocean | collected... | reverse complement strand
AGTTTGACAAAATGGAATTGCTCAAGCGGATCGATTATCTCAGTCGTCTCGGACATGGCAGCAACCAGGTTGTCCTGGGACCCGATCAAAACCTTTACGTCGCCAACGGCAACGACATTGCGTTTCCCGACGGAATCAAAAAAGACTCGCCCTATCGCAACTCTCAAAACGACCACCTGATCCCCAATCCTCACGACGCCGGGCAGGATGATCGCGTCGGCCACATTATCCGTGTCGACCCGGAAGGTAAAAACTGGGAAGTCATTGCCGGTGGATTCCGTAACCAGTTTGATCTGGCATTCAACCAGGACGGTGAAATGTTTACCAGTGACGCCGATATGGAATTGGATGCGGGCCTGCCCTGGTATCGACCGACTCGCCTGAACCACGTCGTCTCAGGTGGTGAATACGGCTGGCGTTGGGGAAGCGGAAAATGGCCCGTCTATTTTCCGGACAGTTTGCCAAGCACGCTGGACCTGGGACGTGGTTCTCCGGCGGGAATGGTTTTTGGTTACCGCAGCAAATTCCCGGGCCGCTACCGTGAAGCCCTGTACCTGGCCGATTGGCAAAATGGACGCATCCTGCTCCTCACGCTGCAACCTCAGGGAGCAACCTATGCTGGCAAGTACGAATTGTTTCTCGAAGGCGGACCCTTGAATGTCTGCGACATGTCTTTCGGTCCCGATGGGGCTCTCTATTTCATCACCGGCGGCAGAGGCTCACAATCGGGTTTGTACCGGGTGACCTATACGGGCAAGATGCCCCCGGCCGAACCAGAAACAACAGCAGAACGCAGGAACAAGAGAAAATCTCGACAACAGCGTGCACTGCGTCACCAATTGGAGCGGTGGCACGTCCGACGTGACCGCCAGGCGATCCCGCTCATCTGGAAGCACTTGAACAGTCCGGATCGCTGGTTGAGTCATGCAGCGCGGATCGCGCTGGAAAATCAACCGCTCTCCGACTGGAAACATCGTGCGTTCCAGGAGACCGCCTCCCGCACCGCGGTGACCGCCCTGTTGGCCGTCGCTCACTGTGGCCAGCCAGATGATCTGGACCCGGTGCTGCGGTCACTGGATCGTTTTCCCTGGGAGACCTTTAACGTTCAGCAACTGCTGAAAACCTTGCGAACCTACCAGTTGGCTTTCATCCGCCTGGGCCAACCCCACCCGGCTGCCAGAGCGACGCTGCTTCGCCGCTGCACGGCCATCTATCCACACGCCAGCGGGAACGTAAATCACCTGCTTGTTGAATTACTTGTCTACCTCGATTCACCAACGGTTGTCGAAAGGACTCTGCCACTGTTGACCGGCAGTTCCACGCGTGAAGAACAGATTCGTTACGTGAGAACATTGACCCACGCGCAGCACGGTTGGACGCTCGCCTCAAAACGGGCCATCCTGAAGTGGCTGAGCAAGGCCCGTGAATTTGGTGGTGGCAAACTGGTCACCGCCGAAGTCAGGAGTTCGCAGGCCGACATGCTGGCCAAGCTGACTGTCGATGATCATCAACAACTGGCAGCTGAAATCATGGCCTTGGAGAAAAAAAAGGCAGTGACACCCAGCACTCCCCTGCCCGTCATCCGGCAATGGACGATGGCTGATCTGCTGGGCGAATTGAAAACCACGTCTCAGCCAAGATCGTTTCTGGCCGGAAAACGGGCCTTGCTGACAGCGTCTTGCCTGAAATGTCACCGCATTCATGCAGCGGGTGGCCAGGTTGGTCCTGACCTGACCCAAGTTGGAAAGCGATTTGACAGGCGAGCTTTGTTGGAATCGATCCTGTTGCCTTCCAAAGTTGTCGATCCCAAATATTCCCATACGGCCTACTTGATGACCAACGGGAAAAGCATTGTGGGGCGACCGATCAACGTCAACCAGTACCACATTGTCGTGGAAACGAATCCGCTGACCGAAGAAACTGAGACCGTCGAGCGGGAAAACATTGAGGAAGCTGTCCGGACCAAGACGTCACCCATGCCTTCCGGGTTGGTCAACATCCTTACCCGACAACAGATTCTTGACCTGCTGACCTATTTGCAAACAGGCGGGGATCCGGAACACCCGCTCTATGCAGATCCAGACTCATCTTAGGGATGGAGAACCAAAAGAACACTGCATCCCCTGCATTGCGATCCGTTTTACGACTCGACCGGCCACCTGCCTCCAACCCGAGGTGGCAAACCAGGATCAAGAGGACCCCCGCCGGCCAGACAATCAGCCTCACGGTCAGTCAGCTTCGTGGCAATTGGATCACGTGATCCAATCTCACCGAACCACCTGGAACGCGTAGAGTTTTGCGTTCCTGAGATGGAACTTGAGTCGTGCAACACGGCCCCGCAGCAGAGAAAAATCGGGTTGATCCACCCAGCGCGGTCTCAATCGCAACTGGTTCTCACCACGGTAGAGAATCGCTTCGCTCTTAGAAAATCCGGAAATGGGTCGTCCGGATTCGTCTAAAACTTCCACGGCGATGCTGCCCCTGACGGCGTCCACATTCACTTCGAGTGCGTCACCCTGGAGCACAAATGGCCTGGTCACCACGGATCCTGGATCGTCGTTTGCTGCCAGGCAGACAAACCCGTCCAGGCGGAGCTTGGCCAGTCCGACCCTGCTTTGACGAAGCCCTGACACAAAAAACCGTTCATTCATACCGCAGTAGTAGATCCAGTGCTCGTCGTTGTGTGTGATGATTTGCGAAGAAGGGGTCACGTTGTCCTTGTCGAAGCTTCCGGGCGGACCACGTGGAACGAAAGGTTTTCTGGCGTGCACCCAACTCTTGTCAAAATTCAGGCCGTCGCGACTGGTTCCAATGTAGTATTCCGCCACATCCTCTTCAAAACGCGTCTCGAAATCGCCGCCCCCGTGTGTTTTTCCGGTCGGGTTGGGGGTTTCCAGCACGTTCATGATGCCGAAATAGATCCCCTCGTAGAACCAGCAGGTAATGTGATGGAATTGCCGTTTCTGTGTTGACGAACCAGGATAGCCTTCGTCCGTTGGGTCATCGATGGCAATGCGGTCTTTTACGGTCTTCCAAGCTGCCGGGTACTTCAGCAGGTCGTTTCCCCGGTCGTGGTACATGATTCGAACCGTGCGATATTCGGGTTCGCCACGCCTGGCGCCATCGGTCCTTGTCGTCAATCGGTATTGGCTTCGCAGTGGATCCCAGAAGATCTGGCTGTGCGTATCGGCCGCCCGATGCGTCACCCGGCGACGATTGTTGTACCACGTCCAGTGAATCCCATCTCCGGAATAAGCCAAATGGACAGCGCAGTCCTCACCTGCCGTACCGACCGGTCGGCAGGCGATCTTGTACTTGTCGGACGCCCCCCACGGTACGGTCGGGTCGATGGTGCAACCGAACTCGATCGCATCCAACACGATATTGCTCTTGCCGTCCTTCGATACCAACGGCTTTTCCCAGTGGATGCCGTCCCGGGATTCCGCGTAGGCGACCCCGTTGTCGTTGGTGGAGAGATACCACATTTGAAATTTGTCATCTTTTTCGTTGCGCACACTTGTCAGGTAAAGCGCCATGTGGACAGCGATCCGCTTACCGTTGCGTTCCACGAAATCGGTCGGCAGTGATGGCTTCAGCACCACGCCAACTTTTTTCACCGTCCCCAATTCACGCCTCACGCCATGCATTTCAGCCAGGGAATAGTCATCGACCAGCAATTGCTTTTGAAGACCAATTTCGATCGACGAGCGGCCGTCATCGCTTCCCCAGCAAGTGCTAGCCGCATGCAGCAGCAACCAGGAGAAACCGAGGGTCGCGAACACGGCCGTAGCAGACTTGGGCATACATGTCTCCGTGTGTGTCATCTATTGGTTGGTGCCGCCAATGCGTGCGGACACCTTTATTTTATTGTGACAGACTCCCGCGGGCCAAGACATGCCCGTCAGCAGCCACCTTTGGCTGCCGCAAGCAAGCGATTCGCTGTAGGGTTGCGTCCCGTGAGAGCCCCGTCGTGCCAAGAGACGACATGAGCACCCGAACCGGTTATTCCAACAGGGTCGGCCACCTGACCCTGCGATGACTCGATCACTTCCCCGGGGGTTCTCAGTTCTCCTTGCCGGTCGGCCGGTACAGGAACGGCCGGCGGAACATACCGCCAAAGTGGTGTTCACAGTTGGCGCGCAGAACGATGGTGTTCTTGCCGGACTTAAGTTGACCGGCCAGGTCGACGTCCCATTCAAACTTGTAATCGTTCAACCACCACAGATCCCCCTGCTTGCGGTAGCCGGCTTCCTCGCCGTTCACGTATAGCCAGCACTCGTTGAACAGGCCGGGGAACATCAAGTGCACCTTGCCTTTCAGCTGGTCCGCTGTCAGCTCCACATCCGTGCGATACCACATGTCGCCCGTAAAGCTCTGACGATCCGGGTCACGGATGCCCTGGGCCTGGGCATAGAGATCGGTACGAAGCACTTCCCACTCATCCGGATAGTCCTTGCGACTTCTCGCCGTCAGGCCGTCTCGACTGGCCTCCCAGTAGGCCAGGTCCACGTCCTGGGTGGCGTACTTCTCTTTCACACCTACGCGCGCCTTGTCGCGGCGAAAGGCCCACTTTTCAGGAAGCTTTGCGATCAGCGTCCCCCGCGTCCCGTTCAGCAGTTCGGCCAGCTCGGAATACTGTCTGGCCTCCCCTGGCCACCACGGTGAACCGCCCTCGGGCATTCTGCGGTACGTCGTGAAGATGCCGTTCATCTCGGTCATGCGCTCTCGTACCGCCAGCGTTTTGTTGCCAATCTGGGCGGCCTTCTTGTAGTCGACTTCGGTCGCCGCGGCATGCACCATGGACAGGTACCCGTCTATAATCTCGAAGCTCATACGCGTGAATCGCATGCGGTCGAGCACCTGCTGCTCGCGACGGGTGGGGGCGGCTTTGTTCTTCAGAGGAGCCACTCGCTTCTCGGCGTCTGCCAAGCTTTTGCGGCAGGTTTCGATCACGTCCGGCGTGTAGATCGCCGGGGCGACGAAATACTCGTGCTCGGTACAGATTGTGTTCTCCCAAGCTTCGTAAATCGCATTCCAATAAATTTGCATCGGCTGGGCAGCAGGACCATAAAACTTGGGATAGAACTCCGCCAGCAGCGCGTCTACATCTTCATCCGGGTTCCAAAGCAATCGGGCGCGCATGTAAAGATTGAGGAACGTGGTCCCGATCGCGTTGCGACTTTCCGTGTTCACACCCAGGACACCGGCCTCGCGATAGTGCTGGACGTCCTGACGAAAAGACTGATGCGAAGGGTTGGGAATATCCCGCCAGACAAGCATACCCTGGTCGTAGTCATAGATTGCCAGTCGCCCCTGCATGACTTTCGCCCACTTGTGGAGCATCTCCCTGTACTCCTGTCGCGGCGGCGACTGCGGATCATCCATACCGTGGATCGGATCGATGTCGATGGGTGCCAGCTCACAATAAAGTGACCGTTCGGCAACCATGTCGCGAACCGGTGGAATGGTCATGTTGGCATACGCCAGGAAACCAATCTGTGCCTGGCTGTCGGGATATTTTTTCAACAGAATGCGGGTGACGTTGTTGTAAAGCTCCAACATCGGGTCGGTCACGGACCAGCGCAGAAAATATTTGTCCCACTGCAACTTCATGAGTTCCTGGTCCCTCGGATAGTCCGAGTCGTAGTTGCCGTCCTCCATTCCCAACGAAATTTTCCCTCCCGACGCGAAGCTACTTTCAATCTGTCCGGCGACATGTTCGGCTGTTGCCGGGGCCGTAATGGAAAAATTAAACATTCCCTTGGAACCAGGTGCTCCTCCGGTAAACTTTCCCAGCGCGTGACCGGTTGGAGGCATCGCGCCACGTCCGGTCATCATGTTGCGGGCCTGGAATTCTGCCGCGCCGGCGCCATCTCCATTCCAGGAAATCCAGTAGGCACGAATTTCGAAGGGCGAAGAGTAGACATAGTCCAAATCGCCGACCCTCAGCTCCGCTTCATCGGGAACGCATTCGCCAAAATCCGTTGGAATGTACCACCTGCAACCCCACCGGCGCAGCAGCTCTACGACGGCAAAGTAGTGGCTCAGATCATTATTTCCGGCCAGGTAGACACGGTTTCCGTCACGCTTCAGGGTGATCCCGTCGGTGCGCAAATGTGCCTTCTTCTTCAAAACAGCGTCGATGGCACCACTGAGGCTTGGATCGGCCTGAATCGCCTTCTGGCCGATCACCAGCAACGGGGCGTTACCTGCCATCGCCACGTCGATCGCCCCGGAGGTGCGCGCTATCTCCGGCGTCGCGCCGCTCATCAACCCGATGTAGTGCGCCAAGTCCTCGGCTGCCTGCTTTTCCTGCGCGCCAGCCTGTGGCGAAACGATGATGACCGCCTCGCTCTTGCCGCCCGCCGCGATGGTCAGATCATCGGCTCCGGGATCTCCCGCGGTGGCCGCGGTCGCCACGCTATGGTTCGTTCCTAACAGTAGAATCAGAATGAGGTAGCCAATGCATCGACGCATCATCAAGCTCTCCTTTGTCTGGTACCGGCAACATCGAAATCCACGTGGTCGTGCTCATTTCTCGATCGCACTGAATGCTCGTGACGTTCACAGAATCTAGCACAAGACACGCGGGTTCACAAACCATCACGTTGAATCGGTCAATGCTAAAGACTCGGTTGTGCGCAGCTGTCTTTGACCACGACGATTGATGCGGAACCGATCATACGGTCGGCAGGCACACAATACCCGCTGCCAGAGCATGCGATGCCGCGACAACTGAGTCGACATTGGAACACAGAAGCATTTTGACGCGCGCAACGGACGGCATTGCTCAACCAACGTCGGCGCAGGAGTTTTGCGTGACCGACTCACTCACGGTTGGGACCATGCTGATCACCCTGGCATTGTCGGCAGCCTCTTGCCGTGTAACAGACAGGTAACAACAATGGGCGTTACTGCTGTTTTCTGCCAGGGCAGTGCCTGCCATAAACTGCTGTTCTGGCTGGCCATCTCGGACCGACTTTTAAGGGCCGAAGCCGACAAACGGATGAAGCGGTAGAATGAATCAAGTTCACACAAGAGAGATCGATTCACGACTTGGCATGACTTTGGAGAATCCGTAATGAAGGTACTGGTAACTGGTGGATCAGGAATCGTCGGTCATTACGTCATTGACGAGCTGTACAAACTTGGCCATGACGTTATCAACGCCGATGCGTGTCGCATGACAAGCAACCTTGGCCATAGTGGAGTGACCGGACCGCTCGCCAGCGCAGATGCCGCGGTCACCATGCGCGGGAACTGGCCCCAACTTCCAACTTTTTTTGAAATCGAGATCTCCGATTATGGCCAAGTGATTTCCGCGATGGACAGCTGTGACGTGGTCATCTCACTAGCTTCCCGCCCAAGTGCCTCAAATTATGTCGAAGAGGACGTCGTGCGCACCAACACGATGTCCATGTGGAACGTTTGCCGGGCAGCAGAGCAACTTAGAGTCAAGCGAATTGTGCTGGGATCCTCCTACAATGCAGTGGGTGCCATGAGTACGGCAAAACGCTGGCAGGCGCGCGACGTCAAGCCACCGGAATACTTCCCGTTAGATCAACACACCTCGACCCGGGCTGAAGATCCGTATGCCATCGCCAAGTGGCTCGGGGAAGAGATCGGGGAAGCGTTCTCGCGTCGCTCTCCCTGGATGGCGATCGCGAGCATGCGTTTCAACGGCATGTGGGATGACGGGTATTTCCACCACCTGCAAGCCAACCCTATCACCGATCCCTGGACTCGCTGCCAGGGATTCTGGACCTACCTGCACATTCGTGATGCTGCCAGAGCTTGTGTCGAGGCGGTCACGAACGACAACTGGAAGGGCCACCACAGATTTTTCTTGAATGCTAAGGACACGATGATCAACATTCCAACCATGGAAGCCATCAACACCGTCTACCCCGACGTACCACTGAAGCAGGAATTTGACGAGTTCGAAGCCCCGATCTCGAACCAGCACGTCAAGGACGTCCTTGGCTGGGAACCGCTGCACTCGTGGCGAGACGAGCAGTTCGGCTCCTGAAACAAACTGACACCCCACCAGAAGATCTTCTGAGACGGCTACTTTCACCGCGTGCATTCAGGATCGAGCAGATCCATCATTCCTGCCTGCAGATTCACTCTTCTTGGACTGGCTTCCGAACCCAACAAAACCAGTCAGTTGATCGAAAACTGGCTGGTCCTTCGGGTCGCTGAATCTCAATTGCAAGTGGACATCAGCATCATCGGTACTGTGATCCCGATACTCGATCACGCTTTTCATTTTGTCCTTTAACGCACGGACACAACGCCGATCGCCCAGGGAAATCAAGGCCTTGACAACACGCAACTCGAGGTCGGCAAAGAATTCATTCTCTTCGCGACGAAATGATCCGTCGAACACCAGGTGTAGAAACCCCTTCTCGTGAATGTCACGATATTCCCGGCACCAGGCATCAAGATACAAGATCTCTTTCTCATCGAGGCGCCGCCTTAACCAGGGTTCGGTGACTGAAAGAAATCTCACCTCGTCGCGTCTTATGGAGAACAACAGTTTGCACAGATAATCCACACAACGACAGTCTTGCAGGTGTTCCAGTTGCTTGAGGACCATCAAATGTTTCGGTGCAACTGGTGTTTGTTCTAGATCCGCCATCAGCAGACGCAAGCGGGATGTTTTACTTTCATCAAACGGAACGCCATGACTGGAAATCCCAAAACCCCCACTGCAAGATTTGCACTGGACCCGTTTTCCGAAAAACTGGGGCGAGAGTTTGACTTTCTTTTGACACAGTGGGCAGGCCCCGGAGGACAACGGCTCAAGACGGGGCGGAAGGATCGTGCCGATGATGACAGCCAAACGATCTCCAGGAAGCGGTACGAGCAGAGACTCTTTGCACTTGGGACACGCGACTTCGCGACCCACTGACTCGGTTGGGTCCGTCATCTGCGTGAAGCAGCGGGGACATCCATATTCGATCTGTCCGGCACTCACCATCGGTGTGAATTTCGTGATTATTTGATAAGAGTACTTGGATTGCCCGGACTCGATCCCACCAAGTCGAACGGCCATCCTAGACTGCTAAAAAGTTTAACCGTGCGGCCCCGCAATGCAACCGTTCTGACCGCGTGCTTCCTGCGCTGGAAATCAAATCGAGCTCCAAATTTCCAAATCACATCAGATAGCGCTACGGCCCGTCATGAAGCGCCTATTAGATCAGACAATTTCATTAGTGACTGGGTTCCATCCCTATCCACAACGAGTGCGGATTCTTTTCATGTAGAGAGCGTGTAGAGAAATCAAGCCTCTACAAAGCAACTTCTGGCAACACATCATTTCTGTTTTATTTCCTTCCATGAAGGACGTGTCGCATGCCCGCCACTCTACGCGTCCTCTTTTAAAACTATCGGTGTTGGGCCTTTTGAAAATGCCCTGACTCCGTCACAACGCAGGAATTAAAAAGCCTTCACAGAACGTATTCCGTGAAGTTCAGAAGGTGAAGTTACTTCTGCATTGTCTTGTAACTCACGTTCAACCAAAGCGGTGGGTTTTTCTAATCTTCAATGGGTCATATTTTTTACCAATCATATAAAGAATACCAAACCGACGGTCGAATTTTCTTTCTTCTACTTTTAATTCCTCCTCTTTCTATAATCGCCGTTCCCCAATGAAATTTTACTCCATACCCTTTCGATGCTTCAAGCGCTCCCCCCCGGTTAAGGTAGGGCCGCGCGTATTTTGGTCTGTAACGCCTTTGTGCTTCTGCGTTATCTGTTGACATTATGAAAATGAAGAGCATCAATAGTATGTGCAAACATTTCATTTGTTCTACTCCTTTTTTGTTGGAAACAATTTGTTAGTGTCATTTTGTTTTGCTGTAGCACTCTATCTAGCCATCAACTACACAGATGAATTAACGGAATTCTTCAGACGGAAGTCTTTATATGATTAGATTTGTTATTAAACGTTTGCTTCAACATTTTGTTGAGCATCAGTAATTCCAAGTGCACCTTCTAAAGCCTTGCGTTTTCGTTGTGAGAGTAGGTGAGCATACCGTCGAACCATTTTTGAGTCTGATCGCCAGCCAATGATCTCTTCAATTTCAGATTCTATTGTTGCATTCGACAACAGGATTGACGCGATTGTGTGTCGAAACAGATGCCAGCAGCTGAGATTGGAATGGATTGCATTTTCAAAAGCCTGCTGAAGAGCGTTACCACGTTTTACTGCTTTAAGTCTTTCATCTGCTTCGTTAAAGCCATTACCATCAGGACGCATATCGTCTTCGACAAAAATACATTCTCGTTTTCCAGATTGCGTTCGGACATGAACCGCAGATGATCCCGGGCCTCCTGCACGATCCGTCACCCTTCGGACTCCGGCACCTGTTTCCGGACTTTGTCTATCAGGTCAAATGATTTTTCCGGATCGAGTTCGCGGATTTTTTTCGCTGTCGAACTCGGCATGGCGTAGTTCTCCACTGTCTGTGCAACGATCCACTGCGCCGAGCGGGGCGAGAAGAGTAAACTGGCTGTCACCAGGGCGGCGGGCAGCACGCTGGGCCAGTCAAGTGACCGGTTCGTCAGGGTGTCCTGACTGTTTGCGTAGATGCCGCGCTGTTTGAAGCAGCGCCACCATTCAGCCAGGAGTGAACGTCGATTCGCGCCGCCCAGTGCCTCCGAGAGGAGCAGCAGAAACCCCTGATGAAACCTGGTCCCTGACCGACCACCTTCCAACGGATCGACCCGCTCACCCAGCGACACACGTAGTAACTGGTCGGCCAGGTCCACACCGCTCAACTGCGCATGGAAGGCAGCCTGAATTCGCGGGTTACACTCGATAAATTCATGCCGTCCAGTTTGTTGATCATAGAAATAATCGACAAATAAGGCTCCGTGCCATTGAAGCTCCGAACCCAGCCGAGTAATGTCCTGAACGACCATGGGATGTTCCGCGCTGTGAATACAGGACGGCCATCCACCAGCCGCTGGGTAACGAATCTCAACACAATGTCTGGCAACAAGTCGCCCCTGGTCAAACACTGCATAAAACGCAGCCTGAGTTCCCTGGGCCTCCTGCTGAATGACAACCTCATTCTCGTTTTCCAGCCAGCCTGCGTCTGCAAATTCCGTAGCAATGTCGCGCATTTCGGCACGCGTTGCCGCCCGACGTACACCCTTACCCGCCGTACCGTAATCGAGCTTCACAAAACATGGAAAAGCATCATGTTGAACCAATTCCTCATGTGTACGTACGATGTTGGTCAGTGGCGTGGGAAAATTCAAATCTTTCATCAATCGGGCGAATTCCGCTTTGCCGAAAACCCGATGCAAAACTTCAAATCGCGGCACCGCCAGCCCTACCAGCTGACTCAACGGTTCTCGAAAACGAGACAACAGGTAAACCTGCTCGTGTGTGGCCATCAAGACGTCGTATTGTTCCGCACGCAAGCGGTCCACCAAAAAGGACAAATAGGCGCTGGGATCTTGAGAGAAAGACGGGCACTGATAGAAGCGTCGCATATAACGCGACAATCGTCCCTGGCAGAACCTCGATGCATCAAGAATGTCAATCGTGTGGTGGGGCCCCATCGCAAACAACAACTCGCGGACGGTGATGCTGGAGCCCTCAGTCAAAAGGATTCTGAGCCGGCGACGACCTGCTTGAGCTTCCTGTAATACGGAGCAATCGGCTCCCTGAGATAATACATCAACCATGCGTTCGACACCCTGAAATGAGACTGAGAAGCCGGCTGCTGGCACAACCTGAATAATACGCGCCACGTTTTACGTTCATCCCGGTTGAGGCTTACACGTTTCCGGGAACAAATGTTTCATCATCGCGGACTTGATAAAGTCCAATTCCATAACCGCCGGGTGCCTTACCGACAGAAACCTGAAAATCCTATCATCGATTTGAACAAAGTAAATCTCCACAATTCCAAAGCAGGAAAAGTCAGTTGCCAGTCCACATTCCAGCGGACTCCTGAATCTTTGGAGAACTGATCCACCAATGTCTATCGCCACTGGTGCGTCTGTAGACTATTCCACTTCAACCAAAATCACCATGGGGCCGTTTCGACATGCCACCAAGCCGACTTGCGTCAGGCTACCAGAATTGCCGGCTGCGGCGGATGCCACCTAGTATCCCTGAAACAACAACTTCAACCAGCCATTTCCTTAATTTGCAGGCAATAATGCACCTGCCGAGCGACCGACTGGAATCCCAAGGATGGGTACAAGGACTGACCGATTTCATTCTGTTCCAGCGTTTCGATCCTGACATGGGTAATTTGCGCCGCGCTGAACCGGGAGATCGCCTGCTTGATCAATTTTTTCCCCACACCATGTCCCCGATAGCGGCAATCAACAGCCAGGTTAGGGATGTAACCCATGCCGGCATCGGCGTCGATCCGGCTGGTGACGTAACCGATGATCAGTGAGTCAATCTCGGCAACGAAAATGCCCTCCGGGTCTTTGCCAATGTCATCGTCGATTTCTCGCGCCTTCCTCCATCGCCAATCATGCCCATGGATTTCTCCGAACTGCTGCTCGATATTGTGGGCGATTGACACGCCAGCAAATGCCTCGACCGTAATTTGTTTCAGCCGATCGGCGTCCGCCATCGCAAATCTTCGAATCCGGCACATGCTCCTTCTCCTTAACAAGTCTCCAAACTGTCTGTGGCTCCCCGAAGTTTCTGAGTTTCATGAGCCCGCTTCATGTAGTATGCCTCATGACATAACACAAAAACCTCTCCGGAGCTATGTACACGCAGGCAGGTGTGAACGAGTTTTCAATTGATCACGGGCGGCGCCAGCATTGGGTTCCTGATCCAGTCTGCGAAAAATTCCGCCACAACCGTGTCGGCTGCTAGCAACCGACCCTGGACCTGCACCACCGCTGAATTTTTCCGGAGATCCCAATTTCATTCCGAGTGTTTCAAGTTGGTGGCGAAGACTCCGTCACAGAAAGTTGGCGCTGAATCCGCCGAATTACATGGAACTCTGTGAGAACCGGCTTTGAAAACCGGGGGAAACGGGGGTCGTACCGGACCACCTCCGCAGGCCCCTGGCAGGGGTAAAACGTCTGTGCGACAAATGCTGACATCCGTCCCGGAAAATCCGGGTCTGGATCGATCGAAAAGGCAACTTCTGTAAATTTCTGTCTTTCGGAATTTGCGGGTTTTGCGATACGGTTTCTGGAAACTAAAATGGCTGTTCAGAGGATGGCGGTCCTTCGGTGTTCGCACTGACTGCAAAAAAATTTGGGCCAGTTGCCACGCAGACGCCTGGTAGGCCGAATCAACAACAGCCGGGATATTCCTTTTGACGTTGCCATGAGAAAGAAATCCATCCTGTTGATCGTCGGACTCGTCGCGGGTTTAGGCATCAGCGAAGTCGTAATTTCCGCGTTCGGTCTCGCGCCCGAAATCACTTTGATTTCTGTGGGTAGATTTCAACTTTCTCCAAATCCGAACATTGGCTATGAACCGGTCCCTTTCTTCGAATACAGCGGAGAGGATCTGAAGTTCTACGAATTTCGAGGAAAAAGCAACAGCCTTGGGTTCAGAGACCGAGAGCACCGCATCGAAAAACCCGAGGGAACTTATCGGATCTTGATACTCGGTGACAGTATTTCCATGGGACTGATGGTAAAAGACGATGAAGACATCTTTCCAAACGTGTTGGAACGACGATTGAAAACGTTACAAGGCAACGCTGAGGTCCTCAACTTTGGAGTCTCCGGCTACAACACACGTCAAGAGGTTGCAACCCTGATACAGAAAGGTCTGGTCTATGATCCGGACCTCGTCGTCGTACAGTACTGTCTGAACGACCGGATGGAAATGAATGGTGGAATCATCCGGGAACTGTGCGCATTGGAGAACAGTCGTGCTGGAATTGAGAACAGCCTCCTCAACCCACTCCTGTCCCGAAGTGCACTCTACCGGTTCCTTTACTTCCGCGTCCTGCATCGGACCCGCGAGCAAAAGCTTAAACAACGCGAGGAAACGCTTGCCCTGTTAAAACAGGATTCGGTTGAGGAGAGCTTCCAACTTCTTCGTGCCACTGCCTCCGAACATGATTTTGATGTTCTCGTCGCAGTCTTTCCAGTCTTTGCTAAAGTCTCGGACATTCGACTTGCCGAACATCGGCGAATTGCTCACTTGTCCTCCGCCAACGGTTTTTTTCACCTTGATCTGAGCAAGGCGTTCACAGAGTGCAGCCAACAATCCGAGGAGAGCATTTCGCTGGATCCCCTGCATCCTTCGGTGTCGGGGCATGCATGTGCGGCAACGGCAATCGCGGATTATATTTCCCAGCACCGACTGATGAAGTAGATCGTCAGCGGAAACAATGCACCCTCTCCCGGCAGGAACTTCTGCCGGATCATCGCTGTGACTGATCCAGACGCAAGAGTTCGGCCTTCGAGTCGGCGAGTGTCTTGCCGGGATCGGACAGTCCTTCCAGGTGAAGTTGGACACGAACGCATTCCTCCAGAAAGTCGATCCAGCGACGAAGTACGATCCTACGACCAGTCTCGCGCATTTGCATATCCAGCGCTGCTTGCAGATGTTGCAACGCGCCCTGCGGCCGGTCGGTCCTACGGCAGATTCTGGCAAGCCCCAAGTAAGCAGCCAACCGCCAGCGAACAACATTGGGACCCTTCAGCTTGTTCCTTTCGCAAACCGCGGTGATCTTCCCATATTCCTGTTCAGCGAGTTCAAACTTCTGCCGCTTCATGAAAAGATCCCCAGTCGCAATGGCACGCACCACCTCGTGTCCTGGCGGAATTCCCCCCGCCGGGGGCCGCAACATGACCCATGTAATTGTCCCGACAAAAATCGCCGCGCAACCAAGTTTCAACCACGGCACGTTCACTCGGTGCCGAGACAAATCAACCAACCATGTGATCCCGAGAGCTGCCAACAGCATCCACATGGGCATCAGGCCCAGACGAAAACGAGCGAAGTTATACAACAGCAACACGCAGACAACATGTACGCCGACAAAAGCCACTACGATCCAGCCGGCTCTTTTTGTCATCAAACAGACCAGCATTCCCAGGAACCCCAAGCCACCAAACCACCCGAACGTCGGCAGCCAGGCAAGGCAGGAAATGAAACTGCGCGTCACCAGAAAATTTTCGCCGTCGGCAACTTCGTAATCGTTGAACAGAACGGCTGCCTTCTGGCCCGTCAATCTGGCTGAATGGACCGGGTTGTCGAGCACGCACTTTACGGCCTCCCGGTACCAGTACCGCGATGATTCAGAGCGTGACAATCTCTGCCCCGTGCGCCGTTCAGCTTCCTTGCGAAAATCCTCGTGTTCATAAAACGGGTTGCCGGTGACAAAATGTGGAGCTGAGTAATAGGGCCTGGCGCCGGGTCGATGCGCAATGTAGAACACTTCTCCACCGCCGGCGGTGACAACAACAAACTCCCGGGCGACGACGTAATTACGAACCGCAGACGGAGTCAGCACCAGGACCAGCCCCGCCACCATGTGTGCCCCATGAAGCAAAACACGCGTTTTGGCAACATTGCACTTGGCTCCGGTCAACAGAATCCAGATGCCAACGGGTAACAACAGAAGGATATGGTTCTCGCGCACAAGACACGCCATCCCGACTGCAGCACCAGCCACCCAGAGCCAAACCACCGCCCTGTTCTCACGATACCGGACCGCCGCATACAAAGTCACCACGGTCAAGAGGGGAGAAAGGAATGACTTCATCATCATGCATTCATAAAAAATGCACGGACCGTAGACCCCCAGAAGCAGTCCAGCCACGATCCCGGTCGGCCTGTCAAAAAGTCGACACCCACAGGTGTACAGCAGCGGAGCACAAAGTGCACCCAGGAATAACTGGACGATCAATAGCAGAGCTTGATTTTCCCCAAAGACCGAGAACGCTGCGCCCACCAGGTACGGGTAAAGGGGGCCCATCTCAAAGGCTTCGCTGCCCAACCAGTCACCAGCAGCGATCTCACGGGCCCAGCGCAAGTAGTACAGTTGGTCCGCACGAAAATAATTGAATAAGGGAGATTGAAGATACTGCCAGAAGTACGTCAGCCGGATCACGACGGCGATTGCAAAGATCAGCCAAGGCCATTGATCGATCGAGTGCTCACGATTCGACCGCAATTGTTCTGTTTCAGCCTGCATATGTGCCAGTGCCCGTTGGTGGATCGCATCCGTCGGCGCGCCAGACTCCTGATCTGTATCCTTCAGCACAGCGCATCGCACATTCGACTGTCGAATGTCTGAACCATACTGACTGCCTTCGTTAACCGCCTTCTTTCAAACTGAACCTTGTTTTGCACAAAAGTCTTACTTTACCTTTGTCACCGGCCACCCTCGACCCCTTGGTCACCTACCCATCCGCAGCGTGAATTGCCGAGGTGGATTCACGATCTTGATAAACGGAATTGGATCATCCCCCACGCGTAGCGGTTCTATCCTAAGGTCCGGCTGACTTACCAACTGCCTGACCCAGTGGTACTTCAAGACAACTTCGTTACCTTCGACATCCCAACAGTGAATTCGATTCGGCTTCGCCTCGAGATGCCCCCTACCCGTAATGAACCAGTTTGACTGGCGCCGTAATTCTACACAGGAAAATCGCTTCGTCTGGTAAGAAAAGGTCAATGGATAATGCTCCCCCAGGTTCCGGAAAGCCTGCACGGACCGTGGGTGGAACATGATGATGTAACGGATGTTGTATCTTTCACAATACGAGTGGAGCTGGGAGGGAGAATATGTTGCTATATCACGTCCGAACAGTTTTCCAGAACGAAAATTGGCGAAATGGTGACGGTCATTATAATAGGGTGAAGGTCCTCCAATGAGTTGGCGCCCGGTAACATGAGCAAGAATGGAAGATAGAAAAGCGCCGTTGTATTGAAAGCGTGTTTCATCACCAGACTCTTCAAACAGAATTCGAGCGTCCGGAGACGTACTCTGCTCGGCCCATGTGACCAGCTCCCTGTTCACTGGCGACAAACCTGAACGGAGCCGCATTTTTCCTTGGCATTCCGTCTGCACCAGATTCACTACCAGGCATGTCAAAGACAGGCCCAGACAACTTCCCAACAGCATCTTGTAGAGTCGAGAGTAACGAGTCATCGCGATGTATCCTGTCAAGTAAGCTGCCGAAAGAGCAAGCCACAAGTCGAGTGCTATCTTGAATCGCATCGGTTGCCAGCCTTTGATCGGAGAAAAAGATCCCCAATACGTCATGCAGAAAAGCAGCCCGATGACAGCGCCAATGATGAACCCTCGATCCCTGTGAAGCGTTCGATACATTGTGCAGATGCCACCCACACCAAGCAGCAGCACTCCCAACCGGAGTCCTTTCTCCCAAAGAGATGTCCGGAATGCAAAGTAGATGTCAGAAGTACAATAGTCCTTAAAAAAAGTCCAAGGATCGGCGCTGAAGAAAGGCTCCTGACGATTCATTCGCTCGGCAATGAGCTGCTCCGTGATACTGTTCTCCAGATGTGCCAGGAAAGGCCCCAGCCAGGGCCAATTGACTGCGGCGGAGACCAAGGCCCCCATTCCAATCGCCACCAGGGTAGCCCTGGTACATGATTTCCGGTGCGCCAGCAAAACCCAGGCCCCAATTGGAACAAAGATCACGGCCCACATCAGGTGTAGCGAAGGAAGCAGCGTAATACAAATGATCCAGACAACAACGTTTCGCTTGGAACGGGAGCGGTCCGTCAGCAAACGATAAAACACCGATGCCGTCAGGAGCGCAAAATAGCAAGTGACCTGAAAACCCACCATCCCGTAGAAGTACATCTCGCGAGCCAGCGAGTTCCACCAGCAAGCCGTCCCCAAGAGAGCGAAGGTCAGCGCGATGAGCTGACGTGCCGGAGTATCCCAAAAAAAATTCCGTCCGGCAACAAACGCCATCCAGGGAAGCGCCGC
>Ga0310123_10001724_pt1 | contig 17932 bp, 15 predicted proteins | sample CB6_AW_1057_MG_FD_203505 | JGI IMG/M metagenome (GOLD analysis project Ga0310123, IMG submission 203505) | Marine microbial communities from Western Arctic Ocean, Canada - CB6_AW_1057 | ecosystem: Environmental > Aquatic > Marine > Oceanic | place: Canada: Western Arctic Ocean | collected... | reverse complement strand
ATTCTCTTGCAAAACCAGATAGCTCAGCATGATCTGTACATATTGCTATAATTTCTGAAGCATTTGAATGACTAATTTCTGGACCAAGCAATATTACAACATTATGTTTATCTGAAATTAAACCACCACCAAAGAGTCCTTTCTTTATCTTTACAGTAGCAAGCCGAGCTAATCCTTTGATTGCATCTTTGTCAAATTTATCAGATGTTAGAATTGTAATTTTAACTCCCTTGTCATGTAACAGTCTTAGTTTTGGCAATGCCTGTTTTACCAACTCTTCTCCAGCTTTTGGAATCGCAATTAACACTTCTTCTCTACATGTGTCAATCATCTCAAGAATTCTGGTTGCTATATTCATAGTTCCCGTTAGAACCCAGATATCAGGTCGTTCTGCCGTTCCACTTTTTTTGTATATTGGATTAAGATCACTTAGGATGATTTTCTCATTCTTAGCAAAATCTTCCTCGATTCTTTGTTTTGTTGTTTGTAATGCAGAATTGGGAGATTTAGCAAAATATTTTGTTGGTCTTGATTTATCGGATCCTACCCAACCTTTTTTTTCTAACTCGGCCAAAACATCGTAAATCCTTGAATATGCAACACCACACTGTTGGCTTAAATCCGAGGCAGTAAGCTGCCCAGTTTTTATCAGAGAGGTAAAAGCCTTGATCTCATAGCCAGCTAGACCGATTTCTTCCAAAGATTTTTGTGTTTGATCGGAAACACTCATCATTAATCGCTTTCACTTATTATTGTACACTCTATAAATTATCCTACTATTTCACGAGGTAAAGTATGAAAGTGATTATATACTAATTTCAAAAAAATCAGTAGTAATGGCATTAATTCAGATTTCCAATCAATCAAATAAATCATTGAGCAAAAAGTCTACCATTCGTTTTACTCAAAGTATTTGCCCTGATTGTAATATGATTCTAGATGCTGAGGTATTTGAAAGAGATGATCAAGTCTTCATGTCAAAGGTTTGTCCAACACACGGAGAATGTGAGGAACTGTATTTCGGTTCTTATGACATGTACAAGAAATTTAGTACTTATTGGGTAGATGGAAAGGGAGCCCACGCACCAAATGTAATGATGGAAGACAAATGTTCATGTCCGAATAATTGTGGGCTTTGTACCAACCACCTTTCTCATAGCGGTCTGGCAAATATCATAGTAACAAACAGATGTGATCTTACATGCTGGTATTGTTTCTTTTATGTAAAGAAGGGTCTTGAGGGCGCTTACATGTATGAGCCAACTCAAGATCAAGTACGCGCTATGATGAAAACACTTAGGGCAGAAAGACCAATCCCCGGAAACTCTATGCAGATTACTGGCGGTGAGCCAATGTTAAGAGAAGACATCACAGATTTAATCAAAATAATGAAAGAAGAGCACGTTGACCATATACAAATGAATACCAATGGAATACGTCATGCACTTGACCCAGAAGCTGGTAGAGATGTAAGAATGGCAGGATGTAACAATCTTTATCTTAGTTTTGATGGTGTAACAGCAAGAACCAATCCAAAAAACCACTGGGAAATTCCATATGCACTGGATACTTGTAGAAAAATAGGAACTACTGTAGTCTTTGTCCCTACTGTAATTAAATCAATTAACGATCATGAACTTGGTGGCATTATTAGATATGCACAAAAGAATATGGATGTTGTACACGCAGTAAACTTCCAACCCGTATCACTAACTGGAAGAATGGGAAAAACTGAAAGAGAAAAGTACAGAATTACTATCCCTGATTGTATCCAGAGAATAGAGGAGCAGACACAAGGTCAGGTAACAGTTGATGACTGGTATCCTGTACCAAGCTGTATGCCACTTACAAATGTGATTGAGGCATTTTCAAGTAAACCAAAGTATGAGCTGTCAATTCATTTTGCTTGTGGCGCAGGCACATATATTTTTGAAGATGCAGATACAAAGAAATTTGTTCCTATGACACGATTCTGTGACCTTCAAGGAATGCTGGAATTATTTGAGGATAAATCAGAACAAATTCGCTCTGGTGCTAACAAGTACTTTACAATGTTAGAAGTAGTAAGAAAACTGAAAGGCTTCATTGACAAAGACAAGCAACCAGCGGGTCTGGATTTGGCAAAAATGTTTTCAACCATACTAATGAAAAGATCCTTTGATTCAATGGGAGCCTTCCATGTCAAAGGAATGTTCTTGGGCATGATGCACTTTCAGGACAAATACAATGAAGATCTTGAAAGATTACAAAGGTGTGACATTCATTATGTGACACCTGACCTTAGAATCATACCATTCTGTGCATTTAATGTAATTCCGGAGTGGTATAGAGATAGAATTCAAAAGAAATATTCCATTACTGTCGAGGAATGGGAAGAACGAGAGGGTGAAAAACTTGAAGACGGTCTTTACCGAGGTCTTATGAGAAGAGGTGCAGGTGACGATCTTGCAGCAGGCTGTGCAAAGAGTCAGATGTTTCATGAAGCACAACAGGCAACCGTGTAATTAGTATTAGGAAAAATTATTCGTTAAATATCATTTAACATAACAATTGGTAATAACACAATTTATTTTCATCAATTATTGGTTTGGGTTATACTCTTTGTTTATTTTATAAATTAGAGGACCAGTTAGTGGACCAGCCTCATCTCTCTCAAATGATGGTGAGACGTATACCAATTGAAATGGGCCTTGTCCATCTGAAGGAAACTTAATGTCTTTTACATAGATGGCAACATAACCCGGCTTGAAAGTTTCTGATTGAAGTTCAGCATTATCAGGGTCTACATAAAGTACAGGCGTAAACGGAATCATTTTTGCGAAAAAAGTCTCATTCCAGAATTTATCAGTGTAACTCGTTAATTCTGGGTTATAATAATCCGAAACACGCAAACCGGCTATTTTAAAAAACCAATAAGCCTTAGTTTCATCAGCACCATCTTGCCGAAGTGTATACAATTCTAGTATGTTATCAGCACTCAGTTTTTGTGCTGCAAGATTTATCAGAACATAATCAGCATCTAAACCAGTAATTAATCTCGGCATAACAAACACTTCTGATTTCCAATAATCAAATAACGTAGAATATTGTTCAATCGTTCCAGGGTCAACTCTATACTTTGGACATACTACTGCAAACGTACATGCGTTGCCTACCATCCAGTTATTTCCTTCTTCTTTATTGATAATCCCATTTTCATTCTCGTCTAATATTTGCCATTCTGCAAACTCTGATAATTTTCTTACTTCAGAATTAGTTACCGAACTACCAGCACTTGAGAATGAAACAAAGTTTAAACTATTATCCGTGTGAATATCAGAAGTTAAAATTTTCCAAGCATCTTCCGGTGTGCTCATATACGTCATTGCTATTTTTTTAATCTGCCAATCTAGCAGTGTAGCATTATCAGCTAAAGTTTTTCTTTCACCAAGGGTGGAAATCCAGTACCCATAATCCCACCAAGATGCAATAACGGCATCTTCAGGGGTATTTTCCCTTAACCACTGCATGGCATCAGGCCAATCATTTGTGGAAACATTAAAAGTAGAACCACTATTCAGTATGACAATAGGTACTCCTACGTTGTTATTTGCCCAGTTAAGTTTTTCAGGATAAACCATAGGTGCCATTAACAAGGCTACAATTATCGCAAGAAAAGAAATTTTAGTTATAGCACTTGTAGGTTTATGTTCTTCTTTTAGGATTTTTGATATTAAAATTGATATGCCTATAGATGAAAGTATTATAACTGAGATTGAACCAAACACTTCTAATCTTACAAATGCAGAGCTGAAATAGATTCCAAGAAATCCTATTATGAGAGCAAATGCAGCCATTTCACCTTTAATCTTCAAAGAACGGTTTACTTTTTTTTGGAAGAGCAACCATGCTCCTATTCCTGCAAATACCATCAAAATTGAGAAAAAGAAAAATGAAATATCGATGGTTGTCGTTGCATGCTCAGACACAGAATCTGTAAGCATATCAGTTGTAATCAAATAGGGATTTGCGGCGTTAAGATACCTAAACGTCGGCAAATTGATCACGCCTGAAGAGGCTATTGCAATTCCAGCTATTAGAGTACCTCCTAAAAGTGCAAGACCATTGCGTAATTGGGCTTCACTAATTATCCTCTTGATTATAGCAAACGCTACCAGAAATGCAGTACATCCAACTAGGAAAAATCCATTTAGGCTTGAAATAAACGCAACACCAGTTCTCTCAAATAATACAGTTACCGAAAAGAATGCTATTGCAAAGATAATCGAGGTCCATATGATGAACTTGTTATCTTTTCTCAGAAATGGTAATGCTAGAAAAAAAAGTCCTATCGGTAATATGAAAAACTGGACGCCCCCCCATGAAGCAAGACCAAATGCTAGTAAGATACCACTCACCACAATCTTTGCGAGAGAGACTTTTCCTTTGTCTGACTTTAAAGCGCTAAGAAGAAGGTAAACTGCTAATAATCCAAAAAAAAGACCTAGCGGTTCAGACTTAAACCAGCCTATTGAGCCTCTCATAATGATTATAGGAGAGATGGCAAAGAAGAGCGAAGCAAAAAGTCCAGCTGCTGTGCCTCCAATTGTTCTAACTAGCGCAAATATAACAACTGTAGTAAGCGAGCCAATAACCACTGGGAACAATATTGCAAAATCATACAGACTGGAACCCAAACCAAAAACCTGGTAAAGCATTGCGGTAGTAGTATGAAGCATTACTTGTGAGGTAGCCGAAACGTCCCTTCCATATGGATGCCAGCTCAAATCGTCATGCCATTCCAAATATGCTGGAAGTCCGTTTTCTACCATAAACTGGGTTGCCCTGTAATTGAAAAACGGGTCAAATTCATTTAATTCAAAACCGTATTCTGCAGGTCCCATTCTTAGCACGAAAGATAATGAAAAGGAGAGAACAAGTATTCCAATTATTAGCAGATAACGTCCATAATGTGGTGACTTTTCAACTTTAACTAGTCCCTTATTTGATTGCAATAAAATTGATGGAAATTAACCATCTTAATACTCTTTATCGAGTTTACCTGTCCATTTTTAAATTTTTTATAGTTGATTTTTAGTACAAATCACTACCAAAATTTAAAAATATATGATTTAAAGTTAGATTGATTTTTGTGATAAAAACTATTCTTACGGGGTAGGTGGCATAATTTTTAACTTGAAATAATTGGTATTAGATATGAAAATTCTTGTAACAGGAGGCGCTGGTTTTATCGGAAGTCATATTGTAGAATATTTAGTTCAGCGTGGAGACGATGTAACAATTTTGGATAATCTTAATGCTGGTAAGATGCAAAACTTGTCAAGAATAAATAACGATATAAATTTCGTGAATGGAGATATTAGAGATTATAAACTTCTTGAAAAATTGACAAAAGATTCTGATGGTGTTTTCCATGAAGCTGCACTCGTATCAGTTCCCCACTCATTTAAAATACAAGACGAATATTTTGATGTCAATACCAATGGGACAGAAAATATACTAAAACTTGCAAAAGAATATGGATTTAAAGTTGTTTACGCAAGTTCTTCAAGTGTTTATGGGAATCAAAAACAAATGCCAATTAAAGAAAGTGATAATAGAAATCCCGCAAATCCATATGCACAAACAAAACTAAAAGCCGAATTGCTTGCAGAAAAATATTCTGAAATGGGGGTGCGTGTAATCGGTCTTCGGTATTTCAATGTTTATGGAAGGAGGCAATCAAAAGAATATGCTGGTGTAATCAAGCTATTTTTAGGGAGAATTCAACAAAAGAAGGCTCCAAAAATTAATGGTGATGGATTACAAACTAGAGATTTTGTATATGTAGAGGATGTTGTGAAAGCGAATATTTTGGCAATGGATAGTAACGTAAAACATCAATTTTTCAATGTGGGAATGGGTTATTCCATATCTATACTAGATTTAGCTAATATGGTTATTGATGCATCTGGCTTATCTTTAGAACCTATACATGATTCTCAATTACCTGGAGATATTCGAGATAGTCAAGCAGACTTGGAATTAATTAATAAATTGCTTGAATGGAAACCAACAGCAAAACTGGCAGATTGGTTAATCGAAGTTATTTCATCTAAAAAATTCAAAGATATTTAGTATGTTTTAATCGATTATCTCTTATAGATTTAAATTAATACTAATTTTAGAGTGGGAAAAAATTTGAGATTATTAATCGGCGGTTCAAGTTCAAAAATTTTTCATTTGAAAGAATTTTCTGATTCACTGGAAAGAATTGGTGTGGAATGCAAGCTAGTTTTTGATGCAGATTATGCTGACGGATTTCCAAGTAGAAAACTTGGGAATTGGTTCAAATCTGATAAAAAATTTGAAAACCTAATTAAAGAATTTAATCCAGATGCGATTTTTGTTGATAGGCAACGTCATTTTGGTTTGGCTGCTACAAAAACAGAAGTTCCCTTATTGGTTCATCTTAGAGGAAATTACTGGGAAGAGATAAAAATGGCCAGAGAGACTCTATACAAATCTCCACCAAAGAGGATAGCCTTACAAAAATGGGAAGATATAGCTGAAAAATGTTTTGAAGGTTCAAAAATAATTTTGCCAATTTGTAATTTTCTTAGTGATATAGTAACCAAACGATATCCAGATAAACCAGTAGAAACCTTATACCAAGGAATTTCACCGTCAAATTGGTTTCACACTGATGGCATGAAATTAAAGCATCCTTGTGTTGGGTTACTTCAAAATGCTACAATTTGGGATAAAACAAAAGCGATGTTAATATTAACAAAAGTTTTAGAAAAAATGCCAAATGTTACATTCTACTGGGTAGGAGATGGTCCTTATCGTGACAAAATCATTCCCAAATTAGAAAAATTTGAAAATTTCAAGTGGCTTGGCGCTCTTGAATATCCTGAAAAAGTTAGACAGTTTCTTAGTGAGATTGATGTTTATGCCTTACTGAGTGGGATTGATATGTCACCCTTAACGCTGCAAGAGGCACAGCTAATGCAAAAACCTGTTGTTGTAACAAATGTCGGAGGCATCCCCGAACTAATGAGAAATAACGAAACTGGATTTTTAATAAATAAAGAAGATCATGACAAATTATTCGAAAAACTTGAAATTCTAATAAACAATAAAACAATGGCCAAAAAAATGGGAATGGCTGGTAGAGAGTTTATCTCAAATAACTTTAGTTGGGAAATAATTTCAAAGAATTTCAAAGAAAGAATAGAGAAGCATTTGGATTTATCTTAACGTTAATTCGTTAGAAGATTTTCATAAAATTCAATATACTTTGGTAATATCACATCCCATGTCATATTATTTTTTATGAATTCATATCCAGAGTTTGCAAGTTGATTAGCATTTTGTTTATTTTCTAACAATGTGTTAACAGATTCAGCCAGCTTCTCTGGATTGTTTGGAGGAACTAATAATCCAGTTTTGTTATTTTTTATTAGTTCAGGAATACCTCCTACATCAGTTCCAACAACAGGAACTTTCAAGAAAAATGCTTCTTTAATTGTAGTTGGTAGACTTTCCATTCTGGATGGAACAACAACCACATAAGATGATTTCATTATAGTCATGGCATCTTTCCATGGACGATCAGAACAATAAACAACCTTTCCTTTTATTTGTGATTCAGCTTTTTTTAATACATCTATTCCCTTTTCAAAACTGTCCCTTCCCAGACAAACCACTTGATTTGGAATCTTTTCGACGTATGGGAGATCAGCAAATTTAGTTACGTCTATTGGAGAAGGTAAATATTCAAAATCTAATTTGAGTTTTTCTTTATACATTTTTTGAGTTGCTTTTGAATCAGTTGTTAATTTGTCTGGCCACTTTAAGACCTGTGATTCAGCAATCTTGGCTAAAGAACTTACAGAATTGGAGTGTATGTTACTAACTTGATCACTAAAAATTCCATGAACGGACAGTACTTTTTTAGCTCCTTTGACATATTTCATGGCATAACCAGATGGAACATTAAATGCATGAACTATGTCAAATTTTTCTCTCGTAATAATTCCTTTAATTGTGCTAAATAAAGCAAAACTGGGATTCTTCAGATTTTTAATTGGTACATAAGGCACCTCCATTTTTTTTACTTCATATCCATATTCAGTAAGCTTGTTTGCTAACATTGCAGCATGACCACCAATACCCCCTGAAAATCTTGGAGATATGAAAAGTAACTTCATCATAGCAGCTTAGCATCTCGCTTAATCAGTTTTTAATTTTGAGATCCAATCGTTCTAGTACAAAATAATATTAGCTCTTAAAAAGCCGAATATAGTTTGATATATGTAAACAGACTTGAAAAATTCAAAGAAAATAGATATGAATAATATCGATGAGGTAAGAAATTCTTTAGAAACTAAATCCTTGAAGGTTTGTGTGGTGGGAATTGGAAGAATTGGTCTTCCAACTGCACTTTCATTTACAAAATCTGGTTTACGGACAATTGGTGTTGATATAAACGAAAATTTAGTCCGAACCATTAATTCTGGAGTATTTCCTTTAAATGATGAACCTGGATATGAGGAAATTTTTAATGATGCTATAAAAAATAAAATGTTTTCTACTACTACAAAAATTGAAGATGCAGTACCAGATTCTGATCTAATTTTATTGTCTTTGCCTACTCCAATGGATGAAAACAACGTCCCAGATTATTCAGCATTGAGAAATGCTGCTTCTAAACTATCAGAAATTTTATCCCCAAACTCTTTAGTAATTGTTGAAAGTACTGTCGAACCTGGATTTATTGAAGATGAAATGGTCTCCATCATCTTAAAATCTGGGCGATTAAAAATTAAAGAAACTTTCTTCATAGGTGTTTGCCCTGAAAATGCTAATCCGGGTGAAATACTATATGATTTTACAAATCTTCCAAGATTAATAGCCGGCATAAATAATGATGTAACAAAAATAATTAAAATGATTTACAATTTTGTTTTTCCAGTTGAGCTTGTTGAAATGCCAAATTGTAAAACTGCAAATGCTGTCAAATTAACAACTAATGTATTTAGAGACATAAACATTGCATTTGTCAACGAATTATCACTAATGTTTGAAAAATTAGGAATAGATACAATGAAAGTTTTAGAAGCTGCAAAAAAGAAATATAATTTTCAAGTACATTACCCGGGATCTGGAGTAGGTGGACCGTGTTTGCCTATTAATTCATATCAGCTTCTTAACACTGCAAGACGCACTGGTACAAAACTGAGTATCATTGAATCAAGTAGAAAAATTAATGAAAAAATGCCAGATCATACTGTTGAACTTATTTCTGATGCCTTTAAGGAATGTAACAAATCAATACAAAATAGTGAAATTCTAATTCTTGGTGTTTCTTACAAACCAAATGTAAAAGACATTCAATTATCTCCAGCTGAACACATAATAAAAAAATTACAAAATTTAGGTGCAAATGTACACATTTATGATCCAAATTTTTCTTCAAGTGAAGTCTTTGGTATAAAGGTTGAAGATAATCTCGATGATATACTATCAAAAATGGATGCAGCAGTAATTGTAACAGGTCATGATGATTTTAAGAAAATTGAAATTTCTTCTTTTACCAAAATGAAAACCCCAATACTAGTAGACACTAGTAGAATTATTGAACTACAATCTATAAAACAGTCTAATATAATTTTTAGAGGATTGGGTCGTGGAGATTTCTAATCCCCCAATTAGTCCTTCATCCATAGTAAATATTCTAACTCTTCGTTATGATCCATCTATAAACCCAAATTTACCAACCAAAACCGCAAGAGATTTTTGTCAAACTCTTTACATTACTGACGCTTCTGATTGGGAAAACTGTATTTGCAATGAAATGCAGACCAAACTCGAAACTCTGGAAGATAAGGAAATTTCGATTGCACTTAGTGGTGGTGTTGATTCAACATTAGTATTAGCATTACTTCGTAAAATAAAACCGGAGATAAAATTACATGCAGTATCAATTAAATTTGCAAATAGCGTTGATGAAACCCCTACAGCATCAAAGATTGCAGAAAAATTTAACGCCGAACATCACATAGTTTATCTTGAAAACTATCTGTCTGAATTGCCTAAAGCAATTAGTATGATACAGTTACCATTTTGGGATCTACATTGGTATTATGTTGTAAAAAAGTCTAGAACATTATCAAAAACCTTAATTTCAGGCGATGGAGGTGATGAACTTTTTGCGGGATATACGTTTAGGTACAAGAAGTTTCTATCTTTAACTTCTGACAATTCAACTCCTATTGAAAAAGTTAAGGCATATTTAGAATGTCATGAAAGAGATCGAGTACCTGATCAGGAGAATATATTTTCTAAAAAATGTAATTTCTCATGGGATGCCATATACAATAGGATGTTACCTTTTTTTGATAACGATCTTCGTAGACTTAGTCAAGTCTATTTAGCAGATTATAATGGAAAACTCTTGTATAATTTTAATCCAGTTAATTCCAGAATAGTTGATGCATTTGATATGAACCTATTGACTCCTCTACTGTGTGAAGAATGTCTTGAAAAGGCCCCTCATAATGCAACAAAATTCAAGTATGATGAACAAAGTAATATTGGAAAATTACCACTAAGAGCTATATTAGAAAAAAATAATATTGCATCATTAATAACTAAAGAAAAATTAGGATTTAACGTAAACACAATAAATCTCTGGAAAGTACACGGGCATGATTTGTGTAAAGAATTCCTTGATGATTCAAGAATAGTTAAAGATGGTTGGATAAACAAAGATTGGATTAGTAAATATCTATATAAAAATGATTTAGATGTAAGATATGTCAATAAGTTTCTTGGATTATTAGCATTTGAGATATGGTACAGATTATTTGTTACAAAGGATATGAGTGCAAATACTACACTAAATTAATTTAGAACTAAAACCCAAAAAATCAAACAATGAAAAAAGATGTCGTAGTAGGAATCGGAGAAATAGGAAAACCGATTTTAAAACTATTGTCTAAACGGAATATTACTGTAGGATTTGATTCAAATCCTGATTTAATGGTCGAAAGAAAATTTGAAAGATACAAAAACCTTCAAACCTCATTTTTGCACATTACCATTCCTGTAACTGACAAATTTATCAATAATGTTTTGAAGCTTTGCAAAAAATTCCAGCCTGAGTGTATTGTTATCCATAGTACAATCAAGCCTGGAACTACAAAAAAAATACAAGGAAAATTATCAATTCCTGTAATCTACAGTGCAACAAGAGGTGTCCATAAAAGGATGATGCATGATCTTAAAAGATACACAAAATTTTTTGTAATTTCGACAAATGCTCCTAGGAGTAAGTGGGCTTCCTCACGATTTGTGAAATTAATGAAAGGCTGTGGAATTAAAACAAAAAAAATGTCAAAACCAGAAACCTTAGAATTGGCAAAAATAATTTGTGACACTTCATATTTGGGTTGGTTGGTAAACTATGCTCAATTAAGTAACAAGATTGCTATTGAATATGGAATTAACTACGATGAGATGTGGAGTTTTTCTGATGAAATTCACAAATTGCTAGGAAACAGACCAAAAATGTATCCGGGTTATATTGGTGGGCATTGTGTCATACCCAATCTTAATCTGATAAATAATGAAACACTTAACCTAATTAACAAAATGAATAATAGTTATACAAAAAAATTGAAAAAATCTAAATAACAAAAAATATGAAATTCGCCAAATCTATTTTTAATAAAGAAGAGAATGATATAGATAAATTTAATGAATTAGATTTAGATGAACGTTCAATCGTTTTCTATTCAGAAAGTTCAGTTATCTTGTATCCATATGTTGAGGAAATAATCAAAGAGCTAGAAAAAAGAGACCAAAAAATTTGTTACGTTACATCGAGTAAGGATGATCCTATTTTCAAAAACGAGAATAAAAATATCAGAGTTTTTTACATTGGTGATTGGTACAAAAGAACGAAATTTTTTTTGGGATTAAAGGTAAAGGTGTTAATTATGACTATGCCCGATTTAGGAAATTACCATATTAAGCGTTCAAAAGTATTCCCAGTTCATTATGTTTATGTTTTTCATACCATAACTAGTACGCATATGGTATTTCAAAAAAGTGCATTTGATCATTTTGATAGCATATTTTGTGTAGGACCATACCAAATTCAAGAGCTTCGTGCTACTGAACAACTGTACAGTCTTAAACAAAAAAATTTAGTTGAATGTGGCTATGGATTGATTGATAAATTAATTAGATTAAGATCTTCACTACAACAACAAAATTTTCTATCAAAAAACAATAAAAAAAATGTTCTAATTGCGCCGTCGTGGGGAAAACAAAATTTGTTGGAATCAACTGGAATAGAATTAATTAAAATTTTGCTTGATGCTGGTTATCATGTTACAGTTAGACCGCATCCTATGACAGTTAAAAAATCATCTAAACTAATAAAACAAATCAAGGAAAAATTTGAGAAAAATCCAGATTTTCTTTTAGATACAAATACATCCTCATTTGATCAACTATTCTCTAGTTATGCCCTAATTACTGATTGGTCAGGAATTGGGTTTGAATATGCATTTGTTTGTGAACGACCCGTGATTTATGTTGATGTTCCAAAAAAAGTTTATAATAAAGAATATGAAAAAATTGGACTTGAACCATTTGAAATTAGTATTAGAGATAAAATAGGGGAAATTGTTTCTATTCAAAATATAGAAACTATACCAGAGCGAATTGAATTTTTATATGGACATGTAACTGAATTTAAAAGTAAAATTGAAAAAATTCATAATAATGTAATTTTTAACATTGGGGAATCCGGGAAAGTTATGGCTAATGAGATTATTAGGATAATTAATGAAAAGGCACCAACGAAATAATTTGAGATAAAGTTATTGTAACATTTTTTTATAGGTAATGAATTTTTTGCATATATAATGAATGCAATTATCTTAGCAGCTGGTCTGGGTACAAGATTACTCCCTGAAACAGAGAATATTCCTAAGGGAATGGTAAAATTATTTGATAAAAGTCTAATTGAAATGCAAATTGATATTTTTAAAAAATGTGGAATTGATGATATTAGTATAGTTAGGGGATATCTTGCTGAAAAAATAAACTTTCCATCAATAACTTACTTCAAAAATGAAAATTTCTCTACTACAGCTGGAAATGAAAGTGTTTACTGTGCCAAACAGAAATTAAATGATACGATAATTTGTTACGCTGATCTAATTTTTGACATCTCAATAATTAAAAAAATGATTGATTTCAATGGTGATGTTGGTATTACAGTAAAATCTGATTGGAAACCTCGTTATGTAGGTCGAACATTACACCCTATTTCTGAAGCAGATAATGTCTTATTTGATGAGTCTGGAAAGATCATAGAAGTCCGTAAGAATATACAAAAACCCAATTCAAACGTTGGTGAATTTCTAGGCATAATGAGATTGTCTAGTAAATGTTCTAGTTTGTTTTTGAAAAGATTTTCAGAACTAAAAGAATCTCATGCTGGAACATTTCATAACTCTCCTTCATTAAAACAATCTATTCTGAATGATATGATTCAAGAACTAATAGATTTAGGGATTAATGTTGAACCCGTAATGATTTCTGAAAAATGGTTAGAAATTGATACTCCTCAGGATCTAGATACTGCAAGAAAAGTTTTTGCAAATATTAATCCAACTGAATTGAACATATGATTAACGCCGTAAAAATAACGCTTAACAGAATATTTGTAAATTTTTTCAATTATTAGCGTGGACTAGACGTAAAAATAAACTAGACTGTATTGAACAGATAGTTAGTATTAAATCAGGTTTAAGGGGTAAGTAAGACTCGGGATACTATATGAAATCTAGGACTGCAAAAATAGACAGGGAAACCAAGGAAACCAGCGTTAAAGCTGCTGTTAACCTAGATGGCACAGGCAAGATTTCAGTCCAGACAGGAATTAGTTTCTTAGATCATTTGATAGCCTCATTTGCCAAACATTCAATGATTGATCTAACTGTAAAGGTAAAATCTCTGGACAACATAGAACACCATCTTATTGAAGATGTTGCGATAACAATTGGGGCAGCAATAGACAAGGCATTAGGAGATCGTTCGGGAATTACTAGGTTTAGCTTTGCATCAGTTCCAATGGATGAATCTCTGGCAGAAACATCAATCGATTTGGTAAAAAGACCATTTAATAAAATTACACTATTAATTAAACGAACAAAAATCGAAGGAATTTCGAAAGAAGACATGGAACACTTTTTTTCATCTCTTACACAAAATCTAAACTCGTGCATACACATCACTGTAAAGTATGGTGAAAATGATCATCACAAAGTTGAAGCAGCAATAAAGTCGTTTGCCGTTGCATTTCGGTTAGCAGCTTCACCTGACAAAAAGCGAAAGGGAGTTCCAAGCACTAAAGGTACTATGTAACATTGAAAGTTGCAATATTTGATTATGGCGCAGGAAATATTTTCAGCCTAAAAAACTCACTAGAAAAAAACGGTGGTCAAGCAGACATCATTACTAGCTTAAACAAATCAAAAGAATATTCTGGCTTGCTATTGCCTGGTGTTGGTAATTTTGATCCTGCTGTTAGAAGTATTCGTGACTATTCTTCAACTGACTTTAAAGATTATGTTGGTCAAAACATGCCAGTACTTGGAATATGTCTTGGAATGGAAATGTTCTTTGAAAATAGTGAGGAGGGTAGGGAGCAAGGCTTAGGTGTTATTGACGGTGAGGTAGTCCTACTACCAAAGACAATGAAAATTCCTCACATGGGTTGGAATAATTTAGAGATTAAACGACAAAGTAATTTCTTGGATGGGGTCAATGATGGTTCATGGGTTTACTTTGTACACTCATACATGATAAAAGCAAAAGAAACAGAATTAATTGCTGCAAACACAGATTATGGTATTAAGATTCCAGCAGTAATTGAACAAAAAAATTTCATTGGGACACAATTTCATCCAGAAAAATCAGGAAAAGTTGGTTCCTTAATGTTAAGGAACTTTCTAAGTGAATGTCGAAAATGAAAATAATTCCAGCGATTGACCTTATGGAAGGAAATGTTGTTCGACTTTATAGGGGCAATCCTGATAAAAAAACTATTTATAGTGACAATCCAGTGGAAATTGCAAAAAAATGGGAAGCGGCTGGCGCCGACATGATTCATTTGGTGGATCTTGATGCAACACTTAGAATAGGTTCTAACTTTGAGGTACTTCGTAACGTAGCAAAATCAGTCAAAATTCCCGTACAAGTTGCGGGTGGACTTAGGAATGAAAAGATTATTGAAAACACCTTAGAATTTGCCCAAAGGGCAGTCATAGGAACGCTTGCCTTTAAGGATAAAACTACCATTGATAGGCTTCTAACTGCTTATGGGAAGAAAAAACTGGTAATATCGGTTGACCACAATGATGGTCTTATTGTTGTAAATGGTTGGCAGGAAACTACAAAGATATCATTAATGGATGCTGTTAATGAGTTCGTAGAAATGGGCTTTTCAGAATATTTATCGACTAACATTAGCAGAGATGGTACGCTACAGGGACCTGATCTAGAACCACTACAAGAAATAAATGAAATCAACAACGTGAATCTTATTGTTAGTGGAGGAATTTCCAATATTGAAGATGTCATGGAAGTGAAGAAACTAAATCCATTTGGTGTGATATTAGGAAAAGCGCTTTATGAAAATCAAATTACAATTGAGGGGGCAAAACTGGTGTGACTCTAACTAAAAGAATAATCCCATGCCTTGATGTAGCAAACGGCAGAGTAGTTAAAGGATTAAATTTTAAGTCAATTAAAGACGCTGGTGATCCTGTTTTACTAGCTGAAAAATATAGCAATGAGGGCGCAGATGAGATTGTCTTTCTAGATATTACTGCTTCAGAAGAAAATAGAGAGATAATAAAGTCCCTAGTTTCTAAAGTTGCACAGGTAATCGATATTCCATTTACTGTAGGTGGTGGAGTCAAGACACTTCAGCATGCAAGAGACATACTGCTTAGCGGTGCTGATAAGGTTGCAATAAACACCGGCGCTGTAAAAAATCCTCAGATCATTACCGAACTAATGGATCTTTTTGGAAGACAGTGTATTGTAGTTGCGATTGATGTGAAAAGAAACTATAACATCACTAGGCAAAAAAATATATTCACAAACAATGGTAAAAAATTCTGGTTTGAAGTTTTCATCTATGGCGGAAAAAAGGAAACTGGCATTGATGCAATTGAGTGGGCAAAAAAAATGGAATCTTTGGGCGCAGGAGAATTACTTCTAACTAGCATAGATATGGACGGAACAAAGGACGGTTATGACATTGACTTGACAAGAGAAATTGTTAATTCCGTTTCTATTCCCGTTGTTGCATCTGGTGGTTGTGGAAAACCTGAGGACATCATTGATGTTTTTAAAAAAACTGACGTAGAGGCAGCCTTAGCTGCTTCTATATTTCATTATGAAACACATTCTGTTAATCGTATTAAAAAATTGATCAAGGAAAATGGAATTCCTGTGAGGTTATAGTAAAGATTAACAAATACATATTTTATGACAAACTATGGAACAAAACATTACTAACATTGATTTTTCAAAAGGGGACGGCATAGTTCCTGTTATTGTGCAGGACGCAAACACAAAAGAGATTCTAACACTAGCATATTCAAACAAGGAATCACTTGAGCGCACGTTGGATACTGGTAACTCCTGGTTCTGGAGCAGATCCAGAAAGAAGCTATGGATGAAAGGCGAAGAATCAGGAAATACACAGAAAGTTAGCAAAATTTTGGTTGACTGTGACTCTGACGCACTGATCTATCTAATAGAGCCAAAGGGTCCTGCATGCCATACCGGAGAGCGAACTTGCTTTCACAACTCTCTTAAAAATTAAGTAATACTTAACTTAGTATTAGGATATTTTATCAACACTTTCACAAATGTTCGATATGAACAAGATCTTCCTACAGTGTAGGGAATGTAAAAAGGAGTACGATCCCACTTTCAAGTATATCTGTGATGAGTGCTTTGGTCCGCTAGACGTTCATTACAACTTTCCACCTATAACAAAAGACATCTTTACAAATCGAGAGCAAACCTACTGGAGATATTTCGAACTTCTTCCAATCATTGACAAGTCTAACATTGTTAGCATAAATGCTGGAATGACACCGCTTGTTAGGGCAGAAAAACTAGGCAAAGAGATTGGTCTAAACAATCTTTACATAAAAAATGACTCTGTTAACCCAACATTCTCATTCAAAGACAGGCCTGCAGGTGTTGCAATCTCAAAGGCAAAAGAATTTGGTTTGAGCTCTGTTGGATGTGCATCTACTGGAAATCTTGCAGCAGCTACTGCTGCACATGCAGCTAAGGGAAATTTTCCATGCTATATATTCGCACCAAGTGACATTGAGCACGCAAAGATTGCGCAGGCATTGTCATATGGCGCAAATTACATCGCTGTTGATGGAACTTATGATGATGCTAATAGAATAGCTGCACAGATAGGTGACAGCAAAGGTGTTGGTATTGTTAACATCAACATGCGATCTTACTACGTTGAAGGTTCAAAGACATTAGCATATGAAGTAGCTGAACAATTAGACTGGCAAGTACCTGATCAATTGATTGTTCCAACTGGAAGTGGTGCAATGCTGAATGCAATTTGTAAGGGCTTTGAGGAACTGGAAACAGTTTCGTTAGTAAACAAAGTTTCAAAAATGCATATGAACTGTGCACAACCACATGGCTGTGCACCAATAGTTGATGCGTTTAAGAATAACAGTACTGATATTGATCCGGTAGAAAACCCTGATACTGTAGCAAAAAGTTTAGCAATTGGCGATCCTGGTGATGGTCGTTATGTTCTAAAAAGGTTACAACAATACAATGGAATAGCACAAGAATCAAACAACAAGGA
>Ga0310123_10001723_pt1 | contig 17933 bp, 12 predicted proteins | sample CB6_AW_1057_MG_FD_203505 | JGI IMG/M metagenome (GOLD analysis project Ga0310123, IMG submission 203505) | Marine microbial communities from Western Arctic Ocean, Canada - CB6_AW_1057 | ecosystem: Environmental > Aquatic > Marine > Oceanic | place: Canada: Western Arctic Ocean | collected... | reverse complement strand
CCTTCGCCGACACGGGCGATCACGGTCTCCTCGCTGGCCCCGCCGACGAGCCGTTCCAAGTTGGTTCGCACGGTGACCAGGACCTTGGCGTTCAACCGTATCCCGTCGCGGGCGACCCCCATTATCTTGTCGCTGTCACGGGGTGGACAGACAAGGACCTTGGGGTTGATACAGATCTTGACGGCTTCGACAACATCCCGTCCGGCCAGATCGATGGCGGCGATGCGAAGGAAACCAAACCCCAATCCCGCTTTCTGCGATGAAATCGTCGCGTCAACCACGCCGGCCAGATTGCCGCCCGCCAGGACGTGGGCCTCGAGACTGTCGACCTCGACATCCACGCCCGCCTTCGCCAGGGTAATCTGATTGTACATCACGAACTTCGGATTGAGCCCACGAAGCTTCATTCCCAGCAATTGACGGAACGGCACCGCCACACCCGAGGCTCGCGCCTGAACCCAGACCTGGAAAAAACTGAGACAGACAACGCCTAACACCAAGGTGATCAAGCCGACGACCACAGCGAAAACAATTAAGACTACCGGCAGAATGTCCATAAAAATAATCACGTATTCAGTTTCGCACCGCTGGCCGTGCCGATGGCCGACTGCAACCCGAAGTTTGGCGCACGACACCATGCGGACCGCAGCCCCCGGCTATCACAAGTCGCCGGAGCTGTAATTCGGTGCATCCTTGATGATCTTGATGTCGTGCGGGTGAGCCTCGCGCAAGCCGGCGTAACTGACGCGCACAAACCGGCCCTTGCACCGTAATTCCTCGAGATCCCGCGAGCCGCAGTATCCGAGTGCAAATTTGAGGCCGCCGGCGAACTGTGTCAGGACCTCGTCCGCCGGCCCACGGTAAAGAACAATCCCCTCGATGCCCTGGGGCACAACTGTCGAACTTTCCTGAATGTCCGCATGACTGTACCGCTGGCGGCTGCCTTCACTTTCCTTCAACGCCTCGACGCTGCCCATGCCGCGATAGACCACATAGGTCCGACCTTGATGAAGAATCTTCTCGCCGGGACTCTCCTTGGTGCCGGCCAAGACCGATCCCATCATGACCGAATTTCCGCCGGCCGCCAAAGCCTTCGGGACATCGCCGGAGTGGCGAATGCCGCCGTCGGCGATGATGGGAACCTCATCACCAATCCGATCGTAGACGTCAAAGATAGCCGTCAACTGGGGTACACCCACACCCGTGACCACCCGCGTCGTACAGGTGGAACCCGGGCCGATGCCGATTTTGACGGCATCGGCGCCGGCCTCGAGCAAGGCCACCGCGGCATCGGCTGTCGCGATGTTGCCCGCCACAACGTCCACGGAATCCAATGTTGACTTCACTTGCCTCACGGTCTCGATCACGGCCTTCGTGTGACCGTGTGCAGTGTCAATGACAAGCGCATCGACGCCGGCCTCGGCAAGCATCTGTGCCCGATCGAAATCATAGGACCCGATCGCAGCTGCCACGCGCAGCTTGTGCTGCTCGTCACGATTGATGTTCGAATCGATGTTGCTGATCAGGCTCTTGACGTCCTGAAAGCTGTAGAGCCCTGCCAGGCGACCGTCGTCGTCAACGATCGGCAATTTGCCGACCTTGTCGCGGGTCATGATTTCATAGGCTTCGGTAAGCGTCGTGCCGACCGGGCCGGTGATCACATCAACAGTCATGACCTCGCTTACCGGAACATGATAGTCGCCGAGAAACTTGATGTCCCGCGCTGTCAGAATGCCGCACAGGAAGCCGTCGGCATCGATGATGGGAAAGCCGGCAAATGTGAACTGCTTCGCTTCCTTCTCAGCCATGACGTCGGCGACGCGGATGTCCTTGGCAAAGACAACGGGAGTTTCGATCAGGCCATTCAGGAAGCCCTTAACGCAGCCCACCTCTTCGGACTGGCGTTCAGCCGTCAGATTCTTGTGCACGACCCCAATGCCACCGGCGAGTGCCATGGCGATCGCCATGTCACTCTCGGTGACCGTGTCCATGGCGGCGCTGACAAACGGGATGTTGAGCTGAACGTTACGGCTGAATCGGGACTTTATCGAGGCTGCATCGGGAAGGAAATCGGCATACTCGGTGCACAGCGCGACGTCGTCAAAGGTGAGACCTTCTCCCGGGAACCTGGTCATGAATTCGCAGATGGGGGGGGGGGGCACGGCGGTGTCATCCTTGGTCGTAGTCCGGTGTCAGGGCGAAAACGTCCGAATATAACCCGCGGGCGGCGCATTACTAACGCCGGCTGACTCGGAATCCGTTTCAATTCCGCACGCCCCCCAGCAGGGTGACACGCACCGATCCGCGAAAGTTCCATGGTTGCGAAATCTTTTTTCCTGCCATAAATTCCTTACATCGTCATGACTATTCAGATGGAGAGTGGAGAGTGGAGGGTGGAGGGTCGCGACCGAGTTCCGGCATCTAATGCAGTATTCGCAAAGGCGATCTCCATGAGTGGGCGACAGACGTTGAGCGGATCTTGTCCCGCCACCTTCCACCTTCCACCTAAGTAGTTACACACTGTCACAATCAAACCCGGATAGCACCGACGACGGACAGCACGTCGCCGCCGTCGCGCTTGTCAGGTTTGATCATTTATCACAGGCCTCTTTCTCTTCGGGAGTCGCAGCCGTTGCCGTCTGCCAAAATAAATCCGAGCCTGTACCAGGTCTTGGGCACGGCGCCGACCGCCTCGTTCACGGACCTCAAGCGCGCATGCTACCGACGTGCCAAGGAATGTCATCCCGACAAGTTCCAGGGCGACCTGCGGAAAGAAAAAGGATTCAAACAGTTGGTCCATGCGTTTGACATTTTATCAGACCCGCTTAAACGTCGGCGTTACGACATCGACCTGAAAACCGCCGATAATGATGCAGCCGCGTTAGATGAGTCCGATGCCGCCCGTTTCGCGGCCGCCGATCAGTCGATTATGGACAGCATGTCGGACGACATTCTTGAGGAGATGATCGTCGGCAATTACGTGCCGCGCAACGCCACGCTACAGTCGCTCATGAGCGACCTCGAAAGTACGGATAAATTTCTCTTTTTTCGAGAGGCCAAGAACCTATATTACAAGGGCCGCTGCCGGCAGGCTTACAAGCTGTTCAGTAAATCGGTTCGCTGGAGCCCCAACAACATCCTCTACCATTACTACCTGGGCAAAGCGGCCGAGCATCTGCGGTTGTATCGCAAAGCCGTGAAATGCTACCGCACGTGCATGAGCATCGGCGCCGCCCGCAATCCGCCACAGCGGCTGTTGCGGATCCAGGAGCGGATCCACCGTATGCGGAAACGCGACGGCGGTCTCGTCGGCAAAGTGATGACCTGGCTTTCACCGCCGGATACGGATGGCATCGTTAATTACGGAGAAGCAGATGATCGATCAAATCAACCGTACCATTGCCCGGCTCGCCAGCGAGATGCACGGCAGCGATAAACCGGGCACCACTCGGAAAGCGGACAGATCGGTGCCCAGGGCCAAGTCCCGAAAACAACTGGTAAAGCGTATGCGCGGGAGTAAATGACCCGTCAAGAATGGAAGGGGGCTGGTCCTGGTCCCGGAAATTTTTTTCGGGATTTTGGCAATTGTCAGCTTGGGGCTAACTCGGCAGAATGCAGATCGATTTCGCCTTCGTCCATCCTTCTACTAAACCGGAATCCCGGATTCATGGAATCATCATCCGTCAAAGAGCTGCTGCGATCCCGCGAATTCAGCGAGGTGTTCTGTGTTCGCGGCTGGATTCGAACGCGCCGAGATTCAAAGGGTGGATTTTCCTTTCTCGAGATCAACGACGGTTCCTGCCTGACCAATCTGCAGGTCGTCGTCGATGCCGATCTGCCGAATTACGAAAGCGATGTGCTGCGGCTGCATCCGGGCGGCTCGGTCGAGATTCACGGGCGGTTGAACGAATCCCCCGGCCAGGGACAGCCCGTTGAACTGAAGGCCGAGCGGGTCATCGTTCACGGCTTCTGCGACGTTACCGCTTATCCGCTGCAGAAACAACGCGTCTCGTTCGAGCGCCTCCGCGAAGTCGCCCACCTGCGGGCGCGCACCAATACATTCGGCGCCGTAACCCGGGTTCGCAATGCCTTGAGCTTTGCAACCCATTCCTTCTTTCAGAAACGCGGCTTCTATTATCTCAATTCCCCCATCATTACGTGCAGCGACTGTGAGGGTGCCGGCCAGATGTTCCGTGTCACGACCCTTGATCCAGCGGACCCGCCGCGCGACGATGACGGCCGTGTCGACGACGGCGAGGACTTCTTCGGCGAGCCCGCGAGTTTGACGGTCAGCGGCCAACTCGAGGCCGAGACCTATGCCTGCGCCCTTAGCAAGGTGTATACCTTTGGCCCCACGTTCCGCGCCGAGAACTCGAACACCAGCCGCCACCTGGCCGAGTTCTGGATGGTGGAACCGGAAGTAGCCTTCGCCGACCTAAGTGACAATGTCGCCCTGGCCGTAACGTATCTGAAGCATCTCCTGGCGACGGTGTTGCGGGACCATCCAGAGGACATGGCATTCTTTAACAAACGGATCGCCCCGGGAATCACTGATACCCTCGCCGGCATCGTCGAAACGCCGTTCCTCTCGATTCCCTACGCGGAGGCACTCGAAGTCCTCGAGAAGTCCGGCGAAACCTTCGAGTTTCCAGTGAAATGGGGGACGGACCTGCAGTCGGAGCACGAGCGATACCTGACGGAGAAGGCCTTCAAGCAACCGCTCGTGGTCATCGATTTTCCGCGCCAGATCAAACCGTTTTACATGCGTGTCAACGACGACGGCAAGACGGTGGCGGCGATGGATGTGCTGCTGCCGGGCATCGGCGAGATCGTCGGCGGCAGCCAGCGCGAGGACCGGCTCGACGTACTTCACGCGCGAATGGCCGAGCTGGGACTCGACGCCGCCCCCTATTGGTGGTATCTGGACCTGCGCCGGTTCGGCACCGTTCCCCACTCCGGATTCGGACTCGGCTTTGAGCGGCTCGTCCAGTTCGTCACCGGTATGGCCAACATTCGCGACGTCATTCCGTTTCCGCGGACGCCGAAGAACGCGAAATTCTGATCGTTCGTCCTCGTTTTCAATTCGGACGCGATTTCGAGGACCCGCCTGCGCTGAGGTGGCTACGGTGAGGCGCGCGCGGATCGCTCCGCTGAGGACGAGGACGAGAGCGATTAGGTTCAAAGAGAGTTTCAAGTTTCCAATCCCAAATTTTAAATTTTAACCGCCCTGGCTACCTGAGCGAAGTCGGTCCAAAACCCATCACCCATTCCCTCCCATCATCCACAGCTCAAGTACGATGAGAGCGAAAATCGTATAGCTGTAATCCGCCTGTCGCTCGAGGTGGCTCTGTATCAGCCATGAGAGCCGGTCTTTCCTGAAGTAACCGTCACCGACGAGCCGACCATTCAAAAGCAGCTCACGCATCGGCTCCTTCCATTCCTGGCGCAACCAACGGGCGATGGGTACGCCGAATCCCATTTTACGACGGCCCGCAATTCCCGGCGGCAGGCTGCCCGCAAAGGTATCGACGAGAATGCGTTTACGCCGCGCCCCCCGCTGCTTCCAGTCGTAGGGCAGCGACAACGCCAGTTCCACCACCTCGACGTCAAGAAAGGGATTGCGTACTTCGAGCCCGTATGCCATCGAAGCCCGATCGACTTTGACCAGAATGTCGTCGGTTAAATAGGTCTTGATGTCGATCTCCATGAGCTCATCGATCGGCTCTTGAAACGAATTCCGGTCCCGGTGGCGGCTCAGAACGTCGACACTCTTGCCCAAGCTGCCGGTGGCGCCCATACGGTCGCCGTACAGCGACTCCTTCAATGGCGAGGGACAGCGTGAAATCAGGCGCAGGTAACGATCCAGGCCGTCGTTTTCGCTGATATCCAGGAGCCGACGAGCGCGGCCCCAGAACGTCCGTTCCTCCGTCCGCGGCGGCATGACGTACTGGAGTGAACGGCTCACCCGCCGGCGCAGAGCCGCCGGAATAAGACGGAGTTTTTCGCAGAGCTTCATGATACGATAGCGATAATAACCGCCGAAAAGCTCGTCGGCGCCGTCGCCGCTCAAGGCCACGGTCACATGCCGGCGCGTGAACTCACTCAGTAACGAGGTCGGCAGCATCGAGGCATCGCAGAACGGCTCCTCGAAATCGACGACGATCCGACTCAGCCGATCGAAATCATTGGGGGACACTTCGAGAAAATGATGCTCTGTCCCAAAATGGGCCGCTACCTGCGCCGCATAATCTCGCTCGTCATACTTCTTCTCCGGGAAGCCAATCGAGAAGGTCTTCGGACGGTTACCGCCGACTTCATGAGCAAGCGCGCAGATGAGGCTGGAGTCGACGCCGCCGGACAAAAATATACCGAGCGGCACATCGGCTACCAGCCGCCGTCGCACTGCGGCTCGCAGACGGCTGTCGAGCTCAGCCTTGGCGGCCCCGTAATCGCTGTGAAAATCAGCCGTCATTGCCGGCCGCCAATAAGGCTCGACCAAGAGTTCATGATTCTTCCAGAAAGCACGATGCCCCGGCGGCAGTTTGCAGACACCGCGAAATATCGATCGGGGTGTCGGGATATATTGATACTCGAGGTAATCGTGAATCGCGGCCGGCTCAAACGTTGTGTCGACCCAATCCAGGGCCTTGAGGGCCGATGGTCCGCTGGCAAACGCAAATCGACGCGGCACGGAAGCGTAGAAAAGCGGTTTCTGTCCAAGTCGGTCACGCGCCATAAAAAAGTCGCCGGTATCCACGTGCAGGATCGCGAAAGCAAACATGCCGTTCACCGCATCCAGCATCTCCGGGCCGTGTTCCTCGTACAAGTGCAACAGAACCTCGGAGTCGCTCTCGGTATAAAAAGTGTGGCCTTTGCTGATCAGTTCCGACCGCAGCTCGGCGTAATCGTAGATCTCACCGTTACAGACCAGGGCGAGAGTTCGGTCTTCGTTGTAAATCGGCTGGTCCCCGGTTTGCAAATCGATCACCGACAGTCGCCGGTGGGCAACCGCTGCGGCGCCGTTGACAAAGAAGCCGCCCGCATCGGGTCCGCGCTTCGTCAACGAGGATGCCATGCGCTCCAAAAGTGACCGGTCCGGTGCCCGGTCACCGTCAAATATGCCAGCAATTCCACACATGAGGATGGTAATGAAGTACAAAAGTCCGTGCACGTCAACCGTCGGTGGATTTTAAATGGATTTTTCCCGTCAGGCACGCGGCAGGAATAAACCATCGGCGAATTGTCATGGTTGAGCCAATACACCCGACTCGTCCCCTTCCTCGGCCTCGATGGATGAAGCACGAGGCGCTGCCTGGGCAAAGACTTCGAGGACGAAGGACGAGGACGAGTTAAGTTTCAAAGAAGTGTCAGCGGGGTGACTAATCCGATTGCGTCATGCTGACACACTGTGCCAGGAGATCCCGTGTCACACTGTGTCAGCACCAACCGTGCTGATCGACACAGGAATCGGTAACGAAGACGTAAATGGTTACCGTTAAATATATTGAACGTATGAAGAAGGCGGTGGCATTGATGTTGCTGGTTCGTTGCACATTATTCTCCTGGTTCGCAGACCGGGGCACCTAATGGCTGGAAATCATTCGCCGTGATCGTGTCTGTGCCGTCGAACGGCGCACGATGAACGGAATGACTGCCAAACGTGAAGCAACCGATTCAGGCATTTGTTGCGCTAAGGGAGTCGTCATGGGAAAAATAATAGGAATTGATCTGGGAACGACCAATTCGTGCATGGCAGTTATAGAAGGCGGCGAAGCCGTGGTCATACCGAATGCCGAGGGCCAGCGGACAACCCCGTCGGTGGTTGCATTTTCGAAATCCGATGAGCGGCTTGTGGGCCTGACGGCGAAGCGTCAGGCGGTGACGAACCCGACGCAGACGGTCTTTTCGATCAAGCGTTTCATGGGCCGTAAATACAGCGAAGTTTCCCATGAGATCGAGTTGGTACCGTACAAAGTTGGCGAGACGACAAATGGTGACGCCCATATCAAGATCGAAGGCGAGACGTACTCGCCGCCCGAGATCTCGGCCATGATCCTCGGCAAGCTCAAGGCCGATGCCGAAGCCTATCTGGGCGAGACTGTCACCGAAGCTGTCATCACCGTGCCGGCATATTTCAATGATAGCCAGCGGCAGGCGACCAAGGATGCCGGCCGCATCGCCGGTCTCGATGTGCGCCGCATCATCAACGAACCGACGGCCGCTTCCCTCGCCTATGGCCTGGAAAAGAAGAAGGACGAGAAAATCGCTGTCTTCGATCTCGGTGGCGGCACCTTCGACATATCAATTCTTGAACTCGGCGACGGCGTTTTCGAGGTCAAATCGACCAATGGCGATACCCACCTGGGCGGCGATGACTTTGACGAAGCCATTATCATCTGGTTGGTCGACGAGTTCAAAAAAGAGAACGGCATCGACCTACGCAACGACCCCATGGCCCTGCAACGCCTTAAGGAAGGCGCGGAAAAGGCCAAGTGCGAATTATCTTCGAGCCAGACCAGCGAGATCAATCTGCCCTTTATTACCGCCGACGCTTCCGGGCCCAAGCACCTGACGCAATCGCTGACCCGCGCCAAACTCGAGCAATTGACCGATGCCCTCGTCGAGCGCACCGTCGGGCCCTGCAATAACTGTCTGAAAGACGGCGACCTCATCGCCACCGAGATCGATGAAGTGGTCATGGTCGGCGGCCAGACGCGCATGCCGACAGTTGTCGATGCCGCCAAGGACACCTTCGGCAAGGATCCCAATCGCGGCGTCAATCCAGATGAGGTCGTAGCCGTCGGCGCCGCCATCCAGGGCGGTGTGCTGGCCGGTGACGTCGATGACGTGCTGCTGCTCGATGTGACGCCGCTGTCACTCGGGATCGAAACGCTCGGCGCCGTCACTACCAGTCTGATCGAGCGCAACACCACCATACCGACTCGCAAAAGCGAGGTCTTCAGCACCGCATCGGACAATCAGCCGTCGGTCGAGATTCACGTCCTCCAGGGCGAACGGGAAATGTCCGGCGATAATAAATCCATCGGCCGCTTCCATCTCGACGGTATCCCGCCGGCACCCCGGGGTGTGCCGCAGGTCGAGGTCACCTTTGACATTGACGCCAACGGCATTCTCAATGTGTCCGCCAAGGACCTCGGCACCGGCAAGGAGCAGAAGATAACAATCACCGCCAATTCCGGTTTGGGCGACGATGAAATCGAGCAAATGGTCAAGGATGCCAAAGTTCATGCCGAAGAAGACAAGGCGCACCGTGAAAAAATCGACGTCAAGAACCGCGCCGATTCCCTCGCTTACCAAACCGAAAAACAGCTGTCCGAGAACGGCGACAAAATCCCGGACGAGATCAAGAAACCGGTGGAAAGCAAGATCGCCGACCTGAAAGCTGCCGTCGAGGCTGATGATACGGACAAAATGAAATCCGTCATGGATGATATTCAGCAGCATATGCAGAAATTCGCCGAAGAGCTCTACAAGAACGCCGGCGCCAATGCGCAACCGGCGGCGGCTAACGGCGGGCCCGAGGACACCGGCGGCAATGGCGATGCCGGCCAGCCACAGGCGAAAAAGAAAAAGGACGACGGCGATGTCATCGATGCGGATTTCGATATGGTCGAGGATGAGAAGAAAGGAAACTGAAAAACCCAGGAGGAAAGGCACATGAAAATCAAACCTCTGAAGGATCGCGTGCTCGTGGAAGCGATCGACGAAGACAGCGAACAGATTAAAGGGGGGATCGTCATCCCCGACAGCGCCAAGGAGAAGCCCCAGGAAGCGCGGGTCGTCGCCCTCGGGACCGGCGGCATCGATGATGACGGCAATGAGATCCAGTTCGACATCAAAGTCGGCGATCTCGTTCTGACCTCGAAGTATGGCGGCACCGACGTCACCATGGATGACAAGGAATACAAAATTCTCAAGTCCAGCGATATCCTCGCCATCATCAAGAATTAAACCAAAACCCGAATCATCACGAAAAGGAAGACATCTATAATGGCAGCAAAACAACTTCTCTTCGGCGAGGACGCCCGGCGGCAGTTGCTGACCGGCATCGAAAAGCTCAGCAAAGCGGTCAAGGCCACTTTGGGACCGAGGGGCCGAAACGTCGTTCTCGACAAAAAGTTCGGCTCCCCCACGGTGACCAAGGACGGCGTCACCGTCGCCAAGGAAATCGAACTGGAAGCGCCCTACGAAAACATGGGTGCGCAAATGGTGCGCGAAGTCGCCAGCAAGACTTCGGACGTTGCCGGTGACGGTACGACCACCGCCACAGTGCTGGCCGAAGCGATCTTTCGCGACGGCATGAAGAACGTCACTGCCGGCGCCAATCCAATGAGCCTTAAACGCGGTATCGAGAAGGCGGTCGAAGCCCTGGTCGAAGCCCTGGAAGGGATGAGCATTCCCGTCGAGGATCGCGCGCAAATCGCCCAGGTCGCGACGATTTCCGCCAACGCCGATGACGAAATCGGCAAGATCATTGCCGCCGCCATGGATAAAGTCGGCAAGGACGGCACGATCACGGTCGAAGAGGCCAAGAGCATTGAAACCACCCTGGACGTTGTCGAAGGAATGCAGTTCGACAAGGGCTATCTGTCGCCCTATTTCGTCACCAACAATGAGTCCATGGAAGTAGTATTCGAGGATTGCCTGATCCTAATTCATGAAAAGAAGATCAGCAATCTGCAGGATCTATTGCCGTTGCTGCAGAGTGTCGCCAAGCAGGGCAAACCGTTCCTAATCATCGCCGAGGATGTCGAAGGCGAGGCCCTCGCCACGCTGGTCGTCAACAAGCTGCGCGGCACGCTGAACGTCTGCGCTGTGAAGGCACCCGGCTTCGGGGATCGTCGCAAGGCCATGCTCGAGGACATTGCCATCCTGACCGGCGCCACGTGCATCACCGAAGACCTCGGCATCAAGCTCGAGAGCGTCACCAGCGATCAGCTCGGCAAGGTCAAGCGTGTATCCATCGATAAGGAAAATACGACCATTGTCGAGGGCAGCGGCAGTCAGGGTGCGATCAGCGGCCGGGTCAACCAGATCCGCATGCAGATCGAGGAAACGACATCCGATTATGACCGCGAAAAGCTGCAGGAACGCCTCGCCAAGCTGGCCGGCGGCGTCGCCGTCATTAACGTCGGTGCGGCCACCGAGACGGAGATGAAGGAAAAGAAGGCGCGGGTCGAGGATGCGCTCCACGCCACACGCGCGGCCGTTGAGGAAGGCATTGTCGCCGGCGGCGGCGTCGCCCTCCTGCGCGCCGGCTCGACGCTGGACAAAATCCGCAGCAAGGTCAAGGGAGACGAGAAAATCGGCGTCGATATCATTGCCAAGGCTGTCCGCGAACCCGTGCGGCAGCTGGCCAATAATGCTGGTCTCGAGGGCTCGATCACCGTCAACGAAGTAGAATCCCACAAGGGCAACATAGGCTTCGACGTGGCCACCGGCCAGTTCGTCGACATGGTGAGTGCCGGCATTCTGGATCCGACCAAGGTGACCCGGACCGCCCTGCAGAACGCCGCTTCGATCGCCGGCCTCATGCTGACGACCGAATGTGTCGTCACCGAGGTTCCGGAGAAGGATGAGCCGTCACCCGCCGGCGGTCCCGGCGGTCCCGGCGGCATGGGCGGCATGGGGGGAGGTATGGGCTACTAAGCCAAGCCGCTGCTGTGCAACGGCACACCTAAAGCGCCCCGGTTTCCCGGGGCGCTTTTTTTTTCTATCGTTCTCGTCCTTCGTCCTCGATTCCCGTTCCTTACGGTAGGATCAAAGGGGCGAGTCCCGCCTCGGCGGGATGAAGTTATTTTTACGCGAGTTCTTAGGTCCGAAGATCGCGCTGACGCGCTCCGAGGACAAGGATGATTCCGCGAAAAGGAGGACCGGCCTTCGCTCGGCTTGCGGCGAGGCACGCGAAGACAAGGACAGTCCCGACTCTTGCGGATCGGGACTGAGGACGACGTGAGTCGCGCCACATGAGTCACGTAATTGCGACAACGTCGCTCACGCGAGGATCCGCCAGCCGGCGGACTGAAAGGCATCACTCAGCGCCGGCGTTCGTTACACTTGGCTTGAGAGACCTCTTGGGTTGCGGGCAGAACCCGCTTCAGATCCCCAACCGATCGCCGATCGCCTTTGCCACAGCCTCAGGCGACCGTTCGTCCGTATCGATCGTGTGATCCGCGACTTGGGCGTAGACGGCATCACGTTCGTTCATGACCCGGGTCAGATTCTCGATCGTTGGATCGGCGGCTATAAATGCCGGCATTCCCTTGTCCTGCATTCTTGCCAGGATTGTTTGCGCGGCCGCCCGCAGATACACACAGGTCCCGAACCGGGCGAGAATTGTCTGATTGGCCGCCGCCACCGGCGCCCCGCCGCCGGTGGCCAGGATGACGTTGTCGCGCGAAGAAACCTGAATTAGAGCATCGGTCTCGAGGCTGCGGAAACCGTCGGCGCCCTCTTCCCGGTAGATTTCCCGGCAGCGTCGCCGCGCCCCGGTCCGCGCCTCGGAAAGATCCTCGATCTCGTCGTCGAGATCGAGGAATGTCAAACCCATATCCTGTGCCAACCGCTGGCCGGCAGCACTCTTGCCGCACGATGTGAAGCCAATGAGGACAATGTTCATTTGGATACAAAAAACGGGCCCGTGATCTAATGTCACGGCCCCGCTAAGTAAAGCCATCTCCTTGCAAGATACTATTCGGCAAATGCCATCTCTGTCTCGACATCGCCTGCTCAACGACTGACACCAACTGCTCTATTAGCTTGACTTCGCGTTTATTTTCCGCAATAAAATAGGGACAGCGGCACACATGTAAAAATTGTATTTCGGATAAGAAAGCCCAGAGGAAAAAGCCCTCGCCCCGGCCCCCGCAGCCGCTCCCCGACGACTCCCCGTCAAAGCGGCATCCTAATCCGTCTCTAGTTGCTCGGTGGTTTTTTGGGCCCTTCTATCGGCATGTCCTGCCAATCATCCCATTCCTGTTCACCGTCCCGCAACCGGACCCGAAACGCTTTTTGCAGGACTACCTCATGAGACCCTTGCCGCCAGGCGCTGAGAACGTCGACAGACGCGTTGTTATCGGCTTTTTGATCTTTCGTCGTTGCCATCTTAATTTCGGCAGTGCTTCAGCTACCCCGCGGACAGATGCTCGCTTGCGGCGGACCGATGCGTCGCGCCTCCGCTTTGCATTGAGGGCAATGCTTGACGTTGCCCCGTGCACCAAATTTTTTATCACACCTCGCGCACACCTTAAATCATGATTCACCCCCTGCCTTTCCGGCGCACGTTTCTTGTATACACCGATGGTGCCGGCAGTTGCTGCACCACTTGCGCCGCCAAAAAAAAGGTCCAGAGCACTACACCGCGAGCCCATGGAAACAACCCCGGCGTCGCTGCCGATTGTGGCGCTACCCCGCTTTTGAGCGCCGAAAGAATGTAGCCGCCATCGGCATCGGGTCAATCACATGAAGGTAACGGAACAGATCCGGCTGATTCCGAGATACGTATCGAAGAGACTCGATGATCTTTTTCTGTACGACTAACAGGCTTTCGGTATTTTTCGTACTTGCGCTCGACAATTTAATGGAAAAGATATTCGGTGTTGGGGCTGGAATAGTTATCGGCCTCGTTTTTTTTTGCCGTTCTTGTCGCTGGATGCCAGACCTGCTGCTTGGTAAGATCCCTTGCGGTAAAGAACGACCGTGCGGTCGGGGCCGTTAGCCGCCCGCCTGTGTGGCGAAGGATTCGGAGAGCGATGTCGGTGGCGAGGGGCGACGATTCTTGACCATTAAGAACCGTACTTTGCGCGTACCCGATGATCCCTTTTTCAGGGGCGTGGGTTCGAGCGTTCCTCCGTATCTTCGCGCTACCTCCTCTAATTGTCGCCTGTATTCTTCCACTGTCATTGGTAGCTCCCAGTAGGGTGTTGAGCTTCTGCGCAAAAAGCTCAGGGGTCTCGTTAGTATTATAGTATATGTTCTTACCATCAAACTGCGCATCATCGATGTCAGCCTTTTCCCGGGCAGCCTCAACCTCGTCCCATTTCCCTTTTGTCACTGATCGTTTCTGAGGATTTCAATGGCCAGATTACGACGTCGGCATAGATCGGCAGGAGAAGGCCTCGACGCGGGAACCGTTGTAGCCGGTGACTACCAGAAAATCGGCAATCCCGGCGCCGTGGGCGGTGAGATGATGGGCCGGTTCGATGAGGGGGGGGGGAGGCCGAGAAGTGGCAGAAGAGGCTTACAGTCACCCTTATCAGCTATTCGACTACCTCTGCCGGCTGCCAGGATCAGGAATTTCATGCCCATCGATTATGAATCAGACCGATCGTCCCTCATTAATGCGTCACGATCGCGCGGGAACTCGGGTTCACTCCCTGAACCACAGCGTTTCTGGATCCTTGACCGCAGCGGCTTCCTCGCCGATCGGAAACGGTGCTGCTGGCGGTTCTGCGGAGGCTTCGCTAATGAAATCCTCCGTCATCCGATAAGCTTCGTCATCCGTGTATTGGACCGGCGGGTGCTTGCAGAAATAGGCCGAGGGCCCCGTCAGGATGCCACTTCCCCCCCCGCTCCAGAGCGAGGTTGCAGCAGCGGATGGCGTCGATGGCCACGCCGGCGGAGTGGGGGGAGTCTTCAACCGAAAGTCGCACTTCGAGATTCATGGGGACACCACCGAAAAGCTTGCCCTCAATGCGGATAAAAGCTACCTTGTTGTCGTTCTTCCAGGGCACATAATCGCTGGGACCGACGTGGATATTCTCGTCCGCAATCCGTTCGGCAGCGACCGATTGCACGGCCTCGGTTTTCGCCTTTTTCTTCGATACGAGACGGCTCTGATCGAGCATGTTGAGAAAATCAGGCATTGCCACCCGTATTAAGCTGGTAGGTCCGTTCCAGTTTAACCCCACGCCGCTTAAATAAATCGGTCAAAACGCGGTGCGTGATCGTCGCTCCGAGCTGAGCTTTAATGTCATCACCGATAATCGGCAGGTTTCTTGACGCAAAACGTTTCGCCCACTCCGAATCGCTGGCAATAAGCACCGGGATGTTGTTGATGAAGGCCAACCCGGCCTCAAGAGCGCATTCGGCATAAAATCGGGCAGCCTTCTCCGAACCCACCGGGAGGTAGTTGGCCAGGATTTGCGCGCCGGAATCCCGAAGATGACTTACGACCTCTTCCTGGGACGGCTCGTCGTCATCACTGAGCACGAAACTGCGGCGCTCATCATACTCGCGCATATGCTCGCAGAAGCCGTCCAACACCTGCCCCATACGCACAACTACCCCGCTGATCGGGATCTGATCGTAGAAGACAGTGGTACAGTTGGGCAGGGCAAAAATCGCCTCGCTGACATCGCTCCCGACCTTTCGCCGATCGATATCGAAGGCCGCGACAGATCTCAATATCACTGGCACAATAACCGCCAATCTTAGAATGCATGAGTCCCGGAACATCCGCCGCATCCTTGATCAACGTAGTGATGGATGCCCTGAACTAAGGAACTGACACAATTACCAACACCGACTACTGCAATTTTAATTTTACTCGTGCTCATATCCTGCTCCCCGTTTTTGGTTAATCAGGTAGTTTGCACGTATGGTTTGGTTGGGAATCGATTATGGGGGACAACAAAGGTGCACCCAAGTGCGGGAACAGCAAGTGGACCTCATTTAGGAAATTTAGGAAATCACTTACCCCGGTTGGCGAGGGCTGGCGTTTGTGAAGCGCAACTGGGCTAATCCTTGAATCCCATACACGTCAAGCAGCGCTTCACTCATGCCAACCCTCGCCAACTTCAATGATCTCCGCTCCGTGCCTCTGTGTCCGTCGGCCGACGGATTCCAATCCCTTGTGATCCCGCCCCTGAAACCACTGAGACCAGGTAGGCTCTCAAAAAAGTGCCTTTGCTTCAGGATCCATAGGTGGCTTCGAGAAAACTATCCGTCGGCTGACGGATCGCAGGGGGCGCAGATCAGAACCCCGGCGATCGGAACAGTCACATCATGAATGAGTAGACCACCGAGACGGAACGAGGGCTGACCGCCTTTGCCAATGCGCTGGTACTTGTACTTAGTACGCTGACTCTTCTCGTGATCGCCGTTCTTGTTGCAGTCACGAAAATGTTTTCGGGAAAATCTATCGGGACATGGAAGCGCCGTTACCATTTGTCACTTCCTTTTTGTTCTCCGTTCCAAGCATTGCGCACTTGCTGATCGCCGGCTTGCTCATCGTCGCGCTTGTGATTAAGGAGTTTCGGATTGCATCACAGATCGCGAAACTGAAGATGAATGTGTCTGTGGGAGTCGCGGCCATCGCGTGCTTTGTTGTGTCTATGGCATTGTCCTGTCTCTACCAGTGTTGGGCCTGATTGATAGACTCGGGGGACTAACAAACTCATCGAGCAGGACGCGGAATACCGCGCCGCTCGATCAGCATCGTTGATCGCAGGGAATATGATCTCGGTACGGCCCATCGAAGAACAAGACCACGCCGCATGCGTAGCCGTTGCGGAACGTGCGGTTTCTCCTGAACAAATCCACCGAGCAGATTCTCGCCGCCGTGAAACGGGCCGGCCGACAAACCGGTACCAAGCCTCAGTAAAAAACGGGAATCCAAATTGCGTTACAAATTCGGCCTTTCCCCTGGATTCGCAGAGCTCTGCATTTTAGAAATTAAAAATTGACAGGAGAGAAATTTGCCACCCGCAGCGGGGGAACTTTTTTTAAAAAATTGAGATACGGTCTTGCAATTCATGGGAAAAAATCGTATACCAGAACCAAAAGCGGCGGGAAAGACGATTTTCTTGCCGAAATGAGAACCATGATTCGGCAGAGTTGCCTCGGCGATCATGTCGGACGATCGGGGACTTGGGAGTGGTTCAGGTTCAGGGCCTGGCCGACTACGGGTTCTCAGTCGTTGCGTCCTTATCCGATTATAACAGTGGCACCAAGAATGTCGTCTGGATTCGACCCAACTCCTGATTTCTGACGGTCGGTTTCCGAAAGTAGTGGCTGACCGACAACCCGCGATTCGCGGAGGAGGCCCGCCGAGGGATTTTCGTTCAGGCACGAAGTAGGACAAACCTCAAGAACGCCGCCTCAGGCAGAAAGCAGGGATTTATGGTCAACTAACGTCGGGTCGAAACATGCTTTAGCAGGACGAACCAAACGGCCTTTTCGCGGGGGCCAAAAGGAAGGAAAAATTATGATCACCCGTCGCCATCTCAGGACAATCCTTGCCTGTTTGCTAGTCTTCGCGTGTGGCGCGAGACTATCATTCGCCTCACTCGTCAACTGTGACGCTTTTAGGTCGGGTACGGGAAGTGTGCTCTATTTGTACTACCCTAATTCAAGTGATAGCAATTTCCCGAACTACAGCCTCGGTACCAGCCCATTGGCGGATTTCGATGTCAACGACCTGGATTCAGGCATAAATGAGTCTGACCTGATCGACAGAATCTCCCAACTCGTTAGGAGGCATTACTGCGAGTTCGATATCCGGATCGTTCAGACGCGGACTGATGTCGGTACAACCAATCCCAATCCCACCGATACTCGTTGGCAGGTGATTGGCATCGGCTCGGACTCAAAGACGACGTCTACCGGGGGTACTTTATTCGGAGTGGCACAAGATGTGGATTTGGGAGACGCCGACGCCCAGGATTTCGCCAGGGTATGGGCTGATAGCTTCGGCACGGCATACGGCGGCGGCGGTGGCGCCCTCAACGGCGCCAATTCCACGTTGGAGAGATGGGCCAACGCCATCGCCGGCACGATTTCCCATGAGGGCGGGCACAACTATGGTCTTCAGCACAGCGACTCGGCGGCGGTGACCGGTGAGGACGGGACAAACAATCACGTCCTCGCCACCGGGAGCACTGGTTTGACAGGCGAGCAACGGACCCAATTCC
>Ga0310123_10001722_pt1 | contig 17936 bp, 13 predicted proteins | sample CB6_AW_1057_MG_FD_203505 | JGI IMG/M metagenome (GOLD analysis project Ga0310123, IMG submission 203505) | Marine microbial communities from Western Arctic Ocean, Canada - CB6_AW_1057 | ecosystem: Environmental > Aquatic > Marine > Oceanic | place: Canada: Western Arctic Ocean | collected... | reverse complement strand
GGGTATCGTCGCGGACGAGGTCGAGCACCGATCGCTCGGACGTTGATGCCGGGCCGCGACGGAACATGCGGTCGAAGATCACTCGGGGTTCGATGTCGCGAGGGGCTGGTGTCTTCGGAGAGGTCCACGAGAGCGTGTTGCGGACCAGGCTGTTGCTGAAGAAGCCCTCTCCCCGCAGCGACAACTCCAGCGACGGCAGCAGCGTCTTGCGTCCGATCGTCCTCGCGGCCAGTTGGTCGGCCGAGACCCCCCCGGCATCAATCCGGCGGCCGTTGTAGTCTCCGGCGGTCAACCAGGTCGCTGTTCCGGCCCCGTGGCCGTTTCCTTCGGGTGTCCACATGTTGCGGATCACGACCAGTTGCTCCTGGAAGGGCTTCAGCGGCTCCATCCAGCGGTTGAGCGAACCGATCGTGCCGCCGGGAGCGACCGCTTGGGGATCCCAGGCTCCGTTGGCCACTCCGTTGGGGAAATACAGGTAGGCCAGTCGTCGCGGTGAACCCGATTCGGTCTCGGCCGTCTCGGCCGCTTCGGTGTGGGGGCTCATCACGTCCAGCAACGGCAGGGCGATGGCGGCACCGGTACCCCGGAGCATGCTGCGGCGGGAGATGGCAAAACGGTGTGTCATGGGGCGGACCCGGTTGGTTGCCGTTGCCGTTGCCGTTGCCGTTGCCGTTGCCGTTGCCGTTGCCGTTGCCGTTGCCGTTGCCGTTGCTGGTTGCGGAAAGGGTAACTGCGGGTGATGGCTCGGATCAATGTCCCAAAACGGAACTCGTCGGCCGCCACGGTTTTTCGGATCGCCCGCATCGCAGTTTCGTCATAGTACTCCAGTTGTCGCCCCAGGGCGTAGGCGAGCATCTTGCCGATGACCTGGTTGACCAACTGGTCGTGCCGCCTGGCCAGCAGGATCTGGCGGAGGCCGACCGGGCCGGTGAACTTGTGGCCTTCGGGCAGCGAGGCCGAGGCGTCGACGGTGCGGCGACGGCGACGCGTCCGCCATCGCCCGAACCAGTCGTAGTTTTCCAGGCTCAGGCCCAGTGGATCGATGGCGTCGTGGCAGGCGGCGCAGCGACGGTCCTTACGGTGTAGTTCCAGCTTCTGTCGTCTCGAGAGTCGGGACCTCTCGGCGAGTTCTTCGGACAGTTCGCTGGCCCCCGGCGGTGGCGGTGGCGGGGGCGTACCGAGCAGATCGGCCAGGATCCAGCGGCCGCGGTTGATCGGGCTGGTTCGGCCGGGGAACGATGTCACCGTCAACAGGCTGCCCTGTCCGATCAGGCCGCCCCGCTGATCGGTTTTCAATTCGACCCGACGCATCTTCGAGCCTTTCACATTTCCGATGCGATAGAACTTCGCCAGTTCCTGGTTGAGAAACGTGTAGCGGGCGTCGATCAGTCGCGAGATGGGCTGGTTGTCCCGGACCAGCGACACGAAGAACATCGCGGTCTCGGCCCGCATCGCCGTCATCAGCGTTTCGGTGCACCACGGATTGTCGATCGGGTCGGCCCGGATGCGGGTGCCCAGGTGCACCGATCCCAGCCACTGCCCGGCGAACCGGGTTCCGAGCGTTTCGGCGCGGGGATCGGCCAGCATCCGGGTGATTTCGGCGTCGAGGATTTCGGGTTGGTCGAGCGTGTCCTGGTCGGCGAGCCGCGTGAGAGGTTCGTCGGGCATCGTGGCCCAGAGGAAGTACGAGAGCCGTGAGGCGAGGTCGTGATCGCTGATGGCGGTCGGGTCGTCGCCGGTCAGCGGAGTCTCGGTCTTCATCAGGAACGACGGCGAGACCAGGGCGGCCTGCAGGATCTCACGGATCGCCCGGTCGAAGCCGGATCCGGCCGCTCGACGTTCCAGGACGGCGGCGACGTAACGCTCGCGGGTCGACTCGGACGTCGGACGCCGGAAGGCCCGGGGCAGGAACCGGGCGAGGACCTGGGAGGCCGCTTCCCGGTCACTGACGTCTCCACCGGGACGGCGGAACAGGATCGTCGCCACGGCCTTTCGCTGAGCCTCGGTCCGCGGCTCAAGCGGCAGGGCTCCGTTGATGACCTTCTCGGCCGCACCCAGGTAACGCTCCATCAGGATCGGCTGCAGGAACAGCGTGTTGGCACTGTTGTCGAATCCACTGGTGCCGCTGAGTTCCGAGGGGAATCGCGTGGCGGGACGGACGTCGACACCGAACAGGTCGCGCACCGTGTTGTCGTACTCGTGATGGGTCAATCTGCGGATCGGCTCGTTGCCGGGGTTGTTGATCGTCGAGTAGTCGAATTCGTCGATCTGGACACGGATCCAGGCGACCAGCCGACGTCGCGTGGCCTCGTCGGGTTGTTCCTCGTCCTCGGGGGGCATGAAGCGGTGTCCCACCAAAAACGCGATGTTGTTCCAGGTTCCCCGGTCGCGGACCAGCGGCGTCCGTGACAGCGAGGTCTCCAACTGCAGGCCGCCCTCGCTGGTCTCCGGACCATGGCAGCCGGTGCAGTACCGTCGCAGCAAGGGTAGGATGTCCCGTTTGGCCTGGAGTCGGCGGGCCTGTCGACGGTCGGCTTCAGTGATCTGCAGCGGGTTGGCCGTGGTCGGCGAGGGAGGCTCGGGTTTCTCCTGGGCCGCGAGCGAAGCGTTCATCCCGAGCAGACACGCCGACAGGAGGACGAGGCGAGTGGACATCGGGGGCTCGTGCTGGGATCTGGGACCGCTCCGCCGATTGTATCGGTGGTCCGCAACGGCAACCAATGGCTGACCGGTTCGTGTCATATCCGTCACTCCTGTCGACCCGACGATGTTGCCGTCGTAGGATGGGGGACGTGGCTGGTTCTGGAGGTTCGGAGTTTGTCGCCGCCGACAACATTTCAACGTCGTATGCTGGTCTCGGCCTTGCTGCTGGTCGGTACGGTTCCGCACGTCGTGCGGGCCGAGGTGCCGTTTCCCGACCAGGTTGACCGGATCATCGATGCGGCCCATCGCCGCGACGGCCTGCAACCGGCCGAGCTGGCCGACGACGAGGAGTTCGTGAGACGGGTGCACCTGGATCTTGCCGGCGTGGTGCCCACGTCGGTCCAGGCACGGGCATTCCTGGAGGATTCGACCGAAGGGAAACGCGTTCGGCTCATCGATCGTCTGCTGGCTGCTCCGGAATTCGCGCTGCAGATGGCCCGCGTTTTCGACGCGATGCTGGTCGAACGACGAGTGGCCACGATTCCGTCGTATGACTTCAAGCCCGCCGAATGGCAGGGCTGGCTGGCCACGGCGTTTCGCGGGAACATGTCGTGGGATCGACTCTCAACAGCCGTGTTGAAGAGTGACGGAGCGGATGCCAAGACCGCAGCTGCCGCGCGGTTCTACCTGGTGCGGGACGTCGAATCGCACCTGTTGACCCGTGATATCGGCCGCCTGTTTCTGGGCAAGGACCTGCAGTGTGCCCAGTGTCATGATGACCCCAGGATCAAGGCCTATCGCCAGTCGGATTACTACGGCCTGTATGCGTTTGTCAGCCGTCTGAAGCATTTCCGTGACGACGAGAAGAAGCTGAATTTCGTCACCGAAAAGTCCGGCGGTGACGTGTCGTTCACGTCGGCCTTCAGCGGAGAGATGGGAAAGACCAATCCGCGTCTGCCCGGTGGCGAGATGATCGCCGATCCCCCGTTGGTCAAGGGCAAGGAATACACCGTCAAGCCGGAGAAGGGTCGGATGGGGATTCCGACCTACAGCCGCCGCCAGCAGTTGGCTCGCCAACTGCCCCGCGGGCAGACGTCCGGTTTTTCCAGGAACATCGCCAATCGGCTCTGGGCCCTGATGCTCGGTCGCGGCCTGGTCCATCCCCTGGACATGCATCATCCCGAGAACCCGCCATCCCATCCCGAGTTGCTCGAACGACTTGGCCAGCGGCTTGAGCAATCCGGCTTCGACATCCGTGGACTGCTGCGGGAGATTGCCCTGACACGGACCTACCAGCGTTCCAGTCGACTGCCGGCCGGTGCCGACCCGAAGCGGCCGTCCCGCTCCTCGGAATTTGCCGTGGCCGCGTTGCGGCCGTTGACGCCCGAACAACTGGGCTGGAGCGTGCTGCAGGTCACCGGACGGCTGCCGTCACGTATCGAGCGATTCGAGCGGAAGCTGCAAGAGACGGCCGCCAAACAGGCAGCGGAGAAGAAAAAACCCGAGAAGGGGCAGCAGCAGGAGGAGACCAGCCGGGTTGCAACCGAGCCGGACGACAGCAACTGGCGGGCTCGCCAGCAGGCGTACACGGAACTCGCCTCGGAATTGAGCGGCCTGGTCGGCGTTTTTTCTCGTTTGCCCGGCCAGCCCGACAACGGGTTTCAGCCGTCAGTGGACCAGGCGCTGTTCCTGCTCAACAGCGAACAGATGGTCAAGTTCATGAAGGACTCCCAGCTCTTGGAGCGGCTGTTACGGCTGGAGGAAAAACCCGGGGAACTGGTGACCGAGTTGTACCTGTCCGTCCTGTCGCGGGCTCCCGTTGACGAGGAACAGGGGGAGGTGGCCAGGCTGTTCGCGGCCGCCGCCGACCGCGACCAGCGACGAGAGGTGATTCGGCGGATCATGTGGGGCTTGCTGGTTTCTGCGGAATTTCGTTTGAATCACTAGATCACGAGGAGCTCGACTTGCAGGGACAGGGGCAACCAACGCGGCAACTGCCTGAGGACATCGGCCCGGTCGGCCAGTTCATGTCACGGCGCGGCCTGTTGCGGAGCACGCTCGGCGGCGCGCTGGGTGCAGCGGTCGCCGCAGCGGATCTCCGGGCGGCGCCCGCCGCGGTGCCTTTCAGGAAACTGCTGCTGCTGTTTCTTTCCGGTGGTGCCAGCCAGTTGGAGACGTTCGATCCCAAGCCGGACTCGAAGTACGGTGGCCCCTTCCGACCGATTGCCACCGCGGTGCCGGGAATTCAGATCGGAGAGTTGCTGCCTCACACGGCCACCATCCTCGATCGCTTGGCGGTGATCCGCAGTGTCAACACGGGTGAGACCAGCCATTTCCGGGGTCACTACCTGTTGCAGTCGGGCCGCACGGTGCCGGGATATCCGGTGCTTGGCTCGGCCATGGCCCAGTTGCTGGAGCGGCCCGATGACGAGTTGCCCGGCTACGTGACAATGCGGAGACACCATCCCCAGGCCTACACCGATGTCGGCGACGCCGGATTCCTGGGACCCCGTTACGAGGGGGTCATGATCATCGACGGCAAGCCGCCGGCCAACCTCTCCCGCCCCGAATCGATCGATGTTGCCGCGGCGACAACCCGTGATCGCATTCGCCAGTTGACCAACCGGAGGTTCCTGCAGCAACGAACTCCCCGATCGATCCAGTCGTACACCGACAGCTACCGGAAGGCCGCTGCGTTGATGAGGCGACGGGAGGTCTTTGATCTCGAGCGGGAATCCGCAGCGGATCGTGCGCGTTACGGAGATCATCACTTCGGTCGAAATTGCCTGCTGGCCCGGCGGTTGCTGGAAGCGGGTGTCCACTGCGTGAAAGTGGCCCACCACGACTGGGACGCACACTTCGAGAACTTCCACTGGCAGCGGCAGCGGTGCCTGGAGTTTGACCGGACGTTCGTGACCCTGCTGGACGATTTCCGTGATCGGGGACTGCTGGAGGAGACCCTGGTGGTGATCATGGGCGAAATGGGACGGACGCCACGGATCAACTACTACGGTGGTCGCGACCATTGGGGGGACGCCTGGTCGATGGCGTTTACCGGATGCGGGATCAAGCCCGGCGTGGTGTTGGGCAAGACCAACGGGCTGGGGACCGAGGTGATCGACGGAGCGGTCGATGCAGGGGACCTGTTCCACACGATCCTGGCCGCGATGGGACTCGATTCGACGGGGAACTACCAGGTCGGTGGGCGAGACAACCCGATCGCTGATCCCGCCTCGTCGGTGATCAAGGAGGTGTTGGCCTGATGGTGTTTGCGGGTGCGAAATTGGATCCAGCCGCCACCCGGCGGCTCCGCGAGTTTCCCCACGAAACTCCACTGATGTCGTGCGTGGTTGATCCGACCGGTCGCTGGTGTTTTGCCGGAGGGCGCAGCCGCCGGGTCTACATCACCGATCTCAACAGCGGTGTGACCGAGCCGTTGGAAGATCACGAGAGCTGGGTGGTTGCGGCGACGAGGTGGAGTACCGCGGGGGTGCCGGTGAGTTCGCCGGCCGCTGAGTTGGCCCCGCCCCCGCCCCCGCAACCGCGAGACGTCACGGCCAAGGAAGCCGTTCCCCGCAAGCCCGACGCGGCGGCTGGAGAGGAATCGCTGGTGATCACCGGCGACCTGGTCGGCCGGTTGATCTGCTGGGACACGCTGGGACGCTGGCCGTCGGTCCGCTGGAGCATCGAGACGGGACACGGGACGCTGCGTTCTGTTGCGGTCTCCGGCGACGGAAAACACCTGGCCACCGGCGGAGGGGATGGCGTGGTCCGCCTCTGGTCGACCGCTGACGGGAGTCCAGTTCGCGAATTGACCGGTCACACCTGTCCGGTCTTCAGCACGGCCTTTCACCCCGATGGAACTCACCTGCTCTCCGGTGACCGTGGCGACCAGAAGATCAAGCAGTGGGATTACACGACGGGGAAGCCGGTCCGGGAATTCGACGCGAAGGACCTGTCGAACTACAAGGGCGGGACGGACATCAACTACGGCGGGGTCCGTGACCTGGCGTTCACCCTCGATGGGGCAGTGATCTTCTGCTGCGGGCGAGACAGCTACGGACGTCCGGGCCTCGTGTTGCAGTTCGACTGGAAGACGGGCAAGCAGATCCGCAAGCAGGTCTCGACATTCACCAACTCGATCTTCCACCACGTGGCCTTCCATCCCCAGGGCTTCTTGGTGACGGCCGGGGTCGGTGCCCAGACGGGAGAGATCTGGTTCTGGACGCCCGGGAAGGACGAGAAGCTGGCCAGCGTCAAGGTGTCCGGCCCGGCCTACGGGATGGACCTGCATCCCGACGGCCGTCATATCATCGTCGCCCAGATGAGCGGCCCACGTACCTACGGGGACAGGGGAATGGTCGGGTTGTACGAGATGCCGTTGGCAACGAAGACCTGAGGAGCCGTCGGCGTGGTCGAGGTCACTCGCTCCAGGCGTCTCGCAGGAACCGCAGCCAGTTCCCGTTGAGGATCGCCTCGGTGGCTTCGACCGAGTACCCGCGGTTGCCGAGCACCTCGATGAATCTCTGCAGGTCGGCGATCGTGTCGAGGTCGGCCGGAAATTCGTCAGTGCCGACGCCGCCGTCCAGGTCGCTGCCGATGGCGACCTGGAGGTGGTTGCCGGCCAACTGGCAGATGTGATCGATGTGATCGACGGCCCGGTCGAGCATCACCCGCAGGTGCCGGTTGTCTCCGAGGCACTTCCACTCGTACTGCAGTTGCCAGTTGCCCAGCGTGACGCCGATCACGCCGTTGCGGTCGAGGATGGCCTGGATCTGGTCGTCGTCGAGCTCGCGTTGATGGGGGACCAGGGTGCGGCTGTTGGAGTGGCTGGCCAGGACCGGTCCCTCGAAATGTCGCAGGCAATCGCGGAAGGCGGCATCCGAGCAGTGGGTCAGGTCCAGCGGAATGCCCAGCCGTTGCATCTCGGCCAGCAGCGGTGGGCCGAGATCGGTCAGCCCGCTGGCGCTGCCGGTCCCCCCGGCGTAGCGGCCCTCGGCCGAGTGCGCCGGCCCGATCAGTCTCAGGCCCCAGTTCCACCAGTCTTCGAGTTGCGCGGGATCGAGCAGTGCGTCGGCGCACTCCATGCTGATGACCAGCCCCAGCGGGGGAGACGCCGCCGGGTCGGGATCGTCGCCGGTGTCCCACCGTGACCACTCGGCGATGTGGGCGTCGAGGGAGTCGGCAGACCGGATGATCCTGGCGTGGCCCTGCCGTTCCAGCGCCTCGTAGTAAGCCAGTTGACCCCGGGCGACGGCGAAGGCCTGCTCGGGCGATCCGAAGTCCATGTGAGGGATGAACCGACCGGTGGTGGCGAAGGCGTGGGCGGTGGTGAAGCACAACGCCACCCGCCCGCGACGCATCTCCTCCAGAGACACGGTGCTCTTGCCCTTTCCCTTGGCCGTGTCGTGGCTTTCCCGGACCCGCGTGGTCCAGACGTTGACCAGCAGGTCGCGATTTTCCTTCAGGGCGTTCATCGCCAGGTCGAGATGGCCGTCGACAATCAGCATGGTGCGGAACCTGTCAGGACAGAGCGGAAAGGAGTGTGAACACGAAAAGGGCCCCGCGGTGAAGAGCCTTCACCGCGGGGCCGGTGAGCAGGGTCGGCACGTCGGTCACTTCTTCTTCGCCAACGCGGCCTCGATCAGCTTGAGCACGGCTGGATCGTTGGGCTTGGTCCGAGGACCGAAACGCCCGATCACCGTGCCCTGGCGATCGACGACGAACTTCTCGAAATTCCACGCGACCTTGCCGGGCCCCTTGGGCTTGGCGGTCTGCTTGGTCAGGTGCTTGTAGAACGGTGCGGCGTCTTTGCCGTTGACGTTCACCTTCGAGAACATGTCGAAGCTGACCTCGTATTTCGACTTGCAGAATTTCTTGATCTCGGCGTTCGTGCCGGGCTCCTGGTCGCCGAACTGGTTGCAGGGGAAGCCGAGTACCGAGAGGCCCGACTTGTTGTACTTGGTGTGCATGGCCTGCAACTGCAGGTACTGAGGCGTCAGGCCTCACTGGCTGGCCAGGTTGACCACCAGCATCACGCGTCCGTTGTACTTCTTCATGTCGACCGGCTTGCCGTCGATCGACTTCATCTTGAATTTCAGGATCGCGGGGGGTTCGGCCGTTTGACCGGGCACCGCCAGCATGCCGAAAAACGCCAGCCCGACGGCCAGCAGTCCAAATTGTCTCATCGGTTAGTGTCCTGCTCAGAGGGAGAATTGCCTGTTCCGACTTTCGGCAAGCTACTTCACGGCGAACCGAATCGCAACTGCAGCCACGATTTGACAGTGCGGCTCGCCGCGGGGACGATGCGGACCAGTTGGTTCCAATCAACAGGTCCGATCCGGAGTTCCTTGATGTCCGAAGTGCCCGTGACAAGAACCGATCGTCGGAGATTTCTGCTGGGGGGGCTGGTGGGGTTGGCGACGGCGGCGTCGTCAGGGCCGGGCCGGCTTCCGGCAGCCCCGGTACGGCGAGGGAACTCGCGGATCTGGCAGCCGATCGTTGACCTGCACTTCCAGGACGACAGCGGGGTGGCCCAGTGGTGGGTGCCCGAACTGGTGCTGCTGGGCAACACCGATGTCTCGCTGAGGGCGGAGGGAACCGTGGCGTGGCAGAGTCAGGGGGCGACGCGTTCGTTCGATCACGTCAATCCCGACGGGATGACCCGGATCGCCACGAAGGTCACGCCGATCGAAACCGGCTGGGTGGCGTCGATGACGATCGAAAACCGGTCGAAGAAGGACTGGCCCAACGTGGTCACTCCGGTCTGCCTGTTGCTGAGGGCGGCTCCGGGGTTTGCCGATACCGACTGGTCGCGGACCGTCTACCGCAGCGGCGGGGAGTTCCTGCCCTACAAGGGACGCTCGACGCCGTCGGGACTGCCGGTGTTCCGCATGAGCCTGGTCAAGGGACGGCGGCAACTCGAGCGGACGCCGCGTCACGTCCGCAAGTGGGGGTTCACCCGGCGGATCAGCGACGACGGCATTATCGGGGTCGTCAGCAAGGACGGCGAATCGGTGATCACGACCAGCTGGACCCAGGTCCACCACCTGCAGGCCAACCAGCAGGCGACGTTCGCCTGCATCCACGGCAACCCCTGGCTGGGCGACATCCCGGCCGGGGAATCCCGGACGGTCCACGGGTGCGTGGTGTTGACGGCCGGTTCGCCGGACGCGGCCTGGAAGAACACCCGGGCGGTGCTGGCGTCGCTGAAGAAGTGACCTTCGACAGTCGCGGCGGCTCAGAACAACTCGAGCACCGGTTGCCCGTCGGAGATCCGCACCGGCCGGCCGGTTTCGTCGGGCACCGCGGCTTCGGGTTTCAGGCCGAAGGCGTGCAGGATCGTGGCCTGGAAGTCGTAGACGCTGACCGGCAGGTCGCGGACGTAGGCGGCCAGGTTGTCGCTGGCACCGTGGATCCGGCCGCCCTGGATGCCGCCCCCGGCCAGCACGGACGAATAGCACGCCCCCCAGTGGTCGCGGCCGGTGTTCTTGTTGATCGTGGGCGTGCGGCCGAACTCGCCGATCACCGTCACCAGGGTGTCCTCGAGCAGGCCACGCTCTTGGAGATCCGCCAGCAACGTCGAGAAGGCGGCGTCGAACGACGGCAGGCAGTACTTGTGACTGAGCATGTCCTTGCCACGATTGATGCCACCGCAGACCGGTTCCTTCTTGTCGGTGCCATGGTTGTCCCACAGGTTGAACTGGCAACCGTCGGGTCCGTAATAGGTCCAGAAGACGTTGACCATCCGTACGTCGCGTTCGACCAGTCGACGGGCCAGCAGGAAGCTCTGTCCGTACTCGTTCATCCCGTATCGCTCGCGCAACGCCATCGACTCGCCGGTGACGTCAAACGCCTCGCGGAAGGCCTTCGACGTCAGCATCTCGATCGCCTTGTCGTACTGCTGCTGGTAGGCCAGCACCGCCCCGTCGACACCCACCCGTCGCGGGCCGACCCGCTCGAGCAGCGAGCGGCGGGCGTCGAGCCGCTCGATCGTCATCTGTTCGCCGTGCAGTTCCAGGTTCTTCAGCGTGAACTCGTTCCGCTCCAGCGACCCGGTCTTCTCGGTCCCCAGGCTCAGCGGTTCGAACCGCGGGCCCAGGAACCCGGCCCGCTGGCCCTTGTAGAAACGCGTGCCGGTGGTGAAGTGACGCGGCACCACGACCCACGGCGGCAGGCTTCCCGAGGGGCCCAGCAACTTGTGCAGGATGGCGCCGACGGCCGGATGGTCATCGGGCGACACTGGGTAGGGCTTGTTCCGCTGGGTGCCCAGGCGGCTGGCCAGCAATGTGCGAAAGATGCCGGTGTCGTGAGACTGGGTGCCGACGTTCATCGAGCGGATGATCGCCAGCTTGTCGGCGTGCGGAGCCACCTTCGGCAGCAGGGCACCGAAGCGGGTGCCCGGGACACCGGTCGCGATGTCACCGAACTGGCCCCGGATATGAGCCGGTGCGTCGGGCTTGGGATCCCACATGTCCAGCTGCGAGGGGCCGCCGCACAGGAAGATGTAGATCGACCGCTTGGCCGTTGCCGGGTGACGCGTGGCGTCGATCACCTGGGGCGACGTGTTGGCCGCCGAGAGGATCTGGGGCAGTGTCATCCCCAGGCCGCCGACGGTGCCCAGGCGAAGCGCGTCACGGCGAGTGAATTCGCCGCGACCCGGGACGTGCATGGGCATCAGGTTGAGCATCGTCGGTCTCACCACTTTCGAAGATGACAGTATAACGGCATCCTCACACCATCGGAAACAGCGGCAACCCGATCACCGCGACTGGCCCGTGTGCAGGCCGTGGCGGGCAGTTCCGACGGTGGGCCAAGGCGTGTTGCAGGCCGAGCCTGTTTCAAGACCATCCCCCCGATACAGACAGTCTCGGGTGACCAAAATCCTGTATCATGGCGGTCGCGATCCGGCGTGGAATCTCTGGGGATGACGCACACGTGATGAATCGACACCTGGGTCTTCTGCTGATGTTGCTCACCGGGTTGCCGGTGAGCGGGAGACTGGTTGCCGATGAACCCGTGGCCTCCTCGTTCCCCAGGACACGGGTCTCCGACGACGAACGGGGCCACTGGTCGTTCCGGCCGTTGCGTCCGGGGCGAGTGCCGGCGATCGGAAAGTCCGAATGGTGCCGCAACCCGGTCGATCGGTTCATCCTGGCGCGGCTTGACGAAAACGGACTGGTTCCGTCTGCCCGGGCCTCGCGACGGGTGCTGATCCGTCGCGCCCATTTTTCCCTGCTGGGCGTGCCGCCGTCTCCCGAGGCGGTCGACCGTTTTGAGAACGACCTGTCGCCGTCGGCCTGGAGCGACCTGGTTGACCGGATGCTCGCCTCGCCGCACTACGGTCAGCGGTGGGCACGGCACTGGATGGACGTGGCCCGGTTTGCCGAGAGCGGGGGGTTCGAGCACGACGACGATCGTCCGACGGCATTCCACTATCGAGATTTCCTGGTCGCGGCCTTCAACGGCGACATGCCCTTCGATCGCTTCGCCGCCTGGCAGCTCGCCGGCGACGAACTGGCTCCGAAGGACCCGCTGGCCCTGATGGCAACCGGTTTCCTGGGAGCCGGGGTGTTCCCCAGCCAGTTGACCGAAGCCGAGTTCGAGTCGTCCCGTTACGATGAACTCGACGACATGGTCACCACCACCGGGGTCGCCTTCCTGGGGCTTTCGATCGGCTGCGCACGGTGTCATGACCACAAGTACGACCCGATCCCCTCGCAGGACTATTACCGCCTGGTCTCGGCCTTTACGACCACGATTCGTGGCGAGGTGACCACTCGAGCTCCGTGGCACGCCGCCGATCAGAAGGTGCTGGTCACCAGCGAGGGCCTCGCCAAGCTCAAGCACCATGCCGACAGCCGCGGGTTTCCTCACTTCTACAAGCAGACGTTCTTCCTGGCCCGTGGCGACGTCCACCAGAAACACGGCGCCGCCGATGCGGGGTATCTCCAGGTGCTGATCCGACCCGGCACCAGCACCTCGCGTTGGCAGGTGAAGCCTCCGGCGGGCTGGAAACGGACCTCGTTTCGTCGCGCGTCGCTGGCTCGATGGATGACCGACACCGACAGCGGGGCGGGGCACCTGGTGGCACGGGTCATCGTCAATCGCCTGTGGCACCATCATTTCGGTCGTGGCCTGGTCGCCACTCCCAACGACTTCGGGACTCAGGGCGAGGACCCCACCCATCCGAGACTGCTTGATTGGCTGGCCCGGCGGTTGCTCGACAGCGGCTGGCGTCTGAAACCGATTCATCGCCTGCTGCTGACCAGCAACGTCTATTGCCAGGACGGTCGCGGCGATGACAGCCGCCGCGACCGGGATCTCGAGAACCGGTTCTGGTGGCATCGACCGCGACGGCGGCTCGAAGCCGAGGCGATCCGGGACGCATTGTTGAGTGTCTCGGGACGACTCGATCCGGGCATGTACGGCCCGGGAACTCTCGACGAGAACTCCCCGCGTCGCAGCGTCTACCTGAAGGTCAAGCGGAGCCGGTTGGCGCCGACGATGATGTTGTTCGACTGGCCCGAACACCTGGTCAGCATCGGTCGCCGCGCCAACACGACCACCGCCACCCAGGCCCTGGCCTTCATGAACAGTCCGTCCGGTCGCGGGTACGCCGAGAGCCTGGCCGATCGGTTGCCGGCCGATTCCGGCCGGGCGATCACCCGTGCCTGGCAATTGGCGTTGGGGCGGATGCCGCGATCCGATGAACAGGCGGCGGTTGCGGTGTTTCTCGAGCGACAGGAACGGATCTATCGGGGGGTGGGACGGCCCGGCCCGGCCCGCACCGCGCGGGTCGACCTGTGCCAGGCGCTGCTGGGGATGAACGAGTTCATTTATGTTGACTGAGGCCACCGGCCGTCCGGCCGATGGACGCGAGGAGCACCCGATGGAACCTGTCACCGACGACCCTCAGGCGGCCCCACTGCTGTCGCGTCGCCATATCCTGGCGAGGGCCGGAGCCGGTTTCGGCTTGGTCGGGCTCTCGGGCCTCCTCCATTCCGAGGGCCTGCTGGGCCGCGCGGCGCCGGCGGCGACCGGCCTGGGCCGACGCGGCCTGGCCCCGCTGGCTCCGCAGCAGACTCACTTTCCCGGTCGCGCCCGGCAGGTGATCTGGATCTTCGTCAACGGAGGCCCCAGCCAGGTCGACACCTGGGACTTCAAGCCCGGCCTGGTCCGGCGTGACGGGATGTCGATCAAGACGTTCGACCCCAAGTTCGACAACACCACCGGGTTCTTCCGGAACTCGGTCGGAAACCTGATGGCGTCGCCGTTCTCCTTCCACGCCCGGGGAGAATGTGGCAAGCGGATCTCATCGATCTTCCCGCACCTGGGAAATCACGTCGACCGGATGGCGTTCGTGCATTCGGTCCACACCGAGTCGAACAACCACTCGCCGGCTCTGTTCATGATGAACTGCGGCATGCCGCGGATGGGGCTGCCGTGCATGGGTTCGTGGGTCACCTACGGGCTGGGCAGCAGCAGCCAGGATTTGCCCGCGTTCGTGGTGATGAGTGATCCGAAGGGCAGGGGATTGCCCAAGGGGCACGCGGCCAACTGGAGTGCCGGGTTCCTGCCGGGCGTGTTCCAGGGGACGCACCTGCGTCCGCAGGGCGCCCCGATCGACAACCTCAAACGCCCCCGGCCGATGACCGATCTCTCGCAACGCAACCAGTTGAACCTGCTGAGGCAACTCAACACGCTCGGCGACGGGCCGTCGGCCGGCGGCGAGTTGGCGTCGAGGATCCAGAGTTTCGAGCTGGCCTATCGAATGCAGTCAGCGGCTCCCGAGGCGTTGGCGATCGAGACCGAGACGAAACAGGTGCAGGGACTGTACGGCATCGGCGACAAGCGGTGCGATCACTTCGCCCGTCAGTGCCTGGTGGCCAGGCGGTTGGTCGAGCGGGGCGTGAGATTCGTACAGCTGTATTCCGGTGGGAACGAAAACCAGAGGAGCTGGGACGGTCACAGCGACATCCGGGGAAATCACTCGCAGTTCGCCGGTGAGACCGATCGGCCGGTGGCCGGACTGCTGGCGGACCTGGCTCAGCGAGGCCTGCTCGACGAGACGCTGGTGGTGTGGTGTGGCGAGTTCGGTCGGTTGCCCGTGGCCCAGACGGGCAAGAAGCCCGGCCGCGATCACAACCCGCACTGCCTGACGGCGTGGATGGCCGGCGGCGGGATCCGGGGTGGATCGACATACGGGGCCTCGGATGACATCGGATTCCGGGCCGCCGAGAACCGGGTGCACATCAACGACCTGCACGCCACGATCCTGCACCTGCTGGGACTGGATCACGAACTGCTGACCTACAGCTACAACGGCCGTGACTTCCGGTTGACCGATGTGGCGGGTCGAGTGATCCGCGACGTGATCGCCTAGGTTCAGATCAACTCGGCGATCGGCCGGCCGCTGGGCAGCAGCGGAATGGGCCGTCCGGCGTTGTTGATCGTCTCGCCGCTCAGGTCGATTCCCAGGTGGCGGTACATCGTCGCCAGTACGTCGGTGGGATGGATCGGCCGTTCGGAGGGCATTTCGCCCTTCGAGTTGGAGGCACCGATCACCTGGCCCACCTTCAGGCCGCCACCGGCCACCAGGATGCTCATCAAGGCTCCCCAGTGGTCGCGACCACCGGTCTTGTTGACCCGTGGTGTTCGCCCGAATTCGCCCCAGACGACCAGCAGCACCTTCTTGTCGATTCCGCGCTGGTAGATGTCGGTGATCAGGGCGCTGACCATCTGGTCCAGAGGCGGACCGTGGTGCTCCATGCCGCGGGAGGGGCCGTCCGAGCCATCGGCGGGCCGCTTGTCGTCAACGATGTTGAGGTGCCAGTCCCAGCAGAGGGAATCCGGAGCGGTGTTGATCGTGACGAAGGTCACTCCCGATTCGACCAGCCGACGGGCCAGCAACGCCATCTGCCCCCAGCGATGCGGACCATACAGCTTGCGGACGTGATCCGGTTCTCGGGACAGGTCGAACGCCGCACGGGCCCGGCCACTGGTGACCATGTCCAGTGCGGCGACGGTGAACTTGTCGATGCCTTCCATCTGTCGGCTGGCATCCGCGTTGCGGGCGAAGCGATCGAGTCGTTGCAGCAGGCTGCGGCGGTCGCCGACGCGGTCGATCGTCAGGTCATCGGCCAACGTCAGGTTCGACGTCGCCTCGGCCACCTTCTCGGGCTTGAACCCGTCGCGGTAGGGGTCCTGCAACACGGTGAACGGTGCGTGCTGGATTCCCAGGTAACCGGTGCCCATCACCGCCCCGATCACCGGGTTGCGAGTCTGTTCGTGCGAGAGCAGGACATAGGGGGGCAACCCGGGGTCGTTGGCACCGCGGAAGTGGCTGACGATCGATCCCGAGGAGGGATGAGTCGGCGGGCTGATGTTGCCCGGGTAGCCGGTCGAAAGCCAGTGGGCGGCGACGTAGTGGCCGTTGGTGGTGTGGGTGATCGAGCGGATCAAGGCGGCCCGGTCGATGACCTGGGCGGTTCGCGGCAGCTTCTCACAGAACGAGATGCCGGCGTGCCTGGTCGGAATCACTCCGTAGGGACCGCGGTACTCGGCCGGAGCCTCGGGCTTGGGGTCGTATGTCTCGAACTGGCTGTGGCCGCCGCCGAGCCAGATCTGGATCACCGCGGTGTCCGACGAGGGCCGCTTGCCGGACGCCGCCGATGCCGCCTGCAATCTCAACAACTCGGGCATCGCCAGTCCGGCCGTGCCGGCCGAGAGCGTCCCTTCAAGAAACCGTCGTCGAGTCTGGTGGGTCATTTGTTCGGAGTGTCCATCCGTGGAGCACTTGGATCCAAGGTGGCTTGCGCGACTTTGAGTCTACAGTGTTCCATCGGGTGTGGTAAAGGTGGAACGTGAGTCCGGAGAATCGCGGTATCGGTGATACGTTGCGGATTCCGATTCTGGAGGGCCGGTGGGCCTGATGACGTTGCCTGCGAGCCGTCGACGAGTGAGAATCTCGGGCAATCGAGCCGTACAACCGACGTGAATTGAGGCGAGCGCCATGGCGACAGCAGACGGGACTCGGGTGAAGGTCGCGGTGGTCGGACTTGGCCGCTTCGGGCGGCTGCATTCTCTGACGGTCGCCGGCCTGGCCGAGGCCGAATTGGTCGGGGTGGTGGCACGACGGTCCGAAAGCGTTGAGGCGTTGCAGGCGGAGTTGCCCGAAGTGCCCGGCTGGATCGATCTCGAGACGGCGATCTCCGAATGCCAGGCCGAGGCGTGGGTGGTGGCTTCGACGACGGCCTCGCACGTTGCGATCACCCGGCGATTGCTCGAGGCGGGCAAGACGGTGTTGCTGGAGAAGCCGATCTCGGAGGACCTGGCGGGGGCGCTATCGCTGGAGCCACTCGTCGCAGAGGGTTCGGCCAACTTGATGATCGGCCACATCCTGCTGTTCAACAGCGAATTCCGGCAGATCCGCGACGAGGCGTCTGTCCGCGGCCGGATCGCTCACATCGACTGCGTGCGTCACCGGCCGGCGTCGATCGTCAAGGACTTTGCCGGCGAGAATCCACTGCACGCGGCGATGGTTCACGACCTGTACATGGTGCAGGTGTTGGTCGACCGGGCCGAGCCGGACCGTGTGTCGTGCCAGTATCACCGCACGATTGACGGTGAGATCGACCTGGCGCTGGCGCAACTGCAGTGGGAAAACGGGCCACTGGTGTCGCTCTCGGCGTCCTACCTCACGCCCGAAGGCATGCCCCCCCGGGGTATCGACCGGATGGAGGTCTTTGGTGAAGGCTGGGCAGCGCGGGCGGATGCCAATCCGCGGCCGCTGGAGGTCTGGGGCGAGCGGGCCGAATGGCCGATGGCTCTCGAAATTCGTACTGATCCCGAGGGAGCCACGGGGATGCTGGCCGAAGAACTACGCTGTCTCTGCCGGGTGGCCCGCGGCGAGCAGGCGGTTCCGATGGGAGCCACCTTCGCCGATGCCATCCAAGTGCAGCAGTGGATGGACCGGCTGACAGTTGCAGCGGGTCCGTCCCAGTGACAGGACCCAGCTTGCCGCCGCATCAACCGGATCACTCAGGCCGCCGTTCAGACCAAGCGGACGTTTTCGGCGCGCGGACCCTTCGGGCCCGTTCCGATTTCGTACGAAACCTGCTGTCCCTCCTGCAGGTCGTCGTACTGTACTTCCGCCAGCGACGATATGTGGAAGAACACGTCGGTGCCAGAGCCGTCCTCGATAAACCCGAATCCCTTGTCAGTGAGCCTCTTGATAGTGCCTTCTGGCATCAGTGTCGTCCAATTCTCAAGAAAACAGTCGGTCATCCTTT